>Ga0134125_10004237_pt1 | contig 16423 bp, 10 predicted proteins | sample KB31751_FD_96464 | JGI IMG/M metagenome (GOLD analysis project Ga0134125, IMG submission 96464) | Terrestrial soil microbial communities with excess Nitrogen fertilizer from Kellogg Biological Station, Michigan, USA - KB3-175-1 | ecosystem: Environmental > Terrestrial > Soil > Unclassified ...
CTGCCAGGTGGCCTGCGACTTGGTGGCAAAGAACTGCTCGGTGATGGGGCTGGGATCAGCCTGGCCCAGCGCCAGGTTGCTCATCTTGCGCGCCACCTTGAGATAACTGTCCAGCAGGACGGGCGAGATCGAAAGCGCGTCGGCAATATTGTCGAAACCTTCCGCGCCGCCGTCCTGCGGCAGCTCGGCGGTATAGGGAAAGTCGACATTCAGCAGGTCGTGGACCGCATTGCCATATTCCAACCGGTTGAGGCGGCGGATCACCGTATGGCCGACATAAGGATGCTTGGCGGCGACAGCGTCGAGATTCTCGATCAGCCCCGCCACCATCGCCTTGGCGACGCTGGGGTCGGGGTGGCGGGGCGCATTGCGGGGCGGCATTTCGCCGGCGCCCAGCCGCTTGATCACCTTCTCCCAGATGACGTCATGGTCGACCAATGGGTCGGTGGCCAGGCCTTCCAGCACCAGCCCGCCGGTTTTCATGCGCGCATTGTGGCAGGCGACACAGAATGTCTGAACGAATTCGGCGCGGCCTGCCGGTGTCTTCAGCTTCGCGTAAACTTCCGGGCTCGGCGCGAAGTTGGCCGGGTTCGGTCTGGCAGGGGCAGGCGCTGCTGCGGCGGCTGCCGGCTTGGGCGCGGCGTCCTGCGCGTCTGCACCAGCCAGCAGAATGCAGGAAATCGCGGCGCCGCCGGCCACGACCCAAAGCCGGGACCGCGTGCTTCTGCTGTAAGCCCTCATTCGCGTCCAATCCCCTTTATTCCACACCTGGCTCTTGCGGGAGCAGTATGCTTTTATCTCATGATGTGGTACGTGCATCTCAGGATATGGTCCGGTTTTTGGGGTGTCAATCAGATCGTTCGCCAGGACATTTCGGCAGTGCAGCAAATGCACGGCCCGCCTGATTGTGGAACTCGGCTAAGGTCTTGAGACTGGATACATACCGGATGCAGGAGCATCGGCACCGGCCAAAAAAAATACAAAATAAAAGGGGAAAAAAACATGAGGACATATCGGTTTTTGGGGCTGGCGGCCGTGGCATGGATGCTGGGATCCGCCAGCGTTCCCCTCGATGCGCAAATTCTCGATCGCGTGATTCCCGGTGACCCCGTCGCCGTGACCGGCGGACGCGTCGCCGGCAATCTTCTGCCCAACGGGGTGAGGGCCTATCTCGGCATTCCCTTCGCGGCGCCGCCGGTTGGACCATTGCGTTGGAAAGAACCGCAGCCGGTGGTCGCCTGGCAAGGCGTCCGTGAAGCCCTCACGCGGCCGCCGGCCTGCATGCAGACCGGCATCGCCGAGCCGATCAGCGAAGACTGCCTTTATCTGAACCTGTGGGCCCCCGCGAAAGCCAAGGCCGGCGCCAAATTGCCGGTGATCGTCTACATCTATGGCGGCGGCTTCAGCCGCGGTTCGGCCTCTTCGCCGCTGGTCTCTGGCGCCCCTCTGGCCGCCAAAGGCGTGATCTATGTCGCCGGCAATTATCGTGTCGGTCCCTTCGGCTTTCTCGCCCATCCTGATCTCGACAAGGAGAATCCGCACAACGCGTCGGGCGACTACGGACTTCTGGACCAGCTCGCGGTTCTGAAATGGGTTCATGCCAATATCGCGCGCTTCGGCGGCGATCCCGGAAATGTGACCGTCGTGGGCCATTCCGCCGGCTCGGTCTCGGCTTCTGCGCTGCAGGCTAGCCCCCTGGCGGCGGGTCTTTTCCAGAAGGACATGGGCATCAGCGCCAGCGGATTGACGTGGGAAGCCGGCGTGTTCCGCAGCAAGGAAGCAGCCGAGCGCGATGGCGTGATGGTTCAGGAAGCGCTGAAGGCGCCCAATATCGCGGCCATGCGCGCCATGCCTGCTGATCGGATACTGGCGCAGCGCGGCGGCCCTCCCAGTGTCGACGGCTGGTACATGCCCAAAGACCCCAAGGAGATTTTCGCCGCGGGCGAGCAGAACGACGTCACCAGCTTTGTCGGATTCACCCGTGATGAAGGCTATGGCGCCTTCATGACCGTGCAGTCACCCGAAGAGTATGTGGCGGCTGCCAAACAGATGTATGGCGACAGTGCCGGCAAGCTTCTGGCGCTTTATCCCGCCGACAAGGACTTCAAGCACCATGCGCAACTGGCGGCGCGCGACATAACCTTGGGTACGGCGATGCGGCGCTGGGCGATGGGGCAGGCTTCTGCCGACCGCAAGCCGTCTTATGTCTATATGACCGCGATCCCTCATCATTATACGCCCGAGAAGGCGCCGCCGCCCGGCAGCTACGAAAGCACCGCCTTCCATGGCTCGGACAATGCCTTCTGGCTCAATACCATCGATGGCTATAACGCCGTCGTGCCCACACGCCAGTGGACGGCTGCGGACCATAAGCTGGCCGACAGGATGTCGGACATGCTGGTGGCGTTCGCCAGAACCGGCAGTCCCAACATCCCCGGGGTGGTTGTGCCGCGCTACAATCCCGCCGACGAGAAGCTGCTTGCGATCGATGTGGAGGCGATGCGGGTGATCCCCTTCCCCGGCCGCGAGAATGTCACCTTCCTGCACGGTTTGAAAATCGCAGAGCGGCCTTTCGGCGGGCGCCGCCAGTAAGGGGCGCTGTCGTCAGGGATTGGGGATCTCTTCCCATCCCAGTTCGCGGCTGATGGACCTTGCGGCGCACAACACCTGCGCGGCCAGGCTGCGCATGCGCTCGTCGTCCATGTAGTGGGCCGCGCTGGAAACGCTGATCGCCGCTTTTATGCTTCCGGTCGCGTCGCGGATTGGCGCGGCGACACATCGAATGCGATCTTCGCTTTCCTCAAGATCGAAGGCCACGCCTTCGCGGGCATAACCCCGCATCCGCTGGACCCAGACAGTTTCTGACAGTGCATAGTCGCTGTTTCCGCTCTCGGACTGATAGAAACCCCGCAAACGCGCCTCGTTCTCGTCAAGAAGCAGCGCCTTGCCAAGCCCGGTAGACCGCAAAGGTTGCAGTTCGCCCACCCGGGAGCTGATCTCGATCCGGCGCCGGCCGGGGATCTTGTCCAGATACAGCGCTCTGGTTCCATCAAGGATACCGAGATGTACCGTATCGCCGGTTTGGGCCGCCAGCTGCTCCAGATACTCCCTGGCCACACGCGGAATGTTGAGTTGGGCACGCGCCTGATAGCCGATTTCCAGCGCCTTGGGTCCCAGACCGTAACCATAGCGGGGCACAAAGGAGAGATACCGCCTTTGGACCAGGGCGGAGGCGAGCCGATAGACCGTACTGCGATTTAGACCCAGGACATTGACCAGATCGGCGGGGTTGCTGATGCCGGAAGAAACCGCCTCCAAAACATCGAGGCCGCGAATAAGCGTTTGACTGCCAAACTTCCCGCATTCCGATTTTTCGGCTGGCTCCAAAGGCTGGGCGGAAGTCCAGCCGGCTCCCTTTCCCTCGGGAGCTGAAACTCCGTGTTCCGCCATTCCATGAGCCCCGCAGCGACGCACCGCATCTCATGGGTCTGTGCTGGATAAAGCAACACTCGCTTCAAAATGTCTGAGGTAATTCTCTCACAATGTGCGAGCCAGCATTTACCGTAGGCAAGCGCTGCCAAAGGTTCGCCTGACGTTACTCACCTCAGAAGCAGATCTGTACCTGGACGGCACAGCGATTGCGGGCACATCCGCTGGCGCTTGTCGCTGCGCTTTCGGACCGCAATCAGCGGCCCGTGCCGTTGGTGATTCAATCCATCCTGTAGCGCAGGCCCAGCGTGTACTGCCGGCCAATCAGATCATAGACGGTACGATTGCTGTAGCTGGTGCCGGCAATCAGGAAGCTGGGCGTCGGCGGCGGATCGCGATCGAACAGATTGGTGATCGAGAGGAAGGCCGAGAGCCCGCGGTCAGGCAGCAAATCGTAAGAAATGGTCGTGTCGGTGTAGAACACGCTCCCGACCTGGTTCGGATAGAGGCCCTGGCCGTTATTGTTGGTATTGTCGAACTTGCCGCCACTGATCCAGCGCTCCTGCAAGAACCAGGTAAAGCGGTCCACATTCAGGGTGGATGAGAAGGTACCGGTCCATTTCGGAGTCGCGTTGCCGATGTCGCCGGCCAGCTGCACGGGCGCGGCACCCTGAACCTGGGTCGTGAATTGCCCGGTATAATTCGCCAATGCGCGCAGGCTCAGCGAGCCGTCATAACCGAACGCCACATCGCTCAGCGGCGTCGTGTAGGAGCCCTCGAAGTCCACGCCCTTTGTCTGGCGCGCCGCCGCGTTGAAGAAGGGCAACGCTACACGCGAGAGGGTGCCATTGGGATTGCGGGTGATGAAGGCACATTGCTGCTGTGACCCGTTGGCGCAGAAGTTGAGCTCCTGCTGGGCGGTCAAGGTCGAGATCGCCTTTCTGATATTTAATTAGAAAGAGACCACCGAGAATTCGAGACCGGACAACAGTCCATCGAACAATGAGTCGGGAGTGACTACCACGCCAAGCGTGGACGTATTCGCCGATTCCGGCACCAGATTGGGATTGCCGATCGCGCCGGTGATGACGTTGGTCGTCACATTGTTGTTCGCGGGATCCTGGACCGTCGACGTGCCCTGGCTCGATCCCTGGAACAGCTCACCGAGATTGGCGGCCCGGATGTCGGTCGAGCGCGAGGCGCGGACCCTGAGGCCGTCGATCGGTTCATAGACCAGGCCGAGCTTCCAGGGCTCGACCCCGCCGGACGTGCTGTAATCCACATAACGGCCCGCCGCATTGAAGGTGAGAGAGCGGGCCATCGGCAGGTCCTTGAGCAGCGGGACCTCGGTTTCCACGAAAGCTTCCTTGACGTTGTAGGTACCGCGCGTCGGCTGGGGATTGGTGCGCTCGAAGCCGCCCAGGGTATTGACCAGGCCCGCCGGAAAAGCCGCGCCGATGCCGGCACCGGAGCGAATTTCCTGGGACTGCGCGTCGGTCACCTGGTTGAAGGCTTCGCGGCGATAGCTGCCGCCCAGCGCCAACTTGACGGTGCCGCCTTGGATATCGAACAGGCCGCCATCGGCGCTGAGTTCGGCGACATCTTCCGCCACGCGCACGATCTGGATCGCGGTCCCCTTGACGTATTTGAGCGCTGCTGCCGAGGCATTACCAACGCCGAAGATGTTGAGCGGCTGGCAGCCCACCGGATTGCTGATGGCGGTGGGCGCGGGATTGGACAGGGATTGCCGGCAGACGATCTGACCATTCGCCGGGTTCACCACAGCATCGGACGCGCGATAGAGATTGTCGGAAATCGGGTCGTCCTGGGTCTTATAGGAGCTATAGGCGCGCCCCATCTGACCATAGCCATGATAGGCCCAGCTGCTGGTGGGCAGCTTGCCGTCAAAGCCGATCGTGACCGCCCCATTGTTGGTAATGGCATCCATGTGCGGTATGGCGAAATCTGGGCTGATACGCCCGACCGTGAAGCTGGCGACTCCCAGCCCGGCCGGCGAAGCAAGGAAGTTCTTGATGGTCTGCGGCAGATAGGCGTTGTCACGCAGGATGGTGAAGTTGGTCGAGCTCAGTTCGAAGGTCGGCAGGCTGTTGAACTGGATATGGTTCTGCGCACCCATGACCTGGATATAGGCAGAAAGATTCTCGGTCAGATCGTAGGTGGCGTGGGTGAAGAACTGAGAACGGTGCTGCGACGGCTGCAAGGTCAGAAGCAGATTGGGATTGTAGCCGTCGCCGCCGGACATCTGGGCGGAACTGCGCAGCGTTCCATAGTTGAAGGGAATGGCCTGCCCGTTCTGGTCGAACGCCGTCCCGGTAAGCGGGCCGCTGGTGATGAGGCCACCCAGGGCGGCCACCGAGGAATAAGGCTGCGTGACCACGAGCAGCCCGGAATTGGTCGGCGAGACCGGCAGGTTCTTGTTGAAATTGGGATTGGTGATGGAGCCGACGCCATATGCCGTCCAGGGGCGGCTTTGGGCGGCCGTTACACCGCTGCTCCTGTAGTCGAAAATGCTGCCTACGAGATGCAGGCGATCGCCGAGAAGGCTCATCCCGCCGGTTACGGAGACCTTGTAGTTGAAGTTGTCGCCATAGTCGGAAATGCCAGCATGGGCTTCCGCCTTGAGGCCTTCGAATTTGGTGTCGAGCACGAAATTCACCACGCCGGAAACCGCATCCGAACCATAGGCGGCCGAGGCGCCGCCCGTGACCACATCCACCCGTTGAATCAACGCTTCCGGAATTTGCGCTACGTCGACACTGCCGGCACTGCTGAAGGGCACGACGCGACGTCCATCAAGCAAAACCAAAGTGCGGGACGTGCCCAGGGCGCGCAAGTTCACCACGTCCGCGCCGTTCGTGCTGGTGGTTCCGGTGCTCTGATTGGCGACGCTGACCGAGCCTTTGACGGCGGGCAATTGCAAAATGCCGTCCATCACATTGCGCGGCGCCGCCAGCTGCAACTGTTGTGCGGAAACGACGGTGACGGGGGTCGGCGCTTCGGCGCCGTTGGTGACCAGGCGGGAACCCGTAACGGTAACGTTTTCCACCGAGGCCGCATCACCTGCGGGCTGCGCCATCGCGCTGGAAGCCGCAAACAACGCCAATCCCGATACGGACAGCAGAACGCGACGCGCCGAACGGCGACGGCCCAAAATGCACATGATTTTCCCCTAAGACGGCTATTTCTATATATGATATTTGGTCTTGGTAATTGGACAGGCCAAGCCTGTCAATACAACACCCCTGTGCCAGCAGAGTTCCCCGCGCCGATCACCGGCATGTGTTGCTGCCAAATCACGTCTCATCGCTGTTGGCCTCGCAGTCTCACCGCCAAAGACTGCGAGCATCGCCTTGTGCAATCGCGGCGCAAATACCGGCTTTTCCCGGCTATTTCAGCGCAAAGGTCAAAATATTGCTGCCAGAGGCCACGGCGATATATTGCCGTCCATTGAGCATGTAGGTCATAGGACATCCGCGCCACGGCTGGTTGCCATGGATGGTCCACAAGGTCTTGCCGCTCTTGGCATCGACTGCGGCGAAACCACCGCCGGTCTCGCCATAAAATACCAGACCGCCGCTGGTGGTCAGCACGCCGGAATAGTTCGCTTCCTGCGGCCCCTGTTGCGGAACTTCCCAGACCGTCGCACCGGTCTCGATATTGAGCGCGCGCAGATATTTGAGACCGGGATCCTTGGGATCGCGGACCCCTTCATAGCCCTGACTGTCCTTTGCGGTCTGCCGGTAGATGCTGCAGTCCTCCACCGCCATCACATAGAAAAGCCTGGTGTCCGGGCTGAAAGATGTCGCGTACCAGTTTGTAGCACCACGCACCGAAGGGCAGCCCTTGACGCCCGCAGGGGTCACATTGTTGCCAGGCAGCAGCCGCGGCTTGCCATCCGGACCATAACCGCTGGCCCAGTTCATTTTCCGCACAAAAGGCTTGGCGTCCAGAAACTCGCCCGTGACACGGTCCAGCACGAACATGAAGCCGTTGCGGTTGGCCTGGATGAGGAGTTTGCGCGGGCGGCCGCGATATTCGGTATCCACCAGCAGCATCGGCTCGGTCGCATCCCAGTCATGCAGATCGTGCGGCGTGAACTGGTAATACCATTTCAGCTTGCCCGTCTTCACGTCCAACGCGATCACGCAGTTGGTGTAGAGATTGGCACCGCCACGTTCGTCCGCATCGGTGGCGGGAAACGGATTTCCCACGGTCCAGTAGAGCGTGCCGGTTTCCGTATCGTATGAGCCGGTCAGCCAGGTGGCACCGCCACCAATCGCCATGGCGCGGCCCTTCCAGGTTTCGGCGGCCGGCTCGCCGGGCTTGGGCACCGTATGAAAGCGCCACACCTCTTCGCCCGTTGTGGTCTTGTACGCCGCCAGGAATCCCAGCAGCGGACTGTCACCGCCACTGACCCCGGCAATGACCAGATCGCCGACCACCAGTGGAGCTGAGCTCGATCCGTAGCGGAATTTGGCTTCCGGCATCGTGACATCCCACATCAACGCGCCGGTCAGCCGGTTGAGACAGATCAGATGCGCATCGGTGGTGGCGAAGAAGATGCGATCGCCCAGGATCGCCACGCCCCGGTTCATGGCGCCAGGATTGCGTTGCCGGCCATCGGCGGTGGGCTCGGTATAGTTGTAGCACCACAAATCCCGGCCCGTCGCCGCGCTGAGAGCACAGACATGATCGGCCGAGCTGACATACATGGCGCCATCACTGACGATGGGCGTGGTCTCAAGATCGGGTGCGCCCAGCGGATGGACCCATTCCAGCTGCAGATTCTGGACGTTGCCGGTGTTGATCTGGTTCAGCGGGCTGTGGCGATTGCCGCCGATATTGCCGTTATAGGTCGTCCACTCGCCGCTTTTGGGATGCAGCACCGCGTTCATGGCCTCGGGCGAAACCGGCGTGACCGCGCCGGTAATGGGGCCGGGCTTCACGCCACCCAGGCTGCTCAGATAGGCGATCAGATCGCGCCGTTCCGCCGGGCCCGCCTGAAGCGACGGCATGTAGGAGGTCTCCTGAGGCGTGATCTTCACATACTCCTTATCGGTCAGGAAATGCATGCGCCCGTCCAGGCCCTGCAATTCCAGATCATGCTCGGCGCGGCCGCGCGCGAAGCCCCGCAGGCTTGAACCATCGCGCAGCTTGACGTCCACGATCTGCCAGGTCTCGTCCGGGCAGAAGGCCCAACGCGGACAAGTCGCGGTCGTGTGAATGCCCATCTGCGAGGTCGGATTGTCCAGCACCAGCTCCAGCTCGCGAACGATGGAGCGCCGCCCGATCGCGGAGAGATCAGGGCCCTTCACCTGCCCCCGGCCATGAACCATGTGGCAGGAGGCGCACTGCCCCTTGCCGAAGAAAAACGCCTCGCCCGCGGCCACGTCACCGGCAGGTTTGGTATCGAAAGCGGTCTGGTTGAGCGATCGCAGCCAACCCGTAAGTTCCTGAAGCTGGTTCTCCGGCAGATTACTGAAGGCGGGCATACCCCCGCTGGTGCCGCTTTTGATCAGGTCGTGGATCTGCGCCTGGGTCATGGGCCGCAGGGTGATGTTGTTGATCAACGACGGCGCCCGATCGCCGCCGGCCGCGCCTTCGCCATGGCAGCCGGCGCAGGTCGTGTCGAACTGCTTCTGCGCCGCGGCGAAATTCGGCGCAGTTTGTGCCATCCCTGGTGAAGCGGACAAAGCTGCGATGATCAATGCGCCGGCGATGTGCTTCATCATGGCGTGGGCACCTTTGTGCTTCTGTCGTTGCTGTCCGTTATCGCTGCTCAAACCAGGCTGGGCTGGTTCTTCGCCCGCTTCTTCCACCGGTAGGCCGCCAGCGAATTCTTCCAGAAGATCTTTTCCATCACTTCGCGGCCCTTGGGCGCGAAATATTCATGGTCCAGTGCCACAAGCTCGCCGAAGGTGCTCATGGGTTCGCTGTTGGTCCAATCGCTGGCGAACATCAGCCGGTCGGGACCGAAGGTCTCGTAGATTTCGTCCAGGCGCGGCTTGTAGAAGGCGAGGTCCTTGGGGATGCGCCCGCCCTTCTCCACGCGGCGGCCATGCTCATCCACGCGGTGGAAGATCTCCGAGAACTTCACATAGATGTGCGGACGCTTTGCCAGCTCTTGCGTCTCTTTCTGCCAGGTGGCGCGCACGGCCGGATCGTCAGGGATCCGCGCGCCCGGCAGATGATTGATCACTATGCGGATATCGGGAATCCGGTCGGTGATCTGGAGCAGCTGCTTCACCTCCTTGGCGCCGCCGCCAAAGTCCAGCGACAGACCCGCATCAGACAGCGCCTTGAGGTCGGCCCAGACCTGCGGCTTCTTGAGCAACTCCTCCACGTTGCGGCCCCAAAGATTGGAGAGCCGAATGCCGACATAGATCGGGTTCTTGTGCAGCCGGCCCAGATGCTCACCGAAGTCCGGATGGCCCGGCAGCAGATCGCCCACCTCGCCCACCATGATCGGTTCGTTCGCACCGACCTCCATCACCCAGTAATTGTCTTCAACCCACGGGCTGCACTCGGTTTCGATCAGGCCGACCACGCCATAGGGCTCGGCGATCTTGCGATAGTCCGCGGGCAGGAAACGGCGATAGATGCTGGCCGGCTGCTCGGGGCCCGGCCACGGCACGCCTTGCGGGCGCGTCGGATCGTAGAGATGCACATGGGTATCGATGATCGGGATGTCAGACTTCTTGGTCTGGGCCTCGGCCCCGCCTGCACCCATGGCCGCCGCGCCCGCGGCCGCCTTCACGAAATCGCGTCGATCCATTGCGGCTCCTCCCTCTCGCCCGGGCGTTTGTTGGCGTGGCCCGTGACGTCTTTTCACTTCAATAGGTGGTGCGGCCTCCGGAAATGTCGAAGGTCGCGCCCGTCGAGAAAGAACATTCATCGCTGGCAAGCCAGCAGACCAGGGCGGCATTCTCCGACGCCTCGCCCAGCCGGCCCATGGGAATCTTGGACTTCATATAGTCGATCTGGCTTTGCGGCAGCTGGCTGAGGATGGCGCTCTCGAAAGTCGCGGGCGTGATGCTGTTAGCCAGGATGCCTCGGGTGGCTAATTCCTTGCCCAGGCTCTTGGTAAGTCCGATCACGGCCGCCTTGGAAGCGGAATAGGCCGAGGCGTTGGGGTTGCCTTCCTTGCCCGCCACCGAGGCGATATTGACGATGCGCCCATACCCGTTCTGCGCCATGAAAGGAATGACCTCCCGGCAGCAGTAGAACAGGCCATTGAGGTTGACGTCCATCACCCTGAGCCAGCTGTCGACAGGAAATTCGCTGACCGGGACGGTCGCGCCGGTGATCCCCGCGCTGGCGACCAGGATGTCGATCCGGCCCAGCGCGGCATTGCTTTCCTTGGCGGCCTTGGCCACGGCCTGATGATCCGAGACGTCCACGGCAAAGGTGGCCTGGGCGCCAGAACTTTTCTTTGCTTCCGCCAGGGCTTCCGGATTGATGTCCCACAGCGCGACCTTGCCGCCTTCACTCACGATACGCGTGGCAACTTGCAGACCCAGGCCCGAGGCTCCGCCCGTGACGATGGCGGCTCTTCCGGCGAAGCGATTGGCATACAAAGACATTGCTATTCCTTTTCAGAACTCTTCTCGATGACGCCCCGCGCTTGCAGCGTCACTGGAACCAAATCAGCGCGGATACGGACGATGCAGCTTGACCTCGCGGTTCAGCTCCACGCCGAAACCGGGCTTGTCCAGCGCCGACAGCTTCAGGCGGCCATTCTTCACCACCGGCTCGCCCAAAAGCTGCGGCGCAAACTGGGGCAGCACCTTGTCGGCCTTGGGCGACATGATCAGCAGCTCGGCGAAGGGGCTGTTATGGCGGGCGATGACGAAGTGATAGGAGTAGACCGATGAGCCATGCGGCACCATCAGCTTGCCATGCGCATCGGCCAGATTGGAGATCTTGATCAGCTCGGTGACACCGCCACACCAGCCGACATCGGGCTGGATGATGTCGCAGCAATCCATCTCCAGAAGCATGCGAAAGCCCCATCGGGTGGCTTCATGCTCGCCGGTGGTGACCAGCATGCCGGGCGGCACATTCTTCTTCAGGTCGCGATAGCCCCAGTAATCATCGGGAGACAACGCCTCCTCGATCCACTTCAGGCCCGATTCCTGCCAGGCGCGGGTGGCCAGTCGCGTGGCGAAATTCAGATCCAGCGACATCCAGCAATCCAGCATCAGCCAGAAGTCCTTGCCGACGCGCTGTCGCATGGCCGCGATCTCGCCCAGGGCCTTGTTCAACCCTTCCTCGCCTTCGGCCGGACCATGATGCAGGGGCATCTTGCCCCCGATGAACCCCATCTCCTTGGCCAGGTCGGGGCGCGCGCCGGTGGCATAGAATTGCAACTCGTCGCGCACCGCCCCACCCAGCAATTGATGTACCGGTTCTTGCCTGAGGCGCCCCAAGAGGTCCCACAGCGCCAGGTCCACGCCGGAGATCGCGTTGATGACCAGACCCTTGCGGCCGTAATACTGGGTCGAGAAATACATCTGGTCCCAGATCTTCTCGACTTCGGCGGGATCGCGGCCTTCCAGGAAACGCGCCAGATGCTTTTCCACGATATAGCAGGCGGGCTCACCGCCGGTGGTCACCGCAAAGCCGGTGACGCCATTCTCCGCCTCGATCTCCACCACCAAGGTGCCCAGCACATTGATGCCGAAGCTCTGCCGGCTCTTGCGATATTCCGGATAGCGCGCCATGGGCGTGGCAATGTGATCGTCGATCCAATGCCCACCGCCCTGATCATGATAGTCGGCGCCGCCGCCCCGTACCACGAAAGCGCGCACCTGCTTTATTTTCGGAAAAGACATTACCCCACCTGCCGATACTGCGCCTGGATTCGTGGCGCCGTCCGGCCCCGTTATCTCATTATCTAATTTATCGTACTACAAGGTGGTATAGCGTCAAATCGACCGGCTTTTCAACGATCCGCCCGGACAAAGGCCCAGCGAACAAGGCCAGGTAGGTGGATCCTTGTATCAGCTCCGCGCTTTGTCACGCTGACAAATGATGTTCACGCCAAGCTTCGATCCGTGATCGCCGCTGGGGAAGAATGCTTCCAAACCGGGGCGGACCGCGCAGAACCGGCTTCTCCTATTGGTCGTCGTCGCTGGCGCTGGCCACGGTGGTCGGCGTGCCGTTGCTCACCTGCCGCTGCGGCTCGGACTTCGGAGCGGGCATGATGACCTTGCCGTTTTCGTCCAGCTTGCCAGGCGCATCCAGGGTCTTGAGGAAGAAGTCCTTGCTCGGCAGATCGGCGATCGTGCGTTCCATCGCCGGGAATTGACCTTCTCCCGTTCCCAGCGGCACGTCCTGGACGATGCGTGTGGAGACCGCTTTCAGCATCGCGGCCTTCACCATCTCAAAACCCTTCCTGCGCTTTTCATCTTCCGCCGGACGACGGACCTGCGCGGGCTTGGCCGGATCAACCACATGGGCGGGCACCGCCTTGATGCGATAGGCCATCGAGATGCCCATGTTCCGGCCCGTCTTGGGATCAGGCATGCCGTCGGCATTGCGCTTCAAGGCATAATAGAGGCTCACCGCATCCTCGTGATCGCGAATGCCCTGCTCTGCGCCGGTCTGGGCGAAAGTGTTCTCGGACAGCAGGTCAAGCCAGTTGCGATAGCCACCGACAACGCCTGCGGCCGCCTCGCCGTCCGCCGCCATCTTCAGGCGCAATTTGCCCTTGTGGAAATCGGCATCGCCCATCTGGTCGGGAAACCAGCCGATGCGCGGCACATGCAATTCGTCAACCTGCTCGGTCTCGACCACGCCATTGACGATCTTGGCCTTCAGCTTGGTGTACTGCTCGCTCTTGACGATGCGATAGGAATAGTCGGAGGCGACATTGGCGCGGGCATCACGCACGATCTTGTCGGGCGAATAGCCGATCTCGACCGTGGCATCGCTATCGTTCATCGGATCCTGGTTGCCGGAAATCCGGATCACCACGGTATAGAGGCCTTCCTGCATCTGGGTGTTTTCGCGCAGGTCGAGCGTGCCGCTGGCGGGATTGCGGAAGGGCGCATCGCAGCCCCAGGCGCGATAAAGAGCATTATCGATGCCTTTCTCGCCATCCGGGCTGGTAAAATCGCTGGTCTTGATTTTGCCGTCCAGATTGAGGCCGTCACCGATCCTGCCGGTCACCTCGGGCTGGCCGGGATCGGGCGCCGCGAAGGGATTGACATAAGTCTCGATGCCCTTGCGCCATCCGCGATACGAAGCGGCGCGGCCCCAGACATAGAAGCGCACATAGGTGGGCAGCCGGGCCTTGTCGATCTCCGGCGGTTTGACGATGTAGTCGATCTCCTGCTTGCTGCGCCAGTGCTGCTTTTCCAGCGCCTTGCGCATCTCGGTCTCGTCGGCAAAGTGCACCGAGCTGCCGCGGGCGCAATCGGCGGCCGGATCGGTCTCCGCCGCTTCCGAGCGGCCGCCATAATGGAAGGCAAAACCATATTCGCGGACGACAAAGCCGCGCTTCCAGGGCGCGGCCGCTGCCGGCTGGGCCAGTACGGCCAACGCCGAGATCGCGACGGTGGAACCCAGAAGCAAGTGGCGCAGGATCATTGCCCTCTCCTCAAACCCGCGGCTAGGCCAGCAGTTCGGTATAGGCACTCTTGGTTTCCATGGAACCCTTGCCCCAACCATCGACGCCCAGGCCCATGATCTTCTGCACGGTCAGGCCCACGCGCGATACCGGCGCGCCGCCGCCGGCAATGTGGTAGCCGGTCTTCATGCGGCCATTGGCATTGCCCGCGAGCATGATCGGAATACCATCCACGGCATGGATCTTGGCATAGCTCTGGTCACTATAGGCCATCACCAGGCTGTGATCGAGCAAGGTGCCATCGCCTTCGGGAATGGCATCCATCTCCTGCAGCGTGCTGGCAAGCAGCTCCATGCTGTAGACGTTATATTTGGCGACGCGCGGCTGATAGCCCAAGGTCGGATCGATCGCTTCCATATGCGTGGTGATGTGATAGCCCAGCGGATCGCCCGGCACATAAATGTTCGAGCCGGGTTCGGAAATGGCCAGGTTGAAGACACGGGTCTGGTCGGTCGCCATGGCCAGAGCGCCCAGCTTTGCCATCAGCGGCGTGACTTTGCGCACATTGGGCAGCGCGTAATTCACCACCATGTCGTCGGGTGCCGACGGAATCGCGACCTTGGCCACCACCGTGGGGCGCTGCAATTCCGCCGCGATCTGAACCTCGGCTTCGCGAACCGAGGTGAAATACTGATCCATGCGGTCCCGGTCGGTCGTGCCCAGGTTCTTCATGAAATCCTTGCGCTCATCGGCGACGGCCGACAGCACGCTTTGCTGCAGCATCACCTGCGGATCGGGCTTCCAATCGGCTTTGGACGGATCCTGGAATCCAGGTCCGAACAGCCGGGTGTAAAGGGAAAGGGGCGTGGGTTCTGCCGGCAGCGTGTTGGCGCCGCCCAGGCTGGAATAACAATGTTTGGGATCGCCGGATGCCGCTGCGGCAACGGTCTTGAACCGCGAGCCGTGGCTGATCACATCCGCGATCGTCTGGTCGATGGTCTTGGAATCGAATTGCGAGGCCTTGGTCGGCGAAATACCGGTGACGATGGCGGCATTGCCGGACCAATGCTGGAAATTGGGATTGTCGTCCACCATCACGCGCATGCCGCTGAACACATTCATCTTCTTCTTGAACGGCTCGAGCGGTTTCAGCTGACCGGTCGTCTCATAGTCGAGCCCGGCCTTCTTGGGCACCCATAATTGCGTGGTGAGGCCAAGACCGTAGAAGAAGGTGCTGAAACGGGTGGGAAGGCGCTGGCCGGTCGCTGCCAGGACCTGGCCGTGGCTGTCCAGGAAGCAGTCCAGGAACGGAACGCCCACCACGGCGGCAGAGCCCTGAAACAGGCCGCGAAGGAGAGTTCTGCGATGAAGCTTCATGACATGCCTCCTGGAATCTAGTGCAATGCCAGCTTGGTCGGCGGGGCTTCGGACGCGTCCTGCTGCGGCGCGGCCGTATTGAAAAATTCGGAGCTTTCCACCAGCCCCTTGATCAGGGCGCGCATGTGGTAACCGGAATCGACGAACGACTTGTAGCCGGTCTTGAAGGTCGCGGTCTCGACATCCTCGCTATTGGCACCCGTGCCATAGGCATAGAGCTTGCGCGCCAGGCAGGCCGGGTATTTGGGATCGTTGTGCAGGAATTGGCCGAGCCCGACGCCATCCTTGAAGCTCTTGCCTTTTATGGTGGCCGAAAGATCGATGAGCTGACCATTTTCGGTCAGCCGCCGCTGGCCGATCGTGTCGAAGCCTTCCAAGGTAAGCCCGATCGGATCGCTGTGTGTGTGGCACGAAGCGCAGGTCGGCGTCGTCGCGTGGGCCAGAAGGCGCTCACGCACGGTCTTGAGCGGGCCATGCGTGTCGTTGATGGCCGAAAAGTCCACATTGGCGGGCGGGGTCGGCGTCGGTTCGCACAGGAAGATGTCCATCAGGGCCACACCGCGCTTGGTAGGGGAACTCTGCCCGGGATGCGAAAACATGGACAGCATGCTGACCTGGGTGACGATGCCGCTGCGGCCGGAGTCGGCCGGAAATTCATAGGGCATCCATTCGCTGTCGAACGTGAAGTCCACGTCATAAATCGCCGCAAGGCTGCGATTGATGAACGTCTTGCGCGTGGTCATCAGATCGCGCATGTCGCCGTTTTGATGCAGCGCAAGATCGATTGTGCTGCGCAGCGTCTCTTCCTTGGCCGAAGCGGCCATCGGACCGCCCCACTTGGGATAGATCAGGGGATCCTTCGAGACCGTGTCGAAGGTGTCCAACTCCAGCATGTCGGTGAAGAAGGCGCGCATGCCGTCGTCCAGCCGGGGCGAAGCCATCAGCCGGGTGACCTGCTTTTCCAGGCCTGCCGCGGTGTTGAGGTCTCCGCTCGCCGCGGCCTGCAGCAAGGCGCTGTCGGGC
>Ga0134125_10004238_pt1 | contig 16423 bp, 18 predicted proteins | sample KB31751_FD_96464 | JGI IMG/M metagenome (GOLD analysis project Ga0134125, IMG submission 96464) | Terrestrial soil microbial communities with excess Nitrogen fertilizer from Kellogg Biological Station, Michigan, USA - KB3-175-1 | ecosystem: Environmental > Terrestrial > Soil > Unclassified ...
CCCACGAGGGCGCGGCTCGCGAGGAAGCTCGTCTGGAAGCGCGCGCCCTCCTCGTCGGCGAAGGCGGCAACCTCGATCGCCACCGCGAGGCGCCGCTTCCCGCGCGAAAGCGCCGCGACGCACGCGACGGGAACGAGGATGCCCATCACGCCGTCGTACTTGCCGCCGTTGCGCACCGAGTCGAAGTGCGAGCCCATGAGGAGCGTTCGCGCGCCGGGAGCCGCGGCCTCGTAGCGGCCGATGACGCTCCCCACCGCATCGACCCGGACCTCCATGCCGGCCTCGCGCATCCATTGCGCGATCCGGCGCGCGGCGGCCTGGTGCGCGTGCGTGAGATACGCCCGCGTGTAATGATGCGGCGAATCGCTGTGCCGGCCCAGCTCCTCGACCCGGGCGATGAACTCGCGGCCGGCGGCGCAATCGAAGGTGCGGTCTTCCATGGCGGATCCGAGTGTATATGACCGATAGGGGGCAACTGCTCGCGTGCCGCGAGTGCGACCTCCTGCAGCGCGAGTGCGAGCTCCCGGCGCACCGCATCGCGGAGTGCGCCCGCTGCGGCGCGGAGCTCTTCCGGGCCAAGCCGCGCAGCCTCGACCACACGCTCGCCTACGTGGTGGGCGCGGGGGTGCTCTTCTTCATCGCCAACGCCTTCCCGGTGCTCACGCTCGAAGCGCAGGGGCTCCAGACCACCACCACGGTCCTGGGCGCCGCGCAGGCGCTCTACGACGACAACGAGCGGCTGGTGGCGATCCTCGTGTTCATGACGACGATGCTGCTGCCCGGGCTCGAGATCGCGTCGATGCTCTACATGCTGGGGTTGCTGCGCCTGGGGCGCGTGCCCGTGCGCCTGTCGTTCGCCTTCCGGCTGGTGGAAGCCATCAAGCCCTGGGGCATGCAGCAGGTCTTCCTCATCGGCGTGCTCGTCTCGCTGGTGAAGCTGGGGCACATGGCCACCGTGATCCTGGGGCTCGGCCTCTACGCCCTGGCGGGCGTGATCCTCATGCTCACGGCCGCTGAAGCCGCATACGACCCGCGAGCGCTCTGGGCGCGGGTACGGGAGCTGCGCGCATGACGACGGCGCTTCGCGCCGGGCTCCTCGTCTGCCGCGCCTGCGAGCAGGTGAACCGGCCCACGGCCGACGGCCACCGCGGCGTGTGCTCGCGCTGCGGCGAGGCGCTGCGCTGGCGAAAGCCCGAGAGCCTCACGCGCTCCTGGATGTTCCTCGTGCTCGCCGCGATCCTCTACATCCCGGCGAACGTGCTGCCGGTGCTGGACACGACGCAGCTGGGCGCGACCACCCGCAACACGATCCTGGGCGGGGTGCGCACGCTCTGGGACGATGGCGACTTCCTCATCGCGAGCGTGATCTTCGTGGCGAGCATCGTCGTGCCGGCGGCGAAGATCCTGGGGCTGGGGAGCCTCCTCCTGGGCACCACGGCGCATTCCACGTGGGCCCCGATCGCGCGCACGCGCCTCTACCGCGTGGTCGACACCATCGGGCGCTGGTCCATGGTGGACATCTTCGTGGGCGCGGTGCTGGTGAAGCTCGTGCAGTTCAAGACCGTGGGCGAGGTGAGCGCCGGCCCCGCGGCGCTGCCCTTCGCGGCCGTGGTCGTCCTCACCATGTTCGCCGCCATGAGCTTCGACCCGCGGCTCATCTGGGATCCGCAGGACAAGCCCCATGGCTGAGCGCGACATCCCGCCGGCCGAGGACTCGGAGATCCCGCGAGCCGCGGCGCGCAAGCCGGGGCTGCGCTGGCTGCAGCCGGTCTGGATCATCCCCATCGTCGCGGCGCTGATCGGCGCATGGCTCGCCTTCCAGCACTACATCGACCGCGGCCCCACCATCGAGATCCGCTTCCGCACCGCCGAGGGGCTGGAGGCCGGCAAGACGCGCATCAAGTACAAGGACGTGGACATCGGCATCGTGCGCCACATCACGCTCGCCGAGGACCGCAAGGGCGTGATCGTCACCGCCGAGATGGTGAAGCAGGCCTCGCGCGCGCTGCTGGTGGAGGACTCGCGCTTCTGGGTGGTGCGCCCGCGCATCTCCGGCGGGCGCGTCTCGGGCCTGGGCACGCTCCTCGCGGGCGCCTTCATCGGGCTGGACCCCGGCAAGTCGAGCGTCGAGCGGCGCGAGTTCGAGGGGCTGGAGACCCCGCCCGTCGTGACCGAGGGCCTGCCGGGGCGCGCCTTCCGGCTGACCGCCGACGACGTGGGCTCGCTCGACCTCGGCTCGCCCGTCTACTTCCGCGGCGTATCCGCGGGACAGGTGGTCTCCACCGAGGTTTCCAAGGACGGGAGCCAGGTGATCGTCGGCGTCTTCGTCGACGCGCCCTTCGACCGGTTCGTCACGCCCAGCTCGCGCTTCTGGAATGCGAGCGGCGTGGACCTCTCGCTCGACGCGAGCGGCCTCAAGGTGAACACGGAATCGATGATCAGCGTGCTGGTGGGCGGCATCGCCTTCGACAACCCCACGGACGTGCAGGGCCCGAGCGCCAACGCGAACGACCTCTTCGTGCTCTGGAACGACCGGGCCACGGCGATGAAGCCGCGCGACCGCGTGCTGGAGGACTACGCGATGTATTTCGATCGCTCGGTGCGCGGCCTGGTGGTCGGGGCGCCGGTGGACTTCCGCGGCATCACCATCGGGGAAGTCTCGCAGATCGACCTCGAGTACCTGCCCGACAAGGTGAATTTCCGCACGCGCATCGACATCCATTTCTTCCCGGATCGCCTGAAGCCGCACGCGCGCGACGGCACCCTGAAGGCCGGGGGGCCCGACATGCCGCCCGAGGAGCGCATGCGCAAGTTCGTCGCGAACGGCTTCCGCGCGCAGCTGCGCGATTCCAACCTGCTCACGGGCTCCCTCTACGTGGCCTTCGATTTCTTCCCCGACGCGCCTGCGGCGACGATCGACTTCAGGCAATCGCCGCCCACCCTGCCGACGGCTCCGGGCGGGGGCATCTCCGACCTGCAGCAGTCCATCGGGCGCATCCTGGGCCGCCTGGAGAAAGTGCCCTTCGACGCGATCGGCGAGGACCTGCGCAAGTCCCTCGAGCAGCTGCGCGCCACGCTGAAGAACGCCGATTCCCTCGCCCAGCACCTCGACAAGGACGTGACGCCGGAGCTGAAGAAGACCCTCGAGCAGGCGAGGCGCACCCTCGAGGAGGCGCAGAAAGCCGTCTCCGAGGATTCGCCCGTGCAGACCGACCTGCGCGACACACTGGACGAAGTGACGCGCGCTTCCCGGTCGCTGCGCGCGCTGGTGGATTTCCTCGAGCGCCATCCCGACGCGCTCTTGCGCGGCCGACGCCAGGAGGAACCATGATGGCCCGCGTGAACCGGATCGTGCTTCTCGCCGCGGCCGCGGTGCTCGGCGCCTGCGGCGGGGCCAACGTGCGCATCGACTACTACACGCTCAGCGCCGCGCCCGCGCACACGGCCCCCGCGCAGCCCAACACGCTCGCCGTGCACCTGGGCCCCGTCTCCCTGCCCGACGGCGTGGACCGGCCGCAGATCGTGATGCGGCGCGACGCGAACCAGGTCGCCATCGACGACACGCATCGCTGGGCCGAGCCGCTGAAGGACGCCATCCCGCGCGTGCTCTCCGACGCGCTCGCCGCCGAGCTGGGGACGCCGCGCGTGCTCACGAGCCGCCAGTCGGCGTCCCTCGAATTCGACTACCGCGTCGCGATCGACGTGCAGCACTTCGATTCGTCGGTCACCGAGGCCCACGAGGACGTGATCTGGACGATCCGGACCCGCGGCAACGAGCCGCCCCGGGTCGGCCGCACCGTCGTGAACGAGCCCGCCACGGGCGGGTTCGATTCGCTCGCCGCCGCGCACAGCCGCGCGCTCGCGGCCGTGGCGCGCGACATCGCGCAAGCCATCCGCGGGCTCGCGAAATCGTGACCGGGGGGCTCGCCCGCTCGCCGCTCACGCGCGAGTTCGTCGAGCGCGAGTACAACAACCGCGCGATGGTCCCCGAGCACCCCGCGTTCTTCGCGCGCTGGGAGAAGGACTCCGAGTACGTGCGCGAGACGATGCAGGCGCACCTGGACCTTCCCTACGGCCCGCACGCGCGCCAGAAGGTCGATGTCTTCCCCGCGCCCAACCCGCGCGGCACGCTCGTCTTCATCCACGGCGGGTACTGGCGCTCCCTCGACAAGGCCATGTTCTCCCGGCTCGCGGCGAGCTGGGTCGCCGCCGGCGTGAGCGTGGCGATGCCGGGCTACCGCCTCGCGCCCGAGGTCGGCATCGAGCACATCGTGGACGACATGATCGGGGCGATGAACTGGCTCGCCTCGAACGGCGCCCGCTACGGCGCCCCCCCGCGACGCATCGTGGTGGGCGGGCATTCGGCGGGAGGCCACCTCACCGCCGCGCTCTTCGCAACGCCCCGGGACCGCCTCGAGTTCGACCCCGCGTGCATCGTGGGCGGCGTGCCCTTCAGCGGCATCTTCGACTTCGAGCCCATGCTGCTTCACGGCTTCAACGCCGACTTCAAGTTGGACGCGCCGCGGGCGCAGGCGCTCTCGCTCGTCGCGCGCAAGCCCACCGTTGCCGCGCCCCTGGTGGTGGCCGCGGGCGGCGCCGAGAGCTCGGAATTCCAGCGCCAGTCGCTCGCGCTCGCCGCGGCATGGGCGCCGCAGGCGCGGGCGCTGATCCTGCCCGGCCTCAACCACTTCAGCGTGGTCGATTCGTTCGCCGAGCGGGGACAGGCGTTGTACGAGGAGGCGCTCAGGCTCTTCGAGTAGCGAGGCGAGGACGAGGCGCCTCCCGTCTATAATTACCCGTGGACTCTCCCGATCTCTCGAAGCTCTCCATCGACCGCGGCCCGAAATCCTACGCGCCGCGGCGCAAGCGCCGCTGGATCAACAAGTGGACGATCGGCCTCGCGGCGCTCCTCGCGATCTACGCCGTCATGTCGTTCGTGTCGGCCCGCGCCCCCGCCTCCGTCGAGGTGGCGGCGGTCACCACGACGTACCCCACGGCCGCGCTCTCGGTGCTGAACGCGACCGGGCGCGTCTCGGCGTGGCGCAAGGCCGCGGTCTCCACCAAGGCCACGGGCCGCCTCGAGTGGCTGGGCGTCCAGGAAGGCTCGCGCGTGAAGGAAGGCGACGTGATCGCGCGCCTCGAGAACCAGGACGTGGCGGCGGCCCGCGATTCGGCCCGGGCCAACACCACCGCGGCGCGCGCCAACCTCGAGCAGGGCGAGGCGGAGCTGCGCGACGCCGAGTCCAACTACACGCGGTCGAAGGAGCTTTTCGACAAGAAGTTCATCGCCGAGGCGGCGCTCATCACGGCGCTCGCGCGCGAGGAGAAGGCGAAGGCCTCGGTCTCCTCGCTGAAGGCCGCCATCGGCGTGGCCGACGCCAACGCCCGCCAGGCCGAGGTGGCACTCGAGCAGACGCTCATCCGCGCGCCCTTCGACGGCATCGTCCTCACCAAGAACGCGAACATGGGCGACATCATCACGCCGTTCTCCTCGGCAACCGACTCCAAGGGCGCGGTCGTCAACATGGCGGACATGGACACGCTCGAGGTCGAGGCCGACGTCTCCGAGGCCTCCATCTCCAAGATCAAGGCGGGCATGCCCGCCGAGATCCAGCTGGACGCCTACCCGGACGTGCGGATGCCGGGCAAGGTCTCGCGCATCGTCCCGACAGTCGACAGGACCAAGGCCACGCTCCTCGTGAAGGTGAGCTTCGTGGAGAAGGATCCGCGCGTGCTCCCCGACATGAGCGCGAAGGTGGCGTTCCTGTCGCGCGAGGCGAAACCCGAGGAGAGGAAACCCGTGACCGCCGTGCGCCCCGAGGCGGTGGTGCTGCGCGGCGGGAAGAGCGTCGTCTTCGTGGTCGACGAGAAGGCAGGCACCGTGAAGCCGGTGCCCGTGGGAGACGCCACGAAGCTGGGCGACCTGGTGCAGGTCTCGGGCGTCAAGGCGGGCGACAAGGTGGTCCTGAATCCCTCCGAGCGGCTGGCAGACGGCGCCGCGGTCACGATCGCGAAGAAATAGCCCCGTGGACGGGTCCGCGATGGTGAGCATCACGCACCTGTCGAAGAGCTATCGGCGCGGCGACCAGGTCGTGCCCGTGCTTCGCGACATCACGCTCAGCATTCCGGAAGGCGACTTCATCGCGCTCATGGGCCCGTCGGGCTCGGGCAAGTCCACGCTCCTCAACCTCATCGCCGGCATCGACAAGCCGGATTCGGGGGAGCTCCTCGTGCACGGCGAGGACATCACGCGCCTCGCCGAGGCGGACCTCGCCGACTGGCGCGCCTCCAACGTGGGCTTCATCTTCCAGTTCTACAACCTGATGCCGGTGCTCGACGCCTTCGAGAACGTGGAGCTGCCGCTGCTGCTCACCTCGCTCTCCAGGCGCGAGCGGCGCGTGCGCGTGGAGACGGCGCTCTCCCTGGTCGGGCTCTCCGACCGCATGGAGCACTATCCCAACGAGCTGTCCGGCGGGCAGCAGCAGCGCGTGGCGATCGCGCGCGCCCTCATCACCGACCCCGCGATCATCGTGGCCGACGAGCCCACCGGGGACCTCGACCGCAAGAGCGCCGAGGAGATCCTGGGGCTGCTGCGGCGCCTGAACACCGAGATGGGCAAGACCATCATCATGGTGACGCACGACGGGCACGCGGTGGAATCCGCCCGGCACGTGACGCACCTCGAGAAGGGCGAGCTCATGCTGGATCCCGGATCGTCGCCGCAACCGCGACGCCCGGGATGACGGGGCCATGTACTACCTCAAGCTCATCTTCAAGAACATCTTCCGGCACCGGCTGAGGAGCCTGCTCACGATCGTGGGCCTGGTGGTGGCGATCCTCGCCTTCGGGTTGCTGCAGACGGTGGTGAACGCGTGGTACGCGGGCGCGGACATGGCCTCGGCCAACCGGCTGGTGACGCGCAACGCCACGTCGCTCGTCTTCTCGCTTCCGGCCTACTACCGCGAACGCATCAAGGCGATCGACGGCGTGACGGCCGTGGCGATCTCCAACTGGTTCGGCGGCGTGTACAAGGACCAGACCTTCCAGAACTTCTTCGCGACGTTCGCGGTGGACCACGACGTCTTCTTCGACCTCTACCCCGAGTTCCGGGTGAAGCCCGACGAGCTCCTCGCGTTCAAGAAGGACCAGCGCGGCTGCATGGTGGGGCGCCTCATCGCCGACCAGCACGGCTTCAAGGTGGGCGACGTGATCCCGATGACGAGCCCGATCTACGGCGGCGGCACCTGGGAATTCACCGTGCGCGGCATCTACGAGCCCAAGGACGAGACCACCGTCACCCGCCAGCTCTATTTCCACTGGGACTACCTGAACGAGCAGATGAAGAAGCGATTCCCCAAGCGGGCGGAATCGGCCGGGGTCTTCATCGTGCAGATCGCGGACGGCTCGCGCGCGGCCGAGATCTCCCAGGCGATCGACAAGGAGTTCAGGAACTCGCTCGCCGAGACGCTCACCGAGACCGAGAAGGCGTTCTCGCTGGGCTTCGTCGCCCAGACCGAGGCGATCGTGACCGCCGTGAAGATCGTTTCCTTCGTCGTGATCGTCATCATCTTCGCGGTGGTCGCGAACACGATGGCGATGACGGCGCGCGAGCGGCTCGCCGAATACGCGACGCTGAAGGCGCTGGGCTTCGCCCCGCTCTTCGTGGCGATGCTCATCTTCGGCGAGTCGGTGCTCATCTCGGCGCTCGGCGGCGCGGCGGGGATCCTGCTCACGTTCCCGGTCGCGGCCGGGTTCAAGTCGGCGATGGGCACGATGTTCCCGGTCTTCTACGTGACGGGGCAGACCGTGGCGCTGCAGGTGGTGGCCTCGGTGGCGGTGGGGGTGCTCGCGGGGATCCTTCCGTCGATCCGCGCCGCCAATGTTCGAATCGTCGAGGGGCTGCGCTACGCGGGTTAAAGCGTTGGAGCCACGGATGAACACAGATGGACACGGATAGAGTCCCTTGAAGATCCCGTTCTCGTACATTTTCAGGAACCTGTGGACGCGGAAGCTCACGACGCTGCTCACCGCGGGCGGGATGGCGCTCGTGGTGTTCGTGTTCGCCGCGGTGCTGATGCTGGACGCGGGATTGAAGAGGACGCTGGTGTCCACGGGGAGCCTCGACAACGCGATCCTGCTGCGCCAGTCGTCGCAGACGGAGATCCAGAGCTCCGTGTACCGCGACCAGGCCTCGCTCCTGGAGACGATGCGCGAGGTGGCGCGCGGCACCGACGGCACCCCGCTCGTGTCCAAGGAAACGCTGGTCCTCACGCAGATCCCCAAGCGCGGCAGCGACAAGCCGCAGAACGTCGTGGTGCGCGGCCTTCCCCCGCTGGGCATCCAGCTGCGGCCCCAGGTGCGCATCATCGACGGCCGGTGGTTCCGCGCGGGCACCTCCGAGATCGTGGTGGGCCGCAGCATCGCCAACGGCTTCGAGGGCGTGGGCATCGGCGAGCGGCTGCGCTTCGCGCAGCGCGAGTGGACGGTGGTCGGGACCTTCGACGCGGGCAAGTCCGGCTTCGACTCCGAGATCTGGGGCGACGTCGAGCAGATGATGCAGGCCTTCCGCCGCACGGCCTATTCGTCGGTGATCGTGCGCCTGCGCGAGCGCTCGGCGCTCGCGGCCCTGCAGGGCGACATCAACGGCGACCAGCGCCTCATCCTCGACGCGAAGCGCGAGCCCGAGTTCTACGCGGAGCAGTCGAAGACGCTCTCGACGTTCATCAGCATCCTGGGCCTCACGCTTTCCATCATCTTCTCCATCGGCGCGATGATCGGCGCGATGATCACGATGTACGCGGCGGTCGCCAACCGCACCACCGAGATCGGGACGCTGCGCGCGCTGGGATTCCGCCGCGCGAGCATCCTCGCCGCCTTCCTCCTCGAATCGGTGCTCCTCGCCATCGTGGGCGGTGTGGCCGGCCTCACGCTCGCCTCCTTCCTCCAGGCATTCACGATCACCACCATGAACTGGCAGTCGTTCAGCCAGCTCGCCTTCGGCTTCGACCTCACCGCGAGCATCGTGGCCGTGACACTCGTCTTCTCCGTCGTGATGGGCCTGGTGGGCGGGTTCCTCCCGAGCGTGCGCGCCGCGCGCCTCGAGATCGTCGATTCGCTGCGGGCGGCGTGACCATGGAGCGCATCCTCGCCACCTATCGCATCACGGCATCGGAATCGGAGAGCCGCGTGCGCGCCGAGGCGCTCGCCGCCGAGCAAAGCGTGGAGATGCCGGTCGCCGCGATCGGCGACGAGCGCGTGCGCGACGAGGTCGTGGCGAGCGTCGAGGCGATCCGCCCGCACGCCGGCTACTTCGACGTGGTGCTGGGCATCGCGCCTTCCACCACGGGCGCGGAGCCCTCGCAGCTCATGAACATGCTGTTCGGCAACTGCTCGCTGCAGCCCGAGGTGGAGCTCATCGACGTGCGTTTTCCCGCCGCGTTCACGGCGCGCTTCCGCGGTCCGCGCTTCGGCGTCGCGGGGCTGCGGGAAGCCACGGGAGTGCACGGGCGCCCCCTCACCTGCACGGCATTGAAGCCCCAGGGCTCCTCCGTCGAGCATCTCGCGCACCTCGCGCGCACGTTCGCGCTCGCGGGCCTGGACGTGATCAAGGACGACCACGGCATCGCCGACCAGGCCGACCACCCGTTCGCGAAGCGCGTGCCCGCGGTGCAGAGGGCCATCGCCGAAGCCAACCGCGAGACAGGCGGCAACACGCTCTATGCGCCGACCTTCTCGGGCGGATCGCGCGCTCTCGCGGAGCAGTCGCGGATCGCGCGCGAGCACGGCGTGCGACTCGCCCTCGTGGCCCCGCTCCTCGTGGGCATTCCCGCGTTCGTCGAGCTCCAGGAAGGCCTCGGCATTCCCGTGATGGCGCATCCGGCGTTCGCGGGCGCTTCGCGCATCGCCCCGCCGGCGCTGCTGGGCACGCTCCTTCGGCTCTTCGGCGCCGACGCCGTGATCTTCCCGAACCATGGCGGGCGCTTCAGCTACAGCCGCGAGACGTGCCTGGAGATCGCGCGCCGCGCCCGGGAGCCGTGGGAGAACCTGCGGCCTTCGTTGCCCGTCCCCGCGGGCGGCATGGGCGTGGAACGCGTGGGCGAGATGGTCTCGGGATACGGCGAGGACACGATGCTGCTCATCGGCGGAGGCCTGCTCACCGCGCGCGAGCACCTCGCGGAAAGGAGCCGCGAGTTCGTGCGCGCCGTCCGCGGCACTTAACTGGGTAGAATCCCCGCATGGCCGGCACTCCCCTCGTCCGCAAGCACCGCGGCGATTTCCACTGGCAGGGCGTCGACGTCCTCGCGTACAAGCAGGAGGGCAGCGCGCCCTTCAGGGACGTGACGCGCCAGGTGCTCTTCGAGGGCGGCCCCGCGCAGCTGCGCTACTTCGAGGTGGCCCCCGGCGGCCACACCACCCTCGAGCGCCACGAGCACGTGCACTCGGTGATGGTGATCCGCGGCAAGGGGCGCTGCCTCGTGGGCGACGAGGCCTGGGATCTCGAGGCCAACGACCTCGTGAGCGTTCCGCCCATGACGTGGCACCAGTTCAAGGCCGCGGACGACGAGTCCCTGGGCTTCCTCTGCATGGTCCCTTCGGACCGCGACCGTCCGCAATTGCCGTCGGACGAAGACCGACAGCGAATTTCCAGGCCCTTGGAGCGTTGATCCGCGTTTGGAGGGGTCGACGTAACAATTTGTGTCCCGGTCCCACCGGATCGGGCTTGCCGCGTTACAGGGGAAAGGCGCGCACGGGCACTCGGTCCGGCCGCCCCTGTCACACCTACCTGAGACGCGACAAGGAGATTCGGATGAAACGCAAACCCCTCGTGATCGCCACGTTGGCTGCCGCCCTGGCGACGGCGACGTTGTCCCTCAACGCATCGGCCGCGGACCCGCTCGCGGGCGCGATCGTCGGCGGCGGGCTCGGCGCCGCGATCGGTCATAGCGTCGGGGGCCGCAACGCCACCGCGGTAGGCGCGGTCGCGGGCGCGGTGCTCGGTTCCACCATCGCGGCGGACTCGGGCCCGTACTACGGCGAAGGCTACTACGGCCCGCCGCCCGCCCCCGCGTACTATCCGCCGGCCCCGGCCTACTACGAGCCCGCCCCGGCGTACTACCAGCCGGCCCCGGTGTACTACGGGCCGAGTGTCGCGATCGGGTTCGGCGCGCCGGTGTACTACGGCCACTACCACGGCCGCTACTACGGCCACCGCCACTGGCGCTAGGGAGTAATCACCACCAGTACGCTGCACGGCGCGTGCTCGATGAGGGCCTTTGAGATCGAGCCGCGCCACCAGCGCCGGGCCCAGCCCTCGAGGTGCTTGTGGCCCACGACGATGAGGTTGGCTTCCACCTTCCTCGCGTAGGCCGCGATCTCGTCCACGGCATCCCCCACCAGCACCTCCCCCTTGGGGGCGCTCCCGGTCTCGGCCAGGCGCTTCAGCCCGTCGTCCAGGATGTCGCGGAAGGCCTGCTCCTCCTCCTTCTCCCGCTCGACGTCGTAGATCCCTCCCTCGCCGCCGATGAACGCCGCGGGCGGTGGCATCACGGCCACGAGGTAGAGCTCGGACTTCGACCAGTTCGCCATGTCCCGGCAGTCGAGAAGCGCCCTCTGCCCGGTCTCCGAGCCGTCGTAGGCCAGCAGGATGCGCTTGTACATGCGCGCACCATACTCCGGAACGAGCCCCTCGCGCCACGGTCCTAGCCCCACCCCCACAAGAGAACAAGAACACCCATGAGCTGGCGCCGCATGGCCCTGGGATGCCTGGCGGCCGCCGCGGTCGTTGCGCTCGCCGCCTCCCTCGTCGCGCGCAACCTCGCCGACCCCGCGAGGATCAAGCGCCTCGCCCAGGACAAGGCCCGCGCCGCGTGGTCCCGGGACCTCGCCGTGGGCGACGTCCGGTTCGACTTCTTCCCGCTCCCCTCGCTCCACGCGCACGACCTCGCCCTGGGCAACCCTTCCTGGGCGCACGGCCGCCCCCTGGCCACCGCCAAGGACGTGGTGGCGCGGCTCGCCCTGCTCCCGCTCCTCGCGGGCGAGGTTCGCCTCAAGTCGATCGCGCTGGACCACGTGTCCGTCGACCTGGAGACCGGGCCGGACGGGGCACGGTCCTGGAGCTTCGCGGCACCGGGCCACCCGGCTTCCAGCGGATCGGCGTTGCTCGAGGTCACCGGCCTGGAGGTGAGCGATGCCGATGTGTCGTGGCGCTCGCCGGGCGCCCTACCCGTGCACTGGCACATCGATACCCTCGAGGCGAGCTCCGCGAGCGGGCTTCGCGACGTCGCGATCGAGGTGCACGGGGCGCGGCGCGGGCATCCGGTCGTGGTGAAGGCCCGCCTCTCGGACCTCTCCCGGTGGGGCACTGCGGGCGCCGCGAGCGATGCCGATCTCGATTTCGACTGGGGAACGACGCACCTCGCCATCACGGGCCGGCTGCCGCTCGATGGCAGCGCGAAAGGCCACGCGCTGCACGCGGACCTCCAGTCCTCGCGGCTGAACGACCTGCTCGCATTCTTCGACATTGCGCGAAGGCCCACCGCCCCCGTCGAGGTGCACCTGGATTCGCGCGACGCGGGGGAAGCGACCGAGATGAAGCCCCTCTCGGTCTCGCTGGGAGCGTTGAAAGTCCAGGGCGAAGCGCGCGTCCGCCAGGAGAATTCGCGCACGGTGATCGACGCACGCCTCTCGGGCAACCGCCTCGACTGGGCGCGTGCGCTGCTGGATGCGGGGGCCGAGCCCGTGCCCCCGATCGAGGCGCCGGAGATGTTCCATGCGACGCCGATCGCGTGGCCGCTCCTGGCTTCCCTCACGGCACGCGGCTCCCTCGACGCGACGTTCGACTCGGTGCGCCTTCGCAACGGCGTGGAGCTGCGCAACCTCGCCACGAAGAGCACGTTCGACGCGGACCACTGGGACATGGCCTCGTTCTCGACGGCGATGCTGGGCGGCAAGGCGAGCGGAAGCTTGCGGGCCGAAGGCAAGAAGAGAACCGCCCACATGCGCTTCGAGGGCCAGGGGCTCCAGCTCGAGCGCTGGTTCCGCGAGCGCGGCTCGGCGATCCCCTTCAAGGGCGGCCCCATGGCGGTAAGCGCCGACGTGGCCGCGACGGGCGATTCCATGCGCGAGCTCGCCGCGAGCCTCACCGGCCCGGTGACCATCCGCCTCGTGAAGGGCGCCCTCGCGATGGAAAAGGCGGGCGCGGCCGAAGCGAAGCTCGTGGGCGCAAAGGAGGAAGGGAAAACGGGAATCGAGTTCGAGTGCGTGTCGGCGAACCTCCCGTTTCGCGCGGGCCGCGCCGAGCGCTCGCCGCTCATCGCGGCGCGCAGCGACCTCTCCTATCTCGTCACCTCGGGCTTCGTGGATTTCCGCGACGAGACGCTGGAGTTGCGCGGCCGGGTGAAGCCCCTCCAGGGGGGCAGCCTCGGCATGTCCGCCATCGCGGGCGACGTGCTGATCTCGGGCCCCATCCGCAAGCCGCACATGGAGCACGACCCGGGCAAGACCCCGGCGGCCGTGGCCCGGGCGGGCGCGGCGATCGCCACGCTCGGACTCTCGGCGCTCGCCACCGCAAGCTCCGATGCGAGCGAGGCGAGGAAGAACGATCCCTGCGGCGCGGTGTTCTAAAGGGGGAACCCACGAGGAGGGAAGATGAAGCAACCTTTCGCAAGGACGGCGCTCGCCGCCGCGCTCATGGTGAGCCTGGGCGCCTTCGCCGATCACGCAGCGCTCAGCCGCCCGGATTCGAAGTTCATCGAGAAGGCCGCGGCGGACAACCGCGACGAGGTCGAGCTGGGCAAGCTCGCGCAGCAGAAGGCGATGCGCGGCGAGGTGAAGGAATTCGCCACGCGCATGGTCGAGGACCATTCGAAGGCCGGCGCGCAGGCCGAGAAGATCGCCGCCGCGAACAACGTGCAGCTGCCCGCCGGCGTGGACAGGAAGACCCGCAAGGAGATGGACCGGCTCGCGAAGCTCGTGGGCGGCGACTTCGACCGCGAGTACATGAAGCACATGGTGAAGGACCACAAGGACGACGTGAAGGAATTCCGCAAGGAAGCCCGGTCGAAGCAGGAGAGCGAGGCGAAGTCGTTCGCGCAGGACACGCTGCCGACGCTCGAGGAGCACCTCGCCATGGCCGAGAAGACCTACGACATCACGCAGGCGTCCAGGCGCTCCGGAAACCGCGAGGTGGGCTCAACCCACTAGCGGGCGCGCTTCCTGGCGGCGCGCCTGGTAGCTGCGCGGGCTCATGCCCACCAGGCGGTGGAAGGCGCGGCGCAGCCGCTCCTCGTTGCCCATCCCGCAGCGCCGCGCGATCGCGCCCACGCGCAGGTCGCTCTCCTCCAGCAACCGGCGGGCGAGGTCCACGCGCGCCCGCTCGATGAAGCGCGCCGGCGGCATCCCCACCTCGCGCAGGAAGAGCCGGTGCATGGTGCGCGCGCTCATCGCGGCCTCCTCGGCCACGCGATCGTTGGAGATCTCGCGCCCGAGGTTGGCGAGGATCCACGAGACCACCCGCGAGACGCGCTCATGGCCCACCATCTGCGCCGCGAGGTGCGAGCTCACCTGTCGCTCCTCGCCGCTGCGGTGCATGAACATCACCTTGCGATGCGCGATGCCCATGGCGACCTCGCGCCCCAGGTCCTCCTGCACGAGGGCGAGCGTCTGGTCGATGGCCGCGGTGGCGCCGGCCGAGGTGTGGAACTTGCCGTCGCGCACGAAGAGGTGCTCGGCGTCCACCTCGATCGCGGGAAACTTCCGCGCGAGCTCCTTGCACGCCCGCCAGTGCGTGGTCGCGCACCGCCCGTCGAGGAGCCCCGCCTGGGCGAGGATGAAGACGCCCGTGCCGATGGCGGCCACGCGGCGCGCCGAACCGGCGCGGTCGCGCACGTAGCGAACGAGGGCCCGGTCCTCGAGGGCGGAGTCCACCACGCCGCCCGCGACGATCAGCGTGTCGAGCGGCGGGGACGGATCGCGAAAGGAGTGCGTCGCGACGATTCCCAGGCCGCAGGAGGTCGCCACGGCGCCCACGCGCGCTGCGACGATGCGCGGCGCATACGGGGGCTCGCTCCCGGCTTTTCGCGCGGCAAGGTTGGCCGCACGCAGGATCTCCATGGGCCCGGCGACATCGAGCACCTGGGCCTCGGGAAACACGACGATCGCGATGCGGCGGGGCTCAGCCATCGGCGCCGAGGGCTTGCAGCGCGCGCCGCAGCCCCTCGCGCTCGTCGAGCAGGCCCGCGAGCTGCGCGTCGCAGCGCGCGATGGGTTGCGGGTAGGACTTGATCTCCTCGTTCAGGCGCGCGAGGCGCGCTTCGATCTCGGAACGCTGGGGCGCTGCCTTGTCCATGGGTTCCTCCCCGGGGAGTGGATGCCCAAATCGTCGCGCGGCGGGCGGGCCGCCAGGGGACAAGGATCCCACTTTTCCTGCCATCCTGCCAAACAAGGACCTTCCGGGAGCCGCGGGCGCGTTCGTTGTATCTGCAACCACCCCGTGCTAGCCTATGCGATGGCCCAGAAGATCCTCGACGCCTACCGCCGCCGCGGCTTCGACTGCATGTGCGGCAACCTGCGAATGGCCTCGCGCGCCGTGACCGCCATCTACGACGCGCACCTCGCGCCCTCGGGCCTCACCTCCAACCAGCTCGCCGTGCTCTGGCCGATCGTGGCCCTCGAGCCCACGCCCATGAGCGAGATCGCGCGCAACGTCGTGATGGACAAGACGACCGTGTCGCGCAACGTCGCAAGCCTCGTGGACGCGGGCCTGGTCGAGGTGCGCACCGGCGACGACGGCCGGCATCGCCTGGTCTCGACGACCGCGCGCGGGCGCCATGCCTTCGCCGTGGCCATGCCGGGGTGGGAAGCGGCGCAGGAGGAAGTCTCGCGCCTCTTCGGCAAGTCGCGCTTCGCGAGCCTCGTGAAGGAAACGCGCAAGCTCGCGCGCACCGTCGCGGAGACCGCGGCCTAGCGTCCCAGCTCGGTGGCGAGCGAGCGTGCGAGGGCGCCGTGCCGGTCGGCGGTGAGCTCCCAGAACATCACGCCGCGCAGCCCGCGATCCTTCGCGTAGCGCGCCTTCTCCCGCATCGAGCGCTCGTCGTCGTAGGCGATGAACGTGCCCGTGGACGGATCGAAGAGCGTGGCCTCGGCGGCCGCGCCGTTCCACCGGGGCGTGAGGCCGAGGTACGCGCGATCCTCGAGGTAGGAGAACTCGAACGTGGCTTCGTGATCGGGGCGCGCGAGGTCCAGGCATGCCTGGTACAACCCGTCGGCGTTCGGCCCCGGGGCGCAGCCGGTCCAGCCCTTCCCATAGAAGGGGACGCCCAGCACGAGCTTCTCCGCGGGGACGCCCTCGGCGAGGAAGAGCGAGACGCTGGCATCGACGCTGCCGCCACCGGGCGCACCCGGTTCGGCGCGTAGCGGCGCCACG
>Ga0134125_10004239_pt1 | contig 16422 bp, 16 predicted proteins | sample KB31751_FD_96464 | JGI IMG/M metagenome (GOLD analysis project Ga0134125, IMG submission 96464) | Terrestrial soil microbial communities with excess Nitrogen fertilizer from Kellogg Biological Station, Michigan, USA - KB3-175-1 | ecosystem: Environmental > Terrestrial > Soil > Unclassified ...
CGCGATTTGGCTCCAGAAGAGGCTGCCGGCTTTCTGATCGCGATGTACGAAGGCTACGTCATGTTAGCCAAGAATGCTCAAGATGCCGAAGTGTGGAATGTAGGAATGAAAAATATCGTGGGATGGTTGAGGTCTCTTCGCCCACCTCGTCAATCGCGTAAAGGCGGACGGCGTTGATGTCAAAAGGATGCGTTGTTAAACAAGGGCAGTGATTCTATCGCAGGAGGAACTGATGAACCGATCAAGAGTGGTAATGATGGCTTCCCTAGGTTTCGTTCTCACACTTGGCATGATTGGAATGAAGCAAGGGCAAGGGCAGGCGCCCAAGACATCGTATCTGAGCATGGCGCCTCTCGATCAGTACCTCATGCCAGACCGAAATGCCGAGATTGCGTTGGCTCGAAGCGCGGCGCCGGATTCCATATCGGCCGATGCAAAAATTCTGGTCCTCGGGCGCCATGGCTACGAAACTGCCGTAGAAGGAAAGAATGGTTTCGTGTGTGTTGTCGAGCGAGGGTGGATGTCCCCTTCGGACGCGCCAGAGTTTTGGAATCCTAAAATCCGAGGCCCAATCTGTTTCAATCCACCGGCCGCCCGGTCCGTTTTGCCGGCTACTTTTGAGAGAACAAAGATGGCATTGGCAAGGCGAACGAAGGCCGAGATCATCGAGGACAACAAAGCAGCATTTGAAAAAGGTGAGCTACCGCCGCTCGAACCAGGCGCAATGAGTTACATGATGTCGAAAACCGCTTATCTCACCGATCATGGCGATCACAATCTGGCCCACTTGATGTTTTATGCGCCTCCACTGGACGGCAAGGCATGGGGTGCCGATCTGCCTAAATCGCCGGTAATGCTGAATCCACAATTCAAAGGCGTTCAACCAATCGACGTGTTTGTCGTTTCTGTGGGTAGCTGGTCGGATGGAACGCCGGCTCCAATTATGTAGACCTCATATGTAACATGCAACTTTTCAATCTCGCTTTGGCTGGCAGAAAGTCGAGACGAGAGACAGGATGCGGAGGAGTTCAATCATGAGCGGCCGCGAAATTCAGGATCAGAAGCCCATTCTTGAATCGACAGCGGACGAGTTCTGCCATGCTGCGGATACATCATTTCCTCCGGTAAGCCGAGTTGATGCTGCAATCCTCATGCGAGTTTTGTGCCAGTTGCGACAGGCGTCACGAATCGCGATTAAGGCAAAAGCTAAAGTCCTATTCCTGGATGTAGCCGAGATTGTGGCAGTGCAAGCTGAAGGTAACTACATTTCCCTGAGACACCGAACAAATACGTATTTAGTGCGGGAGTCCCTCTCGTCCATGGCGGAGAAGCTCAAACCCTACGGTTTTGTCCGCATCGCCCGCTCGGTCGTCGTGAATATTTCCGCCGTGGAGGAGATTCAATCTTTGCCGACGGGAGAGTACAGGCTGCGCGTAAAAGGTGGGAAGGAATACTTGGGAACGCGTACATACAAACACAACCTCAGAGATCTTGCCCAGCTGTGGGTAGGCTCAGAGCGGTTTTGCCGCTAACAGGCAGAAAGAGGTTTTACCTCGAAGTATACGAAAATCAAAATCTCGCTTAGTGCAGGCCTGGGAGCCGCAAACGCAATGATTCGCCGCCGCTCTTCCCCTACGGATCTATCTGCACCACGTCAAACGCCTTGCCCACAACGTCGACCTGAATGATGCCTGGGGCTAGCGTATCGGTGGTGGTATCGAAGATGTCGAGTTCCGCGCCCTGGACGATGTATATAATGTTGCGGCCGGAGATAGGCTGGAAGCCTGTGACGTCAAAGTTCTGGCGGAAAGCTGCCTCGGTGGGAAAAACAGTAGTGGATGTGCCGGTGTTGAAAATAGACAGGCAGCCGCGGACGGTATTGGCCGCCGCGCCGGGATCGACCGTGCATCCGGTGGCCCCCACATAAACGCGGTTATTGGCGAAGGACATCTTTTCATGATCGCCATCGGTAATCGGGATGGCAGTTCCGGCTGTGAGGGTAGTGGCATTGATCACGGTTAACGCGCCGCAGCGGGACAGCGGGCAAATTACTCCGGCAGGGAGTGCGGCGGGAGTCCCAGCCACGTACAGATTGGTCCCGTTCATCATCCCAACGGTCGCACCGGAAACGGGAATCGGCGCGCTGAAAGCGACCGGCGTGTTGGTGAAATCGGCAAAAACCACGCTGGCGGGGTCCGGTATTGGCGGAGACCCTTGCGTGGTTCCGCATTCCCCAGCGCAGTTCAGGATGAAAGCCTGCGTTTCACTGCCATTGAATACGGCGGTAAAAGGCTGGTCAAGGTGCAGCGCATCGGTAACCACCTGGACAGCGGAAGTGGCGGTATCGACCACAAAAAAAGTGCTGGTGTTGGGCGGAATCTGCGCTTGCGGGTCGGGAAAAACCAGCAGCTTGGTCCCATTGGGACTCATCACCAGCCGGCGGGCATTGCTAATGCGCAGTACGGGACGGGCGACACCGGTGGTTGTGTCGACCGATTGCACAAAGCCAAAGTTGCGCATGGCTGCCCAGGCATTTTTGCCGTCGGGGCTAATGGCGATATCAAAAGGCTGGTCGCCGATGGGCGAAGGGAAAGTTACCGTTTCCGTTGGGTTATCGATGACGGTGATCAGGCTACTGGCGTTGTCCATGGCAATGGTGGTGCCGCCTGCGGTAAGCATTTTGGTGGGAGAAGACACGGCCAGAACCTTGGCGCTCAACGCGTCCTTTTTCGCATCCATTACGGTGACCGTACCGGCCGTGGTATTGGAAAGCAATACCCTTTTACTCAGCCCGGTTGGCTTGGGTGTGTTACTGCTGGTGCCGGAACCGCAGCCAGTCAGGGCCAGGGCAAGACTTGCAACCAAAAAATGTGAAAAATAGCTGTTTCGCCGCATTCTTTAATTAGACCGTTTCCTCTGGGAGCCGCGCCAAATGATGTTGAAATCGCGATTATAGCAGAGCCACTTTCAGGCCTTTGGGAGCTTCCATCCGCACGCTGATGGCAAGCATTTGCCGCATCTCCGCGCTGGACAAGGATCTCCCAAGGCAGTCCCCCAGGATCCACCTGGGCAATCCAAAGAACGCACGGGAATGCGCTCCATGCACTAAATCTTGCCACTCCCTGTCCGCGCATGGCGTTGAATGAGTGGGCTAAGGTATTCTGACAATAGCAATGGCCAACGATCTGTTAACCCGGTTGAAACACGGTCCCGTACTTTGCGATGGCGCAATGGGGACTTTGCTCTACGCCAAGGGTGTGTTCATCAACAAATGTTATGACGAGCTGAACCTTACCCAGCCGGACCTGATCCGCGGCATCCACCAGGAATACATGAATGCCGGGGCCGAGATTATTGAAACCAATACTTTCGGTGGTAACTCTTTTCGGCTGGCTCGCCATGGTTTAGCGGATAAGGTAGAGGAAGTTAATCGCAAAGGCGCGGAGCTGGCGCGCGAAGCCGCTGATACTTTTAATCTGAAAAAAGCCACTAACGTCTTAGTGGCGGGATCGATTGGCCCGCTGGGGCTGCGCATTGAGCCGCTGGGCAAAACGTCACGTGAGGAAGCTCGCGCTTCGTTTCGCGACCAGATCACGGCGCTGGTTGCCGGCGGGGTTGACGTGCTCATGCTGGAAACGTTCGGCTATCTGGAAGAGCTGCATCAGGCCATTCTGGCGGCGCGAGAAGTTGCTCCGGAAAAGCCTCTGGTGGCACAGGTCACCATCGACGAAGACGGCAATTGCCTGGATGGCGCCAGCCCGGAAACTTTTACCTCCAAGCTTCATGAGTGGGGCGCGGACGTGATTGGCTGCAACTGCAGCGTTGGTCCAGTGGCAATGCTGGAAGCGATTGAGCGCATCCGCCGCCTTACCGACAAACCCTTGGCCGCGCAGCCGAACGCCGGAATCCCGCGCAGCATTGAAGGCCGCAACATTTATTTGTGCTCGCCGGAATATATGGCCAGCTACGCGCGGAAGTTTGTGAATGCCGGCGTGAACCTGGTGGGCGGATGCTGCGGAACAACGCCGGAGCATATCAAGTCAATGAAGTCGGCGCTGCGCATGTCCGATGCCAAGGGCAAGCCAGGCGGCTTTCGGGTAATCACTGAGGCCAAGCGCGAATCCAGCATCACGCCGCCGCCATTAGCGCAGCGGTCGAACCTGGGCAAGAAGCTGGCGGCCGGTGAGTTTGTAACCCTGGTAGAAATCGTTCCGCCCAAGGGAGTCGACTTCCGCAAGGAAGTGGAAGGCGCCAAGTTTTTAAAAGCCGCCGGTATTGACGCCATCAATATCCCTGACAGCCCGCGCGCCTCTGCCCGGATGAGCAACATGGCGCTCTGTCTTCTGGTACAGCAGCAGGCGGGGATTGAAACGGTACTGCACTTTACATGTCGTGATCGCAACGTGTTGAGCATGCAGTCTGAGCTGCTGGGCGCTTACACCACAGGATTGCACAACCTGATCTGCATTACCGGCGATCCGCCTAAGCTCGGCAATTATCCTGATGCTACTGCGGTCTTTGACGTGGACGCAATCGGTCTGGTGAATATTGTCCGCAACCTGAATCATGGGCTGGATGTTGGCGGTAACCCGATCGGCTCCGGAACAAAGTTCATGATCGGCGTGGGAGCGAACCCCGGCATTGTAAACATTGACGAAGAAGTGCGCCGCTTTGAATATAAAGTCGAAGCTGGCGCAGACTACGCAGTTACGCAGCCGGTGTTTGATGTATCGCTGCTGGAGCAGTTCCTGCACCGCGTTGACCATCATCGTATCCCGGTGCTGGCTGGAATCTGGCCGCTTACCAGCGTGCGCAATGCCGAATTCATGAAAAATGAGCTGCGTGTCTCCGTGCCGGACGCAATTCTTGAGCGCATGTCCCGAGCGCCAAATGCCGAGGCTGCCCGCGCTGAAGGCATCCTGATTGCGCGCGAAATGCTGCAAAAAGTCCGCGGCTTGGTACAGGGAGCGCAAGTGGCTGCTCCGCTGGGACGTTACAGCTCTGCCATTGACGTGCTGGATGGAATAGCTGGTTCTGCGACCGCTGCCGGTTAAATAGGCAAATGAATGGTTTTCATTTTTATTCCCATTTTGTGGAAAAATAAGCCGAGTGGCTCCGGCTTATCGGGTTAAAATGTGCCATGGAGTTTCGGCTCTGTGCCTAAGTTTGAGGATTGCCTTCAACGGTTGGAACAAATCGTGGATGAGTTGGAACGAGGCAATGTCCCGCTTGAAGAGGCATTAAAGCTTTTTGAAGAAGGCTTGAAACATTCGTCTTCGTGCCGCAAGGAACTTGAGGAGGCCGAAGGCAAAGTTGAAATTCTGTTGCGGCAGAACGGAAAATTACAGCCTGAGCCCTATGAACCTGCCGAGCGGGCGCAGACCGTCAAGAAATAGTCCCCTAAAGCCTGCGGAAGTCCAGCAGCCGTGAAAGTCCAAACGAAAACCGCCGACGTGTTTTCGCACAGCCAATGAGGACGCCTTTCATGAAACCGCTGAGTGTAGTTGTCGCCCAAAGCAACAGCAAAACTGCGGAGATGTTGGAGAAATCGCTTTATAACCATTTCCGCGTGGTGCATTTGGCCGGAGATGTCGATGCATTGCGTTTAGCCATTCCCAGATACCGAGCTGATGTGGCGATTGTTGACCTTGAGTTGGCCGCGTTGAGTGAAGTGCAGCAGCTCAAGCAGGAGTTTGCATCCACCACCATTGTGTGTACGCATCGCCTGGCCGATGAAAAAATGTGGGCCAATGCGCTTGCGGCCGGCGCCGCCGATTGTTGCTATGCCACTGACGTCCGGGCTATCGTCCTGGCAGCCAACCATACCAAGCCTCAAGCTCACTCGCACGCCGCCTGAAAATATCTGTTGTACCCTCCTCCGCCTAAAAGGAGCATCCACAAGATGCTCCTTTTTTGTTTTTGGAGTTGGCTATTTGATCTTGATTTGAAATGTTTCCTTGGTAGCGCTGAAGGAGCTTTCCATCGATCTCACCTGCGTGCTCATCTTATTTCAGATCACCCGATCTCCCGATCACCGGATCACCCGATCTCTTGTTTTATACTCAAGGCTCATGCTGAATGACATCCTTGCGCAGGGCCAGCGCACCATTGACGCTTCGCTGGAAAAGCTTCTACCCGCCGCTACGCAGCGCCCGGACTCCATTCACCAGGCAATGCGGCACAGTGTTTTTGCCGGAGGCAAGCGCCTGCGTCCCATCCTTTGTCTTGAAGCCGCGCGCATGATCGCCGGACGCCTGCCTGAAGGCATTGAAGAGCTGGGCAGCGCGCTGGAAATGCTGCACACGTACTCGCTCATTCATGACGATCTGCCTGCGCTCGATAATGACGATCTCCGCCGTGGCAAGCCAACCTGCCACGTCGTCTTTGGTGAAGCTCTCGCCATCCTTGCCGGCGACGCGCTCCAGACGCAGGCGTATGAAGTTTTGGCGCGATTGAAGTGCCCAGCGGAAGCGCGGGTGAGAATCATCGAAGAGATTGCGCGCAACACTGGCACCATTGACGGAATGATTGGCGGACAAGTCAAAGACCTTGAAGCCGAGCGCCGGCGTCCTGACGCTGCAACACTGGAATACATCCATCGCTCCAAGACCGGAGCGCTCATCACCGCCAGCCTGGTGAGCGGAGGGATTTACGCAAACGGCTCGCTGGCTGAAATTCAGCGTCTCCGCGATTTCGGCCGTTCGATTGGCCTTGCCTTCCAGATCGTGGATGACGTGCTTGACGTTACCCAGTCTTCAGAGCAACTTGGTAAGACTGCTGGCAAAGATACCGCTTCAGAAAAAGCGACTTATCCCTCCCTTTTTGGGATTGATGAATCGTTGCGCCGGGCCGATTCGCTGGTCTCTTCCGGCTGTAGCGCGCTCGATTCATTCGCCCAGCGCGCTCAAACGCTCAAGGACCTGGCCCACTTTCTGGTACAGCGAAAACATTAGCTGAAATCTAAGGTGCCATCTGGGACGAAGTGAAAGCGCTTCATTCCTTATGCGTCCGCATGTTAGTATTCCCTCGCATATTTGTCCCTCTGAAACGTGTGTAATATTCACCCACTACCGGCGGTACGTGCCGCCGTAACCATGTCCACAAGAACATCCGTTTTGTAGTGCTGTACGTACTTCACAGGATGCTGCTCGAGAGCGGTTTCGGGCCTGTATTAGCGGCCTGAAGAATGCCTTCGACAGACATTAAAAAAATCGGAATGGAGATTTACAAATGACGAAATCTGTACGTTTACTGCTTATGGGCGCCGCTCTCACGGGATTTGTGGCCGGCCAAAGCGCTATTGCCCAGGCCGCCGGTGGCGATAAAGACTCAACCGCCAAGTCCGACAGCGGTAAAAAAGCCGCCAAGGTAAAGAAAGAAAAGCACGCCTGCAAAGGCATGAACTCCTGCGCCGGCAAGGGCGGCTGCGGAACAACCAAAGGCAAGAACGATTGCAAAGGCAAGGGTGAGTGCCGGACAGATGGCAAGCCCATGGCCAAAGAGGGCGATAAGAAATAGCACCGGTCCTCTCAGTTGAAGAGGACCGGTGGCTTGCCGCTGGTCCTCTATTTCAAAATACTTCAGAAATTCCAGCTATCTTTAAATCAGCTTTATGCCCGCAAATCGCTTCAACGGATACAAAGACTTTGGCGTAGGAATCGGGCTCCGCATTCCTCATTACCACCATATTTTTGAAAACAAGCCGGTCGTCGACTGGTTTGAAATTATCTCGGAAAATTACATGGTGGAAGGCGGCCGCCAGCTTCAGGTCCTGGACCAGATTCTGGAACGCTATCGCGTGGTGCAGCACGGCGTTTCCATGTATTTTGGTTCAGCCGAGCCGCTGAACCGCGAGCATCTGCGCCGGCTGAAAAAGCTTGTCCGCCGCACCAATACTCCCTGGCTCACTGACCATCTGTGCTGGGGCAGCGTGGACGGACGCTATTCCCACGACCTGCTGCCGATGCCTTACACCTTTGAGGCGGCCAGGCGCACGGCGCAAAAGGTGCGCGAGGCCCGTGATTTTCTGGAAGTGCCTATCGCCGTGGAAAACGTGAGCAGTTACGCCGAATACCACGTCTCTGAAATGACGGAATGGGAGTTCCTCAACGAAGTAGTGGAAGACGCTGACTGCGGCATCCTGCTCGACGTCAATAATATTTACGTCTCATCGCGCAATCACAGTTTTGATCCGTTTGAGTATCTACGCAGCGTGCCCGCAGAGCGCGTGGCCCAGATTCACATAGCCGGGCACAGCAACTACGAGAAATATATTCTGGACACGCACGATCATCCGGTGCTCGATCCCGTGTGGCAGCTTTATGCCAAGGCCATTGAGATGGTCGGCCCCACGGCCACGTTGCTGGAATGGGACGATCACATCCCATCGTTTGACGAAGTCCACAAAGAAGCTCTAAAAGCGAAACAATACATTCCAGCCAGTTCGGCGGTGGCATCATGAGCCAGACCCCGATGAATCTGGACCAGCTACAGCGCGCGGTCTTTGACGTGGTGCGGCAGCCGCTTACTGAAGATGAGCGCATGCGTGAGCAAACACTCGATGGCCGATCAACAAGGGAGATCGCAGAAGAGATCGTAAAGCCGAATGATCGGCTCACCTCGGTCGAGCGCCTGGAAATCTACAATCGCGTTTACTGGTTTCGGCTTCTCTCTTCCCTGGCCGACGATTTTCCCGGATTGCGCGAAGTCATCGGACAGGAAGCGTTTGATAAAGTCCTTCTTGGTTATCTGACCGAGATGCCCTCGGTGTCATACACGCTGCGCGATCTCGGTTCTCGGCTTGAAACCTGGTTGCGAGCGCATCCTGATTTGATTTCCAGCAATGAGCGCATGGCGCTCGATATGGTGAAGCTGGAGTGGGCCGATATTGAAACCTTTGATGCCGCTGAGTACCCGGTTCTCAGCCAGGCAGAACTGGCTAGCCTGGGCGAAGATCCGGTCTTTCATTTGCAACCATATCTGCAACTTCTCGATCTGGCTTATCCCGTCGACGAACTTCTGCTGAAGGTGCGCGAAACTGAAGATCCGGAAACAGACATCTCCAGCAATGTCGTGATGATGGACCATTCCGAATCCGCTCCGCGCAAGCAACTGCCTCTACCGAAAAGTAAAAAAATATTTCTCGCAGCCCATCGTCAGGAAAATATGGTCTATTTCAAGCGTTTAAAGCCGGAAGGCTTTGCGCTGCTGCGTGCCTTGCAGCAGGGCCAGCCACTCTCGCAGGCAATTGAAACGTCGGTCAATTGGTCAGGGAAAAAGCTTGAGCGCGTGATGGAGCAGTTGCATGACTGGTTTGCAAACTGGTCACAGCTTGGTTGGTTCTGCCGGCCTCCGGAGAAAGAGCCCGAACAATGAATGCTTTGCTCCAAAAAGCTGAAGTCGCCTACGACTGGTTTCTTAAGGCCGTCAACTCACTGCAATCTCCTTTTCTACTGTTCATTCGCGTCTATTGGGGATGGCTCTTCCTTCAGAGCGGCATCGGAAAATTCGGGCACATCGACAAAGTTGTCAGCTTCTTTACCGACCTCGGCATTCCCGCGCCAACATTGAACGCATACTTCAATGCTTCTTTGGAAACCATTGGCGGCATTCTTTTGATTCTCGGGCTGGCGTCGCGACTGATCGCAGTTCCATTGCTGATCAATATGATTGTCGCCTATATCACGGCAGACCGCGAAGCGTTCACTTCTTTCTTTTCCGAGTCCGGAAAGTTCTTCGGTGCGGACCCTTTCCCGTTCCTCTTAGTGTCGCTGCTGATATTGATCTTTGGCCCCGGGAAGTTCTCTCTCGATACGTTGATCCTCGCCTTTCGCAAGAAACATCCCCCTGCTGTGGCGGCTGCTGCCGTAAGCTGAATCAGGTGTTACCCTGTCATTCATGGGATTTCACCGCGTCAGCCTGATATGCTCAATCGCCGCGCTCCTGGCGCTCCCGCTAAAAGCTTTTCCAGCACAAGAGAATAGTGCCGATGCCACCACGCTGAAGGTATCCAGCGCCACAATCGACGTGACCCTGCCTGAGCAGCCAATGAAACTCTCGCGCGACGAGTTGCTGGGCTGGGTTAAAACCTCCGCTACCACAGTCGCCAACTACTACGGGCACTTCCCTGTTCCGCACCTCACGCTAAAAATGCGCAGCACGTCCGGCTCCAGTGTTCGCCACGGCGTCACTTATCCAAAAGATGGCGGGCTGATTTTCATTAGCGTAGGCCGTGGCGCTGATATCGCGGCCACCAAAGAAGACTGGGTGCTGGTCCATGAGATGATTCATCTCGCTTTCCCCTCCATGAGTGACGATCAGCACTGGATTGAAGAAGGCATCTCCACATATGTTGAGCCTGTAGCGCGTGCGCGCGAAGGCGGACTCTCTGTAAACGAGGTTTGGAGAACGTTTGTCCGCGACATGCCCAAAGGCGAGCCAGGGCCGGACGACCACGGCCTGGACAACACGCACACCTGGGGACGTACGTACTGGGGTGGCGCAATCTTCTGCCTGCTCGCCGATGTTCGTATCCGCGAGCGCACCAAAAACCGTAAGGGACTAGAAGACGCGCTGCGCGGCATCAATCGCGGTGGCGGGAACATCAACGAAGATTGGGATATCGGTAAAACGCTGGCGATGGGCGATAAAGCCACAGGCACAACCGTCCTCCGCGACCTTTACAACGAGATGCGCGACAAACCAGATCCCATAGATCTTGACCAGCTCTGGACAAAGCTTGGCATCCAGATGAAAGACGGTTCCATCGCGTTCAACGACCAAGCTCCGGAAGCGAACATTCGCAAAGCGATCGCCGCGTCGCAGTATTCCAGTGCTCCAGCAGGACAGCGCTAACCAATCCAGCTTCATGTTTCAAAAATCGTCATCCCGATGGCCGTAAACAAGCCCGCGCTTTCATCAGCGGGCGAGTAGGACGGAGTACCTTTGTTCTTTGCTTTTTAAAGTTCACGCTCTCTATACAACTGCTTCAGTAATGAAACTTATACCGCAATTGCACGCTCACCATTCTGGGGTCGCTCACGTGCGAGCCCCCAAAGGTATTGCTGAGGTCGATGAAATAGCGGTTATCCGTGATGTTGGTCGCTGTCAGCTTGGCGGACCAGTTCTCGCCGAACGAACGTCCAGCTGACAAATCAAGCGTTGCATAGGCCGGCAGGTGTCCGGGACCGTCGCCATCAAGGAAACCTGAGCCGGCGCTCACGTTTCCGGAAAGCCAGCTCTTCCCGGGCAGCGCAGCAGTAAATCCCGTACTCAAGGTGTGGCGCTGATCATGGTCAAGAAAAAAGAAGCCGGTAGCCGGTGGAGCAAAGTCAGTAAGTCCACCCGTGACGCCGCCCGAGCCTTCCACCGACTGGTGGGAATAAGCCAGGTGCAGATCGATCTTCTTAAATAATTTTGGCGAGCGCACCGTGGCTTCATACCCCACAATGCGGACGCTCTGAATGGTGAGGGGAATGAACAGGTTTGAATTACCCAGCGCGTCGTGATCGAAGAAGTTGTGCGCGCCGGTGCGGAAGTTATCAAAATCAAGTGTCCAGCCGCGTACTGGAATGGTTAAACCGATGTCGTGCTGCTCGTCACGCTCGCCGCGCAGCGGCAGAAATCCCTGATCGGGCGAGACACTGAGTATCTCGGAGGAAATCGTATCCAGCGGAGGGGCCTGGTAATAGCGGCTGTAAGCGCCGCGCAAAATCCAGCCAAGGTGCGGAATCTGAATTGCTGCACCCAGCCGTGGGCTGCCGGCGGTTTCTGCCACCAAGCCGGAAAACCGGGTGAAGCGCACACCGGCCGTCAGTGACAGCCACGAAGTTGCTTTGTACTGGTCCTGAATCCAGACTGCTTCAAGGTTGCCGCCAACTTTTTCGCGCGGCGGATGAGCATCGACCAGGTCGCCGGAATCGTTTGTGCCGGTGAGGCCAAACAGCGTGTTGTCATGCTGGGAAAAACCATAGAAACCAACACTGGCATTGTGCCGTCCCTTCACAACGCTAAGGGAAGTTTGTCCCCCCAAATAGGAGGACGCACGATTGTCTGAGGTTACCACTCGCTGGTCGGCGGCTCCCAGCCCTTCAAACGCCGCGCGATTGAAATGATACGAAGGCGCAACCGTTAACAATACTCCCGGGCCAAACGTGTGGATCCATGAAAGATTTCCAAAGATGTCCTGTTCGCGGTCGCGGTCGCGAACGCCGGCAGCTTGCAGGTCGGCATCATTGGGTACCTGAAAGAAATCAGTGCGTGCTGAACCCACAAAACGGAGTTGGTCTGTGGGGGTTGCGTTCAGGATCAAGGAAGTAAATGCGCCGCCGCCATCGGCTTGGTTGTGCAAGTTCGCGGTGGTCGGCGTTTCCAGTCCGTGGTCCGTGCGATTGCCGTTCAGGCTCACGTAATACGCGGAGCGATCATTGTGGTCGCCAAAACTCAACTGGTCGTCAGTGGAGTTGAAGCTGCCATAGCTGGCAACGAGTTCGCCCTGGCGTGAACGCTCAAATCCGGTGCGCGGCACCACATTGAATACGCCGTATGTGCGATCGCCGGACTCAGCCGAAAAACTGCCGCGCTGCACTTCCACGTAATCCACATCTTTTGGATCGAACTGCGGCCCCACGTTGGTGGCAATGTTGGTGTTGGGGACAGGTACGCCGTCAATCGCCCAGGTCACCTGGTGTCCGCCGCGCACGTGCAACTGGTCATGAACCATGGCAGCGCCGGGAACATAATCCGTGATCATGGCCATAGAATCTGTGCGATCAGCGCCGGGCGTCTGGGCAATATCACCGCGGCTGACCAGCGTCTGCGGCACGGCCGAAGAAGGATTCACTGTCTCGGGCGCGCCTGATACTTCCACTGTTTCCTGGTGCTGCGCCACTGCCAGCGCAAAGTGCAGTTCTTGCACGTTGCCGGATGTTACGGTTATGGACTGCTGCGTCCCGCTGAATCCGGGAGAAGCGACCTTAACGTCATATTCGCCCACCGGAACATTGGACAGCAGCACCATGCCTTCGTCATTCGTGGCGCCGGAAGTTTTAAACGCCGACGTGCGGCTTTGCACCTCAACCTGAGCTCCCTGCACAGGCCGATGCTGCGGATCATGCACAATGGCCTTAACTGTTCCGAACACTGAAGCAAATGCAGCCGAACAGCCAAGCAGCGCCCACAAACTTATGAGTACAATAGATCGCCTTAACATTTTGATCCCCCTTGAATCGCAGGCTGGTTCCTTTATCAATCATCCCAATAGGAAACCGGCTTGACCTTTAATCGAAACAGAGTGCAAGGCATATGAATACAGCCGGACGAATGGCCGCTCTTCTGGAACATGCTTTGAAGCAGAGATAATGGACAAATAGGCCGAAAAATCTCAGCTGTTACTTCTCTGCTTTGGGCTGTGCCTTAGATGAGTGGAGGGCCGCGATCAGTGTGGGAAGAAAAACCGGCAACAATGAACACAACGGTAACAAACTGGATTTTGCTATCGCTCACCGCCGGCGGGGGAAGATCAGGATTGGTGGAAATGGTTGCTCCGCTCCGCAGATGTCCCGGAGTGCAGCAATCCATGGGGCACTTGGCATTATCGGGCGCCGCAGACAAAAACGCCTTCGATTCTGGCGCGGCGGCAGCACTGTGGTGGTGATGGTGCATCGGGCGATCACAATGGTCCATTGCCACCGCATGGCATGAAACCGCTTTGCCCGTTCCGGTGCATGCCGCAGCCAGAACCGGCGAGAGCATGGACGAAAACAGAGCAAGAATGACCGTAATGGATAAAAGCCGCCGCATTTTATAGAAGCACTATACCTTGATTTTCATGCTGAAAGCAACGGAATTCAGAGTTGCTGAACGGCTTCGCCAGCAGATGATTAGAAACTTTAGTACACATCACAACCCATCCATTTCTCCCCTGGCATTTTCAGCAACCCTGGATTACTCTGTGCAGAGATGAAAAGCGCAATGATTGCCCTGCTGTTGCTGTTAATTGGATGCGGCGGCGCAACTCAACGCCCTCAATCGCCCCAGCCCTCCGTAATCTTCTTTGGCGATTCCATCTTTGGCGCCTGGAACCTGGAAACTTATTTCCCCGGCAAGGAATATGTGAATGGCGGCATGTTCGGTTTCCGCCACTGACCAACTGAAAGCACTTTTGCCGGACGTTCTCTCAGGCAACAAGGTCTGCCACGGGCTGGATGGCGACTCAACTTTCCCGCTCACCTGCGTTCCCGTTACACCGCCCAAGACCATTGTGATCATGGCTGCTTGGAACAATTTTTTTCAGGACAATGCCGGCAATCCCGCCGACGATCTGCAAAGTATGGCCGCGATGGCTGCTGACAAGGACGTCAACGTGATCATTTGCAGTCTCTATGCGTACGATCCAGCGCACCCGGCCCCCTGGATGGCGCCTACCGGCAACGCGCCTGTCACTTTCTACGACATGTGGCGCATTCCCTTGAATAACAGCATCGGCCGGATGCGCGGAGTGACTTTCGTCGATTTCTCTACGCTATTCGACGGACAGTCTGACTACACGGTTGACGGCATACATCCCAATGATTCTGGCTACGCGCAGATGCGCGACCTGGTCAATCAAGCTCTTTAAGATCTGGCGATACAACTTCAAAAAATGCACATCTATATAGAGACTGTTGATCTGGATCGGTTACGACAAAAGATTCAGGTGTGAGAGCGGTGTTTTCCCAGATAGAAATATACAGCCGGCGTAACGATCAAAGAGAGCACCATCGAAACCAGGATTCCGCCAATTACGGCAATCGCCAAGGGCTGCAGCATCTCCGATCCGGCGCCCAACGCAAATGCCAGCGGCAACATGCCCGCCATTGTCGCCAGCGCGGTCATAAATATAGGACGCAGCCGGCGCCGTCCCGCCTGGACCATGGCTTCTTCCGGCTCAAAGTTTGCGTGCGCAAATTTCTGGTTCGCATCCAGCAGCAGAATGCCATTCTTGGCCACAATCCCGATGACCATGATCATCCCCATCAGCGATGCAAGATTCACGGTCTTGCCCGTAACCAGCAACGCTAGAAAAACGCCGGAGATCGAAAGCAATGCAGAGCTCAGAATTGCCACCGGAGCCGAGAAGTTGCGGAATTCAAACAGCAACACAGTAAATACCAGAACAATGGCCAGCACCATTACAACCGCCATGTCATGGAAATCACTCTGTTGCTGCGCGTAGAGACCGCCATAAGTCACCCGGATAGAAGACGGCAGATGCAATCCGGCGACAACTTTCTGTACCTTGGCCACACCGGTACCCAGGCTCATGCCTTCCAGTCGCGCGGTCACCTCCACAACACGTTGCAGGTTCTCTCGCGTGATTTCCGTTTGCCCGGGAAGTTCATTGATCTGCGCCAGAGAGCCCAGCGTAGCGGTCCTCCCGGACGAACTGACCAGCAGCGTATTGCTCATCGCGCCAATGGACGCGCGGTTCTGGTCAGGGAAACGCACTCGTATGTTGTAAGCTCGGTTGTTGGCGATCAGCGGATTGGCTGCCGTGGCTCCCTGCAACACCGCCGTGGCATCAGTGGAAACTTCTTCGGCGGTGAATCCTGCTTTGGCCGCGACCGTAGGATTCACACGGAACTCCGCTGCCGGGCCGCTCATGGTGTTCTCAATGCCGTTCTTCAGGTCCACGACGCCTTTGATTTTTTCGATGGCATCGGCCACGCGCGGCGCCTGCTCTTCCAGAAGTTTCGGGTCTTCGGAAAATAATTTGATTACCACCGGTTCCGGCGCGCCGGTCAGATCGCCAATCATGTCCTGCAAGATCTGCTTCAGATCGACATCCACAGCCGGCTCTTCTTTCTTGATGGTTGCGCGAACGTCAGACATGATGTCGTCAATCGCACGGCTTCTTTTGGCCTTCAATTTCACTGATATGTCACCGGTATTTGCCTCTGTTACAGCCGCAAGTCCAAGCTGAATTCCTGTGCGTCGCGATGTGCTTTCCACTTCCGGGGTCTCACGCAAAATCTGCTCCACATGGGAAATCATGCGGTCGGTTTCCTGCAATGATGTTCCGGGAGGCGTGAGGTAATCGACAATGAAACCGCCTTCATCCATTTCCGGAAGCAAATCTGAGCCGAGCAAAAAGTAACAGCCGCCAGAGATCGCAACAAGCACGGCAGCCCCAACCAGCAGCCAGCGCGGATGCTCCAGGGCGCGGCGCAGCCAGCGCTCATAAAATTCAATCACACGGCCAAAGAAACCTTTCATGGAAGCTTCTTCCGCCGCCATCAGATTGCGGATTTCCTGGTCTACGTCCCCGTTTTCGGCGATCGGAGCTTCAACGGTGCTCTTGCGTCGAAGCAGAAAAAGGCTGAGCGTGGGCGTCCAGGTAAGCGCCAGAAACAGCGAAGTGAGCAGGGCAGCGCACATGGTCAC
>Ga0134125_10004240_pt1 | contig 16422 bp, 11 predicted proteins | sample KB31751_FD_96464 | JGI IMG/M metagenome (GOLD analysis project Ga0134125, IMG submission 96464) | Terrestrial soil microbial communities with excess Nitrogen fertilizer from Kellogg Biological Station, Michigan, USA - KB3-175-1 | ecosystem: Environmental > Terrestrial > Soil > Unclassified ...
AAGCAGCTTATCTTCACATCGAACAGAAACTGATGCCAGTGTTTGAGCGCCAGGAACAGAACTACTTGAAAAGAAGCACGGATCGCTCCGCAGGCGTGACATCCCGGAGCCAAAGCCTGATGGGCGTCGTGCTCACGCTATCGTGTGAATAGACTCTCTCTATCGTCCATGCGAAGTAATCTAAACCGGCTGCTGCCGCTGGCTGCGGTGTGTCTGGGCCTGTTCAGCGCGGGACTTTATCTCGACGCATCACACGCCCATTTGCGGCCGCCCGCGCGCCCCAGCGCGGACCTGCGCCAGGCGCTAACCGCGATCACGCCCGATGCGCTGCGAGGCGATCTTTCTTTTCTGTCGTCCGATGCGCTTTCCGGCCGCTATACGCCTTCCGCCGGGCTGGACGTCGCGGCGGATTTCATTGCTTCACGATTTCGAGCGAGCGGCCTGGAGGCTCCCGTTCACGACACGTATTTCCAAAATGCCGATTTGACCGAGTACCTGAAGGCGGAGCCCGGCAAACACACTATACGGACAGATCAGCCGGTCCAGTGCAAAAACGTGATCGGGATACTGCGCGGCTCGGACCCGGTGCTGAGGGATACCTACATTATCGTTTCCGCGCACTACGACCATATTGGGACATTGAAGACGGCGGCCGGACTGACCTCGGCAAAACCGGCCAGCGATCACGATGAAATCTACAATGGCGCTAATGACGATGGCAGTGGGACGGTTTCGGTCATTGCAATCGCACAAGCATTCGCGAATTTAAGAGTGCGCCCGAAGCGCTCTCTCATTTTTATGACGTTTTGTGGCGAAGAACTCGGGTTGCTCGGTTCGCGCTACTATGCCGAGCACCCCGTCGTCCCTCTGAAGCAGACAATCGGGAATATCAACCTCGAGCAAGTGGGCAGAAGCGACGGAGACATCAAAAAAGGCAGCGCTTCGCTAACGGGCTTTGACTTCACTAGTCTGGGCGCTCTCTTCGAACGCGCCGGCGAAAGCTACGGAATCCGGGTTTATCAAGATAAGCGAAGCGATAAATATTTTCGCGCCAGCGATAATTACAGCTTCGCGAAGTATGGCGTTCCCGACAACACCCTTTGCGCCGCTTTCGAGTTTCCCGACTATCACGGTCTCAAGGACGAGTGGCCCAAAATCGATTATTCGCAAATGGCGCAGATCGACAAGCTGACGGCAGCGGTTGTCTGGGAGCTCGCGAACTCCAAGACGGCGCCGTCCTGGAATGCCAATAATCAGAAAACCAAGCTCTTCCGGGACGCCGCTGCCGTCACATATGGCGGAGCGTCGATTCTCGCCGCGCGCTAGCGCAGGCTTCTCATCCGTCCAGCTTCTGAAGCATCTTCACGACGACGTCGCCGATCACCTGAAGGCTGCCGGCGCTTAGCTTGTCCATCGTGTCTTTTTCCGTGTGCCAGTAGGAATTGTTCGGCCCGTAATCGAAATCGATGATGTCGAGAGCATTCGTACCTGCACTGACAAACGGAATATGATCGTCGTCGATGCCACCGCCGGTTCGCAAGAAATATTTGCCGTATCCGAGGTCATCCGCCGTTTGAAGCATAAGTTCGCGCAGCGATTGCGACGAGTTCATGTCATTCACGATGTCCAAATCTTTGTCGCCGATCATATCGACGTTAATCAGCGCCTTCACGCGTGAGAGCGTGCCGGCGGCGGCCCATTTGGTTTGCAGATGGCGGCTGCCATACAAGCTGTCCGTATCGGACCACTGCCCGACCGCCTCTTCCCCGTCAAACCACACCAACACGACATCATCCTGGTGTTTTGTGTGAGCGATCACACGCGCCAGTTCCAGCAGAAACCCCGCCGATGACCCGGCATCGTTTGCTCCCACAAACTGAATCATCGGTATTGGCTTCGTATCGTAATGACCCGTCACCACCAGAGCGGCTTTGCCATTGCCGGGAAATTTCGCGACGATATTGGCCATGGAGACCGGGCCCGCCGGCGTTCTCGCCGTAAATGAATCGAGCGACACCTCCGCGCCCAGCGGCTTCAGTTCCGAAACGATCCAAGCGCGCAGTTTTCCGATTGCGGCAGAACCGGCAGGGCGCACGCCGAAAGCTACCGTGCGGCGCGTGTAAGCCAGTGCGCGTGTACCGCTAAACGCGGTTTTTGGCTTTACGGGAGCAGTAGCGCAGGCCACGGCGGTGAACGTAAAACACACGATTAGAACGCGACAAACGCGATTATGACTAAACATTACAGTCAGTTTTGACGATGGTAATAGCAGTTCGGAAAGGAGCGCTCAGAAAAATCCGTCAGTCGTACTGAGAGTTTCGGTATTAAAAAGCGACTGTTGTATTATAACCGTACTAACACTGCCGGAATATTGGGCAAGTTGAAATGCAGTCGGTAGGTCAAACACTTCGCGAGGAGCGCCTGAGGCAGGGGCTCACGCTCGAACAGATCGGGGCGATCACCCGAATCTCGCTTAACCGTCTCTCGGCAATTGAGGCCGACGACCTGGGCCTGTTTGGGTCCGCCTTCTTCTACAAGAGTTTTACACGGCAGTTTGCGGAGGCCTTGCGGCTCGATTACGCGCGTCTGGAAGAAGCGGTGCGCACCTCCGCCGAATCGCTCCCCACTCCCCTCGTACCGGGCCAGGAAGAGCACACTTACGCCTGGAAAATACCCGCAATCCGGCCACAGCGGCGGTCGGGCTTTCGGTGGGTTCTGCCTGTTCTGGCTCTGGTTGCGGTAATGGCGGGCTGTTCGGGGCTTTATGCGGTGTGGCAACGGACGCAGGGATCTGTTTCCGGCAATAGCTTTGAACCCGCAGCTAGCGAAGGGAGCGGAACACCGGCAATTTCGTCACCTACAGCGCCACCCGTGGCCTTCGGCCAGATCGGAACATCGGCGGTTGCCGCTAAGCGGGGCGCCACTCAGCCTCAGGATCGGCAGAGCGCAACAGCCCCGCCGACGACTGTTCCGGGCGAACGCCTCCTCTTGAAGGTCTCAGCACTGGAAAAGTCCTGGCTCTCGATCGATAGTGACGGCAAGCACGTCTATAGCGGCCTGCTTGCCGCGGCAGATACAAAAGTGTTTGAGGGCCGCGAAACCGCCACGGTTCGCACAGGCAATGCGGGCGGCATCAATGTGGTTTTTAACGGCAGAGAAATCGGCCGCCTCGGATCGCGCGGGGAGGTCATGACCGTACTGTTCACGCCGACCGACTACGAGATCCTACAGCCAACGTCAGCCCGGCTGGAACTACTACCCGTTTCCAATATCAGTGAGTAGAGGGCGCCGTGCTTGATCCACTCTTGCTGCGCTGGGCCCTCTCGAGCCGCCGTTTCCGGCGTTCGAGCGTGAGCAGTTCGTGTCGCCGGCGCAGTTTGATGCTGCTATCGACCTTTCCCCAAAAGCGCCGGAAATAATCGATCGCTGACCAGACTGCAAAGACGACGACTCCCCACATCACGAGCAGTCCCCACCATCGGATAGCCGGCCACCGAATAGCGAGCATCAGAAGAGTCACTCCGAGCACCTGGGTCACCATCTTGGTCTTGCCCAACTCGCTGGCTTTTATCGTATAGCCCTCGGCGGCCGCGATGCTTCGCAAGCCGGAAACTGCAAATTCACGCCCGATAATGACGATCGCCATCCAGCCCGGCAGGAGCCGGATCTCGACCAGCGACACCAAAGCCGCTGAAATCAGCAATTTATCCGCGATCGGATCGAGCAGCGTTCCGACTGTCGTAACCTGCCCCCAGCGCCGCGCAAGATAGCCGTCGAGCAGATCGGTCACCGCGCAGGCAAGAAACACCGTGAGAGCAAAGAAATCGCTGGCAATCAGCAGCTTGCCGTTTATCGCGAGACGGAGGGTCCGCTCGACCAGTGCCCAGACCAGCAACGGGACGAGGAAGATTCGGGTCAGTGTGAGGGCGTTCGGAAGGTTCATTCAGCCCGTAATCAATATAGACCAGTTTACGAGAGAATCAGCCAAAGCACGACTCTCGTAATCATGGCTCAGCTAAGATTCTGAAACCAAGTACTCCGACAACAGATTGCGGAGCGACTCGGGAGTCTCCGCAACGATATCGCAAGCATCTTCCAGATACTCCTTCGATAGAATAGCCGCCCGCTCGTGCAGCAGATGCATGGCCCGTCCTTCGCCTAATGGGAGCCGGAATCGCTGCCGCGAAACGGGATCGAGCGCAATCCGCTGATCGATTTTACCCAGCAGTTCGGCGATGCCGAGGCCGGTTTGCGCCGAAACCAGCACGGCTTCGGTTGCGTTTTGGCGCGCCGTTTCCCCCATGATGCGATGAGTCAGCGTTTCCGGGTCCTGATCGGCGCCCTGATGCTCCAGCCGATCGGCTTTGTTGAGCACCAGGATTTCAGGAGTGGTTTCGGCGCCGATCTCGCCGAGAACCGTCAGTACGTGGGCGGTATGCTCCGAGGCGTCGGAAGATGTGACATCCACAACGTGGAGCAGGAGCACTGCCGCCGTAACCTCCTCTAGGGTCGCTCGAAAAGCATCCACCAAGGTAGTCGGCAGGTTACGGATAAACCCGACTGTGTCACTGACAAGCACCCTTCTACCGGACGGCAACCGGATCTGGCGTACGGTGGGATCCAGAGTCGCGAACATTCGGGAATCGGCCAGCACTTCGGCGCCAGTGAGCCGGTTGAACAGCGTTGACTTGCCCGCATTGGTGTAGCCAACGAGGCTGACTGTCGATAGTGGGACCGCCTGCCGTTGCGAGCGCTGCACGCTGCGGGTAGCGCGGACACGCTCGATCTCCTGCTTGAGCTTTGCGATGCGCTTTGCAATGCGCCTTCGGTCCGTTTCCAGTTTTGTTTCGCCGGGCCCGCGTGTCCCGATGCCGCCGCCCAACCGCGACATTTGCACGCCGCGTCCCGTCAATCGGGGCAACAGGTAATTGAGCTGGGCAAGCTCAACCTGCAACTGCCCTTCCCTGGTGCGAGCTCGCGCGGCAAAGATGTCGAGTATCAACTGAGTGCGGTCGATGATTTTGCAGTCGAGAGCACGCTCAAGATTCCGCAGTTGCGTGGGGCTGAGTTCGCGGTCGAAGATAACGGTATCGATGAGATCGCCACGCACGCTCGCCTTGATCTCGTCTACCTTTCCGGACCCGATTAGCGTAGCTGAGTCAAGCGCCGGACGCTGCTGCAGGATACGGCCCGCGACAATCGCGCCCGCGCTGTCCGCAAGAGCCGCTAACTCTTCCAGCGACTCTTCGGGCGACACGCCGGCGGCGGAGGCCTTTTGCGCACGCGGCGCTCGCGTGAGGTCGACCCCAACGATCAGCGCGCGTTCCGGAGATGATTCCATTCACTTGCGCTCAAAAATAAAGCCGGCATTCAAAACAAAGAGCACCTGAAGGCGGCCATTCCGTTGAAGACGTCCGCTCCCTGACGGTCGCGGTTCGGTGCGGATAACTCGGCGTCGCCTTTCATTTCCGCGGTCCGCAGGGCCTTGGGAGGACTCCACAACGCGTGACCTCAGTTGGAACCCTCCGGCAGTTCCGGAACCGGCGCCCCCGGAGCCAGAGTTCCCGAAGGCACGTGTGCGCCGGGGGCATGAAATGGCTTCGAAACGACCACGGTCGAGATAGCGTGTTTGAAGATCAACTGCTCCTGATTGTTCGTCTCGAGAATGACCGAGTATTTGTCGAAACTCTTAATGCGTCCTGACAGTTTTACACCGCTGATCAGATAGATCGTAAGGAAGATCTTGTCCTTGCGGGCATTGTTCAGGAACGCCTCCTGGATGTTCTGCGCAAGCTTGTCCATTTGCTTTTCCTTCTTATTATTTAATTTAGGCTTCGCTTTAAAAAGACCAGGACCGGGGGCGGGCGTGCCCAGCCTTCCGGCGTATAGATTCATCTCTATAGTAACGGTATCTACTAAGCACAATCGCCGGCTCCCGGCGAGCGTTCTAGAGAGGGCCGCTCTATCGCGTTATGCTCAAACCGTATGGAGCGGAGCGCGAGGAGCTTTGAACGCACGGGGCGCACCCTCGCGTTTATCAGTGTGATGGCCGGCATCGCTCTCGCCGCCGCGAAGATTATTGTGGGCCTTGCCGCCAATTCGACGGCGGTGGTTTCGGACGGTTTCGAAACGACCGCCGACGTTCTGACCTCCGGCATCGTATTCACCGGGTTGTGGCTTGCGAGCCGGCCGCCGGATGAAAACCATCCTTACGGGCACGGCCGCTACGAAACTCTGGCGGGCCTGGCGGTAGGCGCTATTCTGCTAATTACCGGCGCAGCCATCTGCTGGCACAGTTTCGTATCGATGTCGGCGCCGGGGCAAGTGGCCGCTTTCGCCCTTTACCCGCTATTTGCGGCGGTCATTGTCAAGGTCGCGCTCGCTACGTTGAAATTTCGCTTCGGGCGCCTTATCTCCAGCACGTCATTAACGGCCGATGCCTGGCACGACATCACCGACTTGCTCTCAACAACGGTGGCACTGGTCGCGGTCGGCCTGAGCGTGTGGGACCCGGAAAAATTCCACAAAGCCGATCACCTTGGCGGCATTCTGATCGGATTCATTGTCATATTCGTGGGCCTGCGATTAATGCGAAACACAGCCGATCAGCTAACGGACATCATGCCGGACGAAGATCTCCTGGAGCAGATTCGGTCCGTGGCGTTGCATGTGCCGGGCGCGGCGGGAATCGAAAAGTGCTTCGCCCGGCGCACGGGATTTCAGTACCATGTGGATCTGCATCTTGAAGTGAACCCGGATATGACGGTCCGCCAGTCGCATGAGATCGCCAGCCAGGTGAAGGAGAAGATTAAGAAAGAGCTGGACTGGGTGGCGGATGTGCTCGTTCACGTGGAGCCGTCACCGGGGCACGGGCGTGAGCCTCAAACCGCGGGCGGCCGCGGAAGGCGCGAGAGCGGAACCTGAACGAACGGGTTCCGCAAGTCCAGAATCTGCAAGAAAACATGGAAAACAAGGAAATCGCGCGGCTGTTATCGGAAACGGCCGATCTGATGGAAATTGCGGGCGAAGATAGTTTCCGCATTCGAAGTTATCGCAACGCCGCCGCGGCTATCGAGAGTCATCCGGAACGCGTCGTCGATATCGTGCGAGCTACCGAAGGCAAGATAACCGGAATTCCCGGCGTTGGCAAGGGAATCGCCTTCGCGCTGGTTGAGATCGTGCAACGCGGGTCATTCGACCGGCGCGACGAAATGCTGGAGAAGTATCCGGCTTCGGCGCTTGAACTATTGAAGATACAGGGCCTCGGCCCCAAGGGCATTGCCCTTCTCTACCAGCACTATGCTGTCAGAAATGTCGACGACCTCGAGAAGATCTGCCGCGAACAAAAGCTGCGGTCGCTTCCGCGCATGGGCGCGAAGCTTGAGGAGAAAGTGCTGCGCTCCATTGAGGCGTACCGGAAGAGCGCGGGCCGATTCCTACTGAGCTTTGGTCGCCGCATCGCCGATGAATTGATCGCGGAGTTCCGGCAGATCGAGGGCATCGAGCGGGTTGAAGCTGCCGGCAGCTTGCGGCGAGGCAAGGAGACTATTGGCGACCTCGATCTTCTCGTCACTGGTCCGGGCGCCGCTCGTTCGCTCGACCATATCGCCGGACACGCCAAAGCACACGAGATCCTCGGCCGCGGCGCGAACAAGGCCAGCGTGCGATATGGACTGGAGGGATTACAAGTTGACGTGCGCGCGCTGCCCGCGGAAAGCTTTGGAGCGGCCATGCAGTATTTCACCGGCAGCAAGGAGCATAATGTCGTCCTACGAACTCTGGCTGTAAAACAGGGGCTCACGCTCAATGAATACGGCCTGTTCACGCTCGAAGGGAACGAACGCGTCGCGGGCGACAGTGAAGAACAGATCTATCAACGGCTCGGGTTTCAGTGGATTCCTCCGGAGATGCGGGAGAACTCCGGCGAGTTGGACGCCGCCGCGGAGGGCCGGTTGCCCGCGCTGATTCAACTCAACGACATTCGCGGCGACCTGCACATGCACACGACGGAAACCGACGGCAAAGCGTCGCTGCGCGAGATGGTGGACGCGGCGGCAGCGATGGGATACGAGTACATCGCCATCACCGACCATTCGAAAGCACTTGCCATGGCGAATGGACTGGACGAAGCCCGAGTGGTCGCTTTCGCCAGGAAAGTGCGTGAGCTGAACCGGGAAGGATTGCCACTGCGGCTTTTTTCAGGCCTGGAATGCGACATTCTGCGCAACGGCGACATGGATTTGTCGGAAGATGCTCTCGCCGAATTGGACCTTGTGATCGGCAGCGTACACAGCTATATGAATCTCGAAGCGGCGGAGGCGACCGACCGGCTGCTTCGGGCGTTGGACTCTCCCTCCATGCGCGTGATGGGACATCCGACCGGACGCATTTTGCTGCAGCGCGATGGCTTCCCCTTCGATTTCGAGGCTGTCTCCAGCAAGGCCGCCGAGCGTGGCGTCTGGCTGGAAGTAAATGCAAGCCCGGAGCGCCTCGATTTGTCCGCTCCACTATTGCGTTCCGCCAAGCGCAAGGGTGTGCGCTTCACCATATCGACGGATTCACACCAGATCCGGCACTTGCAAAATATGCAGTACGGCATTACGATGGCCCGGCGCGGCTGGCTGCAAGCCGGCGACGTCATGAATACTCTGCCGCTCAAGCAATTTGAAGAAGCGATTGCGCGGAGGTAAGTATGAGGAATCGCTGTTGCCCGCTTTGCCGTAAGTAACATTGACCATACCTCCCGGTTGTGCGCTGGAGATCATCTTGCGTGAGGCAACATTGTTGATCGCGAGCGCGGGACGGTTCGTGATAAGCTTACCCCTCGATTGAGGTCGCTCGTAATTTTCAGCTTCAAGAGGGAACACGATGCTTACTAGACGCATGGGAGCGGTTCTGGTTCTCGTTTGCTGCTCCGTCTCTGTTTTGTTTGCGCAATCCGAGCGCGGAACCATTACTGGCTCGGTGAGTGACTCCTCCGGCGCTGTCGTGCCCGGAGCCACAGTCACCATTACGAATACCGCAACAAACGTTGCAACAACTCTTACCACCAATCAAGCCGGCAGCTATACGGCGCCCAGCCTGCCGGCCGGCACATATAACGTCCGCGTTGAAGCGCAAGGCTTCCGGCCGTCTGAAGAAAAAGGCCTGAAATTAAACGCGGCGACGACGGTCCGGGCCGACGCGGCTCTTGAAGTCGGCGCATCCAAGCAAGCCGTCGAAGTGCAGGCATCCGCAGTGCAGCTTCACACCGAAGATGCGAAATCCAGCGTGACGATATCGAACAAACTCGTCAACGATCTTCCGCTGGTCGTGGGCGGGGCGGTTCGCAGCCCCTTCGATTTAGCTGTCCTCACGCCCGAATCGAAGAACCTTGGCGGCGACAATGGGTTCTCGCTCGGCGGCGGACAAGCCGCAAGCTACGGAACGACGCTAGATGGGATTTCCGCCAATACCACTCGCGCACTCAGTAAAAGCTGGGTCTCATCCAATTCGCCCTCCGTCGAAGCCATCACTGAATTCACTGTCGACACAAACGGGTTTAAGGCGGAATACGGGCATGCGGGCGGCGGCGTCATGACGTTCGTAACGAAGTCCGGCACGAATCAATTTCACGGTTCTGCTTATGAGTTCCTTCGCAACAACGATTTCGACGCCAATAATTTTTTCAACAATTCGAAAGGAATCCCCGTGCCGATCTATAAACAGAACGATTTCGGCGTCACGGTGGGCGGCCCGGTCTGGATACCGAAGATCTATAACGGCAGAGATAAAACGTTTTTCTTCTTCTCTTATGAGGGATTCCGGAACCGTAACGGCGCTACCGGCTTTACGACGACAGTCCCAACTCCCGAGATGTACCAAGGCGATTTCAGCAACTGGGTCGACGCAAGCGGAAAACAGATTCCGATTTTCGATCCCACGACTCAAGTGCAAAACGCCGATGGAACAGTGACGCGCACCCAGTTCGCCGGCAACAAAATACCGCAGAGCATGTTTAGCCCTCTTGCTCAGAAAGCGCTCTCGGTCTTCTCGGGAGGCGCCGGGCTCATTAAGCCCAACGTGAGTGGAGCGCCGGGCACGATCGGCTATGTCACCAATAACTATGCCGTCGATAATGGAACGGATGTCCAACCGGTTAACAAATGGAGCATCAAGGGCGATCACATCTTTAACGAAAAGCACCGTATTTCCGGCTATTACGGTTATGATCGCGAGTCAGTGGTGCCCGGGCCGGATGGTCCTCCAAACCTTCCCGGACTTTGGTCGAATTTCAACGATTTGCGGCAGGACAGCGATGTTGTCCGCTTTAGCTGGGATTGGGCGCTCAGCGCCACGAAGTTCAACCATTTTTATGCCGGAGGCGATAACTGGCGGCAGAATCACAACCCGCTACAGGCATACACAGGAAATTGGAAAGATAAATTTTGCTTGCCGAATGTTCCCGACTGTAACCAAAACCTGGTGAATCTCTCGTTCTCAAATGGTTACTTCGGTCAATATCAGCAGCCGAGCGTGTTCCAGAACCAGGTTGGCGGGCAGGCCAACAACGGGTCCGAGAACACGATCTACGGATATAACGATGACTTCACCTGGATACACAACAATCATTCGTTCAAATTCGGCGGACAATACCAATTGAGCCACTACAACGGATTTGGCCGGCAATGCGTGGCCGGTTGCGCCGGATTCAGCTACACGGAGACCGGCGTTCCCAATGGCACGAATCCAAACGCGGGAGGAAATCCATTCGCCTCGTTTCTGCTCGGCTATGCCGATAGCGGCTCGCTCGATACCGTCCGTTTCATCGGACAGCAATGGCCTTATTTCGCGGGCTACTTTCAAGACGACTGGCGCATCACAAGTAAATTAGTATTGAACCTTGGCCTGCGTTGGGAAACAACCCTTCCGCCAACGGGCCTCAATGACGAGTGGAGCGATTTTTCTCCAACGACGTCGAATCCCGGCGCAGCAGGCCGTCCTGGGGCGGTCATCTTTGCCGGTTCCGGCGCCGGCCGCGTCGGCTCGCGCCGCCTCGCGGATTCCTATTTCAATGCTTTCGGGCCCCACGTCGGTTTTGCCTATTCCAAAGATTCCAAGACCGTGATTCGTGGCTCTTACGCAAGGTCTTTCGGCGCGATTACGACGGTCAGCGGGTCGACCCACAATATGGGATTCACTCTGACGCAGTCGTTCAACAATACTTCGGGAGGACTATATCCGACCTTCCTGTTCGACCAAGGCCTGCCGTCTTGGACGCCTCCGCCGTTCATCAATCCGTCGGTTTCGAATGGCGCTAGTGTTTCCTGGTTTCAGGGCCAAGAAGCAACCCGACCCCCGGAGTTCAATAATTTCAATCTCTCTATCCAACGCCAGATTGGAAGCTCCATGGTGGTGGAGGCCGGTTATAACGGCGTGATGGGTTCCCACCTGCAATCGCAATTGCTGAACTACAATCAGGTGCCTAGCAGCTATCTGACAGCCTTCGGTTCCGTGGCGCAAAGCATCGGTGTTCTCAATAGCAAACTGGGATCGCCGCTCGCCAACGAATGGGGCATCGGTGAGCCCTATCCAGGCTTCATCAAACAGTGGGGAAGCCGCGCGACGGTCGCCCAGGCGCTCCGTCCGTACCCGCAGTACTCGTCAATCGACACCTATGCAGGCGGTGGCGATCACAGCGGCCATTCCACGTATCACGCGCTAATTCTTAGCTTCCAAAAGCGATACACCGCGGGTCTTACGATTCAGAGTTCGTATGTATTTTCGAAACTGCTCACCGACTCCGATAGTTACTGGGGCAGCGGTCAAGCAGCGGACCAATACAACCGGCGGCTGGATAAGTCGATCGGACAATTTGACGTAACTCACAATTTCAAATTTGCCGCTGTTTACGATTTGCCCTTTGGCCAAGGCCGAAGATACTTGACCCGAGGGCCGGCCTCCTGGGTGCTGGGCAATTGGCGCATAACGAGCGTAAACCTCTATTCGAGTGGAACACCGGTGGCCGTCACTACGAGTTATGGCCTGGCGTTATCGAACGGCCGCACACCCGCCTATGTCACGTCGTATGAAGGCTGGCAACCCGCGCAGTGGGCAAACGGCAGCTTCAATCCCGCGGTGGACCGCTTCTTCTCTCCCTACGGCTCCGGGCCATTCCCGTTGCAGGGTACGGGAACATCGCTGGACGCATACGGGAATGCGACGCGGTACAATCCAAAACTTCGGCAATTCCCAAATTTGACGGAGAACATGTCGATCACGCGCGTGTTTCCCATACACGAATCGGTGCAACTCGAGTTTCGGGCCGAAGCCTTCAACGTGTTCAATCGCGTTCGCTTTGGAACCGGATCCACCCAACTACAAGATCCGAATTTCGGCCGCCTGACCAGTTCCGGAGATCTGCTCAATACGCCACGCCAGTTACAACTCGCCTTGAAGCTGTACTTTTAATTAGTGAAGCCGGCCGATTCAGCGGACGGCTCGGGCAAGCGAGCCCCTGCATCCGGCTCGATTACAGCCGGCAGGCAGGGACTTATCTCGGGGCTACGTGTTCTCGTATTAGTTTGGCCAACGATTCCAAATATGAAGTCGTAGCCCCTTTTAGACGTAGGTCATTCCGACCGTGTCATGTTCTCTACTCGTAGCGCAAGGCTCGTATCGGGTCGACTTTCGTCGCCCGGCGCGCTGGAATGTAATATGCCGCCAGTGCAACCAACGCGAGGAGCGCGGCCACGCAGGTAAATGTAAGCGGGTCGGAGGGACTGACGCCATAAAGCAGACTCGACATAGAGCGCGTAAGCGCCAGCGAGGCAATTGCCCCAAGCACCATGCCGATCAGAGTCAGTTTCGCCCCCTGCCGCATGATGAGGCGCAAAACGTTCGATCGCTGCGCGCCGAGCGCCATGCGAATCCCGATCTCGCGCGTGCGCTGGGTCACGAGATACGACATCACGCCATAGAGGCCCACAGCCGCCAGCACGAGGGCCAGCACCGCGAACGTGGCGAGCAGAAACGCCTGAACACTCACGTCGTGTGTATTGCCGGCGATGGCTTCTTCCATGGTTTGCGGCTCGAACAGAGCGAGACTGGGGTCCAGCCTCCGCACTTGGCCGCGAATCGTCGGCAGCACCGCCGCCGGCGGGATTCGGGTCTTCACCGTCAGATAGCCATAACCTTCATAGGCAAGCGTAAGCGTAAAGGGAAAATAAGCTTGCGGCATCGCCTTCGCTCGTATTCCGTACTCCTTTACATCGCCAACAACGCCGATGACCGTTACTTTCACGTTGTTCCAATGAAATGACCTGCCAACCGGGTTTTGATTTCGCCAGAAGGTTCGCGCCATCGTTTGACTGATGGCCGCAACAAAGGCGACGTCCGGCGGAACCTTTAGCTTGCCTCCTTGCGATGCCTTGTACAGGTCAAACAACTTCTGCGAGGACACCGCCGCACGATCCAGATCTTCGGCATCCAAATTTCTTCCCTGAAGAACCGGGATGCTCAACGTGCGGAAATAATCGGGGGTGATGTAGTTCCATCCAACGAGCTGGTTCGATAGCGCCGGATCGGTCTCGCCGTCTACTTTGAGGTAACCGTTGTTACCGCCATGCATCGGAATCTCCATGGAGACCGCGGCGTATTTCACGCCAGGCACGGCCCGGACACGTTCCATCAACTGATCGAAAAACTGCCGCCGTTTTGCAAGGGTCGTGTATTTTGTGTCCGGAAGATTGATGAACGTGGTCAGCACGTTGCGCGGATTCACGCCGACGTCCGCACTTCGCAGACGCGCAAAACTGCGCAGTAAAAGCCCGGCGCCCACCAGCAGCGTCAGCGTAATGGATATTTCCGCTACTACGAGCGCATCACGCAACGTCTGGCGAGTTTGCGCGGCGCTCAACACCGATTGTGCACCCGCCTTCAATTCCTCGTTGAGACCCAACTCGGAAATTCGAAGCGCGGGAGCCAGCCCGAACAAGATTCCCACCAGAACGCTCACCGCAATCGCAAACAGCAGCACGGGGCCGTCGATTTGGACCGGATTCGCACGTGGAATGGGAATTGACTTGGCGGATTCGAGCAGTCGCACACACCACGATGCCAACAGTATCCCGACCACGGCGCCGGCAAGGGCGAGCAGAATGCTCTCTGTGAGCATCTGGCGCACTAGGCGCAACCGTCCAGCTCCAAGGCTGGCCCTTAGCGCCATTTCGCGATATCGCGTGCTGGCGCGCGCGAGCTGCAGATTTGCGACATTAACACAGGCCACGAGCAGCATCAGCATCACGGCCCCCAGAAGAATCAGCAGCGAAGCCTTGGAATCGCCGGTCAATGTGTCCTTGAGGGGAGTGAGGACGGCGTGTACTTTGTTGTTGGTATCCGGATACTGTTTTTCGAGCCGCTGTGAAATCGCCAGCAAGTCGCCACGAGCGCGACCGAGCGTAACGCCGGGCTTCAATCGCCCCATCGCGTTCCAATGATGATTGCCGCGCGGCCCAAGTTCCTTGGGACTCATATCGCATGGAAGCCAGACATCCGTTGCGGCCCGGAAATTGAACCAGCGAGGCATCACGCCGACCACGGTGTATTTCTCGTCGTTCAGAACGACCGTTTTGCCGAGCGTATCGGCTCCGCCCCCAAAATGCCGTTGCCAAAAGCCGTAACTCAAAACCGCAACGCGGCTCTTACCAGCGACATCTTCGCCAGGCTCGAACGTGCGGCCAACCAAGGGCTGTACACCGAGCACGTCAAAGAAATTCGCTTGCGAATTGACGACAGCAGCCGATTCCGGCTCGCCCGCCCCGCTCGCGTTCATGATCGTTGGCCAGGAATAGACACTGGTCGCTTCGAGAGTCCGGTTCTGTGTCTGCCAATCCAGATAATCGGCGCCACTGAGTGGGTAATTGCCCGGCGCTTGCTCGGTTTCGAAGAATTGAACCAGTTGTCCAGGATCTTTGAACGGCAGCGGCTGCAAGAGAACCGAATTGACGACGGAAAAAATCGCGGTTGTGGCGCCGATGCCGAGCGCGAGCGTCAGCACAGCTACAGCCGTGAAGCCGGGATTGCGGCGAAGCTGCCGGAATCCGAAACGGAGATCCTGGAACAACGTCTCAGCGGAACTCCAACCCCACATCTCGTTGCTCCTTTCCCGCGCAAGCGTTCGATTGCCGAACCGGCGCATCGCCGCACGGTAAGCTTCTTCTTGCGACATGCCGGATTCGAGATTCTCCCGCTCTTCCATCTTGAGGTGGGAGCGAATCTCTTCTTCGACATCGTCGGCGGGCTTCCGCCGCCGAAACAGCTCCTGGATTTTCGAAAACTCACGGCGCCAGCTCATTACGCCTCCCTAGATTCCGCCGGTGTGAGGACACCGGTAATTGCCCGCACAAATCGCTCCCAGCGGGACGTCTCGGCCACGAGCTTCCGCCGCCCAGCGGGAGTCAGGCGGTAATATTTTGCCCGCTGCTTATTCTCAGAAACACCCCACTCGGCCGTAATCCAACCCTCCTGCAGCAGCCGCTGCAGCGCCGGGTAGAGTGAGCCATGCTCCACCTTCAGGGCGTCGTCGGACATGCGCTCAATTGACTTGGCGATACCGTGCCCGTGCGTCGGTCCCCAGCGCAAAGTGCGCAAAACCAACATGTCGAGCGTGCCGTAAACCAGTTCGATCCGGTCTGTTTTTCGCTTTGTGGGCATGTAGTAGCTGTTCTACCACATTTGGTAGTAGCTGGTCTACTACTGTGCGGAGCTCAGATTCGAGAATTGCGCTTCGTTGAAGGCAGGATAAACGTCCGCCCCTCACGGTCGCGGTTCGGTGCAGGGCAACCGGACGTCTTCGAGACCGTTGGTGGCCCGCAGGCTCATGGACACTCCGTTGAAGACGCATCTGAAAGCGCTGGGCGGCAGGTTGTCCGAACCCGCTCGCTCACGCGAGGCGGCTCTGAATGGAGGCAACCTGGAAACGGAGCCGCCGCGCGTCAGTAGGAGATCATGCTGAGGGGCGCAAGGTCGCTAGACTCAAAAGCAGCGCCCAAAATTCGCGTTGAAAGCAAATGCACTTACGCGCTGCTTCTGGAGAGTGTGCGGGTGGCACGATTGTCCGCACCCGCTTGCTCGCGCTTCACTGCGCCGGCATCGCGGCGGCGAGTTGATTCAGTTCATCGAGCGTTGTCTCGAGCGGGGCGCTTGCCTCGGCATCCTGCATTAGGAAATGGTCGATATCGGAACTCAGACGCAGGGCGGCATCGAGTTCTGGGTTTGCGCCCGAGACGTAGGCTCCCAGATTGATCAGATCCTCCGACCGTTCGAGAATCGCAAGCGCCTCGCGGATTCGCTGCGAAGCGGTTCGCTCGCCGGATGTAGCAATACGGGAAGCCAGCCGGCTGACGGAGTGAAGTATATCGATGGCCGGATAATGGCCGCGAG
>Ga0134125_10004241_pt1 | contig 16418 bp, 14 predicted proteins | sample KB31751_FD_96464 | JGI IMG/M metagenome (GOLD analysis project Ga0134125, IMG submission 96464) | Terrestrial soil microbial communities with excess Nitrogen fertilizer from Kellogg Biological Station, Michigan, USA - KB3-175-1 | ecosystem: Environmental > Terrestrial > Soil > Unclassified ...
GGGACGACGCGCGCGACCTCTCGCCGACGCTCTCGGAGACCGCCTCGCTGAAGGCGCTGCCGGCCCAGAGCTTCCCCTCGCCGGAGCCGCCGCCCGAACAGTCCAACCGCCGCCGGCTCACCGCGGGCTACAGCCGCCCCTATATCGCACACGGCTCGATGGGGCCGTCGTGCGGCCTGGCGGTGTTCGAGGATGGCCAGCTGACGGTCTGGACGCACGCCCAGGGCGTCTACCCGCTGCGCATGCTGATCGCCCGCGTCTGCGGCCTGGCGGCGGCGGACATCAAGGTGATCCACGCGCAGGGCGCGGGCACGTACGGCCACAACGGCTCGGACGATGCGGCGATGGACGCGGCGGTGATCGCCATGCGCCGGCCCGGCAAGCCGGTCCGGGTGCTGTGGCGGCGCGAGGACGAGTTCGGCCACGAGCCGGTCGGCACGGCGATGCACGTCGAGCTGACCGCCGAGCTCGACGCCGGCGGGAAGATCGCCGACTACGCCACCGAGATCTGGAGCGGATCGCACACCGGCGGCCGCGGCCGCTGCCTGGCCGAGACCGCGCTCGGCCTGCCGGCGCCGCCGCCCCCGACGCCGCCGCCGAACCTGCCGGCCGGCGTGCGCTTCTCCGGCGGCATCCTCAACGCGATCCCCTCGTACGACATCCCGACGCGCCGGGTGACCGAGCACGTCGTGCAGGCGCCGGTGCGCACCTCGTCGCTGCGCGGCCTCGGCGGCCCGGTGAACACCTATGCCAACGAGTGCTTCATCGACGAGCTGGCCGAGCTGGCGGGCGAGGACCCGGTCGCCTTCCGGCTCGCGCAGATCTCCGACCCGCGCGCCATCACCGTGGTCGAGCGCACGGCCGAGCTCGCCGGCTGGGCGCACCGTGCGCAATCGGGGACCGGCAAAGGTCTCGGCTTCGCCTACTGCCGCTATCGCGATCGCGGCGCCTATGTCGCCGCCGCCGTCGCGCTGACCGCCGAGACCGAGGTCCGCCTCGACCACATGTGGTGCGTCACCGACTGCGGCCAGGTGATCAATCCCGACGGCGCGAGGAACCAGCTCGAGGGCGGCATGATCATGGCGGCCAGCTGGGCGCTGAAGGAACAGGTGCGGCTTGCCGGGCCGGGCATCGCGACGCTGACCTGGGACGACTACCCGATCCTGCGCTTCGACGAGGTTCCGCCGGTCGACGTCGAGCTCGTCATGGACCAGCAGCACCAGCGCTCGGTCGGAACCGGCGAGGTCTCGCTGGGCCCGGCGCTGGCGGCGATCGGCAACGCCGTCGCCCACGCGCTCGGCGCCAGGCTGCGCGACCTCCCCTTCACCCGCGAGCGGATCAGCCGCGCGCTGCTGGCGGGATAGCTGCGCAGGTACGCGGCGACCGGCAATCGTGCGCTGTACGCGGCCATTCCGAAGGTCCAGCGTAAGAGGCGATGACGCTCGACGAGCCTCGGCGCCCGAATCCCGACGCGCTTCCAAAGGAAGCGGCGAAGGCCGGGCGCGGCCGGCTGAAGGTGTTCCTCGGCATGGCGCCCGGGGTCGGCAAGACCTACGAGATGCTGGCGCAGGCGGCGCGGCGCGCCACCGAAGGCCGCGACGTGGTGGTCGGCCTCGTCGAAACGCATGGCCGCGGGGAGACCGAGGGCCTGGCGGCGAAGCTCGAGGCGCTGGCGCGCATCCCGATCGACGATGGCGGCCAGGCGCTGCTGGAGTTCGACCTCGATGCGGCGCTGGCCCGCAGGCCCGAGCTGCTGCTGGTCGACGAGCTCGCCCACGCCAACGCCGCTGGCTCGCGGCACCCGAAGCGTTGGCAGGATGTCGAGGAGCTGATCGCGGCCGGGATCAACGTCTGGACCACGCTCAACATCCAGCACCTGGAGAGCCTCGTCGACGTGGTCTGGAAGATCACCGGCGTGCGCCAGCGCGAGACGGTGCCGGACGGGCTGCTCTCGAAGGCCGACGAGCTGGAGATCGTCGACATCACGCCCGCCGATCTGCGCCAGCGGCTTGCCGAGGGCAAGGTCCACGTGCCGGAGACGGCCGCCCTCCACTCGGAGGCCTTCTTCAAGCCCGAGAACCTGACGGCGCTGCGCGAGCTCGCGTTGCGCCGCGCGGCGCAGGTGGTGGACGACGAGCTGATCGGCGCCATGCGCCGCGCCGGCGTCGCTGGGCCCTGGGCGGCGGGCGAGCGCATCCTGGTGCTGGTCGGCGGCGATCCGGTGGCCGACCACCTGGTGCGCAGCGGCCGGCGCCTGGCCGAGATGATGAGCGCCGCCTGGACGGTGGCCCACGTCGAGCGGCCCGGACGGCCGCCGCCGTCCGCCCTGGCGCTGTCGCGGATCGGGGACGCCATGAAGCTGGCCGAGCAGCTCGGCGCGGCGACCATCGTGCTGACCGGCGACGACATCGTCGGCGTGGTCGCCGACTATTGCCAGCACAACAACGTCACCCAGCTGGTCATCGGCAAGGGGCGCGACAGCCGCTGGCGCGAGGCGCTCGGCCGCTCGTTCGCCGGCGCGATGATGCGCCGCGCGCACGGCGTCGCCCTGCACGTGGTCACCGAGCGGGCTGCCGACGGCGCCGCTGCGCCGGCGCGCGAGCCTGGCCAGCGCCCGCCGATCCGCTGGCGCGCCTACCTGACCGGCCTGGCGTACGTGGCGCTCGCCACCGTCGTCGCCTGGTACCTGCGCGGCTTCCGCGCCTCCGATCTCGGGATGATCTTCCTGGCCGCGGTGCTCTCCGCGGCGGTCCTGCAGGGCCTGAGGCCGGCGCTGTTGGCGGCGGGGCTCGCCTTCGTGGTCTACAACTATCTCTTCCTGGCGCCGCGCTACTCCCTGACGATCGGCTCGCCGACCGACATACTGACGCTGTTCGTCTTCCTGGCGGTCGCGCTGGTCACCGGATTCCTCGCCGGGCGGGTGCGAGACCAGCAGCAGGCGACCGCCAGGCGCGCGGCGGCGATCACCGCGCTGCTCGCGGCCAGCCGCCGGCTGTCGGCGTCGGCCAAGAAGGGCGACGCCGCCACCGCGCTCGCCGAACAGCTTGCGGCGGCCACGGGGGGCAAGGCGATGATCCTGCTGCCCACCGAGGCTGGCGACCTCGCCCCGGCAGCCGGCGCGCCGGAGCTGACCGCGCTCTCCATGATCGACATGGCCGCGGCGCGCTGGGCCTGGGAGCACGGCGAGCGCGCCGGCGCGGGCGCCGGCACGCTGCCGGACGCGGCCTGGGCTTTCTGGCCGCTGCAGGGCATCGACAAGCGCGCCGGCGTCGCCGCCATCGAGCCGCAGCCGAACGCCGATCCGGAGTCTCAGCGCTTCGTGGCGTCGCTGATCGACCAGGGTGCGATCGCTGTCGAGCGCGCCGAGCTGGCGGCCGAGGCGGCCGACGCCGACGCGCTGCGCCGCTCCGAACGGCTGCGCACGGCGCTGCTCAACTCCATAAGCCATGACCTGCGGACGCCCTTGGCGGGCGTGCTGGGCGCCGCCACGACGCTGCAGGAGTACGGGCCCGAGCTCGAACGCGCGGTGCAGGCCGATCTGCTGGAGAGCGTCCGCGACGAGGCCGAGCGCCTCAACCGCTACGTCGGCAACTTGTTGGACATGACCAAGCTGGAGGGCGGCGGCGTCGCGCCCCGCACCCAGTCGACCGACCTGCGGGACGTGGTCTCCGCCGCCGCGGATCGGGTCTCGCGCCGGCTCGGCAGGCGGCGGCTGGTGCGCGACTTCCCCTCGACGACGAGCATCGTGCCGGCCGACCCGACCTTGCTCGAGCAGGGGCTGGTCAACATCCTCGAGAACGCCATCGCCTACAGCGACGACGGCTCGCGGATCGAGGCGGCGGTCTACGAGGACCAGCGCAACGTGGTGATCAGCATCGAGGACGAGGGCAGGGGCATCCCGACCGACCAGCTGCAACAGGTGTTCGAGACCTTCCAGCGGCTGACGGAAAGCAGCAGCGACCGCGGCGGCCAGGGGACTGGCCTGGGGCTCGCGATCGCCAAGGGCTTCGTGGAGGCGATGGGCGGGCGAATTGCAGCGGCGAGCCCGATCCACGACGGACGCGGCACGCGAATCCTGATCAGCCTGCCGAAGGAGAAATCCACGCCGCATTGGCTGCTATGAGCGCCTACAAGCCACGCATCCTGGTCATCGACGACGAGCCGCAGATGCACCGCTTCCTCGGACCGGCGCTGACCGCGGCCGGGTTCGAGCCCATCCGCGCCGACGACGGCCAGGCCGGTCTGCGAGCCATCGCAGCCGCCTCCCCGGACGCCGTGGTGCTGGACCTCGGGCTGCCCGACATGGACGGCAAGGACCTGTTGACCGCCGCGCGCGCCTTCTACGCCGGACCGGTGATCGTGCTCTCGGCCCGCGAGCGCGAGTCCGAGAAGATCGACACCCTCGATCTTGGGGCCGACGACTATGTGCAAAAGCCGTTCGGCGTCGGTGAATTCCTGGCGCGGCTGCGCGTCGCGCTCCGCCACAAGCTGGAGCGGGTCGGCGCCGAGGCGGTGGTGAGGGCCGGCGACCTGGAGATCGACCTCGTGCGGCGCCTCGTCAGCCGCCGCGGCGAGCCGCTGCGCCTGTCGCCTAAGGAGTACGAGCTGCTGGCCCGCCTCGCCGAGGGCGACGGCAAGGTGCTGACCCATCGCCAGCTGCTGACCGCGATCTGGGGACCGGCCCATGCCGACGATCTGCCTTACCTGCGCGTGCTCGTCGGCCAGCTGCGCCAGCGCATCGAAGCCGAGCCCGCCGCGCCGAAGCACATCCTGACCGAGCCGGGAGTCGGATACCGCTTCTTGCGGTAGCTCCGCGGTCGAGGGGTTCGCCGGATTTTCGGAGAATACAAGGCTGGCGCGAAGCGCGCGTCTTCGCAATCCCTCCCGCGGAAAGATGATGACAAGTCATAAGCGCCGATGCGCCCGCTCCGAGCTGCTTAGCTGAGCTCGCGTTGTTCTCGCAACCGCGTCTATTGCTATGCGTTTTCCGATAAGATCCGACCCATGGCGCCCGTTCATCTTGGTGAACCTAACCTGAATGGGCCGCCCCGACCGGGTTCAGATGGTCCGTGACAGACTGCGGTCATCGACAGGAGGCGCATCGAACGCCTCCGCACAGCCGCTTAGAGGAGGTTCGCAATGTTGGATATCAAGCAGACCCTGAAGAAGACCGCGCTTGGCGCCGCCGCGGTGGCGACGCTCGGCACGACGGCGCTGGCCGCGACGTCGGCCGAGGCGCGCCCGCACTGGGGCGCCGGCGCGGCGGTCGCCGGCGGAATCCTGGGCTTCGCGCTCGGCGCCAGCCTGGCGCACCCGGCCTATGGCCCGCCTCCGGGCTACTACGCCGGCCCGGCGTACTACACCTACGACAACGGCTGCCGGTACCGGTGGCGATGGTCGGACCGCTGGGGCCGCTACGTTCGCGTGGAACGCTGCTACTACTACTAACTCAGCCTAGCGCGTGAGCGAGGGCCCGCCCTGGTCAGACAGGGCGGGCCCTTCGGCTGTTGGGGGGAGCGGCGCTGGCGTCGGCCCGACAGCGGGGCGGTGAACCGCCCCTGAATGAGGCTCCCGGACCGGGTTCAGCTTGCTCGCGCCAATATGGCGGCATGAACGAGGGCGCCGACGCGCCTTCACAATACGCCGCTCAAGGAGGTTCGAGTGATCGACGTCAAGCAAACCCTGAAGAAGACCGCGCTGGGCGCCGCCGCAGTGGCGACGCTGGGCACGGCGACGATGGCCGCCACCACGGCCGACGCGCATCCGCACGGCAACGCCGGCGCGGCGATCGGCGCCGGCATCCTCGGCCTGGCGCTGGGCGCCGCCATTGCCTCGTCGCATCCCGATTACGGCTATGGGTACGGCCCCGCCTATTACGGCCCACGCTACTACGGCTACGGCGAGACCTGCCGCAGCCATTGGCGGTGGTCGCCGCGCTGGGATCGCTACGTCCGCGTCGAGCGCTGCTACTAACCCAGCAGCCCGCCCAGCAAACCCAAGGGCCCGCTCCGGTCAGACCGGGGCGGGCCTTCGCCTGTCTTGGGCCGTTCACCTGCGTGAACGCCGGCTGAACGGCCCGTCACCGCACGGTTCAGGTCGCGTCCGGCAAGTTGAGCCAGTCGCCGTCGAGGCCGGTGGCGGCTCGACGATCTCGTTGCCGCTTGGGAGGAGGTACCGATGAATATCAGGCAAATGCTCAAGAAGTCCGCGCTGGGCCTTGCGGCCGTGGCGACGCTGGGCGGCGCGACGCTCGCCGCCACGGCGGCCGACGCGCACCCCCACGGCTGGGGTCCGGGCGCCGCCGTCGGCGCAGGCATACTGGGCTTTGCGCTGGGCGCCAGCCTGGCGCACGACAGCTACCGTCGGGCGCCGGTCTATTATGGCCCCGACTACTACTATGGTCCCGGCTACTACTACGCGCCCGCCTATCGCTATCGCGAGGTTTGCCGCAGCTACTGGCGCTGGTCCCCGCGCTGGGGCCATTACGTCCGCGTCGTGCGTTGCTACTGACGTTCGGCGCAGCGCGCTGGACCCGCGAGGGCCCGCCTCCGCGAAGGGCGGGCCCTCGCTATTTCGGCATCACGCTTCGTTCTTGGCGCGCGGACGGCCCAGCAGCCGATGGCCCTCCATCACCTGCCACACCGCCAGCGCCGGCAGCCCGATGGCGATGTCGCGCACGCGCTTGATCAGCGACAGGGCGAGCGCGAACTCCGGCGTCAGGCCGAAGAGGTGCCCCACCACCACATAGCCGCCCTCGATCACCCCGAGGCCCATGGGCGTGGCGAAGGTGACCGTGCGGACCACGTAGACCAGGCTCTCGACCCCCATGATGGTGCGAAGGCTCATGTGGCGGCCGGCGAACCACAGGCCGGCCCAGACCCCGATGCCGCCGACCACCCAGGCCGCCAGGTGCAGCACCGAGCTCAGCGTCAGCCGCGCCGGCTTCTGGTAGAGGGCGTGCAGCGACGAGGTGACGGCGCTGGTCTGGGCCAGCGCGCTGGGCGCCCATCGCGCCACCATCCGCTCGATCGGCCCGGAGGCGCGCCGCTGCAGCAGGATGAAGCCAGCCGCGGCCAGCACCCCGGCGCCCAGCCCGAGCAGCGACGAGGAGAACAGCGCCTGGCTTTCCATCGGCGCGGACGGCCGGTCGAACAACAGCGCGATGCCGATCGCCGTGAACCCCAGCTGGCCGATGAACTCGGCGGTCACGTCGACCACGGTGGTCGATATCGCCATCGCCGAATCGACCCCGCCCAGGATCGCCGCCCGGGCGCCGAACACGAATCCGCCCAGCGACGAGAACGGCAGCAGCTCGCCGGAGGCGTCGCGCACCAGCCGCGCGAAATAGAAGGTCAGCCAGGTCTTCGGCGGCGCGCCTGCGTCGATGACCAGCCAGGCGGTCGCCAGCAGCGCCACCGGCGCGAGGTAGGTCACGATCATCCCGACGAGGCCGCGCCAGCCGATCTGCGCGAAAGCCAGCACCACCTTGCCAAATCCGACATAGGCGATGATGCCGGTCGCCAGCACGAGGCCGACCAGCGCGGCGACCACCGCCCAGCGCCTTACGCGGCTCCCTCCCGGCGTCTCGGGCGCACTCAACCGGCGTTCCTCGCTGATCCCACCCCCGTGCGCGGCGCCCGCACGTGAAAGTCTTAGCCGCAAAGCCGCGACCCGGCCAAGGTCCCGCGCTGCGACGGGACGACTCGCGCCTGAAACCGGCTTTAGGCGGGAGCCGGGTTCCTCGCCAGCGCGTTGTGCCCACGAGGCAACGCCGGCCGGTTGCGGCCTGGATGCAGCTTGATCGAAGCGCGCCCGATCCCTAAGTCGGGCGTCGAGGCGAAGGACGTTTTCGCGTCGCCGTCCACAACGGAGCTAGTTCCTTGGCCATTCCTCTGGCGGTGACCGCCCGTGTTGGAGCCTATATCGCGAAGAAGCAGCTCGGCGGCGTCAAGCGCTACCCGCTGGTGCTGATGCTGGAGCCGCTGTTCCGCTGCAACCTGGCCTGCGCCGGTTGCGGCAAGATCGACTATCCCGACGAGATCCTGAACCAACGGCTGTCGTTCGACCAGTGCATGGAAGCGATCGACGAGTGCGGCGCCCCCGTCGTCTCGATCGCCGGCGGCGAGCCGCTGCTGCACCGCGACATGCCGAAGATCGTCGAGGGCTACCTGAAGCGGAAGAAGTTCGTGATCCTCTGCACGAACGCCCTGCTGCTCACCAAGAAGATCGACCAGTTCAGGCCCGACCCGTTCTTCACCTGGTCGATCCACCTCGACGGCGACCAGATGATGCACGACCATTCGGTCTGCCAGGACGGTGTCTACGACATCGCCGTGAAGGCGATCAGGCTCGCCAAGTCGAAGGGCTTCCAGTGCAATCTGAACTGCACGCTGTTCGACGGGGCCGACCCGGAACGGGTGGCGAAATTCCTCGACGAGATGAACGCCATCGGCATCGACGGCGTCACCATCTCGCCCGGCTACGCCTACGAGCGCGCGCCGGACCAGGAGCACTTCCTCAACCGCACGCGCACCAAGCAGCTGTTCCGCGATATCTTCAAGCGCGGCAACGGCGGCAAGGCCTGGTCGTTCACCCAGTCGACCATGTTCCTCGACTTCCTGGCGGGCAACCAGGCCTATCACTGCACGCCGTGGGGCAATCCCACGCGCAACGTGTTCGGCTGGCAGCGGCCCTGCTACCTGCTCGGCGAAGGCTACGCGAAGACCTTCAAGGAGCTGATGGAGACCACCGAGTGGGAGAAGTACGGCGTCGGCAACTACGAGAAGTGCGCCGACTGCATGGTCCACTCGGGCTTCGAGGCGAGCGCGGTCGCCGACATCGTCAAGCACCCGCTGAAGGCGCTGGCGGTGACCATGCGCGGCGTGAAAACCGACGGCCCGATGGCCGAGGACATCCCGCTCGAGCACCAGCGGCCTGCCGAGTACGTGTTTTCCGCGCACGTCGAGGAGCGCCTGGCCCAGATCCGCGCCGGCAATCCCCGCGCGCGCAAGGTCGCCCGCGTCGGCTGACGGGCGCGGCTTGGCGGACGATCCCAACCTTGCGGCCGACGTCAACGCCGTCGCGCGCCTGACCGGCTCGTTCACGCTGCGCTCCGGCCAGGTCGCCTCGACCTATTTCGACAAATACCGCTTCGAAGCCGATCCGGCGCTGCTGGCGCGCGTGGCGGCCGCGATGCTGAAGCTGGTTCCGGTCGAGGCCGAGGTGCTGGCTGGCCTCGAGCTGGGCGGCGTGCCGATCGCAGCCGCCATGTCGATCGCGGGCGGCTGGCCCGCGGCGTTCGTGCGCAAGCAGGCGAAGGCATACGGGACCTGCCAGGCCGTCGAAGGAACCGACGTCCGCGGCCGCCGCGTGGCGCTGGTCGAGGACGTCATCACGACCGGCGGCGCGGTGGCCGACGCGGCCCGGCTCGTCGCCGAAGCGGGCGGCGAGGTCGTTGCGGTGGTCTGCGCCATCTGGCGCGGCGACGGTCCGCCGCGGATAGAGGCTGCGCCCGCGCTGCGGGTCCTTGCCGCGATGACCAAGGCCGAGCTTGAGGCGCCGCCAGGCCCACAGGCAGGCGACCAGGCTGCCGGTGAAACCAGTCCATCGGCCGTTCCTCCCGCGGCCGCCGCGGCGGAACATCGCCTGCGCGGCCTCCGGGATTCAGCCTAGCATAGCCGCGCCAGCCTGTGGGCGGGCGAGCGGCCCGGTTGAAGATGGCCCGGCAGACGTAGCCGTTGTCCTCGAGGTCGGGCGACATCGCTGACCAGTTTGAGTTCGATCGGCGGCGGACTACAGTCGGCCAGCAGTTTCTGCCCGACCATCGGCTTGAACTCGTCGAGCGTCATTGGACGGGGGGAGGAGGTCAGCGTTCTACGCCATGATCGATCCTGCCGAGGCGGGACGCGCGTTCGAGGCGGCCTTTGCTGCGCGTGCGTCGGGCGGGCTGAAGGTCAGGCCGGAGCAGGCGGGCGACGCCCAGTTCCTGCGCGGGCTCTTCCTGGCGACCAATACGGTGCGCGCCGTGCTGCCGGCGCCGCTCCTCGCGCAGCAGGCCGACCTCCAGCTTGCGGCATTCCGCAGCAACTACCCCGATGCGATGCGGCGGATCGCCGTCGGCCCGCAGGGGCCGATCGGGCGAATCATCATCGACTGGAGCGGCCGGGCGGCGCACTGCGCGGATGTCGCCGTGCATCCGGCGCACGCGGGCCGCGGCGTCGGGACGGCCTTGCTGCGGGCGTGGATCGACGTCGCGACCCAGCACGGGCTCGCCTGCACGCTGACGGTGCAGCCCGACAATCCGGCGCGCGCCCTCTATGCGAGGCTCGGCTTCGAGGAAGAGGCGGTGGCGCTCGCGTCGGCGGGCATCTCCATGAGACGAAGGCCGGACCGCCGACGAGACATTGCCGGTTGACGCCTCGCCGGCGCTTCGTTCGATCATTGCCCACGTAGGCTGGTGCGAGCTCATTGGGCCTTCGGCGCGCCGTTCGGCTGGCCGATCACCCGCCGGCGGCCGGGCCCGCGAGCCGCGGACCGAGCGCGGCGCGGGCGCGCTCCAGGGCTTGGAAGCCGTCCTCGGCCTCGAGCGCCGTGCGGATGAGCGCGCCGAACTGCCAGGGATTCGACCTCAGCGACGCCAGGACCGCGCCGATCGCCGGTCGCCCGTCGCGGCCGAGCCCCACCTGGGCCGCATGCGGCAGCGCGCGGCGCGCGTCGTCCGAGACGCCGCGCAAGACCACGAACGGCGTCCGGTAGGCGTGCGCGAGCCTCGCCACGACTTGCGATTCCATGTCGACGGCGAGCGCGCCGGTCGCCTGGAACAGCGCCTGTTTCTCTGCGACGGTCGCGATCGGCCGGTCGGCGCAAGCGAAGCGGCCGCGGCGCGCGGCAGGCAGGGCGGCGGCAATGCGCGATGTCCAGGCGTTGTCGGCAGCGTACGACGCGCTTCCCGCGACCACCGTGTCGCCCAACACCAGTTCGCCGACCTTCACCGACGGGTCCAGCGCGCCGCAAAGACCAAAGCTGACCACCCCGCTGACGCCGGCGCTGAGTTCGGCCTCCAGCGCCTGGGCGAGCCCCGCCGCGTCGCCGCCGCCGATCAGCACCGGCGCGCCGGGGCCAAGGATCTTCGCCTCCCGAGTCATGCCGACGACCGCCAGGACCGCCGCAAGGCCGGCGAGCCCAGTCACAGGGCGACGCGCTCGGCGTCCAGCCGCGCCGCCAGCTCGGGCGCGGTCAGCGCGGAAAGATGGCCGCCGGAGAAGAACGGATCGGCCGTCACCTCGCGCGCCACCCAGGGCGGGAAGTCGAGTGCGCGGATCGCCTCGGGCGTCGCCGCCTCGGCCTCGCACGTCACTAGGCCGGCGAGCGCGCCCTCGAAGAGGTCGACGCTGAACGCGCGGCCGCCGTGCGCGACCGTGTGGCGGCGCTTGCGAAGCGGCCGTCCGGGCAGGGCGGCGAGCGCCGCATGCTCGTCCGCCGTCAGGTAGATGTTGACGATCGGCGCCGAGGTCGGATCGGACGAGCCGTACTTCTTGCAGAGCTTGTGCTCGGGGGCGGCGCCGTCGAAGTGCGTGATCCGGCGCAGGCGCAGGCGGCTGGCGTCGAGGTAAACGTCCTCGATCAGCCGCACGCGCGTTCCGGCGAGTTCGGGGGCCTGCAGCACGAGGAAACGCCGCTCGTTCTCCAGCAGCGCGTACTTGGGGAGGGGTTCAGCCATAGCCGCGGGTGCGGCTCACATGCCGAAAGCGACACGGCGCTCGTTACTGCGCGCCAGGTTGCGGTAGCGGGCCAGCGCCCAAAGCGGGAAGAACTTCGAATAGCCGTGGTAGCGCAGGTAGAAGACGCGCGGGAAGCCGCCGCCAGTGTAGTGATCCTCCGGCCAGAAGCCGTCGGCGCCCTGCCGCTCGGCGAGCCAGGCGACGCCGCGCGCCACGGCCGGATGCTCGGCGTCGCCGGCCGCCATCAACCCCAGCAGCGCCCAGGCGGTCTGCGACGCGCCGGACGGATGCGGCTCGTAACCCTTGTAGTCGAGCCTGTAGCTGTCGCAGGTCTCGCCCCAGCCGCCGTCCGGGTTCTGGATGCGGATCAGCCAGTCGGCGGCCTTGGCGATCATCGGCGACGAGGCGCGCGTCAGCCCGGCGGCGTTCAGCGCGCAGAGCGCCGACCAGGTCCCGTAGACGTAGTTGACGCCCCAGCGCCCGAACCAGCTGCCATCGGCCAGCTGCTCGCGCTCCAGGTAGGCGAGCGCGGCTTGCATCCGCGGACTGCCCGGCGTCTCGCCGAGCTGCGCCAGCATGCTGACGCACCTGGCGGCGACGTCGACGGTCGGCGGATCGAGCAAGGCGCCGTGGTCGGCGAACGGGATGTTGTTGAGGTAGTAGAACTCGTTGTCGGCGTCGAACGCGGCCCAGCCGCCGTTCCGGCTCTGCAGGCCCTCGACCCACTCGCGGCCGCGATCGATCGGCGCGTCGTAGGCGCCGGCGGTTTCGGCGCGGTCACGGGCGCGGTCCATCGCCATCACCACCACGGCCGTGTCGTCGAGGTCGGGGTAGTGGTCGTTGCGATACTGGAACGCCCACCCGCCGGGGCGCGCCTGCGGACGCTGCTCGGCCCAGTCGCCGACCACGTCCAGCACCTGCAACGGCTTCAGCCAGTCGATCCCGCGCACCGCGGCGGCTTCGGCGGTCGGCGCGCCGGCTTCCAGCAGGGCATGGGCGGCGAGCGCCGTATCCCACACCGGCGAGAAGCAGGGCTGGCAATAGGCCTCGTGGTCCTTCACGACGAGCAGCTTCTCGACCGACGCGCGGGCGATGGCGCGGCGCGGATCCTCCGGCGGCGCGCCCAGCGCCGCGTACATCATCACGCTGTTGACCATGGCCGGGAAGATCCCGCCGAGCCCATCCTCGCCGTTCAGCCGCTCGGTCACGAATGCCACCGCCTTGTCGATCGCCTTCTGCTGGTTGCGCTTCGGGAAGCGCGGCTCGGCGACGCGCAGCACCTTGTCGAGCGCGAAGAAGAACGTCGCCCAGGGCTCCTTCTGGTGCGCCCCGCGCGCCAGGCGGGTGATCGTGGCGGGCGGCTGCAGGAAGAGCTCGTCGATACTGACGCCGCGCGGGTTCTTCGCCCGCGGCTTCAGCTTGCGCAGCACCAGCAGCGGCACGATCACCGTGCGCGCCCAGTAGGAGATCTTGTCGATGTGGATCGGGAACCACTTCGGCAGCAGCATGATCTCGACCGGCATCTCGGGCACGGCCCGCCACGAGAGGATGCCGAACAGCGCCAGCAGGATGCGGGTGAAGACGTTGCAAGCGCCGGCGCCGCCCGCGGCCAGCAGCGCCTCGCGAGCGCGCACCATGTGCGGCTCGGCCGGATCGTCGCCGATCATCTTCAGCGCGAAATAGGCCTTCACGGTCGCCGAGATGTCGAGCACGCCGCCGTGATAGAGCGGCCAGCCGCCGTGCTCGCCCTGAATGCGGCGCAGGTAGACGCCGATCTTGCGCTCGAGCCCCAGGTTGGGCGTCTCGCCCAGATAGTGGACGAAGAGCACGTACTCGGCCGGTATCGTGCAGTCGGCCTCCAGCTCGAAGCACCAGTGCCCATCGGGGCGCTGCAGTCGGACGAGGGCATCGGCGGCGCTCGTCACGGCGGCGTCGAGCGCGGCGAGGTCCGCCGCGGCCGTGAGCTTCATGGTTGCGCCGGAGTCGTCCATCTCGTGTCTTCTAGCCCAGGATCAGCTCGGCCGCCGTATGACCGGAACGGATCGCGCCTTCGATGGTGGCGGGCAGGCCGGTATCGGTCCAGTCGCCCGCCAAGGCAAGATTGCGCCAGCGCGTCCGCGCCGGCGGCCGCCTGGCGACCTGTGCGGGCGTCGCGGCGAACGTCGCGCGCCGTTCCTTGATGATCCGCGCCGGCGGCAGCTCCGCCGCCAGCCCGTAGACCTTGGCGACGTCCGACCAGAGCGCGGCGGCGATGTCGTCGCGTGGCCGCTCGGCCATCGCGTCGGCGCCGCTCACCGTGACCGAGATGCGGTCGGCGAAGCCGAACACCCACTGCGCCTGGCCTCCGATCACGCCGACCATCTTCGGCGCATCGGCCGGGGGCGCGGCTTTGAAATGCGCGTTGACGATGGCGCGGAATTCCGTCGGCGCGGCGATCTCTGGCAGCAGGGCCGGGGTGATCCAGGCCGGCGTCGCCAGCACGATTGCCGCGTCCGCCGGCACGGGGATCGTCTCGGCGTCCGTCTTCAGCGCCCGGACTTGCGCGCCGTCCTCTTCGACCGCCGCGAGCCGCGCGCCGAAGCGCACGTCGGCGCCGCGGCTCGCCAGGAACGCGAGGGCCGGGGCGATGAAGGCGGCCTCCAGCGTCGGATCGGCGATGCGTGGCGCATAGGCGCGCCCGCCGAGCGCCAGCGTTTCGCGGACCACCGCAGCGGCGAGCGCGGCCGAGGCGATCTTCGGCTCGGTGTTCAGCGCCGCCAGCATCAGCGGCTCGATCAGTCCATCCCAGAGCGCGCCGTCGCTGCGAACCGCTTCGCCGAGCGTGCGGCTGCCCTGAGGCGCGACCAGCGCTGCGATCGCCAGGTAGTCGAGCGCCTTGGTCCCAGGCGCCCGTCGCGCCTTCGAGAACACCCACCAGCCGATCGAGCTGGCGTTCGGCCGGACCGACCAGCGCGCGCTGGTCCTGACATCGCAGAAGTCGAACGCCGCCGCCTTCGGCCCGGCGAGCCGATCCTCGGCCCCGATCGCGCGCAGATAGTCGTGCGTCGCGCGGTTGCCCGAGAGGACGAGGTGGTTGCCGTTGTCGATCGTCATGCCGAGCGTGGCGTCGAAGAACGAGCGGCAGCGCCCGCCGGCCTGGCCGGCCGACTCGAGCACGGTGACGCGCACGCCGCGGCTGGCCAGGCGCACGGCGGCCGAGAGTCCGGCGAGCCCGGCGCCGACCACGTAGACGTGCGTCGGCTGCATCAGTCCACGAGGCCGTGGCGCAGCACGATCCAGAGCAGTCGCGCTTTGCCGAGGCTGACGCGCCGGCGCGGCGGCGCCCAGCCGACCGCCTCGGTCTCGCGCAGGATCTGCTGGTAGACCTCGCGCATCAGGCGCGGCGAGCGGATGCGGCCGGGCGGGCGCGCCTTCAGCACGGCGTCGGCGAGCGCGTACTGCTCGTGCGCCTTGGCCGCGACCCACCGGCAGGCTGCATCGATGCGCGGATCGGCGATCACGGCGGTCGGGTCGCGCGCCTCGATGCCGGCGGTCCCCAGCGCCTCGCGCGGCAGATAGAGCCGGCCCATCCCCGCATCCTCGTCGAGGTCGCGCAGGATGTTGGTCAGCTGCAGCGCGCGGCCGAGGTGATAGGCGAGCGTCTCGCCGGGGCCGTCGGGCATGCCGAAGATCTTGACGGAGAGCCGGCCGACGGCGCTCGCCACGCGGTCGCAATAGAGGTCGAGCGTTGCAAAGTCCGGCGCGATGATCGGCTCGCCGACGTCCATCTCCATGCCGTCGATGATCGCCAGGAAGTCGGCTTGCTTCAGGCCGAACCGCCGCACGTGCTCGGCGAGGTAGGCGATGCGCGGCGACGGGTCGCCGGCGAAGAGGCCGCCGACATCCACGCGCCACCGATCGAGCTCGACGCGGCGCTCGTGCGCCGACGGCCCTGGCTCGTCGGCGACATCATCGACCACGCGGCAGAAGCCGTAGATGGCGAACATCGCCGCGCGCTCTGGCGGCGGCAGCAGCCGCATGGCGGCGTAGAACGAACTTCCGGAGGCCTGCTGCTCCGTGCTCGGCGGTGTTTCGACGGCCACGTCCATGGCGGCGCTTATGGCCCGGCTGCGCGTGAAAGCCGAGAGGCGAAGCGCTCGGCCATGGTGCGCCCGACGCCGAGCAGGCCGACGCCGAGCGCCTCGAGGCGGCTGTGATGCGTCTCCTGCGCCAGCGGATCGCGACCGCGCAGGCGGGCAGTGAGGCTCTCCGCCAGCCGCTGGATCGCGCCGACCTCCAGCGCCAGGCGCAGGTTGCGCACCTCGCCGGCGAACGGCCGCGAGATGTCGAGCAGCCCCTGCGTCTTCGCCGCCAGCCGGTTGATGGCCTCGTTGAGCGCCGGATCGCTGGCGTCCTCGGCCAGCATCTCGACGTTCGCGCCGCACGCCTCCAGCACGTCGCCCGGCAGGTAGACGCGGTCGATCTCGTGAAAGTCCTTTGCGCAGTCCTGCAGGTGGTTGATCACCTGCAGCGCCGCGCAGAGCGCGTCGTTGGCCGGCCACGTCGCGCGGTCTTCGCCGTGCACGTCGAGCACGAACCGGCCGACCGGGGCCGCCGAGTAGCGGCAGTAGTCCATCAGCTCGTCCCAGCTCTCGTAGCGCAGCTTGGTGACGTCGCGGCGGAACGCCTCCAGCAGATCCAGCATGTGCTCCCATCCGA
>Ga0134125_10004242_pt1 | contig 16415 bp, 18 predicted proteins | sample KB31751_FD_96464 | JGI IMG/M metagenome (GOLD analysis project Ga0134125, IMG submission 96464) | Terrestrial soil microbial communities with excess Nitrogen fertilizer from Kellogg Biological Station, Michigan, USA - KB3-175-1 | ecosystem: Environmental > Terrestrial > Soil > Unclassified ...
CGGAACTCCCTTGCCCTTCAGCCTCAGCACCGCGCCCGAATTGGAATTGGCTGGGACGGAAAGATTGACCGTGCCGCTGAGTGTGGGCACCGGAACTTTGGCGCCCAGCACCGCTTCCTTCAGCGTCACCGGCAAATCCATGCGCAGATCGTTGCCATCGCGCGTGAGATAAGGATGGGGCGCGACCGTCACCTGGATCAGCACGTCGCCGTTGGGTCCGCCATTCCTGCCGGCGCCGCCGCGGCCTTTCACGCGAATCTGCTGGCCGTCCTTGAGGCCATGCGGGATTTTGACGTCGATCTGCTCGCCATTAGTAAGCACGATCCGGCGCGTGCCGCCCATCACGCTTTCGGCGAAGCTGGCGGTGATGGCGACCGCGAAATCCTCGCCGCGGGCGGGACGGTTGGCGCGCCCGCGTCCCCGGCCGCCAAGAAATTCCGCGAAAATGTCTTCCGCGGAAAAACCTTGCTCGCCACCGCCTTGCTGATCGTTCCAACTGAAATGGAATTCCCGGTCGGCATTCCCCGCATGCGCCGGACCCGCCCCGCCAAAGCCGAACGGGTTGCCGCGAAAGCCGCCGGCGCGGGGATCGAAGCCCCGCGGATTGCCGCCGGCGTCGATCTCGCCCATGTCGAATTTCGCGCGCTTGTCCTTGTCTCCCAAAATGTCGTAGGCGGCCGAGATTTCCTGGAAGCGTTTTTTGGCCGCCTCATCGCCCGCATGGGTATCGGGATGATGTTTCTTGGCGAGGCTGCGGAACGCCTTTTTGATCTCCGCCTCGCTGGCGGACTTTGAGACGCCCAGGACTTGATAAGGATCGCGCATCAATTCCGGCTCGGGATTCGCACCCCAATATAAGGTGCTTCACGGCTTGTTCTAGGGCGAAGGCGGAAGGGCCCCCAACTGGTCAAGCCGGGCCTGGGCTTCCTTCATGCCATGGCTGGCGGCGGCCGCATAAAGACGGCGCGCCACGGTCATGTCCTTGGGCACCAATTGGCCCACCTCGTAAAACTGCGCCAACTCATATTCAGCGACGGGATGGTTGGCGGCCGCCGCCGACACCAGGAGCGGCAACGCCCGCGCCGGATCGGGGGCGCCCGCTTCGCCCTTGATCAGCATGTCGGCCAGGTCGGCCTGGGCGGTGGGAAGTCCGGCATCCGCGGCGCGCTGATACATGTCTTCCGCCCCCTTGGGATCTTTGGCGGTCCCCAAGCCCTGGCGGCGCATCATCGCCACATTGCGCATGGCGGCGACGTCTTCGTCATCGATGGACGACCAGATCTTATAGGCCGTGGCGTAATCTCGGGCGTCATAAGCCGCGACGCCGGAATCGAACGTGGTTTTGATGCTGGCGCTGGTCTCGGTGGCGCAGCCCGCCGCCGCAAGGCCTAACAGGACCGCAATCATTGGAGTGAATTTGCGCATGGCGTCCTTTCGGCCCCAAAGGCTAGCTTGCCCGGGCGCGGGATGCTACGCCAGAGGATCATGAGCGAAATCGGCGGACCTTTGGACGATGGCGGCATCGCGCCCGAACGCGATCCCATCGACCAGTTTGAGGCATGGTTGAAGGAAGCCGAAGGCCTTGAGCCCAATGATCCCAGCGCCATGGCGCTCGCCACCGTGGACGCACAGGGGCGGCCCAATGTGCGCATGGTGTTGCTCAAGGGCGTCAACCAGGACGGGTTTGTCTTTTATACCAACAAGGAAAGCGCCAAGGGCAATGAGCTCGCTGCTTATGCCCATGCCGCGCTCAATTTCCATTGGAAGAGCTTGCGCCGGGCGGTGCGGGTGAGAGGCACGGTGAGCGAAGTCAGCGCCGCGGAAGCCGACGCCTATTTCGCCACGCGCGCCAAGGACAGCCAGATCGGGGCCTGGGCCTCGGCGCAATCGCGCCCCATGGAAGGGCGCTGGGCGTTCGAGAGAGAGATCGCCAAATACGCCGCCAAATATGCGCTGGGCAAAGTGCCCCGGCCCGGTTACTGGACCGGCTTCCGGCTGATGCCGTCCGAAATCGAATTCTGGCGCGACCGGCCGTTCCGCCTGCATGACCGGCTGGTCTATCGCCGCCAAGGGGGCGGCCCATGGCATACTGAGCGCCTTTTTCCATGAATGAGTCGATTCCGTGAGCGATTTGGCCGAACAGGGCAAGTTCATGCGGCGGGCCGCGAAAGCCTCGGTGAGCGTTTCGCTGATCCTGGTGGCGATCAAGACCTTTGCCTATTTCGCCTCGCATTCCGTGGCGATGCTGGCGAGCCTGGCTGACTCGGCGCTCGATCTTTTCACCGCCGGGCTCAATCTGTTCGCCATCCATGAAGCGCTCGCCCCCGCCGACAAGGAGCATCGCTTCGGTCACGGCAAGGCCGAACCTCTGGCGGGCCTGGCCCAGGGCGCTTTCATCACCGCATCCGCAATGTTCCTGGTGATCCAGGCGGTGCAGCGGCTCCTCAATCCTCAGCCCATCGATCATGGATTGGAAGCGCTCCTGGTGATGCTGGTTTCCATCGTGATGGCGATCGGGCTCATTCTTTATGAGCGCAGTGTGATCAAGCGCACCGGTTCGCTGGCGGTATCGGCGGACCAGACACACTATCTGGGCGACCTCGCCACCAATATCGGCGTGGTGATCGCCATTCTTCTGGTGACGGTGCTGGGCTGGCAATCCGCCGATCCCATCATCGCCCTGCTCGTGGCCGCGGTGCTGGTGGGGAGCGCCTGGCTGGTGTTCCGCAAAAGCCTGGACCAGCTGATGGACCATGAACTGCCGGATTCCGACCGCGAGAAGATCATCGCCATCGTGCGCGCCCATCCCCAGGTGAGAAGCTTGCATGATCTTCGGACCCGCGCGGCCGGCCTCTACACCTTCATCCAGGTCCACATCGAACTCGATCCGGATATGCCACTCGCCGAAGCGCATAGCGTCAGCGACGAGGTGGAACAGGCGCTGTGTGCCGCCTTCGACAAGGCGGAAGTGATCATTCACCAGGACCCGGCGGGGCTGGAAGCGGTATCAGAGCGGTCCGCCACAGCCGGAAATTCCTGAGGTCCAATCCGGTTATCCGCGCTGCCTGACTTTGGACGATGGCGTGGAAGAGCCGCGCGCAAAGGAACCAGAGCGGGCTCACCAGCAGCGACATGGCGATCACAGCGATGGCGAGCTTGTGACCGGCCTCGGTGAGCACGCCCACAGTAACGCCGGCGCCGGCGATGACGAAGGAGAATTCCCCTACCGGTGAAAGAAACAGCGATGCCTCCACCGCGGTGCCAAAACTTTCTCCCGCCAGCATCAGAAGCAGCCAGTTGAGGAAGGTCTTGCCGCCCGTCACCACCACCAGCGCGGCGAGGATCACCCAGGCCTGGGCGACCAGATAGTGGAGATCGAGCAAAAGTCCCACCGACAGGAAGAAAACGAACAGAAGAATGCTCTGCACCGGTTGCGCCATGACGAGGGCGCCGCGACGAAGCGTGGAATGGCCCACCGCTAGGCCGCCAAGAAAGGCGCCCAAGGCCGGCGACAGGCCCAGGATGCCGGAGGCGGCGGCGGCGGCGAAACAAATGCCCAGCACGCCCAATGTGCCGACGTCGAAATCCCGGAGCAGATATTCCGAGCCGGGAAAACGGAAACTCTTGATCCTGCCCAGGATGGCGATGAAGCCGCCCAACAGCACCAGCGCCAGCGCCAGCTTGAGGGCAATTTCGATGATCGTCCAGCGCGTGGGCGGTGCGCCCAGCCCGTTGGTGATCAGAAGCAGGGGTACCACCGCCAGATCCTGCGCCACCAAGACGGCCAGCGCCAGGCGGCCGGCGGCGGTATCCTTTTCGTTCGAATCCTCCATCATCTTCATCGCCACCGCGGTGGATGAGATCGACAACATCGCGCCGATCACCGCACCGCCCAACACTTCGCCATGCACGAAGCGCGTGAACAGGATCACTGAGGTAACGGTGATCAGAATGGTAAGCGCGGTCAGAGTGAGCGCCAGCGGCAGGGACTTGCGGAAGGATTGCAGCCGCATCTCCATCCCCAAGATGAACAGCAGCATCAGCACGCCCAGATCGGCCAGGGTTTCGATCGACGCCGACGTCTGGATCAAGGCCAATCCCGAAGGTCCCAGCGCCACGCCCACCAGGATAAACCCGGCGGCTGCCGGCATGCGTACCCGGCTCATGGCGAAGCCAAGTGCCACGGCGGTGGCCAGGACCAAGGCGATGGCGGTGATGTTTTCCAGATGCATTTCGGTTGGGGACAAGAAATCGGGCCGATGATAGGCTCAAGACATGACCGATCCCAAACACCAAGTTGAAGGCAGACATTTGGAAGAGGGGCGCACGCTGATCCTCACCGGCGCGTCGCGTGGCATCGGTCATGCCACGGTGAAACGCTTTTCCAGCGCCGGGTGGCGGGTGATCACCTGCTCGCGTCACGCCTTTCCGGAAAACTGCCCCTGGGCGGCGGGGCCGGAGGACCACATCCAGGTGGACCTCTCCGATCCCAAGGATACGGCGCGGGCCGCGAACGAGATGAAGGCGCGGCTGAAGGACGGCAAGCTGCATGCCCTGGTCAACAATGCCGCCATCTCGCCGAAGGGAGAATCCGGCAAAAGACTCTCCGTGCTCGAGACCGATATGGAAACCTGGCGCCATATTTTCGAAGTCAACCTATTTTCCACCATCTGGCTGGCGCAAGGCCTGAAAGAGGCGCTGGCACGCGCCCATGGCGCCATCGTCAATGTCACTTCTATTGCCGGCTCGCGGGTGCATCCCTTCGCGGGCGCGGCCTATGCCACCTCGAAAGCGGCGCTGGCCGCGCTCACCCGCGAGATGGCGGCGGATTTCGGGCCGTTGAATGTGCGGGTCAACGCCATCGCCCCGGGCGAGATCAACACCGCGATCCTGTCGCCGGGTACCGAAAAGCTGGTCGAGGCGATTCCGCTGCGGCGTCTGGGCGAACCGGCGGAAGTGGCCAAGGCGATTTATTATCTGTGTACGGAGCAGTCATCCTATGTGACGGGCGCCGAACTTCACATCAATGGCGGCCAGCACGTCTGATGGGCACGTCCGACTACCAGCGCAGCGCCCAGCGGCTGATGCCCGCCCCAATCAGCGCCGCCGCCGCCATGCCGCTGGTGTACCAGACGAGGATGAAGGGCGCGGTATATTCCACGCAGTGGAAGGCATAGACGCTGGCGCTGATCCCCCCCGCCAAAAGGCCCGCGCCCGCGCCGGCAAGACTTAGCCGCGTGGGGGCCAATTTCCGCAAGGCCCAGAATATGGTCACGAACGCAGGCACGGAAATCGTCAGGATGTCGATGGCGCAGACTTTCCAGGAATCGCCCATCACCAGCTGATGCCGGTCGATGCCGGGCTCCATCAGTTGCATGATGGCGATGGCGAAAAGCAGGATCAGGGGCACCGCGAGCAACAGCGCGGGCTTCCTGGCGCTGGCATCCGAACGTCCCAGCCGCTCCACCATCCACAAGCCCAGGCCCGCGAAACTCAGCGTATAGGCAAGTTTCATCCAGAAGGCGCCGCCTGCCATCGCCCGGGCCAGATCGGGTCTCGGCCCCATCGCGACCAGCATCAGGACGGAAGACAGCAGGACGCCTGCGCCCAATCCCGTCGCCAGCATCCGGCCCACATAATGCGGCGGCGCAGGCGCGAGGTCGGCGCCGAGATGGGCGATCAGCTCATCCGTTTTCACGACGGCCTCCCATCTCCTGGCCCAATTCCTGCCCCAGCGCTTTCACCGCGCGATGCACGGTGACCTTGACCAGGGTTTCCGAAAGACCGGCGGCTTTCGCCTCCTCGGCGATGGAACGGCCGTCAAGCTTGATCGCGCGCACCAGCTCGCGTTTCCTGGGCGGCAGCTTGGCAAGGAGCTTCTCCACGTCGCGCTTGGCGGCAGCCGCTTCGGCCGCGTCATGGGCGAAGAGGTCGGGGGCCTCGTCCAGGGTCACCGTCTTGCGACGTTTGTCGCGGCGCCATTGATCGATCAGCTTGTAGCGCGCAATGCCATGGACCCAGGCCGTGAAGGGCAGGGCCGGGTCATACGTCGCGCGCTTTGTGTGTATGGCGATCAATGTCTCTTGAACCAAATCCTCGGCGTCGGTCCCCACTCGCCTGGCGAAATATGCGCGCAAATGTCCGCTCAATTGAGCCAGCAGGCGGGAATAGGCGGCACGGTCGCCGCCCAAGGCCGCCAGCATCCAGTCGCGATATTGGGCCTCGGCAGCGATCAATGGAGCCACTTCCCTTAAATTCGAAACGGGGCCGAAATGGTTACACCAGATCGTTCATTCGGGGGCCCGCCAGCTTGGATATTAGCCTGCCTGACGCGAAGTGGAAACAAACCTTCCGCACCCGGAAGGTCTTGTCCGGCCTGGCTTATTTTCCCTGATAGCTGTCCAGAATGCCGGCGATGGTCTCGCGGCCTTCGGCGCTGTGAAGCCAAGCTTCGGCTTCGTTCAGGCTCCCGAATTGCAGCGGCACCTTGTGCGGCTTGTTGCGGTCCGGCACCGGCACCAGCACCTCGAAGGTGCCCGCAAAACGCGTGTCCCTGGTTTCGGCGGCATAAGGCGGCGGCAGCTTGGGCTTTTTGTTTTTCATAGCTGAGTTCCAGGCTCGCCGTTTTGGTCCGCGGGCTTCTATCAGCGTCTTTTGGTTTTTGCAAAACCCGGTTTGTTGCGCGCTTTTTCTTTTTTCCAGGGCGCGTCATGGGCGTCCCGTTTCTTGCGGCCGATGCCCAATGGCTCGCGCCAGAGCCGGGCGGGAATTTCCTCGACCTGGGCTTCCCCCAATTGTCCCAACTGGAAGGGGCCATAGGCGACGCGAATCAACCGCGCCACTTTCAGGCCCAGGCTTTCCATCACGCGTTTGACCTCGCGGTTCTTGCCTTCCTTCAGCGACACCGTGGCCCAGGAATAGACGCCTTTGCTGCGCTCCAGATCGGCGACGATGGGGCCATAGGCGACGCCCGCGATGGTGACGCCGGTGGCCAGTTTGTCGAGATCGGTCTGGTTGACTTTGCCGAACAGCCGCACGCGGTATTTGCGCACCCAGCCGGCGGCGGGAAGCTCCAGCCGGCGCGCAATCTCACCGTCATTGGTGAGAAGCAGAAGGCCCTCGGAATTGAAATCCAATCGTCCCACCGACACCACCCGGCCAAGCGAGGCCGGCAGGTTGGCGAACACCGTAGGCCGTCCCTTTTCGTCCTTGTGGGTGGTCACCAGGCCCGACGGCTTGTGATAGCGCCAAAGCCGCGCCGGCGGAGGCGCATCCAGCGGCTTGCCGTCCACCTGGATCACATTATTTTCCGTGACGTTGCGGGCGGGGCTGGTCACGGTTTCGCCATCGAGCTGGACCCGGCCCTCGGCGATCAACCGCTCGGCGTCGCGGCGCGAGCAGAGCCCGGCGCGCGCGATCACTTTTGCTATGCGCTCGCCTTCCGGCTTATCTTCAGACAAGACAGTCTCCGCATTCGACCTATGACCGACGAAGAAGCCATAGCATTGGCGCTTGCCGAAGCGGAAGCGTGCGTTTCGCGCGGCGAAGTGCCGGTGGGCGCGGTGCTGTTGTCCGCGGATGGCGCGCTTTTGGCCCGGGACGGCAATCGCATCCTGGAGCGGACGGACCCCACTGCCCATGCCGAGATGCTGGTGATGAGGGCGGCCGCGGAAAAGCTGGCCAATGAGCGGCTCACCGGCGCCAGCCTGTTCGTGTCGCTGGAACCTTGCGCCATGTGCGCAGGCGCGATGTCGCTGGCCCGGGTGGCGCGGCTGGTGTTCGCGGCCGAGGACCCCAAGGGCGGCGCCATTCTCCATGGTCCGCGCTTTTTCGAGCAACCCACCTGCCATCACCGGCCGTCGGTGGCGCGTGCAGGAGATGCCGCCGCGGCGGGAAATGTCCTCAAGGAATTTTTTCGCGCGCGGCGTTCAACTTAGAACCAGCCGGGGGCGTAGCCCGGAAAGCCCAGCAGCAACACTTCGCGCGCCGCGATCAGGCCGATGCCCGCGCCGATCAAGACGTCGCTGAGGAAATGGGCGGTCAGAAGCGCGCGGGTGATCGCCAGCACGGCGGCGATGGCGAACCAGAGCGGCCAAAGCGGCGTCCAGATGCAGGTGAAGATCACGGCGACGCAGCAGATGGTGAGCGCATGGCCGGACGGAAAGGAATTATAGTCGAGGTTGAAGGACAGCGGCATGAAGCCATAAAGCCCCATCTCCATGTCGTCGCGGGGGCGCCTTCGTCCCAGCACCAGCTTGATGGCATGTAGAACCGCGCTGCCCAGGGTGAGGCTGGCGATGAAGGCCAGGCTGTAGGTGATAAGCAGCCCGATCTCCGGACCGTTGGCCCCGAAATGGCGCGCCACCGCCGCGCCGACCAACCCCAGGATGGCGACGACCAGCCAATGGCCGGCTTTGGCGTAATGGGTGATGCCGTCCAGGAAGCGGTGCATCCGGGCATTGACATGGTCATAGATGAAATGCGCGGCGGCGCGATCGATCAGAAGCGCCAAAAGGCCCAAAACGATCAGGGCGATCCCGGTGACAGCCAGCATGGGCATGGGTTGCTATGGCGGGAGGGCCAAGTCAAGCGCGCTCAGCGCCTGAGCGCGCGCCAGCCGATATCGCTGCGGAAAAAGCTCCCCTTCCAGTGAATCCGGGAAACCGCCTGATAGGCGCGTTTCTTGGCGTCCGCCACGTCCTTGCCCGTGGCGGTGACGTCCAGCACTCGGCCGCCCACCGCCACGACCTTGCCATCGCGCCGTTCCGTGCCGGCATGAAAAACCGTGACGCCGGGAAGCGAGGCAGCTTCGTCCAGGCCGGAAATCTCATGGCCTTTTTCATAAGCGCCCGGATAGCCTTTGGACGCCATCACCACGGTCAGCGCCGCTTCATCGCGCCAGCGCAGATCGAAGCCCGACAGCACGCCGTCGCGCGCGGCCATCAGCGCGGTCAGAAGATCGCTCTTGAGGCGTGGCATCAGGACCTGTGCCTCGGGATCGCCGAAGCGGCAATTATATTCAACCAGCTTGGGGCCCCCTTTGGTGATCATCAGCCCCAGATAGATCACGCCCATGTAAGAAAGACCGCGTTGGGAAAATGCCGCCACGGTGGGGCGGATGAAAACCTCCATTGCCTGGCGCTCCAGCGCGTGCGTCAGAACCGGCGCCGGCGAATAAGCGCCCATCCCGCCGGTATTGGGACCCACATCGCCGTCGCCGACGCGCTTGTGATCCTGAGCGCCGGCCAAAGGGATCACCGTCCTTCCGTCGCACAAGGCGAAGAAGCTGGCCTCTTCGCCTTGCATGAATTCTTCCACCACGATCTCAAAACCGCTCTCGCCGAAGCCGCCCTCGAACATGAAGTCGATGGCGCGGTCGCTCTCGGCTTGCGAGCCCGCGACGATCACCCCTTTGCCGGCCGCCAGGCCATCCGCCTTGACCACCACGGGAAACCCCAGGCCGGCAGCGAAGCGTTTGGCGTCTTCCGCTGCGCGGAACCGCCGATAGCGGGCGGTGGGAATGCCGATCTCGGTGCAAAGGTCTTTGACAAAGCCCTTGGAACCTTCCAGCACCGCTGCTGCCTTGGATGGCCCCAGCGCGCGGATGCCGGCTCTTTCGAACTGGTCCCAAAGCCCCGCCACCAACTGGGAATCGGCGGCGATCACGGCGAAATCGATGCGCCTGGCGCGGGCGAATTCCACCAAGGCAGCAAAATCCGTGGCGGGAATTGGCACGCATTCGGCGACCTCGGCGATTCCCGCGTTCCCGGGCGCGCAATAGAGCTTGCCCAGCAGGGGGCTGGCCGACAGCGCCCAGGCCAACGCATGTTCGCGGCCACCCGATCCCACCAGAAGAATGTTCACTGAAAGCCTCATCCAACAGCGGGCCCAAAATCCGGCCCAAAAGCCGCCAAAGTCTGTATCATCACCCATCCATGAGCGAAACCTTCGAGCCCGCGCCGTCCACCTTTGCCAATCTGCCGGAATATTCCGTCAGCGAATTGTCCCAAGCCCTCAAGCAGGCGGTGGAGGAACGGTTTCCCCTGGTGCGGGTGAGGGGCGAGATTTCCGGGCTCAAGGCCGCCACCTCGGGCCACACCTATTTTGACCTCAAGGACGACAAGGCGCTGTTGAATGCCATCGTCTGGAGGACCGCCGCCCGCTATCTCAAAGTGAAGCCCGAGCCCGGTCTGGACGTGATCTGCACCGGCCGGATCACCACTTATCCCGGACAGTCCCGCTATCAGTTGATCGTTGAGCAGATGGAGCTGGCGGGGCTGGGCGCCCTGATGGCGATGCTGGAGGAGCGCAAGAAGCGGCTCGCAGGGGAAGGTTTGTTCGATGCCGCCCGCAAGAAGAAACTGCCCTTCCTGCCCAACGTGATCGGCGTGATCACCTCGCCCACCGGGGCGGTGATCCGCGACATCATGCACCGGCTGAATGCGCGCTTTCCCCGCCGGGTGCTGATCTGGCCGGTGGCGGTGCAAGGCGAACGCGCCGCCGCGGAAATCGCGCAGGCCATCGCCGGCTTCAACAAGCTGGCGGAAAATTTTCCCCGCCCCGATCTTCTGATCGTCGCGCGGGGCGGCGGCTCGATCGAGGATTTGATGGCCTTCAACGAAGAGGCGGTAGTGCGCGCCGCCGCCGCCAGCATCATTCCCCTGATCTCGGCGGTGGGACACGAGACCGACACCACCCTGATCGATTTCGCCAGCGACATGCGTGCGCCCACCCCCACCGCCGCCGCCGAACTGGCGGTGCCGGTAATGGCCGATCTCAAGGCCCAGTTGGCCGATCTCGACCGCCGCGCGCGCAATTGCTTCGACAAGGGATTGTCGGACCGCAGGCGCCATCTCAGCCAGTTGGTGCGGGTGCTGCCCCGGCCGGAGCAATTGTTCGCATCACCCCGCCAGCGTTTGGATCAGGCCGGCGAACGCCTGGGCCTGGCGCTGGGCCGCAATCTGCAAATCCATCGCACGCAATTGGCCAAAAGCGTCGCCCTGCTCAGGCCTCATCCGATCCGCACACGCATCCGGCATGCCCGAGAGAAGCTGGAGAATCTGGGAAGGCGGGCGCGGCGTTGCGAGGATGGTCACATCACCCGGGATCGCAGCCGGCTCACGTCGCTCACGCGGGTGCTGGAAAGCATTTCCTACCGGGCGGTGTTGGAGCGAGGTTTTGCCCTGGTCAAGGGCGCAGACGGCACGCTTCGCCGCCGCGCGGCCCAGATCAAGCTGGGCGAGCATTTGCATATCACCTTTGCGGACGGCGAAAGCGGCGCATTGGCGGCAGGTGTTCCCAAGGCGCGCGTCAAAAAGCCCGGCAGCGATCAAGGCAGTTTATTTTAAGCTGCGCAGTTGGAAGGACTGCATCATGAACCGCATGGACCGTGAAAAAGGCGAAGCCAAACTGCGCTTCCTGGACGGCGATTTCGAAATCCTGCAGCCGGGTGCTTATGTGGTCTGCGCCGTCACCGGCGCGCATATCCCGCTGGACGCGCTCCGCTATTGGAGCGTGGATTTGCAGGAGGCCTATGCCAGCCCCGCCATCGCCACCAAGCGCATGCAGGAAAAGGGGTTGGTGCCTTGATCGCCAGGCGCCGGTTCCTGGCAACCATCCTGGCATTCGCGGCCAGCCCCGCATGGGGCAAGGGCGCGCGGCTGGTGATCAAGGGCGCGATGGAGCAGGGCAGCCTGGCGCTGGGTTATGCCGAACCTGGCGCCAGCGCGACCGTAAATGGCGAGAAAGTGCGCATCTCGCCGGATGGCGTGTTCGCCTTCGGTTTCGCCTATGACCAGGCCAAGCCCAGTATCGTCGCCGTTACCTGGAAGGATGGCAGCACTGAAACCCAGTCCTACACGCCAACGGCGCGGCAATATGAGATTCAGCGCGTCAATGGCCTGCCGCAGGAAACCGTGACACCGCCGCCGGCCGTGCTGGCGCGGATCAGACACGAAGCGGAGAACATCTATCTCGCTCGCCAGCGCGACACCGCCGGGGACGATGACTTCCTCTCGGGCTTCGACTGGCCGGCGCCTGGCATCGAGAGCGGCGTGTTCGGCAGCCAGCGCATTGACAATGGCGTTGCCATGGCGCCGCATTTCGGCGTGGACATGGCCGCGCCCACCGGCACGCCCATTCATGCGCCCGCCAACGGCATCGTCACCATCTCTGATGACTATTATCTGGACGGCGGTTTCACCCTGATCGATCACGGTCAGGGCGTGTCCACCTGCTATCTCCACCAATCCAAAAGGCTGGTGAAGGTGGGCGATCGGGTAAAGCGCGGGCAATTGATCGGCCGGATCGGCCAGACCGGGCGTGCCACCGGGCCGCATCTTCATTGGGCGATGAACTGGTTTGAAGTGAAGCTTGACCCGTCGCGCTCGACGCGGACTCCGAAACCAGCTCCGCTTTAGCCTGACGACGCAGCCGAGGTCCGGCTCCCCCGCGTGGGCGTAGCCCACTGGCGGGGGAGGTGCCCTAGCACCGCTTAGGTGCGAAGGCCGGAGGGGGTGACTAAGAAGGCCACCTTCGGTGGATCCACAACCATTGCGAGGGATCGGCGCGCACGATTTCCTCCAGCCTGAGATTGATCGCGGCTGTCATGCGTTTCACATCGGCGTCGTGATCGCCGCTGGGCGTGAACTCGAGCGGTGGATGCATGGTCACGCGGAAACGGGCTCCGCCCAGCCTCGTGTTGGAGGCAAATACCACCGGGACGTTCAGTTTCAGCGCCAGCATGGCAGGGACAGGCGTGGTCATGGCGTCGCGCCCGAAGAACGGCGCGGCCACGCCCTCATTGGTCTTCTGGTCGGCGAGCAAGAGAATGGCCTTGCCGGCGCGCAGCAGCGAGAAGATGCGTCTGGCGCCATTATGCTTGCTGATCTGATCGGCATAGCCTTTTTGCGCCCGGGCCCGCGCGATATAACGATCCACATAGGGATTGTTGGGCGGACGATAGACGATGGCGCCCGAGAGGCCGAAGCGCGCCGCCGCGATGCCGAGAACTTCCCAATTGGCAAAATGCCCCGACAGCATAAGGGCCGCCTTGCCGCGCACGCGCTCCGCCACTTCGACATTCTCGACCTCGATGCGGGGATCGGAACCATAAAGATCGAATTTGTCGAGATGGGCATATTCGGCCACGGTGCGGTCCAGATTGTCCCACATGCCGCGCAGGATGGCGTCGATCTCAGCCTGCGGTTTTTCGGGGAAGGCGCGGATGAGATTCTCCCGCGCCCGCGCCGTCACCCGGGTGCGGGCGAAGATGGTGCGGCCGATGAAACCGCCCAGCGCCGAGGCCGCATCCACCCCCAGGATACGGAACAGGCCCATGAAAGCGAGGAAAAGCGCCGCTTCCGCGCCATAGCGCAGCTTGCACTTGAGTGTCAGGGAGGGTCGGGCCATGTGTCGCCGCTAACCGGGGAGGTCGGACCTGTCGATCCGGTCCAGCAAAACTTCCAGCGCCGCCGGATCGTCGAACTGGGTGCGGACCTTCAGCGCCGCGATGCCGGCGCGGTCCCGCCCCGCCAGGCGCACGAAATCCTTTTCCGTGGTGACCAGTTGGGCACCATCGGCACGCGCCCTCAGGCTAGCGAGCTCGGCGGGTCCGAAAGGATGATGGTCGTCGAAGAATTGCGTGCCCATCACCAGGGCGCCGGTGGTTTTCAGGGTCGCGACGAATTTTTCCGGCCGGCCGATCCCGGCAAAGGCAAAGATGCGCTTGCCGCGCAGAAAATCTCCCTCCGGCGCCAACCGCGCGTTCAGCACCGGACCTTGATAGCCTTCGAGATCGGGATTGCCATAGCCCATCACGATCACGGCATCGGCTCGCTTCAGTCCCTGGCGCACGCTCTCGCGCAAAGGCCCGGCGGGGATCATGCGCCGATTGCCGAAACCTGTTTCGCCATCCACCACCACCAGTGAAAGGTCCTTGGCCAGCGCGAAATTCTGGTGGCCGTCATCCATCACGATCACATCGGCGCCGCGGGATTGCGCAAGCGCGGCGCCCCGGGCGCGATCGCCCGCCACGATGGTGGGCGCTATCTGCGACAAAAGCAGCGCCTCATCGCCCACACGCCCGGCGCTGTCGCCCGGCTTGACCTCGGCTGGCCCGATCTCGCTGCCGCCATAACCGCGGGTGAGGAAAAAGACTTTTTTGCCTTTGGCCCGAAGCAGGGCGCCGATGGCGAGCGCCACAGGCGTCTTTCCGCTCCCGCCCGCCGTGAGATTGCCCACGCAAATCACCCGGGCCCTGGTGCGATAGGGCTTGGCGTGATGCGCCTTCCAGAGGACGCTCAGCCCATAAAGCGCGCCCAGCGGCGCCAGCAATGAAGCGGCCCCTCCGCCGCGATTCCAGAAGTCAGGCGCGCGCATGGTAGCCGAGCAATAGGTCGAGGGCGGCAATGGTTTTATCGACCGCGCCGGACAGCGCGGCTGCGCCCTTGGCCGCGGCCTCTCCCGCTATCCGGGCGCTTTCGCGGTCCGAGAAAAGCCGTTTGGCCTCGCGGGCGATGTCGCCGGCGCTGTGAACACCGCCGAAGCCTTGCGCGCCCAGCACGGCCGCAAAAGACGTGGCGGAATTGGCGCGCGACGGTCCTGCCAGAATGGCGCAATGAAGCGCGGCAGGTTCCAGCGGATTATGGCCGCCCATCGGCACCAGGGTGCCGCCCAGGAAGCAAAAAGGCGCAAGCCTGTAAAACAGCCCCAGTTCGTTCATGGTGTCGGCAATATAGATCGCGGTTTTCGCCGTGATGGGCTCCGCGGCGGCGCGGCGCGCCACCGGCCTGGTGCCGCACAGCATGGCGATGTCGTGCCCGCGCTCCACATGGCGAGGGACGATGATGGTGAGAAGGTCGGCAAACTCGGCCCGCAAAAGGTCATGCGCCGGAAGGATGGTCTCGTCTTCGCCGGGATGGGTCTGGGCTGCCAGCAGCACCGGACGCGTCCCGATCGCGTCCTTGATCGCCGCCAGCGCCGCGGGGTCGCAGCCAAGTGGCGGGGCATCGGCCTTGAGGCTTCCCACCGTCGCCACTTTGCCCGCACCCAGCGAGCGGAAACGCTGCGCGAAATCCTCATCCTGGGCCAGCACGATGTCGAACGCGCCAAGAAGCGCGCGCGCCATGTCCGGCAGCCATCGCCAGCGCGCCGCCGAGCGTTCGGAAACGCGCGCGTTGATCAAGGCCAGCCTGATGCGGCGCTTCTTGGCCTCCATCAAGAGCGTGGGCCAGAGATCGGATTCCACGAACAGGCCCGCGGCAGGCCGCCAATGATCCAGGAAACGCGAGACCGCGCGAGGTGTGTCCAAGGGCACATATTGATGGACGGCGCCTTTGGGCAGGCGCGCTTCCATCATCGCCGCGCTGGTCACGGTGCCGCTTGTCACCAGCAAGGAATTTCCCCGCGCCAGCAATTTCTCGATCAGGGGCAGGGCCGCCAGGCTTTCACCCACGCTGGCGCCGTGGACCCAGATCACGCGGCCTTCCGGCCGGGGCCGGCTGGCTTCGCCCAGCCGCTCCTGCATGCGCGCGCGCTCTTCCTTGCCGCGCGCCGCGCGCTCGCTGAGCAACAGGGGCGCCAATGGCGTCGCCGCCATGCCCAGCCAGCGCCAGGCGGTAAGTCCGAACGGTGCCGCCGCCATCAGCTCACGCCCTCGTCGGCAAGATTGTGGCTGTAGAGTTGGGCATAGAGCCCGCCCTGCGCGAGCAATGCCTGATGCCTGCCCGATTCCGTCACCCGGCCTTTGTCGAGCACGAAAATCTGATCGGCGTCGCGCACCGTAGACAGCCGGTGCGCGATCACGATGGTGGTGCGCCCCTTGGCGAGACGCGCCAGCGCGTCCTGTACCTGGCGCTCGCTTTCCGCATCGAGCGCCGAGGTGGCCTCGTCCAGCAGCAGGATCGGGGCGTTGCGCAGCATGGCGCGGGCGATGGCGATGCGCTGGCGTTGTCCGCCGGAAAGCTTCAGCCCGCCTTCACCCACGCGGGTTTGGTAGCCGTCCGGCAGTTCCCTGATGAAATCATGCGCGGCGGCATCGCGCGCGGCGCGCTCGATCTCGGCCTCGGTGGCGCCGGGACGGCCCAGCGCGATATTGTCGGCCACGCTTTCGTCGAACAGCACCGCTTCCTGCGTCACCACCCCGATGGCGGCGCGCAGCGATTCCAGGGTGACGTCATGGATGTCCTGGCCGTCGATGGCGATGCGCCCGCCATCGCGGTCGTAAAAGCGCAAAAGAAGATTGAAGATGGTGGTCTTGCCCGCGCCAGACGGCCCCACCAGCGCGACCTTGCTGCCGGCGGCGATGGTGAGCGTGACGCCGTCCAGCACTGCGTCGCCTTCATAACCGAACCGCACATTCTCGAATATCACCTGTCCACCGTTGTGCGGCACCTGCAGCATCGCGGCGCCGGGAC
>Ga0134125_10004243_pt1 | contig 16413 bp, 14 predicted proteins | sample KB31751_FD_96464 | JGI IMG/M metagenome (GOLD analysis project Ga0134125, IMG submission 96464) | Terrestrial soil microbial communities with excess Nitrogen fertilizer from Kellogg Biological Station, Michigan, USA - KB3-175-1 | ecosystem: Environmental > Terrestrial > Soil > Unclassified ...
AGAGCGCCCGCGGCCGCAAGCGCCAAGTGCTGGAAGCCGTGCGCGCAGCCGCCGACCAGCTTTCCAACACACCCGCGATCTGCCGCAAGAGCTACGTCCACGACACCATCGTTACCGCCTTCGAAGACGGCATCCTGGAGCGCTTCGCCGCCACCATGAAAGGCTGCCGTTCCCAGACCAAACGCGAGCAGCTCCTGGCGCAGGTGGTGATGGCCGCCGCGCAGTAGCTTTTTTTACCCGCCCCTGGAGGGGGCGGGTCGACTCGCATGAGCATAGCGACATGCGAGGCGGGGTGGGGTGAAGCCACAGAAATGGTATCACTTCGATCGAAGAGCTGCGAGCAAGCGGCGAGCGGTTCGGCAAACGCCCAGCCGCCTTGAAAGACTGATTTTGCGGATAGACTGTCACCCCACCTCGCCCGCATCGGGCAACGCCCGCCGCGTGCGATCCTCCCCCTCCAGGGGAGGATGAAGAAAGAGCACTCATTCGCCTCTACAATTCGATGACGGCAAAGTGGATGCGCATCCGCATTCTCGCTGCGCAATCCGCGCCCGAGTTTTGCATCGACATGACCCCCCTTCAATGAAGAGGGCGCAGGGAAGACCGGGTGACCGCTGCACCCGTGGGCCTTCGCGCAAAAAGGTTGCGCAAAGGCGCGAAGACCACAGGTACAGGCGGAATCACTCCGGCCTTCCCTGCGCAGTGGTTTTACGGCTTACTTCGCGCTCTCCCCGGTGAACCAGCTTGTTTGCCACCGTCGCCGGCGCGATGCGCGAGGCATCGTCGCCGACTTGGCGCCTGCATGGGCGCGCCAGGACCACACGACTTCACCGTCCGCCTCGGTGCCGCACGTCTGTCGGCACGTCAGCGTCCACCGCAGCCCGCCTCACGTTCGTGACGTTCGCGATCGCCCCTCTTGCCGAGGCGGGACGCGCGAAAAACTGCCGGTGATTTGCCCGACGGTGCAAGCCGACGGCCTGCGACACATTAACGCGACGGGCAAGTGAGCGCATAAGGCGCACGAGCATTTTACCCGCATATCAGCCCGATCCGGGCCCACGATCCACGCCGGGATTTCCGCCCGCGGCTGCGACGCCCAGCCGGCCGAGGTAATGCGCCCAACCCTTTGCGTGGGCGGCGCACTGCGCTTCGTTGGGAAGGCCGCTATGGGTCATGCGCAGCAGCGTGCCGCCGTCGCGGTCGAGAAGATCGATCTCGATCAGGCTCGACCCCGGCGGCACCTCGTCGCGACCTTCCCAGCCGAAGCTATAGGCGAGGCGGTGCACCGGCACGACCTCCCGAAACGCGCCGCGCGCATTGCTGCCCTGGCCGACGCCTTTGACCAGATAGAGCCCGCCCGGATGGACTTCGGTTGCTGCCTCCGCGCCCATCCAGTTCATGATTTTTTCCGGGTCGGTCAGGAAGGCGAAAACCGTGGCCGGCGGGGCGGCGATCTGGACCTCGCGTCGGATCACAAGCTGGTCGTTCATCGGCATCTCCTCAACGATGAAGCGGCTCGGAGCCTGATATAGGGATAGCTCGTGACAAGGATAGGGCATCAACCCCATCATTGCGCCATGCAGTTGTCCTCGACGTTGTCCTGGCTCGTCGATGCCGCCCATGAGGCGGCAGGTGCCGACCGGTTGCTCGCGGAGTTCGGCGAGCATCTGATCGGGGATGGCCTGCCGCTCGCGGGTGGCGCGTTGACGCTGGCCGTTCCGCACCCGCTGATTGCCCGGCGCACCTGGCTGTGGCGCGCCGCGACCGGGGAGGTCATCGAGGCCCTGGGCTTCGCACCGGCAGGGCCTCTGTCAGCACTGCAAGAAGGTCCACCCAATGACGGCGGTCGTCGCTGGCTTGCGGGGCTGGCGGACGGTCCTGTGCATGAGGATCGCGTCGGTCTGCGGCCGGATGGGCCGTCGCTCTGTTGGATCGGGCCGCGTCCGTTCGCGCCCGATGAGGCCGACGAACTGCGTCAGGCGGCGCGCTTCGCTGCGGCGCCACTTGCGGTTCTGGCGGGGCGCGACACATTGAGCGCCGCCCTCGATGCCTATCTCGGCCGGCGCAGTGCCGCGCGGGTGCGCCTTGCGCCTTTGCGGCGAGATGTCGGCGAAACCATCGAGGCGGCGCTGCTATTTGCCGATCTGCGCGGCTTTACCGTGCTGTCGGAGACCCATCCTCCGTCCGAAGTCATCGCGGCGCTCAACGCCTGGTTCGACCGCATCGCCGGCGCGGTTCACGCTTTCGGCGGCGAAGTGCTGAAATTCATCGGAGACGGCGTGCTCGCCATCTTCCCCATCATCGGCGAATCGCCGCGCGCCGCCTGCAATGCCGCGCTCCGCGCGGCGTCCGCGGCGCGCATGGGCATGGCGCATCTCGATAAAGAGCGGGCGAAGCAGGGACTGGCGCCCCTGCCGTTCGGCGTCGCTTTGCACCTGGGCGAGATTTTCTGGGGCAATATCGGCGCCGCCGATCGGCTCGATTTCACGGCGATCGGGCCCGCGGTCAATCTGGCGAGCCGGCTGGAAGGCTTGTGCCGGCCACTCCAGAAAACGATTCTTGTGTCAGGGACGCTTGCCACACAAGCCGAAATGCCGCTGCTCGCGCTCGGAACGCATGGCTTGCGCGGCATCGCATCTCCCTGCGCCGTCTTCACCCTCCCTGAGGATTAAAGCCCGCCCATCTTGCAGACGAGCTTCCATTCCTCAGGCGTCACCGGCTGCACCGAGAGCCGCGAATATTTCACCAGCGCCATGTCGGCCAGCTTCTTATCTGCTTTGACCGCGGCCATGCTTACCGGCTTGGGCAGCGGCTTTTCGGCTTTGATGTCGACGCAGACGAATTTGCCGGTCGTGTCGGTCGGATCGGGATAGGCCTCCTTGATCACTTCGGCGATGCCGACGATCTCCTTGCCCTCGTTGGAATGATAGAAGAAGGCCTTGTCGCCCTTCTTCATGTTCACGAGATTCTGGCGGGCGGTGAAATTGCGCACGCCGGTCCACGCCTCGCCTTTGGCGCCCTTGGCGACCTGCTGGTCCCACGACCAGGTCGAGGGCTCGGATTTCACCAGCCAGTAGTTCATGATGCGCACCATCCATTCGTCATGGCCGGGCTTGACCCGCCTGCGGGGCCGAAGCCCCTTCGGCGAGGCGAAGGCCCGGCCATCCACGTCTTCCTTTTCGCATTATCCAAGACGTGGATGCCCGCGACAACTCAATTGGCAGACGCGCCTCGCGCTTTTGCGCGGGCATGACGGGAAGGGGACTCATTCCTCCGCCTTGAAGGGCCGCGTCAGCAGGCCCTCGATCGCGGCATCGATGGTGATGGTTTTGCTCAGGATCGCCGCGACCGCCTTTGATACCGGCATATCGACATTTTGCGAAGCGGCGAGATCGACCAGCACCGGCGCGGTGAATTCGCCTTCGGCGAGCTTGCCGGGCGGCGGCGCTTCGCCGCGGCCGAGCGCAAGGCCAAGCGCAAAATTGCGCGATTGCGGGCTCGAGCAGGTCAGGATCAGATCGCCGAGGCCGGAGAGGCCGACCAGCGTTTCGCGGCGCGCGCCGAGTGCGCGCCCCAGACGGGCGAGTTCAGAAAAGCCGCGCGTGGTGAGAGCCGCCTGCGCGGACGCGCCGAGCTGCCTTCCCACGACGATGCCGGCGGCAATCGCCAGCACGTTCTTCGCCGCGCCGCCGATCTCGACGCCGCGCACATCGGTGGTGTGATAGGGCCGGAAAGTCGGCGAACCCAACGCCTGCACCAGCGCGCGGGCCAGCGTCTCGTCTTGCGTCGCCAGCGTCACCGCGGTCGGCAGGCCGCGCGCAACATCATCGGCAAAGCTCGGGCCGGACAGAATCGCGGGGATCGCATGGGGTGTGACGGCCGCGATCACCTCGGTCATGAACTGGTGGGTGCCGTGCTCGATCCCCTTGGCGCAAGCGATGATCGAGGTTGCGGCGACAAGATGCGGCGCAAGCTCGATCAGTGCGCTGCGCAGATGCTGCGCGGGCGTTGCGACCAGGATGACGTCGGCACGCGCGGCGGCGGCAAGGTCGTTGGTGATGGCGATTTCAGCCAGCAGCGAGATGCCGGGCAATCGCGGATTCATGCGCGCTGTTGCTATCTCGGCCGCATGCGCCGCATCGCGTGCGTAGAGCGACACTTCGCGCCCGGCGCGCGCAGCGACGGTGGCGAGCGCGGTGCCCCAGGCACCGGCGCCGACGATGGCGATGGAGTTGAACGAGGCCATGCGACGGCCTCAGTTCTCCCTCTCCCCGCTCTTGCGGGGAGAGGGTCGGGGTGAGGGGCCGCCTCGGCAGATGCGGTGAGAGGGGAGTGCGCGGAGGCTCCCCCTCACCCGGATCGCATCTTCCGAGGCGATCCGGCCTCTCCCCGCACGCGGGGCGAGGCCAAGGACCGGCGTCCGATGTGATAGCTCCATTTTCAAAACCCCGCGCGTGTATGGGTATATCCCGCTGGCGCTTTGGCGTTCGCGTCCAACAGCCAGCGCGCGCGGGGCGGAGCGTCCATGGTGTCGGTGAGGCCGAGCGCGAGGCGCTCGGCGCCAGCCCAGGCGATCATCGCGCCGTTGTCGGTGCAGAGCGCGGGCGGCGGCATGATCAGCGTGGTCCCTGCTTTGACGGCGACATCCTGCAGGCTACTCCGGATCGCCTGGTTGGCGGCGACCCCGCCGGCGGCAACCAGCGCATGCGGGGGACCGAAGCGCTGCTGAAACAATTTCAAGCCGACGCTCAGGCGGTCCGCGGTCGATTCCAGCACGGCGGCCTGAAAGCCCGCGCAGAGATCGTTGATGTCCTGTGGCGTAAGCTCGGTGAGCCTACTCGCCTCGTTGCGTACCGCGGTCTTCAAGCCCGAGAGCGAGAAATTCGCATCCGCGCGGCCGAGCATCGGTCGCGGGAAGGCGAACCGCGCCGGATCGCCCTGCGTCGCGGCGCGCTCCACTTCGGGCCCGCCCGGATAGGGGAGCCCCAGCATCTTCGCGACCTTGTCGAATGCTTCGCCGATGGCGTCGTCGACCGTGGTGCCAAGGCGGACATATTCACCGACACCCACGACCGCGACGATCTGAGTGTGGCCGCCGGATGCGAGGAACAGGCAATAGGGAAAGTCGAGCGCGCTGGTGAGGCGCGGGGTGAGCGCATGCGCTTCGAGATGGTTCACCGCGATCAGCGGCGTGTCGTGCACCATGGCGATCGCTTTCGCGGTGGTCAGGCCGACAATGACCCCGCCAATCAAGCCGGGCCCGGCTGCCGCGGCCACCGCCGACAACTGATCGAAGCGCGTGTCCGCCTCCTGCATTGCGCGGCCAATGATGCCGTCGAGCAGATCGACATGGGCGCGCGCGGCGATCTCTGGCACCACGCCGCCGAAACGGGCATGCTCCTGGACTTGCGAGCGCACGACGTTGGACAGAATCTTGCCGCTGCCATCGTGCTCGCGCGCAATCACGGCGGCGGCGGTCTCATCGCAGGTCGTCTCAATGCCCAAGACCAGCATCGGTGTGTTGCGATCCAATCCGAACCCTTAGCGTTGTTTGAGCATGATCTTTTCGGAAAACCGGTCTCCACTTTTCCGGATCATGCTTGGCGCTCACGTTTTCGTAACAATCGGGTAGCATTCCCCGGTCATAAGGTGCAATCGCAAAGGTTTAGGCATGGCCGTTCTGCTCACGCGCCCGCATCCTGACAACGAGCCCAGCGCGACGCGGTTGCGCGAGCGGGGCTTTGAGGTGCTGCTGGCGCCGATGCTGCGCTTTGAGCCGATTGCGTTCGAGGATGATCCGGCAGCACAATATGACGCCGTGATCGTCACGTCCTCCAACGCGCTGCGCGCGATCGCGCCACAGCTTCAAAGCACAGGCTTGACCGGGCTGCCGCTGTTCGCCGTCGGAGATCATACCGCGGCGACCGCGCGCGAATTGGGCTTTCACAAGGTGATCTCGGCGGAGGGCGATGCGAGCGCCTTGCGCGATCGCGTGATCGAGCGTGCGCGTGCGCGGGACTTACCGGAGGACAGCCGGTTGCTTTATCTGGCCGGCGCCGATGTGTCGCGCGATCTCGCCGGCGAACTGCGCGATTACGGCCTCGATGTGGCGACGCAGACTGCCTACCGGATGACGGCGCTCTCCACCCTGCCGCGCGAGGTTTGCGAAGCGTTTGCAGCAGGCAAGGTGCAGGCAGTCCTGCACTATTCAAAACGCAGCGCGGCGGCCTTCCTGCAGGCGGTGCGGGGCGAAGGAATCGAAATTTCGGCACTGGCCGTTCCGCAATGCTGCATTTCCGGCAATGTTGCGGCCGTCCTGCACGAGGCGGGTGCCTTACAGGTGTCGGCTGCCGCCCTCCCGAACGAAAATGCGTTGTTCGAGGCCTTAGACCGTGCTTTGCGCTCCCGATTGGCGTAAAGAGCGGGCCGACTCCAAGTAGACGCTGGAAGTAAACGCTGACAAATTTCGGGAACGTAGCGATGGCCGATGACACGCAACAGGATGCCCCATCGCAGGCCGAGGCGGGGCGCGCACGTCGGCCCCCGCCGACGATCGAGCTCGCGGCGACCGAGGTGACGACCGCTCCCAAGCCGCAAGCCGATGCAGCTACCGCGGAACCCGAAGGCGACAAACAGCCGCAGGCCGAGGCTGCGCCGGAGCAGCACTCAAATTCAGATTCGGGCGATCCAGATTCGGGGCCATCGTCCGCTTCGGAACAGCCTGCGGCGGAAGCCGCCCCAGCAAGCTCGCCACGCATTTCCCCTTGGGTGATCGCGCCGTTTTCCGGCGCCGTTGCCGCGGCGCTGGTGATCGGAGTAGGATGGATGCTCGGATGGCCCGTGGTGCAGGCGCCGCCGCAGATCAATGCCGCCGCGTTCAACCAGCTCTCGTCGCGCGTCGCAGCGCTCGAGGCGAAGACCGACAAGCCGAGCGCCGATCCCGCGCTCACCGAACGCACCGATGCATTGGGCAAATCGATCGCGGGGTTGCACGACGAACTCGCCAATGTGCGTTCGCAGTCGGACAAACTTGCGGCGGGCGTCAACGCGCTGAAATCCGCGCCGCGCGACGCCGCCGGGAACGTCGATCTCTCGCCCATCAACGATCACATCGCACAGCTCGAGCATGCCCTTCGCGCGCAAAGCGCAGCAATCGCGCAGCAAAACAGTAAGATCGCCCAAGCTAAGATCACCCAAGCCAAGTCGGCCGACGACCTGCCGCTGCGCCGCGTGGTCGCGGCCTCCCTGCTCGATGTCGCCGTTCGCCATGGCGATCCCTATGCATCGGCACTGGTGGCGGCGAAGGCTCTGGCACCGAATCCGGACGAGCTGAAGCCGCTGGATCCGTTTGCCGCGACCGGCGTGCCGAGCCCGCCGATGCTGAGCCGCGAACTCCTGGCGCTGGTACCGAAACTATCGCCGCCGCCGCAGGAAAACGTGCCGCCCGACGCGGGCATCATCGATCGGCTGCAGGCGGGCGCGGCAAAGCTGGTCAAGGTCGAGCGCACTGACGGTGGCGGCAGCGGTCGCGGCGCGGTCGTCGCGCGCATCACCACAGCGGCGCTCCACAATGATTTTGCCGATGCGCAACGCGAGTTGAACGCGCTGGCGCCGGCCGATCGCGCGCCGGTGCAAGCCTGGCTCGACAAGGTGGATGCGCGCGCTGCCGCGCTCAACGCCTCCCGTCAATTCGCCGATGAGGCGATGGCGGCGCTCACCAAATCGGGACAATAGAATTTCCATGATCCGCATTGTCCTGTTTCTGCTGGCTGTCGCACTTGCCGCCGCGGGCGCGGCCTGGGTCGCCGATCAGACCGGCCAAGTCGTGCTGTCCTGGGGCGGCTACAAGATCACCACCACGTTACCGGTATTTGCGCTTCTGCTCGGCATCGTCGCCGTTGCCGCCGTGATCGCCTGGAGCCTGTTTCGCGCGCTGTGGCGCACGCCGGAGCGGATCCGGCGCCATCGGCACCAGCGGAGGCACGCGCGCGGCCGTCATGCCATTACCCATGGGCTGCTCGCGATCGGCCATGGCGATGCGGCGGCGGCGCGTAATCATGCCGCGGCGGCGCGCCGGCTGGTCGGCAACGATCCACTGACGCTGCTCTTGCACGCGCAGACGGCGCAGCTCGAGGGCGATCGCGAGGGCGCCAACGCCGCTTTTCGCGCGATGGCGGAGCGCGAGGATACGCGGCTGCTCGGCCTGCGCGGCCTGTTCATCGAGGCGCAGCGCGCCGACGATCCGCATAGTGCGGTGATGATCGCGGAGGAGGCGTTGAAGCTCGCGCCGTCGTCGAGCTGGGCCTCGCATGCCGTGCTCGGCTTCCGCTGCGCCAAGAGCGACTGGGATGGTGCGCTGAAGATCCTGGACAACAACCTGGCCGCCGGCCTGATCGATAAGCCGACCTATCGCCGCCAGCGCGGCGTGCTGCTCACCGCACGCGCCATGGAACTGGAAAACTCCGATCGCAATCTGTCGCGCGATAGTGCGTTGGAGGCGGTGAAGCTGGCGCCGACGCTCGTGCCGGCCGCTGCGCTGGCCGCGAAATTCGAGAGCGAAGCGCATCAGGTGCGGCGCGCGATGCGCACGGTGGAGGCGGCTTGGCTCGCGCAGCCGCATCCCGATCTCGCCGATGCCTATGCCCATGTGCGGCTCGGCGATTCCGCCCGGCAGCGGCTGGTGCGGGCCGAGACGCTCGCCGCCAAAACGCCCGGCCATATCGAGGGCGCGCTCGCCATCGCGCGCGCCGCCATCGAGGCTTCCGAATTCACCAAGGCACGCGAGGCGCTGGCGCCGTTCATCGCCGATCCGACGCAGCGGGTGGCGCTTTTGATGGCCGAGATCGAGCGGTCCGAGCATGGTGATTCCGGCAAGGCGCGCGCCTGGACCTTGCGCGCGGTGCGCGCCCGCCACGATCCGGCCTGGACCGCGGATGGCTATGTCTCGCAGCGTTGGCGGCCGGTGTCGCCGGTGACGGGACGGCTCGATGCATTTCAATGGCAGACCCCGGTCGCCAGCCTGCCGTCGGATCAGGGCCACACCATCGAATCCTCGCCCTTCGAGGAAGCGATGCTCGCGGCGCCTTCCCCGCGGGCGGAGCGGCCTGAAATGACAGGTCTTGCCGAGCCGCCGAGCCAGGCCCCCGCCGACCCCGTACCGACCGCGCCGGCGGGCGAAAAATCGACCCAGGAACAGGCCTCTCAAAGCCAAGCCGTCCAGGACAAAGGCGCCTTGGAAACCGTCGAGGACAAGACCGTCCAAGGCAAAACCGCTCAAGACAATTCGCCGCCCGCAGCTGAGCCCGAGGAAAAAGCCGCCGAGGCCGAGGTAGCCCCCGCCCCTCCTTCCGAGCCGCCCGCAGCGCCGAGGGCCGAATCGGCGGTCAATCCGGCCCAGCCCTTGTTCCGATCGCGCGCCGATCTGGCCAAGCCGACGGCGTCTATTCCGCCCGTCATCCCCCTTGTCCGCCCACCCGACGACCCCGGGGTCGAGGAAGAGCCGCGAATGGATGAGTTTGCGGAACAAATCGGCATGCCCAAGGCGCAGGCCGGCGGCTGGCGCGGGTTCTGGTCGCGCCTGGGCGGGTAACTCTGGCAGTGAGGGCAGCGTTGTCCTTGCCAATTCGCCGCTTCGCCGATATCAGGTGCGCGAGCGCGGCGCCAGGGTCGGCTCGCGCGAAACATTCGCCGCAATAGCTCAGCTGGTAGAGCACGTCATTCGTAATGACGGGGTCGGGGGTTCGAGCCCCTCTTGCGGCACCAGCGTCTCGCGGCGATCGATGGCGGCTGAGACATGAAGTGCTTCGGTGATGGCCGATCAGACTAATTTGTCGCCCAAGGTCAGAACATTCCGATACGCGAGATGCCCTTCTAGCCTAATCTCGACCAAATACTTGCCGTCAGCTAGCTTCTTCGCGACCCTCCAGCGCTTAACTGTTGCAGAAGGTTGAGCCATCATTTGGGTATTCACGTAGTTTATCACCTCGACTTCTCCCTTGCCCCACGCCTTAACTTGTACGTTCACAGTTTGGGCGTCTTGGCGCGGATTCAGCTGAAATGTGACACCCTCGTGGCTTATTCCGACATAGTCGACGAACACGAAGCGTCGCTCGAAAACGGAAAAGTCTTCGGAAACCACCATCTTGTCGAGCCAAGCATCTCGCGTCCTTCCCAACAGGTGCGAAAACATCTCGTGTTCGGCAAAAGTCCGACAGAAAATCCATTGTAGGTGGCCCCTCAGAGGCATGGGCGATGGTACTAGGACCTCCGCACAACGATGATCGATGATGCTGCGGTCACCACCAATGCCGCCCACGTGGAAGACCTTCTCGAAAGGGATTTTGGAGAAATACTCTGCGGTGTCATCAGGGACGGCTGTACCAAGTTGCATATTCCGATCGCAAAACTTAACGCCCGGAATTGAAAGAATCGATCGAGAATCGAAAACCATCATCACTAGTACAGGGGCGTGGGCAGTCTCTCCATAGCTGCATTCGCCGAGTTTGCGAATGCCCTCAATGTGGTATTGAGTTGCGGTGCGAGGGCGAAAATATAATCGCGCCGAATTGTGAGCATGAGTTCGCGCGTCAATTACACCAGCCGCCGCAACGTCCTTATCCTTCCTGTTTTGAGGGTCATCGCGTGACCGAAGATTACCGTCGGTAAGAATCCGTACCGCGTTTTCGATAGGTGCGTGATGGAAGAGGCGGCTGGGCCATTTGCTTCGATACGGATACCAAGGCTTGTTTAGTGCCTCTTCCCATTTCAATACATGGCTTTCGATGAAATCTTTGGTCAGCGCCATGCCGAATCAAGCTGCCGTTTCTCCGGGGGCGCGACCGCATTAGTCGGTTGACCCGCGCGGTACTCCAGGGCGACCTCCGGCTTGCTCGAAATCTTTTGAATTTCAATCAGCCGAGTGTGCGGAAGCACGCTCAGCAAAGAGAGCAACAGTCTTCCAGCATCGGCCTGCGCCCAGGCGACCTTATCACGGGTGAGGAGCCCTTTTTGCAATCCGACCCACACACCCCAGAGATCGTCTCTATCATAGCTCCAGGACAAACCCTCAGACTCGATCTTCAGCCCATCATCTTCGATGGTGGACACTGATATAGGCTTCTTCGACTCGATTTCGACCAGATCTTTACCGGTAAGCTCTACAACGCGTCGTAACGCAGACAGGAACAGCTCAAATGATGCTTCATTTTTCGATTCCTGCCGTAATTGCTGAGCAACGTGGTCCATATGTTCGGGTAAACCGATGTCCACAGTGTAGTCATGGATAAAGATTTTTATCGGAAGCGACCTTAGATGCTGCTCCATCAGCGGTCGCACGTCTTCCCAGTCCAGTCCGCCGTTGCCGCAACCAAGACGTGGGAAGGAAATCTCGTTTATTCCGAGTGCCTCGTAATTCGCGACAAATTTTCTAAGGCCAGCTTCGATCCATTCGATTTTGGAAGGATTGCGCCAGTGAATCTTGGTGGGAAAATTTAGTACCCACGAGTTAGTGCCCTTCCAAAGCCAGAGCTTGCCTGGAGTTAAAAGCTTTTTGTCGCATATGCGTTTATAGGCCGCGAACATTTGCGGCTCGCGTTCCTTAAAATCCTTGGCAATACCCTTACCCATAACTCCGACACAGTTGACGGTGTTTACGAGCGTCTGCGCCGTGGACTCCAACAGGCTTGTCCGTCGATAAATGAGCATCCAGTTTCCGAGCAAATCGCGGTTGCGCCGAATCACTCAAGTCAGGATTCGAGCGGTTTGTAAAGAACAAAATCAGAACATTGCTTATTCCGGGCTCACCAAAGGTAATAAGGCGTCACGATTTCGTCAGGACGCTTCGCCTTCTGGACTGCCAGGAGCAACGTGACATCGTCCCGCATTCGATCAGAAACATGAAAAGTCCAATTGAGCGTCGCCCGGGTTACAACTTGAGACGGAATCATTTCGCTGAGAAATTGCTGGTAATCAAGCCTGAGAGCTTGGCGTTAAGGCTCCTCCGTTAGTTTGCGACGGCGTTTCTCGCAAGGTTGCCCAGCCCATGACTTCGGAAGTCGGTACCGCTGACATCGAGGCCGTTTCGCCGCCCGTGCTGGCCCGTCCCACCGATCGGGAGCACCTGGCGCCGCTGCCATCGCTTGTGACTTGGCTTCTGATCGTGCTGGTGTTCGCCGCCGCCGTGCTGATGCGGCAACTCGTTCCGCTCAATACCGATGTGAGCTGGCTGCTCGTCGTCGGCGAACGCATGCTGGACGGGCAGCGGCTCTACCGCGACATCATCGAGATCAATCCGCCGATGGCCGCGTTCGCGTATCTGCCGGGGGTGGCGCTCGCGCGCCTTCTCGGCGTCCATGCGAGACACGTGATCGATGCGCAACTCCTGCTGCTGGCGGCGGGGTCTCTGTTCGCGACGTGGCGGATCCTGCTGCTCTCGCCGGCGCTGGGGCAGGCCCGATGGAGCCTGTTTGCGGTCTGGGCTGTGGCCGTCCTGACCATCCTGCCCATGAATGTCTTCGCCCAGCGCGAACACATCGCGACGCTGACCTTCCTGCCGGCGCTCGCCGCCTACGCGCTGCGCGGCAACCGCGAGAAGCTGGCGCTTTGGGTCATCGTGATTGCCGGCGTCGGGGCCGGCATCACGCTCGCGTTCAAACCGTTCTTTGCGGTGCCGGCGGCCATATGCATCGTCTGGAGCGCGCGGCGCTCGCGATCATGGCTCACGTTGTTCGCGCCGGAAAACATCATCGCGGGCGTGCTTGTCTCCTCCGTCAGCCTCGGCACCTACGTGTTTTATCCCGAATATTTCACGATCACCTATCCCCTGGTTCGGGACACCTATCTGTCCTGGTCGATGCCGGCTTCCGTCGTGATGCTGAACGACGCAACGCTGATCTTCGCCATCGCGGTTGCAGTGGTGGTGCTGACGCGGCGGCAGAGAACGCAGGACGCGCTGTTGGTGGCCGCGCTTCTTGCCGCGACCGGCTTCATGATCTCGTTCTTCCTGCAGCGGCGCGGCTGGGCCTATCATTCCTATCCGATGGTCGCGCTCGCCATACTTGCGATGGGCTATGTGCTCATGGTCCAGCGCGATACGGAATCGCGCCCGCGCCGTCCTGGCCTCGCAGCCATGCCGATCCTTGCCGCCACATTTCTGTTCGGCAGCCTCTGGTTCAACACCACCGTCCATGTCGGCCCGATCGAGCAGGCGCTCGCCGGCCTCAAGCCACATCCCCGCGTCCTGGTGCTGAGCGGCGAGGCGGCGATCGGGCACCCGCTAGTGCGCGATCTCGGCGGCACCTGGGTTTCGCGCCAGGAGAATTTGTGGATTCGCGAGTTTGTGCGCCTCACGCGCGAGAAGACGTCGGTCGATGCGGCGACGGATGCCCGGCTGAACGCCGATCTGGCGCTGGAACGCAAATGGCTGATCGAGGATTTCAAGAAGCTGCCGCCTGACATCGTTCTGATCGATGATTTGCGCGACCGCTGGAGCGATTGGGCGCGCGCCGATGCGGAGCTGGCACAGCTGCTCAAGCCCTATTCTTCCGTAGGCTCCGTCGACGGCATCGAAATCCTGAGCCGTACGGAATGACCGTCGCGCCTGATTGACCTCACTTCTGCGAGACGCCGATGACGAACGTATAGGGCACGCGCGAATAGTCGTCGCGGATGGCAAGTTGCACCTTTGCGAAGATATCGCGCAGCACGCGGTCATAGCCGCTGCGGTCGCGGACGAATTCGCCGCGATCGTTGTCGAGCAGCCATTTGGCGATGCGCGACTGTCCTTCCTGATAGCAGCCGTCGAGCGTGAACAGGACGCCGTCGCTCTTCAGCACGTCGCGGATGTCGGCGAGCGTGGTCTTCAGCTCATCGTCGCCCACGTGGTGCAGCACGCCGTTCATCATCACGACATCGGCGCCGGCGAATTCCTTTGCCGCGGCCGCATCGAAGCGGCGGCAATGAAACGTTCCGAGATGCCCGAACGAGCGCTGCGCATGAGCGATATAAGCTTCGTCAATGTCGAAGCCGGTGTAGTCGATGCCCTCGGGCAGGTGGCGGAGAATGTAGCCGGGTCCGCAGCCGATATCGATCACCCGCATGCCCGGCCGCAACGTCAGGTACTCTGCGATCGCCTTGATCCGGGCGCCGAAGAAGCCGCCGGCGTTCTGATAGGCCTGATAGAGGGCCGGATGATTGAGGATCGCCTTCATCAGAACGCCTCGTCATAGGCGTGGCTGCGTATCTTCGGGCCGGACTGGGCCAGCAATGTCTTGAACGGCGCGGTTTCGAAAGCGCCTTCGCCGTCAGCCAAGCCCCGCGGCAGGCGGCCGCGCCGGTGAATATGCGAGATCACAAACAGCGGCCGGTTCTTCGATTGGATGTAGATGCGCCCGACATATTCACCGATCAGCCCGAGCACGAGCAGCTGGACCGAGGAGATCATCACGACCAGGAGCGTCAGGCTGGTCCAGCCCGGCACGGTACCGGAAAAGATCCAGCTGATCACCGCGCCGATGCCGACGAAGGTGAGAACCGTCGTCAGCAGCGCACCGACGTAAGTGGCGATCCGCAAGGGGAGCATCGAAAAGCTGATCAGCGCATCGGCGGCAAAGCCGATCATCTTGACCAATGGATATTTGGTGGTGCCGGCGAAGCGCGGATTGCGATCGTATTCATAAGCAACCTGCTTGTAGCCGAGCCACGCCACCATACCGCGGATGAAGCGGTCATGCTCCGGCATCTGCACGAGCTGGTCCGAAATGCGGCGGCTCATCAGTCGGAAATCACCGGTGTCCACCGGGATGTGGACCCGAGTGACTCTGGCAAGCAGGCGATAAAAAGCTTCGGCCGATTTCCTCTTGAAGCGGGTTTCGCCGGCGCGGCTGCGCCGCAGGCCGTAGACGACGTCGGCGTCCTCCCGCAGCATCATCTCGTACATCGAGGTCAGCAGTTCCGGCGGGTCCTGCAGGTCGGCATCGATCACCAGCACGAGATCGCCGCGCACGGTGGAAAGTCCGGCGGTGAGCGCCAGCTGATGGCCGTGATTGCGCGCGAGCTTGATCGCGACGACGTTGCGGTCTTCGGCCGAGAGCTCGTTGATGAGCGTCCAGGTGCCGTCGGTCGAACCATCGTCGACCAGAATCAACTCGTACTTCTGGCCGCACAGCGCGCGGGCGGCGGCGGTCGTCCGCCGGTGGAATTCCCGCAAGCCCTCTTCTTCGTTGCAGCACGGCACAACGATCGACAGGAACATCCTTCCAGGGCGGGGCACCTCGTCCTGATTTTCCATGAATTCACCTGCCTGCGGACGGCGAAGCCGTTCGATTCCTCGTCCACGATATTCGAGTGAGGCGGGTTAATTGTTCATCAATTTTTAGACCGTGCGGCGCATGATTCGATGCGCTGCTTTCTGAAAGCTCGATGGCTCGGCCTGAGCTCATGGAAAATGCAGTTAAAACATTCGACGCTATCCGAACGGTTGCGTCACCATGAATGCCGGCTCGTTGCCTCCCAATCGGCCGGCGAGCCGCGCCCGTTGCGGGAAGCTGGATCTGATATGGACAGGGCTGAATTCGACCGCTTTGCCGATGCCTATTACGAGCAGCATCGCGACAATGTCGCGGTGACCGGGGAGAGCCCGGAATATTTCGCCGAATACAAGATCAGGCAGTTAAGGCGGATCGTCGATAATCAGGCGATCAAGGCGTCGCGAATCTGGGACTTCGGCTCGGGGATCGGCAATTCGATTCCGTTCTTTCGACGATATTTTCCGGATGCGGCGCTGACGTCGTCCGATGTCTCGGAGCGCAGCCTTGCGCTGAGTCGGGAGCGTTACCCGCAATCCGGCAACTATGTTCGGATCGAGGATGATCACATCCCATCCGAAGATGATGCCGTTGACGTCGTGTTTTCAGCCTGCGTATTTCACCATATCCCGCACGGCGAGCACGTCATGTGGCTCGAGGAGCTCTATCGGATCACGAGGCCGGGCGGGATAATCGCGGTGTTTGAACATAATCCGCTGAACCCGCTCACGGTGCGCGCGGTAAATACCTGCCCGTTCGACGTGAATGCCAAGCTCATCTTGGCGCACACTTTAACGCGGCGACTGGCCGCCGCCGGTTGGGCAGCGTGCCGAGCCGAGTACAATCTTTTCTTCCCGCGCCGGCTTGCCTGGTTGCGGCCCTGGGAGGAGAGGCTCGGCTGGCTGCCGCTCGGCGCGCAGTACGTCGCGACCGCGCGCAAGCCGGCGTGATCCACAAACTGCACCGGCATAGGGTCGATTGGTAAGCGCTTGGAGCTGGCGCCGCCGTAGCAACATATCGTCGTTCCGGGGCGCGCGGAGCGCGAACCCGGAACCTCGAGATTCCGGGTTCGATGCTTCGCATCGCCCCGGAATGACTGCGAGCTAATCTC
>Ga0134125_10004244_pt1 | contig 16412 bp, 19 predicted proteins | sample KB31751_FD_96464 | JGI IMG/M metagenome (GOLD analysis project Ga0134125, IMG submission 96464) | Terrestrial soil microbial communities with excess Nitrogen fertilizer from Kellogg Biological Station, Michigan, USA - KB3-175-1 | ecosystem: Environmental > Terrestrial > Soil > Unclassified ...
AGACTGGCGGCGCTGTTCCAGCGATCGGAGCGGAAGATCTGACGATGCGCCGCATCGTGGCCGAGGAAGGCGGTCTGCGCGAAGATGAGCGCGAGGAGCACGGCGAGGCCGAGCTGCCACCAGCTGTCGCCCAGGAGCACGAATCCGGTGAAGAGCAGGCCGTAGACGAGCGGCAGCGCGATGAGCCGTGGCCAGTAATAGTCGTAACGCCGTCGCAGGAGGCCCGACTCGCGAATCTGCCTCGCGAGGGGCGCGAAGTCGCCGGGCTCGGCTCGCGTGAGCCGCACCCTGGGTGTCGCGGCGGTGGCCTCTGGCACCGTGACCGACGCATCCACGGCATCCGGAGAACTCATGTGCGGGCCTTTCGACAAACGGGTCCGCCGACAGCGGAGGGGCGCTCACGGCTTCGCGGGGGTGGACGGAACCGTTCACTCACGGTACCGCCAATCGCGGAGGAAAAACGCAACAACTTCGCGCCATGCGCATCCGACGATGCTGGAGCGAGTTATCGATGCGCCGGACATGGAAGCCGCATCGATAACGGAAGACCGCATCGTCGGGCGGCCGGAACCTCGCTACTCGTCGAGCGCGAGTTCCTTGGGAAGCTCGAGTTCCTTGGCCGAGAGCTCCTCGACGTTCACGTCTTTGAAGGTGAGCACCCGCACCGACTTCACGAAGCGATAGGAGCGGTAGACATCCCACACCCAGACGTCGTTCATCGTGAGTTCGAAGTAGAAGTCGTGCTCCGTGTCTTGCCGCACCAACTCAACCTCGTTGGCAAGATAGAAGCGTCGTTCGGTCTCGACGACGTAGCGAAACTGGGACACGACATCCCGGTACTCGCGATACAGCGCCAGCTCGACCTCGCGGTCGTAGTCTTCGAACTCGTCCTCTTCCATTGCGCTTCAATCCTAGTTCGAATGCGCGGGACGTGTTCCTGGCCGTGCTCAGGCGATGAGTTGCTCGGCCGCGTCCCGACCTTCGCTCCCCACCGGCACGCCCTGCTTGAGCCAGCTGCGCCGGTGGAAGTCGGTCGCGCCGAGTTCGGCGATCGCGGCGAAGTGGCCCGCGCTGCCGTAACCCTTATTGCCCGCCCAGCCGTAGCCGGGCCTCACGCCATCCGCCTCGATCATGAGGCGATCGCGGTGCACCTTCGCCACGACGGATGCCGCTGCCACAGACGCGCAGTCACGGTCGGCCTTGATACGGGTCGTCACCGCGACGCGGGAGGAGAGCGCCGGGTTCAGCCAGTCGAAGTGCCCGTCGAGCAGCACGACGCTGTCGAGGATGCTCGCCCCCGCCTCGTGCAGCATGGTCAACGCGCGCTTGCCCGCGAGTCCGAGCGCGACCGAGATGCCGAGCGCGTCGACCTCGAGCGGCGACGCCATGCCGACCGCGGAGTATCGCGCCCAGGCCAGGCTCAGCGGGGCGAGCTGTTCCCGGCGCTTCTCGCTGAGCATCTTCGAATCGCGAAGACCGAGGGGAAAGGCGCCGACGCGTGCGTCGATCACACACATTCCGACGGCGACAGGGCCGGCGATTGCGCCACGCCCCACCTCGTCGCAACCGATGACGAAGCGGGCTCCGCCGGAGTGCAGCGAAGCCTCGAACTCGAGAGTCGGGTCAGCGACCGTCATCGGCCAGGGCATCCATCTGTGCTATTTCGCCTTGTTCACGCCGTCGAAGACCTCGGGGTAGTTGTCGAGCCAACTCCAGTGGTTCGAGGGCCAGCTGACCAGGAAGGCGCGACCCACGACATCGTCCATGGGCACGAAGCCCTTGCTCGGCGTGGTCGTGTTGTACCGGGAGTCTTTGGAGTCGTAGCGGTTGTCGCCCATCACCCAGAGCGAGTTCTTCGGCACGACGACCTTGAAGTCGACGCCGGAGGCCCTCGTGACACCATCGCGAAGCTTGAGGTATGGCTCCTCGAGTGGAATGCCGTTGACGGTCATCTGCCCTAGGGCATTGCAGCAGGCGACGGTGTCGCCCGGCAGCCCGATGACGCGCTTGATGAGGTGGTCGTTGCTGTCCGGCGCGCTCAGGCCGACGACGGAGAGCATCCAGTCGATCGCGGCGGCGAAGCCGTTCTGCTTCGGTGCCGCGGGCTGCGGGTCGAGCCAGCCGCCCGGATCTTTGAAGACGACGACGTCGCCGTGCTCGATCGGCACGACATTCGGCACGAGCTCGTTGACGATGATGCGGTCGTTGATCTGGAGGGTGTTCTCCATCGACCCGGACGGGATGTAGAACGACCGGATCAGAAACGTCTTGATACCGACGGAGATGATGATCGCCGCAAGCAGGATGAGGACGATGTCGCGGATGAAGAGTTTGACACCACGGGTGCGGCGGCGCTTCTCTCGTGCCGCGGCGATCTCGCGCGCGGACGTTTCTGTCTCTGTCATTAAACCCCTGAGCTCCCCATCATTTTAGGTGGTGGGGAGCTCAGGAAAAGTCAGACTCGCGAGAAAGTCGAGGCTCAGTGCGCCTCGCGCTTCTCCTTGATCTTCGCCTTCTTGCCGCGCAGTTCGCGCAGGTAGTAGAGCTTGGCGCGACGCACGTCGCCGCGGGTGACGACCTCGATGTGGTCGATCACCGGGGAGTGCACGGGGAAGGTGCGCTCGACGCCCACCTGGAAGCTGACCTTGCGAACACAGAACGTCTCGCGGACGCCCTCGCCCGAGCGGCCGATGACGACGCCCTGAAAGACCTGGATGCGCGAACGCGTGCCTTCGACGATGTTCACGTGAACCTTGACGTTGTCGCCGGCGCGGAAGTCCGGGATGTCAGAGCGGAGTGAGGCCGCATCGACGGAGTCGAGAATATGCATGGTGGTTCGCTCTCTGCAGCCGCCACAGGTCGACCACGATCTAGTACTTCAGAAGGAATGGATGCGCCGAGGTGAGCTTCGGCTCCCCTGAGGCAGAGCCGTGCGATGGCACAAGGGCTAATTGTGTCACATCGGAGTGGTGCGCCGCCACTCGGCCGATGCCCGGGCGCTCAGTCCTGGTGCAGCGGGTGAAGCAGTCCGGAGATTCGAGCCCGGATGCGCTCCCTCGACTCCTCCGGTAGTTGCCGGAGAGCGCTCCACAGCGCTGCGAGCGCGAGTACCGCGGCGATCGGTCCCACCGTGTTCGACACGGTGTAGGAGATCACGTTGAGGTCGAGCCCGAACAGCTGCGTGAAGACGGAGGAACCGCGGTCACCGGCAACCCTGGCATCGATCATGAAGAAGCCGTAGGCGATACCGAACGAATACGCCGAGGTGAGGAGCACCGCATCCCGTTTCGAGACGGCGCGGTTCTCACGAACCTCGGTTCGCGCCAGAGTCAGCAGGAGCGCGGCGAGCAATGCGAGGAAAGCGAGCGGGCAGATGAAACACTGGTAGCGAAAATGCCAGCCCAGATACACTCCGAACAGGCCGCGACCGGCGAAGACCCACGCGGGTAAGACCAGCAAGGCACCAAACTGGATGTAATACAGGGCACGACGGAAAGACATTGTTTCATTCTAAACCTGAGGTCGAAGGCCTGCAGGACGCGCACGGGAGATACATGATCGAGCTGAGAACGCCGGCCGAAATCGAAGAGATGCGGGTGGCTGGACTCTTCGTTGCCGGAGTGCTGAAGGAGCTCCGAGCGATCTCGAGGGTGGGCGTCAACCTGCTCAAGCTCGACTCGATAGCACACGACCTCATCCGTGAGTACGGTGCCGAGAGCTGCTACATCGACTACCACCCCTCCTTCGGCGCAATGCCGTTCGGCAAGGTGCTCTGCACCTCGGTCAACGATGCGGCGCTGCACGGGTTGCCGCATGACTACCCGCTTCAGGATGGCGACCTGGTGAGCCTCGACTTCGCGGCCACGGTGGGCGGCTGGGCCGCAGACTCCGCCATCAGCTTCACCGTCGGCTCGCCGCGCGACGAGGACCTGCGACTCATCGAGGTCACCGAGCGCGCTCTCGCCGCCGGAATCGCCGCGGCGACCGTGGGTAATCGCATCGGCGACATCTCGGCCGTGATCGGCACCGTCGCCCACGACGCGGGCTACTCGGTGAACACGGACTTCGGCGGACACGGCGTGGGTCGGGAGATGCACGGTGATCCGCACATCGCCAACGACGGTCGCGGCGGACGCGGGCTTCCGCTGCGCGCAGGCCTCGTGTTCGCGATCGAACCATGGTTCATGCAGTCGACCGACCGCATCTTCACCGATCCGGATGGCTGGACGCTGCGCAGTCTCGACGGCTCCCGTGCCGCCCACGCAGAACACACCGTGGCCGTGACGGACGAGGGACCGATCGTGCTGACGGCGAGGATCTAGGGGCTACGGCAGGAGGTCGGGGCGCACGCGCCGCGTGCGCTCGAGCTGCTGCTCGTGGCGCCAGGCGGCGATCGCGCCGTGGTTACCGCTCAACAGCACCGGCGGCACCTCGAGGCCACGCCACTGTGAGGGCTTGGTGTAGCTCGGGTACTCGAGCAGGCCATCCGAGTGCGACTCCTCGACGAGGCTCTGCGGATTGCCGATGACGCCGGGAATGAGGCGGCCGAGCGCCTCGATCATCGCCATGGTGGCGACCTCTCCCCCGTTGAGCACGTAGTCGCCGAGGCTCACGAGTCGCACCGTCGCGCGGGTCTCGGCGTACTCGACGACGCGCTGGTCGATGCCCTCGTACCTGCCGTTGGCGAAGACCAGGTGCTGCTCGAGTGCGAGCTCCTGCGCGAGTGCCTGCGTGAAGAGTTCACCGGCGGGTGAGGGGAAGATGACGACCGGCGCGGTGTTCGGCTCGCCCGAGTTCAGGATGCCGTCGAGTGCCTCACCCCACGGCTCGGGCTTCATGACCATCCCGGCGCCGCCGCCGTAGGGGGTGTCGTCGACGGTACGGTGCCGATCGTGGGTGAAGTCGCGCAGGTCGTGCACCGCGAGGTCGATCAGGCCGGACTGCCGCGCCTTACCGAGCAGCGAGACATCGAGCACGGAGAAGAACTCGGGGAAGATCGTGACGATGTCGATGCGCACCAGTGCAGTCTAGGAGAGCGACCGCGCCGTCACCGCCTGCTGGTAGCGGTCGAGCACGAGCCCCACGAGCGCTTCTGCTGGCTCGCGGCCCGCGACGAGCAGGGGCGGGGTCACCAGGTCGGCGTCCGTCGAGTGGACGAGGTCGTTGAAGTGGCCGGGGGCGAGCAGGTAGTTCGCGACGACCACCCGGGCTCCCCGTGCCGACGCGCGTTCCCTGCGCACGGCATCAGAGAGCCTCGGCCGCGCGGCCGAGATGAAGCCGACCCGCACCGGCCTGCCGAGGGCGCTCGCGAGTCGGGCGCCGGTGTCGTGGCAGTCCGCGACCGCGCGCGCGTCGCTCGAACCCGCGCAGGCGAGCACGATGCGGTCGCCGCGTCGAAGCCCGATGTCGTCGAGCCGGTGCCGAAGCACGCGAACCAGCCGGTCATCCGGGCCGAGGGCGCGAGCCAACTCGTCGGCACCTCGGAGCTGCCGGCGCAGGTCGACGTGCACGTGGAATCCTGCCGAGAGCAACAGCGGCACCACGACCGCGGGTCGGCCGCCGAGGCTCTCCAGCGCGGATGGCGCGTCGGGCTGCTGCACGTCGACGAACCCCGCGGAAACGGCCAGTTGCGGTCTCGCCGCGGCAACGGCGGCCACCAGCGCGGCAACCGCTGCCTGCCCCGCTGCCGAGGACGTGCCGTGCGAGACGGCGACGAGCGCGGGAGCGGCGGGAGCCATCGCCCGGCGGCGCGGCGTGCGCTGCACGAGCAGCGTCACGCCGGTACCTCCACCTCGATGAAGCCCCCGACGACGCGTGTGCGGAAGGTCTGCAGCAGCAGGCTCGGGTCGGCGAAGCACTCCCCCGTTCCCAGGTCGTAGACCTGCTTGAGCAGCGGCGAGGCGACGGTCGGCCGGTCGCCCTTCGAACCGAGGATGCCGCGGGCCATGACGAAGGCGTCAGTCGCCGGATCGCGATGGCTGACGGCGTAGATCTCCCTCGGTGAGATCAGGAAGATCGCGATCTGCCGCATTCGAATGAGCAGCGCCTCGCCCCACCACGGCTCGAGTTCGTCGATCGCACAGGCCCTCTCCCACCTGCTCTTCGATGCCTCGGTCCTCGGCAGCTCCTGAACGATGGTCATGGTGCGCTCTCCTCTCACTGTGACTGTGCCCGAACGGTATGGATCGGCGATATGCACCGACGATATGCAGGGCATGTTTCCAGTGGTGTGACCGCGTGTTTCGGCGAGGTGAATCCTCATTCACACTCGATGACGCGTCGTGTGTGGGCCGTGTCACGCGCTCGACACACGCGGGCAACAGCGCCGAAACGGGCCGCTTCTAGGGTCGCAATACGGCAGACGAAGGGCGCAGCTCATGACACAGTTCTCTCCAGTCGCACCGCGTTCGGGAGGCGCACCGCGAGAGGTGGTGGTGATCGGCGGCGGGCCCGCGGCGCACCGCCTCGTCGACGCACTGCAGTCCCGGGCGGGTGAGGCCGACATCCGGATCACCGTGCTCGCGGATGAACGACACCTGCCCTACGACCGCGTCTCGCTGAGCAAGCGGCTGGGTTCGCACCCCGACAGCCCGACCGATCTCAGCCTGCAGCCGCGGTCGGTGTGGGACGGCTCGCGAGTGACGCTCAGGACCGCGGAGCGAGCGGTGCGCATCGACCGCCGGTCGAGGCTCGTGCACACGGATCGCGGCGAGCAGGTGCGCTACGACGAGCTCGTGCTCGCTACCGGATCGACAGCGCCCATCCCTGACATTCCCGGTGCGGAATACGCCCGCGCGTATCGCACGATCGACGACGTCGACTATCTCACCGCGACCGTGCGCACGCTCGCCGTCACTCTGGGGCGAGCGCCCCGCGTGGTCGTCGCCGGCGGCGGCCTCCTCGGTCTCGAGGCGGCGGGCGCGCTGCAGCGACTCGGCGCCGAGACCACCGTCGTGCACTCCGGGCCCTGGCTCATGTCTGCACAACTCGACGAGGGCGCGGGGCAGGCTCTCGGCAGGCTCATCGCGGCCGAGGGCATCGAACTGCACCTCGGCACCCGCCCGCAGGCGATCGAGACCTCGGACGGTGTGGTCACCGGCGTGAAGTTGACCAGCTTTCGCAGGGTCGACGCCGACCTCGTCGTCTTCTCGATCGGAATCACGCCGCGGGACGAGCTGGCCAGGGAGGCCGGGCTCGAACTCGGGGCCAAGGGCGGCGTCGTCATCGACACGCAGTGCCGCAGTTCCGACGCATCGATCCGCGCGATCGGTGAGGTGGCGTGCTTCGAGGGCAGCTGCACCGGCCTCGTGGCGCCCGCTAACACCATGGCCGAGGTCGTGGCCGACCGCCTGCTCGGCGGTGCGGCCGAGTTCCACACGATTGACGACGCGACGAGCCTCAAGCTCTCCGGCGTGGATGTCGCAAGCTTCGGCGACACGAGGGCCGCGAGCGAGGGGGCGCTCGAGATCGTCTATGCCGACCCGGCTCGAGGGCTCTACCAGAAGCTCGTGGTGTCCGACGATGCCACGACACTGCTGGGCGGAATCTTCGTCGGCGACGCCGAACCCTACGCGGCCCTCCGACCCATGCTCGGCCGCGAACTCAGCAGCGAGCCCGCCGCCTACCTCTCCGCCCCGGGCGCCTCGACTCCCGGCGGCAACGACCTGCCGGACGACGCGCTCGTGTGCTCCTGCAACACCGTGTCCGCGGGCGCCATCCGTGCCGCCGTTCGCGGCGACGACGGCAACGACCCCTGCACCGACCTCGCGAGCCTGAAGACCTGCTCACGAGCGGGGACCCAGTGCGGCTCCTGCGTTCCCCTCGTCAAGAAGCTGCTCGAGAGCGAACTCGCGATCGCCGGAATCGCGGTGTCGAAGGCGATGTGCGAGCACTTCGCGATCAGCCGCCAGGAGCTGTTCGAGTCGGTGCGCGTGCTCGGGTTGACCTCCTTCGACGAGATCATCGGGCGTCTGGGAACGGGCCGCGGCTGCGACGTGTGCAAGCCGGCAGTGGCGTCCGTGCTCGCGAGCCAGCACGCCTCGTACATTCTCGACCAGGGCCGCGGCGCGCTGCAGGACACCAACGACAGGGCGCTCGCGAACATGCAGAAGGACGGCAGCTACTCCGTCGTCCCGCGCATCCCCGGCGGCGAGGTCACCCCGCAGAAGCTCGCCGTGATCGCGCAGGTCGCGCTCGACTTCGGTCTGTACACGAAGATCACCGGCGGGCAGCGCATCGACCTGTTCGGCGCACGACTCGATCAGTTGCCGTCGATCTGGCGTGTGCTCGTCGACGCCGGCTTCGAATCCGGCCACGCCTACGGCAAGGCGCTGCGCAATGTGAAGAGCTGCGTCGGGTCGACGTGGTGTCGCTTCGGCGTGCAGGACTCGGTGGCCATGGCCATCCGACTCGAACTGCGCTACCGAGGTCTGCGTGCGCCGCACAAGTTCAAGCTCGGCGTCTCGGGATGTGCGCGCGAGTGTGCGGAAGCACGCGCGAAAGACGTCGGCGTGATCGCGACCGACAAGGGCTGGAACCTCTACGTCGGCGGCAATGGCGGCTTCCAACCGGTGCACGGCCAACTGCTGGCCTCCGACCTGGATGATGAGACCCTCATCCGCTACATCGATCGCTACCTGATGTACTACATCCGCACCGCCGACCGGCTGCAGCGCACCGCACGCTGGATGGAGGAGCTACCCGGCGGGGTCGACCACGTGCGCGAGGTCGTCGTGGACGACTCGCTCGGTCTCGCGGCGGATCTCGAGGCCGAGCTCGCGAAACACGTCGACAACTACGAGGACGAGTGGGCGGCGACGCTGCGAGACCCGGAGCGCCTGCGCCGGTTCCGCAGCTTCGTCAATGCCCCGGATGCGCCCGACCTCGGCTTCCCCCGCGTGGAGGAGCGCGGCCAGGCGAGGCCGGCCACGCCCGAGGAGCTCGCTGACCCGAGAACGGTGTTGGTCTCGGGCAGCAGCATTCCGCTGAGGCCCGGGCTATGACCGGGCTCGGCACGGGGCGCGTGACGCTCGTGGGCGGCGGGCCGGGCGACGAGGGGCTGCTCACCATCGCGGGCGCCAGGGCCCTCGCCGACGCGGATGTCGTGCTCTACGACCGGCTCGCCCCGCACACGAAGCTCGATGTGCTCGCCCCGAACGCGCTGCTCATCGACGTCGGCAAGCAGCCGGGCCACCATCCCGTCAGTCAGCGCGGGATCGAGGCGCGCATGATCGCGCACGCCGAGGCCGGCGCGCACGTCGTGCGACTCAAGGGAGGCGACCCCTTCGTCTTCGGTCGCGGGGGTGAGGAGGTCATCGCCTGCACCGCCGCCGGAATCGCCGTGACGGTGATTCCCGGGGTCACGAGCGCCATCTCGGTGCCCGCGGCCGCGGGCATCCCGCTCACCCACCGTGACGTCAGTCGCCTGTTCACCGTCGTCTCCGGACACGCGCCGCTCAGCGAGGCCGAACTCGGCCACCTCGCGGGGCTCGGCGGCACGATCGTGGTGCTCATGGGCGTCGGCACGCTACCGACACTCACCCAGGGACTCCTCCGTCACGGCGCGCGGGCAGACCTACCGGTCGCGGTGATCGAACGCGGCTACAGCAGCACCCAGCGCACCACGATCTCGCGCCTCGACGCGATCGTGACGGATGCCGCCGTCGCCGAGGTCGAATCGCCCGCGGTGCTGGTCATCGGTGACGTGGTGCGACTGTCGCACCTCGCTGCTTGCGCCGGCCTGGCCGAGCTGAGGTATGACGCGGCGGGGCCCGATGGTCGATGAAACGTTGGATTCGACACGGGAACGGGTGGCCGGGTTCCGCGCGGACCAGCTCGACGGCTTTCGCATCGGCGTGACGAGCGACCGTCGCTCTGAAGACCTCATCGATGCCTTCGAACGGCGCGGAGCCAGAGTGCTGCACGCGCCGACCCTGCGCATCGCTCACGCGAGTGAAGACGGCGGCATCATCGCCGACACCCGCGCCATCATCACCGCCCGGCCGCAGGTGCTGCTCGCGACGACCGGCTACGGCATCCGCCGCTGGTTCGAGGTCGCGGATGCCGCCGGCCTCGGCGACGCACTGACCGACGCGCTCGGTTCGAGTCGCATTCTCGTGCGCGGCCCCAAGGCGCGCGGGGGCATTCGCGCAGCTGGACTGCGCGACTCGGGCATGAGCGGCGTCGAGACCACGGAGTCCCTCGTGGATTTGGCACTCACCGAGTCGGTGCCGAACAGCGTCATCGCGGTGCAACTGCACGGCTTCACCGACGAGACTCAGCTCGACCGCCTTCGCGCCGAGCACTCCGTCCTGACCGCAGCCCCCTATCGCTGGACTCACATCGGCGGTGCGGATGAGCGGGTGCAGCGACTCATCGAGGCGATCGTCGCACGCCAGCTCGACGTCGTGACCTTCACGAGTGCCCCCGCGGTGCACGCCCTTCTCGTGGCCGCGGACGACCTCGGGCTTGCCGACGCCGTGGTGGGCGCGCTGCGGGGGGAGGTGCTCGCTGCCGCCGTCGGCCCAGTCACCGCGGCCCCCCTCATCGCGAACGGAATCGTGCCCATCCAACCCGAGCGCTTTCGCATGGGCGCGCTCATCCGACTCGTCTGCGAGCAACTCGAGCGGCACGGTGCGCGGCGGATTGCGACGCGGCACGGCGAGCTCGAGCTGCGAGGCCAGGTGGCGCTGATCGCGGGCCGCAGGATCGTGCTGACCCCGACATCCGTGGCCCTGCTGAGGCGACTGAGCGTGATGCCGGGTGCCGTGCTGTCGCGTTCCGAGCTCGCGGATGCCGTGCCCGGCGGGCAGGACGATCACGCCATGGAGGTGGCGCTCAGCAGACTGAGACGGTCGCTCGGAGTCCCGGGACTCGTCGCGACCGTCGTGAAGCGCGGCTACCGGCTGGACGTCTGAGGCCCAGCCGGTAGCGGCTCAAGCCGCCGCGTCCGCGGTGTTCGCGGTGTGCAGCTCGACCGCGGGAACCAGTCGGTTCACCCGCGTGCGGTGCGAGAAGTAGAGCAGCGCGGCGGTGAGGGTGAGCGCCCCGATGAGGTTTCCCACGAGCACCGGGGCCTGGTTCCACACCCACCACTCACCGACGCTCACCTGCGCCCCCAGCAGCATGCCCGCCGGGATGACGAACATGTTCACCACGGCGTGCTCGAAGCCGAGGGCGAAGAACGAGGTGACCGGCAGCCACATGGCGAAGATCTTGCCCCCGGTGGACGTGGAGGTGAGGGCGGCGATCGCACCGAGTGCGACCATCCAGTTGCAGAGCACCGCCTTGATGATCACGAGCAGGATGCCCGCGCCGCCGAGGCTCTCGTAGCCGAGCGTCTTCGCCTCTGCGGCGGTCACGATCGACTGGATCATCGGGTTGCTCGAGTCCGTTCCCATCCTCGTGATCACCGCCGCGTAGAGCAGAAGGTAGATCGCGCAGCCCACGAGGTGGCCCACGATCACCACGCCGAAGTTCTTGACGGTCTTCGCAAGGGTCGTGCGGCGTTCGAGCAGCGCGAGCGGGATGATGGCGAAGCTCCCCGTGACCAGTTCGAGGCCCAGCAGCACGATGATGACGAAGCCGACCGGGAAGATGATCGCCCCGACGATCGGAAGCCCGGTCTGCTGGGTCGCCGAGAAGGCGACGGTCGTGGCGCAGGCGAGAATCGCGCCGGAGAGCGTGCCCCGAGCGAGCATCTGACCGGTGCTGAGATTCGCCTTGTCGACTCCCGTTCGAACGATGGAATCGATGAGCTTATCCGGCGTGACATACGACATGGTGCTGCCTCCCTCGTGAGTGAGCAGCCGGAAGAGGCTGCGTTGTCACGCTAGGAGTTCGGCGATGCCGCGCTGTTGCCGCGCCATATCGGCGAGGTAAAGAAGAGCTCACCGGCTGCGCGCGGAGGTGTGAGTTCAGGCCTCGTGCGCGGCCTCGTCGGATGCCACGGGGGGCTCGCTCGACTCATCGTCGTCGTCGTCCGGCAGCTCCTCGAAGAGTCCGGTGGGCGGCGTGACCGTCAGGGTGCCCGCCGCGATGTCGACCGCGGGCACTATCGCCTTGACGAAAGGCACCAGCACCTCGCCGGCATCCGTCGTGACGTGCAGGAGATCCTGAGCGGGAAGGTGGTCAACGAGGCTGACCACGCCCACCTTGACGCCGTCGCGCATGACCGAGAGACCGACGAGCTGGTGATCGAACCACGCGTCTTCCTCGTCGGGAGACTCCGCGAGATCCTGATCGATCCAGAGGATCGCCTTGACCAGGGTCTCGGCGGTGGTGCGGTCCGGCACGTCCTTGAAGAAGGCGACGGCATGCGTGTTGAACCACTTGAGTTCGATGAGCTCGAGCGTCTTGCCATGCCACGGAGAGCTCGTGGGCACCTGGAGAGTGAACACGGCGCCCGGGACGAATCGACGCCCCGGGTCATCCGTGTATAACTCGACCTTGATCGCTCCCTTGAGGCCGTGAGCCTTGGTGAGACGACCGACCCGCAACTGGGTCTTGTCTGAAACAGCTTTTCTAGAAATCGGTGTCCACCACGTCGACGCGTACCTTGTGACCATCGGCCAGGGCAGACACGAGCGTACGAAGCGCCTTCGCGGTGCGCCCGGCGCGACCGATCACGCGACCGAGGTCTTCGGGGTGCACACGCACCTCGAGAACCTCGCCGCGCGGGGAATTCTTTGACACGACCTGGACCTCGTCGGGGTGATCAACGATCCCCTTGACGAGGTGCTCAAGAGCGGCTGCGAGCACGGACTACGCCTTGTCGGCGTCGGCCGCTACCGCGTCGACGTCGCTGTTGTCGACCTGGGCCGGCGTCTCCTGCGCGGTGGTGGTCGATGCGTCCTCGGCCTCGACGGCGGCATCCGCTGCCTGGTCGTCGCCGGTTGCTGCTGCGGCGGTCTCGTCGGCAGCGGGCTTCTCCTCGGCCTTCGGCTCCTCCGCCTTGGCCGCGGGGACCTCTGCCTTGGGCTTGAGGACGGCCTTCTTCTTCTCGTCTGCGACGAACTCGACCTTGGCTTCCTTCACCTTGACGGTGTTCTTCGGGTTCTTCTCGCCCTTGAAGGTGCCCCAGTCGCCCGTGAGCTTGAGGAGCGCCTCGACCTGCGGGCTGGGCTGTGCGCCCACGCCGAGCCAGTAGAGCGCACGCTCCGACTTGACCTCGATGAGCGACGGCTCCTCGGTGGGGTGGTACTTGCCGATCTCCTCGATCACGCGGCCGTCGCGCTTGGTGCGCGAGTCGGCCACGACGATGCGGTAGTACGGTGCACGGATCTTGCCCATGCGCTTCAAACGAATTTTTACAGCCACAATTCTCCTGCGATTCTAGATATGGGAGCGAACTGACAGCCGTGAGCGTGGGGGCACACTCGGCAGAAAGGTCTAAAAGGGAGCCGACGTCGTCTGATTAGAGGGTCGGACGACACGGACTCGACTAACCATTCTGCCAGAGTTCAGCGCCTACTGCGTACCGGTCGTCCGGCAGCGCTTCGGCGGCGGCTGATGGCGACGCCGACAAGCGCGAGAACGCCGCCGATGATCGCTAGCACGCCGGGAATCTCGCCGAAGAAGATGAAGCCGAAGATCACCACGATCGTCGGCACCGCGTACGTCGTGACGCCGAGCTGACCGGCGGGCATGCGGGAGAGCGCGAAGGCCCAGGTGCTGAAGGCGAGCGCGGTCGGCACGGCCCCCAGGTAGACCATGCCGAGGATGGAACTGGCGGGGGCCGCCGCGAGCTCGGGAAGCAGTTGCCACGCGAAGGGCAGGCAGGCGATCGCCCCGATGACGCAGCCCATCCAGGTGACCTGCGCGGCGGGAAGCCGCAGCAGCGCGCGTTTCTGGCAGAGCACGCCGATCGCGTAGGTTACGGCCGCCAGCAGCGCCCAGAGCACCCCGCTGAGATCGCCAAACCCGGATGCGCCCATTCCCAGTCCGATGAGCACGACGCCGAGGAAGGCAACTCCTGCTCCGATCGCGAGCCAGCGAGGGATGCCCTCCCCCAGGAACAGCCCCGCCCCGAGCGCGATGAGGATCGGGCCGATGTTGACGATCATGGCCGAGGTGCCCGCGTCGAGCGTCTGCTCCGCGGTGTTGAGGGCGACGTTGTAGGCACCGAACCAGGCGATGCCGAAGACGAGGACGAGCAGCCACTCGCCGCGGCTCGGGCGCACCCAGCGGCGACCGATCAGCACGACCGACAGAAGCACCGCACCGACGAGCAGGCGACCGAGCGCGAGGGCGCCGCCGGAGAAGTGCGGCGCGACCCCGCGGATGACGAGGAACGCGCTCGCCCAGGCGAGCACGGTCACGACGATCGCGACGATGACGCCCGGCCCGATGGTTCGAAGTCGGGGACGCGGCGGCGCTGTGGTCATTCGATCAGGCTAGCCGCCGCATCCGACATTCGCGGTTCAGCGCGCGTTGGCCGCGTCTCGCCAGGCCAGCCAGTCCTTGAGGCCCGACAGGTCGTAGTTGGGGCCGCTGACGCCGACGGTGAAGAGCGTGGCACCGAGGGCCACCATCTCGTCCGCCTGCTGCGCGGTGCGGTTGCGGATCTCGGTGGAGATCTCGATCTCGCTCGTGTCGCGGCCGACATCCGCCCCGTGTGCAGCGAGGATGCCGAGCTTGCGCTCGAGCACCTCAGGGTCGCTGAAGCTGTGCCAGATGTCGGCGTGCTCCGCGACGATACGCAGCGTCTTCTTCTCGCCGCCACCGCCGATCAGTACCGGGATCTTGCGGGTCGGCGGCGGGTTGAGTCTGCTCCAGCGGGCCTCGATGATGGGCAGGTTCTCCGCGAGCGCGTCGAGCCGCTGGCCCGCCGTGCCGAACTCGTAGCCGTATTCCTCGTAGTCGTGCTCGAACCATCCGGAGCCGGTACCGAAGATGAAGCGGCCGACGCCCGTGCCCTTCGCGCTGATGTGGTCGATCGTGCGAGCCATGTCAGCCTGCAGGTTCGCGTTGCGATAGCTGTTGCAGTTGACGAGCGCGCCGAGCTCGACCCTGCTGGTCTGCTCGGCGAGAGCCGCGAGCATCGTCCACGACTCGAAGTGCAGGCCATCCGGGGCGCCGGTGAGCGGGAAGAAGTGGTCCCAGTTGAAGATGATGTCGACGCCGAGCTCTTCCGCCTCCGCGGCGGTGTCGCGGATCTTCTCGTAGCTGGCGTGCTGGGGCGCAATCTGTACGCCGATGCGGATGGGTCGCTGAGTCATCCGTCAAGCCTATGCCGCGATGCTCAGCGACGACGCAGCAGCACGAGCGTGAGCGGCGCGAAGGCGAGCAGCATCGCGACGAGCTGCACTGCGCCGGCCGGGATGCCACCGACAAAGTTCGCGACGACCATCACGATCGCCGCGACCGGCACCCAGACCGCCACGAGCCGCGCGCGACGCAGTCCGACCGTGAGCAGGATCGGCCCGAGCGAGAACCCGACGAGGAACAGGATGAGCAGCAGTGTGCCGAGCAGGCCGCCGTCATCTGCGCCCTGGACGGCCTGTGCCGCCTTCGTCGAGACGCCACTCGCCGCGAGATCGCTCGAGAGGCCGAAGAACAGCGCGAGGTGGCCGACGCCGGCGATGAGGCCGAGCGCGGTGATCGACCCGCCCACGGTCGTGAGCACCCAGCCGCGGTCACGCACGGCGCTCGTGATCGCACCGATGCCGGCGACCCAGAGCAGGGGGCCGAGCACGGAGAGCACGCTCGTGACCGCCCACAGCCCCGCATGTGCGTTCACGATGTCGATGACGGTGTCCGACGCACTCGTCGGCTGCAGGGTCCATTGCACGATCGTGGTGACGATGAGGCTGAGCATGCCGACGATCATGCCGATCGCGCCGAGGAGTCTCCAGCTTCGCTCAGCAGAAGACAGGTCACCCCGTGCTGCCACAGGTTCTGCCCGACGTTGCGTTGTCTGTTCCGTTTTCATAGGGGTTGGTCCCTTCTCGAGGAATGTTTGTTCGAGACTGCGGCTTCGCACCTCGGCGGCGCTTCCCTCGCGGGGGCGAAACACCGTGGCACGCGAGCGAAATCGGCGGAGGCGGCATCCGCCCTGATGCGGAGCGTCCTCCCCCGAAATGCCGACGCCGCAACCCGGCGGCGAGCAATAGAGTGGGCCAATGTTCGGTCGTCTGGCCCCGTGGCTGCGTCGCCCGGTCGCCGGATTCGCCACCGGAGACCTCCTGCTTGCGGGAGTGCTGTGCGCGATCGCGGTGGCGAGTGTGCTCACCGGCAACCCCTACGAGGGCCCGGTCTACATCACGCTCCCGGTGGCCATCGTCTCGACCGGCGCGCTCGCCTGGCGGGTGCGGTGGCCCGCACTGAGCGTGCTCCTGCTTGTCGCCGCCGAGCTCGTGCAGACGTTCACCTCGCAGGTGCCGGGCTCGCTGTGGGCGCTCGTCGTCTCGATC
>Ga0134125_10004246_pt1 | contig 16407 bp, 15 predicted proteins | sample KB31751_FD_96464 | JGI IMG/M metagenome (GOLD analysis project Ga0134125, IMG submission 96464) | Terrestrial soil microbial communities with excess Nitrogen fertilizer from Kellogg Biological Station, Michigan, USA - KB3-175-1 | ecosystem: Environmental > Terrestrial > Soil > Unclassified ...
GTCCCCCCTACCCTAGCATAGGGGGCTAGGAGTTTTTCGACTGACTGGGCGTGTGAGTCAGTAGTGGAGTGAATGGACCCAGCCGCTAGAAGTGGTCTCATAATTGGTGCCAAACTTTACGCGAATGGATCGTGTGCGGCTTTTTCCCCAGAAAAAGCCGCATCCAGCTCGCCCCAGGCGGCCTGCTGCGGCATTATGAGACCACTTCTAGGCAGGTTGCCGCGCACCGTCATGCGGGTATTCCCTGGCGGGCGCCAACCGCGGCGGAGGCGGTGGCGCGGCGCGCTTTCAGAAACCGGCGCCGGGGCGGGTACAATGCAGCCATGGACTGGCTGACGGCATGGGGCAGCGATGTCAGGCAGGGGGCCCGCGCACTGCGGACCAACCCCTTCCTGGGTTTGGTGGCGGTGGCTTCGTTGGCGCTCGCCATCGGGGCCAATACGGCCATCTTCACGGCCTGGAGCGCGGTGATGCAGCACCGCATCGCCGTGCGGCAGCCCGAGCGCCTGGTTTCGATCTACACCAAGGCGCCCTCCATCCCGGGCCTCGGCTACATTGGGGTCTCGCATCTCGACGCCCTCGACTATGCCCGCAATCCCCAGACGTTCAGCGGCACCTACGAGATCCGGCAGGCGCCGGTGGCGATGGTCTACGGCGGCCGCGCCGAGCAGGCCACCGCCGGGGTGGTGAGCGGCAACTTTTTCGACGTGCTGGGGGTGGCGCCGGCGATGGGGCGGGTCTTCCACGCCGCCGATACGCCCGCCGACGGGACGGGCGCGTTGGCGGTACTCAACTACCGGTACTTCGTGAGCCGCTTTGGGGGTAACCCCGCGGTGCTCGGCGCCCGGATCTCGATCAACGGCTCCGGCTTCACCGTGATCGGGGTAGCTCCCCCGGACTTCAACGGCACCGAGACGCTGGCGGCCGCCGATTTCTGGGCGCCGGTCACCATGCATGCGGCCCTGCTGCCCAGCGCCATTGACCGGTATTACAACGCGCGCAACGCGCAGTACTTCAACATGGTGGGGCGGCTGCGGCCGGGCGTGAGCCTCGACCAAGCCGCCGCCGCCGTGCGCGTGACCGCGGCGCGGCTGGCGCAGCAGTATCCCGAGGCCGATCAGCCGCTCACCGCCACCGTGCTCCCCCTGCTGTCCAGCGGCATCAACCCCAACCAGCGATCCACCTACGACTTGGCCTTCACCGTGATGCTGGCGGTGGTGGGGATGGTGCTGCTCATCGCCTGCGCCAACGTGGCCAACCTGCTGCTGGCCCGCGCCTGGACGCGGCGGCGGGAGATGGCGGTGCGGCGCGCGCTGGGCGCCTCGCGCTGGCGGCTGGCGCGGCAGTTGCTCGCCGAATCGTTGTGCCTGGGAGGCTTGGCGGGCGCGGCCGGATTGGCCGTGGCCTGGGTCGGCCAGCGCGAGCTCTGGAGCCATCGTCCCCTGGCGCTGCAACAAGCACCCATTCATTTGAGCTGGAACCTTGCCATGGTGGCGTTCACCGTCGGATTGGCGCTGCTGGCCAGCCTGCTCTTTGGGCTGGCGCCGGTGATGATGTCGGCCCGGCTGGATCTCGCCGCGCACTTCAAGTCGTCCAACACCGGAAGCGCGGCCGGCGGCGGCGGACGGCGCGCGGGTTTGCGCGGGGCGTTGCTGGCCGGCGAAGCCGGCTTTTCGATAGTTGCGCTGATTCTGGCCGGGCTGTTTTTGGCCAGCCTGCGCCACCTGCGCACCACCGCGCCGGGCTTCGACGCCAGCCACTTGGTCACGCTGCGCTTTGACATGTCGAACACCGGCTTCAACCTGGCTCGGCCGGGAGCGCCCGAGGAGTTGCTGACCTTCGACCGGGAGTTGCTGGATCGGGTGCGGCGCCTGCCGGGCGTGGCCGCGGCGACGCTCGCCTCCGGCACGCCCATGGCGGCGCGATCCATCTCGCATACGTACCAGTTGGAGGGCCAATCCCTGCGCACGCAAGCCCTCCGTCTGGCCGAGGTGGAGGCGATCGCGCCCGCATCGTTTTTCCAGACGATGGGCATTCCCCTGCTCGAAGGCCGGGACTTCTCTCCCAACGACAGCATTCACGCCCCCAAGGTGATGATCGTCAACCAGACTTTTGCCCAGAGGTCCTGGCCGGGCCAGGACCCGATTGGCAAGCGCGTCCTTTTTCACGACGACGATGGCCCTACCGAGGTGATCGGGGTGGCGCGGGACAGCAAGTATGAGTCCATGGCGGAAGACGCGGTCGCCTTCGCCTACATTCCCTTGGCGCAGAATCCAGCCACCGCCCTGGGACTCGCGGTGCGCGGCGCCGGGCAAGGCACGCCCGCGGCCGCGCAGCAGGCGGAGTTGCTGCGCGAGATGACCCAGGCGGTGCAATCCCTCGAGCCGCAACTGGCGGTGACCGCCGCCCAGCCCGCCACGGTGGCGATCGAGCAATCGTTGTGGGCCGAACGGATGGGCGCGGGGCTGCTGCAACTGCTCGCCGAGTTCGCCATGCTGCTGGCGGCGATCGGCGTCTACGGGGTGGCGGCCTACAGCGTGCGCCAGCGCTGGCGCGAGCTGGGCATCCGCATGGCCCTGGGCGCGAGCGCGGGCCGCGTGTTCACCCTGGTGCTGCGCGACGGCCTGGCGCCGGTGCTGATCGGCCTGACGGCGGGGGCGGGCGCGGCGATGCTATTGGCGCATGCCGCCGCCTCGCTGCTCTTCGGCGTGGGCGCCGCCGACCCGGCGATCCTGCTCGGCTATGGCGGCCTCTTCCTCGCCGTGGCGGCGCTGGCCTGCGCCCTCCCCGCCCGCCGCGCCGCCCGCATCGACCCGCTGGAAGCGCTGCGCAGCGAGTAGGGCATGCCGGGCATACTTCGCGATCTCCCGCACGGAATCGTTGGAGCGCCAATGCCCGTTCGATGCAGAAGGCGCTTGCCGCACAGCTTGGCTTGCAGCGGAACGAGCGCATCGCTCTGCTGCCCGCCAAGGCTTTGGTCATTGCCCATATCGAGAAGCCGGCGCCCAACTGAAGGGCGGCGAAGCGACCTTGGAGTAGAGCACGCGCTCCGCTTACGACGGCGTCGGCGCGGAGCGCGGCTTGATGAAAGCGTAGTAGACGGGTAGGCCGCTTGCAATCAAGGCGAGGCCGAACAGGGCGCCCAGCGGGCGCGCCACGATGGTGGTCACGGTGAGGCCCACCACGGCGACACAGAACAGCAGCGGCACCCAGGGGTACCATGGCACCGCAAACGGGCGTTCCCTCTCGGGCTGGCGGCGGCGCAGCACGATTACCGCGGCGGCGGAGAGGCCGTAGAAGATCCATCCGGTGAAGATGACATCGGTGAAGAGCGACTCGTAGCTGCCCGAAGCGGCCAGCAGCGACGCCCACACACCCTGCGCCAGCAAGGCCGCCGCCGGCGTGCGGTGCTGTGCGCTCATCCGCCCGAAGCCGTGCGGGAAAAGACCCTCGACCGCCATGGCGTAGTACACCCGCCCGCCGGTGAGCACCAGCCCGTTGATGCAGCCCAGCAGCGAGGCCAGGATTAGCAGCGATAGCGCCTTCGCCGCCCAGGGTCCCGAGGCGATCCCCACCGCCTGGGCGGCGACGGCCGGGCTGGCCTGGATCTGTGCGGGCGTCATGACGTGGTAGTAGGCCAGGTTGGCCACGATATAAATCGCCAGGACAAGCGTGCTGCCCAGCAGCAGACTGTGGGGCAGCACCCGCTTCGGCTGCTTCATTTCGGCGGCGGCGAAGGAGATCACGTGCCAGCCCTCGTAGGCGAACAGCACCGCGACAAGAGCGACGCCGAAGCCGGCGGCGGTAAAGGCGTGCCCGCCGCCGCTTGCCGGAGCCAGCAAGTGGATGGGACGCGTGCCGGTGGCGAACAACAGTAGCATCATGCCCGCCAGCCCGCCGACCTTGGCCACGACAATCAGGTTCTGCACCCACTTGCCGCTCCGGATACCGAGGTAGTTGATCGCGGTCAGGCCGAGGATGCAGCCGATGCACACCGCCTTCTGCGCCACCGGGCCGAGCGCGAAGACTTGACCGGCATAGAGACCAAAGCCGATCGAAACCGCCGCGATGCTCCCCGTGTGGATCATCAGGAGCAGCGACCAGGCGTAAAGAAACGCCGGCACGGGGCCATAGGCCTGGCGCAGGTAGGTGCAGATGCCGCCGGCCGCGGGGTACATCGCGCCCAGCTCGGCCAGCGAAAGCGCGCCACAGACCGTCAGCAGCCCGCCCACGCCCCAGACCAGCAGCACCGCCCAGAGGGCATGCAGTTGGGTGGCGATCGAGCTGGGGATGAGGAAGATGCCCGATCCAATAATGGTCCCGACGACCAGCGCCACCGCATCGAAGAGGTTCAGCTCCTTGCGCAGCGCCGGCGACGCGGCGGTAGCGGTGCTGAGTTTGACGGCGGCGTCCATGGGTTGGCGTCAGGCGCTAAGCCGCTTGCGATAGGTCCTTTGGGTCTTGACGTTCTCGAACCCGTAGGTCTCGTAGAAGTGGTGGGCCCGGGCGCGGGTGACGTTGGTCCGCACCGAAAGCGTCGCGCTGCCCTGGGCGCGCGCCCAAGCCTCGGCGGCGGCGATCAACAGGCGTCCGATGCCGCGGGAGCGTTGCTGTTCGTCCACCACCAGCCCGCTGATCTCGGCGATTGGCTCGGTTTCGACCGAACGGAAAATGTAAAGCCCGATCCAGCCCGCGATCCCGGCGGACGTCTCGGCGACGAACACCGCATAGCTGCCGGGGTCGTTCATCCCCTCCAGCCGGGCGGCCAGTTCACTTCCCGTGCAGGGATAACCGAGTTGCGCCGCGAGCTCCGCCATGCGTTCGTGATCGCCGGACACGGGTGCGCGCACGATGCAAGCGGCCGCATCAGGTGAGGATGGCATAGCCGGCCAGGTGAGAGCTGCCCTTCATGGCAACATTCTCGCACGCTGGCTGCGAGTCGGGCCCGGGCCGCCGGCTCGGGCGTCCGCCCAGCTCGGAATGCGTGGGAGTGGGGCTGAACGGTCCGGTCGGTCCCGCAGGCGCTTTTGTCATCCCTCACCTATTTCCAAATTGAGAAATCTCGAAACCAGGGTAGCGAAACGCGTCTGCGGTTCGTCGTTCAAAGATGGTGGGTAGCGATTGGTCGCTCGGATCGAACGGCGGGCGATCACCACGAGCGAGTACGTCCAAATATCGCAGCGATGCCGGGAGGAATGGGTGAAACCAGGGTTCCGCTCGCACAACCGGCAAATTCCCGACGACCCCATTCAGAGTTCTTGGGGTGAGCCACCCGTCAAAATTGGCGATTTCCTGAAGTTCGGCCGGCTGGGCCGCCAGCCATTGGCGAAAGCGTTCCTGGAATTCGGCGGTTCCACCGGCAAATCTGGACTTCACTGACCACGTCTTCGTGCCCAGTTCCCTCGTTGCTCCTCGAAGCCGCGTCTCGTTAGGAATCCGGCCGATATGCCGGCAGATCTTCGCATGATCCTCGAAGACCTGATCGTCTTCAAACCGCTGTGTGAGCGTATTCGGCGGGAGGCCGGCGGCTTCTGCCAACTCGGTGTAACCGGATTTCCAGAAATGACGCCGGATATCGGTTTCGGAGACGCCGCACGTCCTCTCGAATTCCGCCCTTCCCGGCGTCCTGTTGAGTTTCGCCGCACAGGCGTGAAACAGCTCAATGATTTCTTCACGAGTTCGCCGTCGTGTCGATACCCCGCTCGTAATGCCACTCATGGCTTGTGATCTCAAATCGCGATCTTGGTTTCAATAACATCATAATCAGCCTGCACGCCGCCATCAGCGGTGTCGAGAAGTCCTGCCGCTGTGAGAGCCTGGACGTCCGCGTGGACATTGCTGTAGTCGCGACCCAGCGCCTTCGCTAGCGCGCGCACACTGCTCACCTTGTGCCGGCGGACGTAGTGCAGCAGCTCCATCCGCTTGCCTGTCATGACACGCGCGAGAGCGTCCCAACTATCGAACGCGAGATGGCGCTCGTGGAAGGTCTCTCCGCGCTCAGCGCGGTGCCAAGCATTTACGAACCGCCGTGAAGCTTCTTCCTCCATCGCGCCGCCGACCGTGATCTTCACATTGCTCATTTGCCACCTCGCAAGGTCCGCACGTCGGACCAAAAATTGGCCACTATTGAGTCCCGCGTATTATTGCGTCACCCTGGCGAGCATATATCAGGCCCGGCCCCAAGCCGGGCCTGACAAAATCCGCAACCCGGACGACACTATATTACGCGGGACTCAATAGCTGCTCGACGCTGGTGAACTCATAGGCGGTCTCCACGCCCTCAAAATGCCGATGATCGCCTTTGCCACGTTCGTTGTCGTACCCCACCTCGCGAACGCCTGTACGACCGTAGAACAACGAATATTTCAGTCCATGGACGGACGGTGGCACCGGCGACGGAACGCGCCATAGCACCATCTCCACGATCGCACCGTCGTCGTAATCGATGCGCTGGTGGAAGAGCAGTTCGGCCTTCATCTCGGCAACCGATAATGGTATAGATTACCATATGGTCTCAATAGCCATAATAGTTCCGTCTGGGTCAGGTGAGCGTTCATAGAGGCCATTGGAAGGACGGCAAGGGAAAAGGCACGCCATCCGGCGCGCGCAGTGGATTGGAGTTATTGAGTTGTCTGTCATCCATCGGAATGGACCTGCCATACGTTTCGGCGGAAACGCCAACCTTATCAACGCCAAGAGCGCCAGCCGCCAACGCCGCGAGACGACCGGGAGGAGGAAGGATGCCAACGGATAGAGATAGGCCATTCATCCCGGAGGCTCGCGGCGCGATCGTGTCGGGATGTCTCGAGCGCGCGCCAACCTGGGCATTTTGCCCGATGATCCTTACATTCCGATCGAGCCTTGGCCTCCCATCGGTCGGCCAGCGAAGCACAGCGTGTCGAGGTCGCGGATGGCGAAGTCCGCATCATGGGGCCAAAGGGCGATCTACTCCGAACGCTCGCCGCCGGCTCGGGCGTAAAATCGGCTACGCCCGGCGTTCGCAGTTCTGTTCTGAGTTGGCGGAGAGGGAGGGATTCGAACCCCCGGTACCCGTTAAGGTACACACGCTTTCGAGGCGCGCGCCTTCAACCACTCGGCCACCTCTCCCTGCCTTTTAGAATGGGCTGCGGGGGTATTGTCCAAACCAAGACCCGCGTTCGCCCGGAACTTCATTGTAGCAGCCGTCGCCCTCCGCAGGCGTCCGATGGAGCCGTGTCGATTCGACGAAATGATTGAGCGGAGGATATCCCGACGGCGACCTATTTCGTCTCCTTCGGCGCCTTCGCTGCCACCATTTTCCTGATCGCCATCATTGGCATCGAGCGCGAACGGCGCCAGCGCCACGCCCCGTCACCTGACCGAAGCGGGCCCCACGTCAAAATGCGAGCCTAGTCGCGGTTCAACCGCGCTTGGTCTGGAAAAAACGTCGCACCAGCGCCCCGCAAACCTCGGCCTCCACGCCGGCCACCACCTCGAACCGGTGGTTCAACGCCGGATGCTGGGCCAGCGAGGGCACCGCATGCAGTGCTCCCGCCTTGGGGTCGTCGGCCCCGTAGACCAAACGCGCGACGCGCGCCTGGATCAAGGCTCCCACGCACATCGCACACGGCTCAATCGTGGCGTAGACGCTGCAGCCGACCAGACGGTAGTTGCCCGCTTTCCAGCCCGCCTCGCGCAGCGCCACGATCTCGGCATGCGCGCTCGGGTCGAGATCCAGACGGTTGCGGTTGTAGCCCCGGCCGAGCAGCTCGCCTTCCGGCCCCAGCACCACCGCGCCCACCGGCACCTCGCCCGCCAACTCGGCCGCTTCCGCCAGCCGAATCGCCTCCCGCATCCATTCACTGTCGGTCATGCGTACTTCAGCCAGCGCAGCAGCTCGGGGAGGTTGGGACGCTTGCCGGTCATCAGGATGCCCACGCGGTAAATCTTCGCTGTCACCTGGGTCAGCCCCAGGAAGGTGCCCAGGCACAGCGCCATCGAGAGCGCCACCTGCCACACCGGCGGCGACGACACCGCCACCCGCGTGACCATCAACACCGGCGCGAAGAACGGAATCAGCGACAGCACCACGCTGAGCAGGCTGCTCGGGTTCTGCATCACCAGGAACGACAGGTAGATCGCCGCCACCAGCAGCATCGCCAGCGGCATCTGCGTCTGCTGCGCCTCCTGATCGCTCGACACCACCGCGCCGATCGCGGCGTAGACGCTGGCGTACTCCAGGAAGCCGAGCAGGAAGAAGATCACAAAGCACACGTACAGCCAGGGCGATACGTGCGGGATGTACTTGGAGAGGTCGGTCCCCGCCGCCTTGGCCATGCCCAGGCCATAGACGCTCACCAGCCCCAGGCACACGCCCCAGATCACCAACTGCGCCAGCGCGGTGGCGATCACGCCCAGGATCTTGCCCAGCATCAGCGAGAAGGCATCCACCGAGGAGAGCAGCACCTCGGAGATACGCGTGGTCTTCTCCTCGGTCACGCTCTTCATCACCACCACGCCGTACATCAGCAGGAAGACGTACAGCACCATGGTCAGCGCGATGGCCACGCCCATGGTCTGCCCGCTGTCGGCCTGGTCGCCGGTCTTGCTGACCCGGATCTCGTTGAGGTTGAAGTCGCCGGTCAGGGCCGCGACCTGATCGGGCGAGATCCCGGCCGCCTCCATGCGGGCCCGGTTCACCGCCTGGCGCAATGCGCTCTCCAGCTTGTTGGTGATGGCGGCCGCGTTCAGCACGTGGTAGTCGGCGGCGCGGGTGGTGAGCACATCGGCCGGTACCACCAGGTAGCCGTCAATCTGCTTGTCGAGCACCTGGGCGCGCAGTTGCCGCTCCACCCGCGGCAGCGTCGCCGCCGTGGCCGGCGCCTCGGTGAAGTGCAGCAGCGCCGCATCGTCGCCCTGTTGGCGCCCCAGCTCGGGATAAATCTTCTGCGACAGATCCACCACCGCCACCGTGCTGGAGACGTTCTTGCTCGCCTGCACGATCTTGTACTCCATGAACAGGAACCCCGCCGCCACCAGCGGGATCAACAGCGTGAATACCAGGAACCCCTTGGTGCGGACGCGGGAGAGCAACTCGCGCTTGACGATACAGAAGAGCTTAATAGACATGGTTAAACTCCCGCCGGCGTGGCCGCCGCTTTCGACGCTTGCGCCGCGCCCACGGTATCGAGAAAGATCTGGTTCAAGGTCGGCTCCAACAGTTCGAACCGTGTGATGTCGAGCTGCGGCGCCAGCGCGCGCAGGATGGCGGTCGCGCCCGCGGCGTTCTGCGCCTCCGGGCCGAGCCGGAGTTCGGCGTAATTGCCGTAGTCGTCCACCTGGGAGACGCCGGGGGCGCGCCGCAGCAGCGCCGCATCGCCGCGGTAGTCCACCCGGATGGTGGACTTGCCCGCCGCCGACCGGATCGCGTCCAACCGCCCGTCGAGCACCTTCTGCCCATGGTCAATCAGGCAGACATGGTCGCAGAGCCGCTCCGCCTCCTCCATGCGGTGCGTCGAGAACAGGATGGTCTTGCCCTGAGCCCGCAGTTCCAGCAACACGTCCTTCAGGAGGTTGGCGTTGATCGGGTCGAGCCCGCTCGAGAACTCGTCCAGGATGAGGATGGGCGGATCGGCGATCACCGCCACCACGAACTGGATCTTCTGCTGCATGCCCTTGGAGAGCTCGTTGACCTTCTTGTCCGCCCAGGCGCCCAGCTCCACACGCTCCAGCCACTGCATCACGCGCGGCTTGGCCACCGCCGGCGGAACCTTCTTGAGCTCGGCGAAAAACTCGATCAGCTCCCGCACCTTCATCTTGGCGTACAGCCCGCGCTCCTCGGGCAGGTAGCCGATCAGGTCCTTGGTGTGCGGCCCCACCGGCTGTCCCTGGATCCGCACCGTGCCGCCGTCCGGCACCAGGATGTTGACCATCATCCGGATGCTGGTGGTCTTGCCGCTGCCGTTGGGCCCGAGGAAGCCATACACCGCGCCCGCAGGCACGGTCAGACTCAAATTCCGCACGGCTCGCACTGTGCCATAGGACTTCGCGATGCCGTCAAGTTGAATGGCGGGGGAGTTCGACATACGTGGCGCCTAGCCAAGATCATAGGACAAGTGCCGTCAAAATGCCCCCGGTTGCCAATGCGCCCGGACTGTGCCACGCTTTGGCTATGACGGATGATGCCGCGGTGAGATCGGCACCGAAGGGCTTACCGGCTGAGCGTCCCGCGGCGGGCTCTGCTTCATCGCAGGGAAAACCGGCTTCTCCATCGCCAGAGGAGCTTGCGCGGCTACTGCGTGCCGACCGGCGGCGGTTGATCGCGTCGCTGAAGATCCGCCCGATCCTTGCTGAAGAAGACCGCGAGCCGAAGACATCAAAGAAATAAGCAGCAGTGCGGTGGCCGCAATGAGAACCCACGTACTGAACAGAACGCAACGCGCTTTTTGGGTTGCGCGATAAAGTGCCGCATCCGCTGCACCGGACATCAACAGTGCAAATCGTCCAATCGTTTCGTCCTGCCCGCTGCTGACATTGGTAAGCCTTACGGCCGAGATCTCTGGAGGTACGGTCACTCGAGTCAGCGGAATCACTGAAAATGTCGCGGTTATGGCTGCGATGAATAGTGCGCCGAATGCCGACACGACGAACCATCGTGAATAGCCCCCTGGCAAGCTGTGCCTCTGTGCGAATACGAACGAGAGCACTGCCCACACCCCCACCGCAACGGCGCTTGAGGCCTTCAGAACGCCGAGACCCTTCTGCTCCGACCGATCAATCGAGGCCAAGGCATCGCGATATCTGAATCGTGCATGATCGTAGATCCATGCATACTGCATGCCCGGCTCTGCCTTGAAATCCGCGGCGAGAGAGGCCGCCGCGTTTTCCAACTCCTCAATGACTGCGCTGCGTGTTATCCAATCGAGCAGCTTTCGCATTTCCTCCCCGATCGAATCGAATCGGCTTCAATCGTCCCCTAGATCGCGGCGGCATTCCAACCCTCTCCCGCGGTTCATGGGCGGCCGGACTATCCCCCAGTAGATCAAACCGAAGGCCGTAGCCGGTGAGCTCCAGGTAGCCTTCACCGCTACAGGACTTGCCGCCGCACCTGCCTGAAACCGTGACCGCCCCCTCCCAGTACCGCACTCCGCTGGCCGGGGCGTGGAACTCCTGGTCGTCCAGCGCCGCGCTTACGGTCACATCGAGCTGTCGCGAAGGCACAATCACCCGCCAGGAAACGGGATAGCCCTGCCACCAGCGCCGCGGCGTCATCGTGAAGTCCGCGGCGGCCAGCGGCTGCGGCGTGCCGGCCGCCGGCATGAGCGTGCCCGCCGAGTGCGGGTCGCGGGCCCCGTTCGTATCGCGCAGGTTGAAGAGCATCAGGTCGTCGCCGGGCAGGTGCAGCCCCATCCAATCCCAGCCCTGTTGGTCGGCGGCCAACTGGTTGCTCGCGAACTCGTGGTCCATCCAGGCCAGGCCGGTAACCGCCGCCTGATTGACGGTGCCCCGCACCTCGATATGAGGAAACGAGTAGTACTCCGAGGCCTGCCCGGGGAGGCTGCCCTTCTGGCTATAGCCGCCAACGCCATTCAGCCGGCGGGCGCCGGCGCGGAGCCGAAGGTCGAGCGCGTGCCCGCCCCAGGAAGCCTGCAAGCGCACCGGCCCGGAGGCGTCAAAATCAGCCTGCCAGTTCTCGTTCCAAAGGCGGAGGCCGGCGGGCAACAACTGGACCCCTGCCTGCCGCCAGTCGCCGCGGCGGGCACGCTCGTGCGCAAAGTACGTCCGCCCGCTCAGATCGCTGATGGCGAAGTGCGTGAAAAACAGCTGATGGTCGAGAGCCGTGCCCGGTGCCGGCGAGATCCGAAAGAACGTGAGCTCGAAGCCATACCGATGGCCGCCGCTTCCAGCCAGGTTGCCGGTGAAGTACCACCACTCGTTGGCGTAGGCGGGGTGCGCGCCATCGTCCGCGGGAAAGTGCCAGGCATAGTGCGGCGCGGCGGCCCGGTATGCCGGCGCTAGCAAAAACACGAGCAGCACGAAGAGCGGCTTCATTCCGCCACCACCGCCGCCAGCGGGTTCTGCCGCTGCGCCGCGCGCGCCGGCAGCCAGCCGGCGGCCAGCGTCGCCAGCCACACCGCCGCCGAGGCCGCGGCGAGATACCCATACGGATAGTGAAACTGAATGGTCCAGCCGAACGACTGCACCAGGATCACCCGCACCAGGATCTCGGCCAGCGTCAGGCCCATCGCCCAACCCAACCCCAGCGCCAGCGTGGCGATCAGGCCCGACTCCGCCAGCAGGATCGCCCGCAGCCGCGGCCGGTCGGCCCCCAAAAAACGCAGGATGGCGAACTCGCGCTCGCGCTCGAGCACCACCGCCAGCAGCGTGTTGGCCACGCCCAGGATCGCCACCAGCAAGGTGATGATCTCAAGCGCGTCGGTGATGCGGAAGGTCTGGTCGAAGACCCGCATCGCTTCGCCGCGCAGCGCCGCGTTGTTGTTGATGTCCAGCCCGGCCAGCAAGTTCGCGCGCGCCAACGCCAGGCTCAGGTTGTGCCGTAAATCCGCGGTCGAAACGCCCGGCGCCGCGTACAGCCCGAGTTCAGTGGGCGCCGGGGCGCCAAAGTACTGGGCAAACGTTGCGGGGTCGAGCACCAGCAAACCGCGGTCGCTGGCGTAGTCATAGAAGATTCCGGAGATCCGCAGCCGCGCCTGTCCATGCGGCGTGACGAGCTCCATCGTGCTTCCGGGTTTCCAGTGATGGCGCCGCGCCAAAGGTTCGGAAACGATCGCCGAGCCCGGACCACCGGCGAGAAACCGGTACAGTTGCATCCCCGCCGGCTGCCCGGCGTGTGTGTTGAGCGTAATCGGCTCGCCCTGGTACTCCCAGGCCTGGGTGTGGCTGGCCTCGAGCGCGCCTTCGCCCGGGACCGAGCCCGCAGCAGCCACCAGCGCCGGCGCAAGCGGCGCGGGCCGGTCGCGGTTCCAGTCGGCGGCGCGGACGAACACATCCGCCTGGAGCTGCTGGCCAAGCCAGACCTGCACCGTTTGGCGGAAGCTTCCCACCATGATCGCCACACCCAGCATCACCCCAACCGCCGTGGCCAGCGCCACCGTCAGGATCGAGCTGCGGCGCAGCGCGCCCGCCAGCCCACCCGCGGCCATACCCGCGGCGAAACGCCCACCGCGCAAGAAACGCTCGCGCCAACGCGGCAAAAGCGCGCCGAGCGCCGGCGGCGTCAGGCACGCCCACGCCAGTACCGCGGCCAGCGCGCAGCCGAAGCCGGCCCAGGGAATGCCGCGCACCGCCGGCACTTGCGCCAGCACCGCCGCAGCCAGCGCCAAGCCCGCGGCGCCCGCCAAGCTCCGGCGTGTGTGCGTGCGTACTTCGGTTTCCGCGCTTCCCGGCCGCAGCGCCTGCGCCGGCGCCACCCCGGCCGCCTGGCGCGCCGGCGCCCACGCCGCCAACAAGCCCGCCGCCAGCGCCAGCGCCAACCCCCACAGCACGTCGCCCGGCAGCAGCCGCGCCGGCGCCGGGCGCCCGCCGCCGTACAAGCTCTCGACCGTGCGGCCGATTAGAATGAGCGCGCCATCCGCCAGCAGCCAGCCCAAGCCAAGCCCGGCAACTCCCCCGAGCAGCGCCAACACGGCGCCCTCGGCCAGAAACAGCCGCAGCACCGCACCCCGGGCCGCGCCCAGCGCCCGCACCGTGGCGATTGCGGCCCGCCGCCGCACCACCGAGATCGAAACAGTGTTGTAAATGAGGAAGATGCCGACCAGCAGCGAAACGTACGATAGCGCCGCCAGGTTGGCGCGAAAAGCGGCCAGCATGCGGCCGCTCTGCCGATCGCGCGCCTGCGGCGGCGCGATCTGGTCGCCGGCCGGGATCAACTTCTGTAGCGCCGCGCTCACCTCCGCCTCGTTCCCGCCGGGCGCGAGCCGCACGCGCAGGCCATCGAAGGACGGCGCCGCCTGGGGCTCGAACGCCGCCAGCGCCTCGGGCAGATCCAGCACCGCCAAACTGCCCGGCGCCTCCCCCGCCACCGCGAGCTCCACGCGCCGCCCGCCAATCACCAGCGCGAGGTGGTCCCCCTCGTGCAGCCCGTGCTCCGCCGCATACCCGGAGGGCAACAGCAGTCCTTTAGGCAACTGCCCGCTTCCCGGGCCCGCACGCGCCGGACCGGTGGCCGCGTCGCTCGCCGCCAGCAGGTCCGTGCCCAGAATCTCGAGTGTGTCCTGATGCTGCGGATCGTACGCCCACCGGTCGAGATAGGGCAGGCACTCCGCCTCGCCGCTCAGCGGAATCAGCCGCGCGAGCAACTCCGCCGGCAGCGGCGCCGGACCGGTTATCAGCAGGTCGGCGCCGCCGGCCAGGTTCTGCGTCGTTTGCTGGAACGAGAGCACGGCGCTCCGGTTCGCCATCCGAATCGCGATCACCACCGCCACGCCGAGGGCAATCGCCAGCAGGCTCAGCAGCGTGCGCCCCAGGTCGCGGCGCAGCGGCCGCCAGATGAGCGCGGCGAACACGGCTCAGCCCTCCTCCACGACGCAGCCGTCGCGCAGCCGGATCATCCGCGAGGCGCGCTCCGCCGCTTCCGGGCTGTGCGTGGCCATGATCACCGCCGCCCCGCGCTCGCGCTGCAAGCCGGCCAGCAGATCGAGAATCACACCCGCGGTCTGGCTGTCGAGGTTGCCGGTGGGCTCATCGGCGATCAGCAGCGCGGGCTCGTGCACCAGAGCGCGCGCAATCGCCACCCGCTGCATCTCGCCCCCCGAAAGCTGCCCGGGGAAGGCCCCGAGCTTCGCCGAGAGTTCCACCCGCTCGACCATGGCCCGCACACGCTCCCGCCGGCCGTTCCCCATGCCGGCGAGCAGCAGCGGCAGCTCGATGTTCTCCTCCACCGAGAGCGTGGGCAGCAGATGGAAGGCCTGGAACACGAACCCCACGCGCCGCCGGCGCAGCGCGGTCAGCGCGGCGTCGTCAAGCCGGCTGGTTTCCTGGCCTTCGAGCCAGACCTGGCCGCGGGTGGGCGTGTCCATCGCGCCCAGCAGGTTGAGCAGCGTGGTCTTGCCGCAGCCGCTGCGGCCCATCACCGCCACGAACTCGCCCGCCGCGATCGTCAGGCTGACGTCGCGCAGCGCCAGCGTGGCGCCCGCCCCCTCGCCGTACTGCTTGGAGGCGCGTTCAACCCGGGCTACGAGCGGTGACGAAACCACACTCTATATTGTGACCGCTGCTCAGATCGCCCAGCGCAGCAACTGCGCGCCGCAGGTGTAGCCCGCCCCCACCGCCGCCAGCAGCGCCAGCGCCCCGGGATGCAGCAGCCCTTGCTTCTGCGCGTCCTGCATGGCCAGCGGAATGGTCGCGGCGGTGGTGTTGCCGTACTTGCCGATGTTGACAATCACCCGCTTGGGATCGAGCCCCAGGCGCTCGCCGGTGGACTGGATGATGCGCAGGTTGGCTTGGTGCGGGATGAAGCAGTCCAGGTCGGCGGCAGTGACGCCGTTGCGCTCCAGCACCGTCCGGCAGATCTCGTACATTTTGAGGACGGCGTACTTGAACACCGCCTGGCCTTCCTGATGGACGAAGTGTTCGCGCTTGTCCACCGTCTCGTGGCTGGCGGGACGGTGGCTGCCGCCCGCCGGCATGTACAGGCTGCCGCCCCCCATGCCCTCGATCTGGTGGTGGTAATCAATCAGGCCGGCATCCTCGCCCGGAGCCGCCGGCTCCAGCAGCACCGCGCCCGCGCCGTCGCCGAAGAGCACGCAGGTGGCGCGGTCGGTGTAATCGATGATGCTGGTCATGGTGTCGGCGCCGATCACCAGCACGCGCTGATGGGTGCCGGCGGCGATCAGGCTGGCCCCGGTGGCGAGCGCGTAGAGGAAGCCGCTGCACGCCGCCAGCACGTCGAAACCCCAGCATTGCGGCGCGCCGAGCTTATGCTGCACCAGGCAGGCGGTCGAGGGGAACAGCATGTCGGGGGTGACGGTCGCCACCAGAATGGCTTCCACGTCCTTGGGTTCCAGCCCGCGGTGCGCCAGGCACTCCCGCGCCGCCTCCACCGCCATGTCGCTGGTGGCCATCCCGGGCTCGACCCGGTGGCGCTCGGAGATGCCCGTGCGCGTCACGATCCAGTCGTGGGAGGTTTCCACCAACTTCTCCAGATCGGCGTTGGTGAGCAGGCGGGGCGGCACATAGGTCCCCACCGCGGTGATCTTGGCGCGCACGGTTGGCTGCATGGTTTAAGAGAACGATTGTACTTGATGCGCGCGCGCGCCCGGCTTCCGCGGCGCCGCAATGCAAAAATGACCTGTCAGGCTTCGGGCCGGACGTTTGCTTTTATGCGCCGGGCCCCCGGCTTCGCCGCCCGGCTCGCCGACATCGAACGCGCTGCGCGGGGGCCCCTTCCCCGCTCCGCTTTCGCGGATA
>Ga0134125_10004247_pt1 | contig 16406 bp, 14 predicted proteins | sample KB31751_FD_96464 | JGI IMG/M metagenome (GOLD analysis project Ga0134125, IMG submission 96464) | Terrestrial soil microbial communities with excess Nitrogen fertilizer from Kellogg Biological Station, Michigan, USA - KB3-175-1 | ecosystem: Environmental > Terrestrial > Soil > Unclassified ...
CCGCGCGCGTCGATGAAGGCGGAGCCGAGGCCCGAGCCGGGCGCCAGCATGAGGACCCCGCCCGTCCCCGAGCCCCGCACGCGATGGGCCTCGCCCACCCCGCCGAACGCGCCGTCGTTGCCCACCACCAAAGGCACGGCGCGCCGGGCCTGCTTCGCGAGCGCCTGGGCGTAGTCGGTGTAGAAGTCCCACCCTTCGAAAGCCGCAGGCATGTTCGCCGAGTGGCCGAGCACGCCATATCGGAGGTATGGCCCCGGAATGGCGAGGCCGACGCCGCTCACCTGTTCCCAGGTGAGCTCATTTTGGGCCAGGTACCGGCCGACGGCTTCGACCCAGCCAGCCACGACCGCCGCCGTCCCTGCCTCCGAGCTGGTCGGGTGCTGATAGAGCTTGGTCGACACCGTGGTGCCATCGGCCCAGACGCCACCTATTTTCGACATCGTGGCGCCACAGTCCGTACCGATGAAGACCTGCCGGGTATCGCTCATGGGGGACATCCTACTCGCCTGCGGCGGCCTCGAGATGTCACATCGCCGTCAGAACCGGCCGAAGTACTCGGAGATATCGAAATAGACCTCCACGACCCGCCCATCCGCCGTCCGGATCTTCAGAATGTCGGCGGGCTTGTCATTGCAGGTGCTCAGGCTCTGCATCTGGCGCTCGTACCCCGGGTGCTTCGCCGCCAGCCACTGATACTCGGCCCGAACACCCTCCATCTCTCCGCGCGCGTGAACGACCACCGCCTGCGCGCAACTCGACCCGTCGCCACCCCCGAACGTCATGGTCCGCGTTCGGCTATCGCCCGCTCGCGCGTTGGCCGGGGGCTGACCGGTCCCGGAGCTCGCGCACCCGACACCCGCCAGCAAGAGCAGCAAGGAGAACTTTCGCAATCGGCGCATACCCCTCAGTGTACAGAGAGGGGCAGAGGTTCCATGCGCACGCTCATCGCCTCCGACTCACTTGGCGCCGCCGTCGCGCCTGACGTCATTGTTCTTCGCATCTGCCGGCGGGGCTTGCTGCTTTCCGTACCTCTCGAGTGCAGCCTCGGCGGCGCGCTGAAACACGGGGATCGCGTCGAAGACTCCGTCCGGCCACTTGGCCAGGGAGATGGATAGCTTCTCTCGATGCGGCCGTGCTGGACTACGAAACTGGAGCTCGCCCACGATGCTCGCCCAGCTCCCCCACTGACGAGCCTCTCCAGTGATAACCGCGGATTCGTGTTCCGTCGCCGAGATGAGGTCCGCCACGACAGTGACCGTCGCTCCGACCCTGCGGACAGAGGTGACGGCGAACGTCTCTGCGATCGTTTGCGCAGTCCGCCCTCCTGAGATGACCAGCGCACCACCATTTCCTTTGATGTCGAGGACGACAATCATACCGCGCTGAGGAACGACGCCCTCCCATCGCCCCTGCTCTCCATCCGCCTTCAATGGTACATGCGACGGCTCGGAGGCATACCCGGACCCGCCACAAGCAAGGAGAGCCACGACCGCGGCCACTTGGACGGTTTTCGACATCATCGTGCTGGCCTCCACAGTTGAATCAGTCTTGCATGAGAAGCCGTTCTCGAGTTGAGGCCCAGCCCGAGTGGCTGCCTTGACCGCCGCTGGGGGGACGATCAACGATCGGCGCCGTGCCCGACCAGACGGACGACGACGAACTGGCTCAAGCGCTGGACGATCAGACCACGACGCTGGTCGACGATGTGGATGTGATCGAAATCGTAAACGCTCAGACCGGCGAATCGGAGAGGTCCACCGTCGTCGTCGACCTACGAAAGACGCTTGAGCAGTCCCGGCGACCCCGAAGGCGAGTCAGGCAGTCGTTGACGCCGGCCGAGGCCGAGTGCCTGAGAGTCATCGCGAAAGACTCACGCGCCGAGCGAAACGCCAAGGGGCTGAGTCTTTCCCTCGACCACTGGAGCGACGCCAAGATCGACAAGTTCGCCGCAGCGCTACAATCCCTCAAGAAGCGGCGCGTCCTGGAACTCAAGACCCGCGTTCAGATCGACCGAGTCGTCGTGATGGCGGATCCCTTCCAGAAACACGTTGAGCCGCTCTTAGCCGGCGAAAAGTCCCGCCCGCCCAAGAATTCTCCCACGAAGACAAAGCCTCGCCGCACACGCAGGCGCTGATCGCCGCTCTTCTCGACCCGCTTCCCTGAACCAGCTCCGCCCGCGTCTGGCGATCGCCAGAGCGCGGGCGGAGGTTGGTTGGACTCAGCTCGGCAAGTTCGGGTTCACCTTGGCGGCCAGCGGCCGGAGCCCGGCGAACACGTCCGCCGCCTTTTGCGTGACGCCCGCCTTGTAGGAGGTACCCGGGATGTCGAACAGGGGGGTGACCATGTGCACCCCCTGATTCGTATGACTCAGCAGGTAGGCGTGCACGGCCGGGATCTCCAGCAGTGACAGCGTGCCGCGGTCCGCGGCATGTGCGGCCGCGATGGCGAGGCCGACGGCGTGGGAGCTGCTGGCGACGGAGGCGGCACCGAACTTCACGGCTTGCCAGCTCCCGTTCGGGGCCTGCTGGACGGTGACCGAGGAGCGGACGGCGCCGGCCACCATGAGGGGATACAGCACCTCGTGCTTGTCGATGGACAAGGCCTTCGTATCCTGGCCGGGCGCGAAGCCGGCCAAGGTGCTCAGGCCCACCATCTGGACGGGCAGACCGTCGCCCACGGTCGACGAGGTGACCTCGTTCGAAGAGGCGAATCCGCGCTTGCCGGAGGGGTTCAGCGCCACGACGTTCGCCAGCGTCGCGATCGACGCGTTGGCGGCGTCCAGGGCCGTCGCGAAGCCGGCCGGTGCCGCCGGCGCGCGCGCCGTGTTCGCGGGCGGTGCCGTCAGCGCTGTCCTTGCCACGGTCGGCCCCACCTGGGTCGGAGGCGCCGCCTGACCGCCGGAGGACGGTAGCGTCGGATCGGCGCTCGCACCGCTTGACGGGGCGGTGACGGCGGCAGCCACGGGTTGAGCGATTCCCCCCTGAGCGCCGGGCTCGGACTGCATGGAGCAGGCCGCTCCGCCCAGCAGGACTGCGGTCATCATCACACGATGAATGTTGATGGTCATGTTCGTCTCCCTTGCCGTTACTGCAAAATGAGGTTGTAGCTGTCCTGCCAATGGACGTGGTCGGCCGCGCTGACCCAGTACGCGTAGGTCATGTCGTCCTGCTCGCCCACGTTGACGGGGTCCGGATTGTTGATCGACACCCATTGGGTTCCGCTGCCGTCGATCCAGGTCTTGACGGCGACCATCGCGTGCCCCCCGCCACCGGTCCACCCCCAGGCGTACGGGACGGGCCGATTGGCGTTCAACTCGCTCTGAAGTTGCGTGAAGCTGAGCGCGGTGCCCCAGTCGGTGTTGTCGTAGGTGAACCCGTAGTTGACCAACTCACTCCACCACCCCGGCACGTTGCACAGGTTCGGATCCGACGCCGAGCTGGCGTTGGTGCAGCAGTCGGTTCGCCCGGTTGCCACGTTCGCCTCGTCACACTGATTGATGGTGACCGACGAATACGCTGCCGCCATCTGCGCGGTGGCCGCCCAGCACCAGTTGTATTGTTGCTGGGGCACGTCGAGATCGGCGATCATCTTGACCGACCCGGGGAAGTTCGGAAGCGCGACGTCCGAGCCGATGCCGCCGTTGTTCGGTCCCCCGGAGCCCCACTGCACGGCGGTGTGTCCCCCGTCGCTGCTGCGGATTCCGTACCAGGTGGCGTTCGAGGGGCGCCACACCACCACGTCGGTCTTGCCGTCGCCGTCGTAATCGCCCGGCGCCGGGACGTCGCCGGCCTGCCCCAGGTAGCCGTCGGTCCAGTACGGCCCGCCCGACACGCTCCCGGTCTTCTCGAAGTACCCGGTCGAAGGATTCCAGGCGCCGAAGTCGCAGATGCCGTCGCCGTCGTAGTCTCCGGGAATCGGAACGGACCCCGTGACCCCCCAGGTGTAGACCGACGGGCCATTGTTGGCCCAACCGCTGAAGAGGACGTGCCAGGTGCTGTCCGAGGGCCGAAAGACCGCGAGGTCAGATTTGCCGTCGCCGTCGTAGTCGCAGGGGACGGGGATGTCGCCCTCCTGTCCCAGCTGCGAGGCGGTGACCGACCAGTCGTGGCTGTTGATGATCCACCACATGCCGGCCGGATAGCCGCTGTTGGTGAAGTGCCGCCAGATCGCGATGTCGGAAAGGCCGTCGCCGTCCCAATCACCGCTGATCGGAATATCGCCCTGCCCGCCCCATTGTTGCCACCAGGTGCCAAACGTCACGCTGTCGGCGAAGTACCAGACGCCGGTGGAGGGCCGATACACCATCGTGTCGGTGATCCCGTCCGCCGTGCCCCCATAGCTATAATCGCCCGAGACCGGGATGTCGCCCGACTGTCCCCACGGCATCGACCAGCTGCCGCCGCTCGCGCTGTCGATCGAGTACCAGGTTCCGTTCGAGGGCCGGAAGACGGTGAGGTCGGTCTTGTGATCGCCCCCGTAGTCGCCCACCGTCAGGGGGTGGGCCGTCGCATGCGCTGCCGCCGGCGTCAACGCCGCCAGGGCCGCCGCGACGATGCTCCCGCCGCCGCCTTCGCGTAAGACACGACGCCACCGGGTGTTTCGCCACCGCTCCCTTTTCGCTGTTCTCTCCATTTGTGCTCTCCTCTCGTACGCCGCGATCATGTGGACCGGTTGCGAGACCCCCCGAAACCAGCGCGCGCCGACGGGTGCAAACAGCGAGCCGCGAAACGCGCGGACGGCGGGGAGGGCAGAGATCGGGGACAACGCGCGATCAGAAAAGCCCTCCGCGCGATCGACCGGCAACCTCCGACGCCGGTGCTGGCCTCGTCGGTTTCGAAACTTGGACGTGACGTTTGGTGGGACGCGGTCGGCGTGCTGATTGAGACGTCGGGTCGGACCCTTAATGTCGGCGCACGATGCTCATTGACTGCGGTCCACCGAATGACGTCATCGTTGGTCGCCTCATTGGCCGTGATACATTGCCGCGCATGTGGCGTGCCTTGGTGGCGGTCGGGGTCGTCGCCGTCGCGTGCTCCGGGCAGGCCGATCCGAAACGAGCTGCGGGTCGCACCGACGCCGCCGCTGGGGCCGGTGGGCCGGCCGGTGCCGACGGCAGGGACACCGGCGCCCTGGCCGGCGCGAGCGGCAACGGTGGTTCGAGCAGTGCCTCCGCCGGGGGAACGGCGGGCGGTGGCCTCCCGGCGGGCGACGCAGGCCTCGGCACGGGCGACGCCGGGGACGCAGGGGTCCTCGCCGGTTTCAGCTGGCGAACCCTCCCGAGCCTGATGACAAAACGTCAGAACGCCATGGCGGCCGTCGTCGGCGAGACGATGTACGTGCTCGGAGGGTTGAACCAGAGCGGTCTGCTCGCGGACGTGGAGCGCCTGGACCCGGCAGAGAGCACGTGGACGAGCGCGCCTTCACTTCCCGCTCCCCAGTGCTGCGCAGCAGCGGGCGCTCTGGGGACCGTGATCGCGGTGGCGGGCGGTTACGGACCGGACGGGCACACGCCGACGAACGCGCTGCTGCTGTTCGACACCACGACCGGGATGTGGCGATCCGGGCCACCCATGCCGACCGCCCGCGCCAACGCCATGGGCGCGGTCTGGAATGGAAAGTTCGCCGTCATTGGCGGTGGAACGGAGTACGGGGCAACGGTGGCGACCGGCGCGATCGAGATCTACGATCCCGTCGCGGGCACCTGGGCGACCTCGACTCTCACCGTAACGCCGCGCGCGGGCGGTGTCGCGGTGGTCGACTCCGACCGCATCTACGTCATCGGCGGGGCGCTTCAGGGCTCGCTTTACGGCGACCCGATCACGGAGATCGTGACCAACGACGCTGTGCTCGCCGGTCCTCCGTTGCGGAAAGGGAGAGTCCAGGTCGCGGGCGGGTTGCTCGCGTCCGGGCTCGCCATCGCCGGCGGCTGGACGGCGGCGCTCGATACGGCGACCGCCGAGGGGCTGTTCGGCACACGCGCGGCATGGCAATCGTTGCCGCCGATGCCCACCAGTCGGGCCGGCGCGGCCGCCGCCGTGATCGACGGGAACCTCGTCGTCGCGGGCGGCGGCCAGTACCGCGGCAGCTGGATCTACCAGGACGTCGTCGAGGCGCTGCAGGCGGACTGACGGCCGCGCCGTCGCGGAGGCGGCACGACAGCACGGTCGTAGACAGAGGTTACTGCGGTGAAGGCCTCGACGAGCGCGCGTTCGCGGTCGAGCGGGCAGCGACGGGTTGCGGCTTCCCGCGCGTGAAGGGCGCTAGCTCTGCGGCGTAGGGATCGAGGAGCAAGGGTGGCACGTCCACCTTCTTCCCGGTGACCAGCGATTCGAGCATCGCCGCGTTCGCCGGAGCCTTCCCGAGGCGGTGATTGTTCGTCACCGCGTATGTCTCTTTCGCTTGCGCGGCGATGTCCTTGACCCGCGTTGCCCAAGGCCGGAGCTCACCGGCCGTGTACAGATAATCGTATCGTTCGTCGCGTCCGGCACTCTTCCGGAACCACTCTTTGTAATTCCGCCCATGAAGGCGAACGTAGCCGACCGGGGCGGTCACGAGAGCGCCCGGCTTGATCGATTTCGCGAACTGCGGCTGGTCGATGTTGACCAACCCGACACCACTTTCGACGAGCCACTCGATCACCCTCGGCTCGGACCACGACACATGGCGCACCTCGAGCACGAGCGGCAGGTGACCGAACGCGCGGAATAGATCGCGCAACCACTCCTGGGATGCCTCCTCGTTCTTGAACGACCAGGGGAACTGCAACAGCAGTGCACCGAGGCGGCCCGCCTCCCGGAGCACGTCGAGGCCGGCACGCGCCGCAGCGACATCGGCCTTCGACCAAGCCGAGCCGCGCTCGTGCGTGAACCTCTTCCACAGCTTCGCGGTGAAGCGAAAGTCGGGCTGCGCTGCGACCCGCTCGACCCACTTCTTCGCGACCGCCGCGGCTGCCGGACGATAGAAGGTATTGTTGATCTCGATCGTCCCGAAGTAGCGGGCGAGGTACCCGAGCGGATCGAAATCCTTCGGACGCGGTTTCGGAAAAACGACACCGTTCCAATCGGGATAGTCCCAGCCCGCCGTCCCAAAGCGCACGGTCCCCATAGGTCGAGCTTGGGCACGTCGGGCGTAGGTGGAAGACCAAAGCCGCTGAGCACGGGCCGGTGCGGCATCGGCGCCCCGGCTGAGGCATCCCAGCGACCGGGGGAGCATCTGAACCCGGTGCCGATCCTCTCCCCTCCGATTCAGCCCATGCTCGCGCGTCTCGCACGGGAGCTGCCGGTCGGCGACTATATTTACGAGCCGAAGTGGGACGGTTTCCGCGCCCTCGCCTTCGCGCACTGCCAGAGCGGGCGTGAGCCTCAGGTTGAGATCCAGAGCCGCCACGGGCGCCCGCTTGGCCGCTACTTTCCCGAACTGACAGAGGCGCTGACATCCCTCGCAGCCTCCGGGGGCGGCCTCGTCATCGACGGCGAGATCGTGATAGCCGGCCCAGGTGGGTTCGACTTCGCGGCACTCCTGAATCGTATCCACCCGGCAGCGTCGCGTGTTGACCGGCTCCGTGCCGAGACTCCCGCGTCTTTCATCGCTTTCGACCTGCTCGCGCGGGATGGCGCCGATCTCATGGGTGCGCCGTTCGCCGATCGGCGGCATGCGCTCGAAGCGCTCCTCGCGGGTGCATCACCGCCACTGCTCCTCACCCCCGCGACGTCCGACGTCACTGACGCGAACGCCTGGCTGCGCAATTTCCACGGCCGGGGCGTCGATGGCGTGGTGGCGAAGGCGCGCGCGCTGCGGTACGAGCCGGGGCGGCGCACGATGGTCAAAGTCAAACACGAGGAGACCGTCGACTGCGTCGTGGCCGGCATGCGCCTGCGCCGCGACGGAGATTCGAGTGGTGGTTTCCGAGTCTCGGTGGCTTCGCTGCTCCTTGGCCTCTATGAGGGAGATGGCGGATGTCTGCGCCATGTTGGGGTGGCGTCGACCTTCACGCTTCAGCGGAGGCTGGAGCTATTGGACGAGCTCGCGCCGCTGATTGTCGGCGCCGAGGGGCACCCGTGGGAGCGCGATTTCAACCTGGGGCCGAGCCCGATGGGCCGGCTGCCGGGTTCTGCGGGACGCTGGGCCGCGGGCGAGATGGAGCGGGACTGGATGCCCCTTTGCCCATCGCGTGTCTGTGAGATCACGTACGACCAGCGAGATGGCGAGCGCTTCCGCCACCCCGGCCGCTTCCTGCGGTGGCGCGACGACCGGGACCCGCGCTCCTGCACCACCGAGCAGCTCGCGTTCCTCGGACCCGCGCCGGCCGCGCTGCTGCAGGCATCGTGAGCGCCATACCTGCTCCGGCTGCGGTCGCGCTCACCAATCGCGACAAAGTCTTCTGGCCTGCCGTCGGATTCACCAAAGGTCAGATGCTCGACTACTACCAAGCGATTGCTCCGGTGATGGTTCCGCACCTCGCGGGTCGACCCGTCACGTTGGCCCGCTTCCCAGACGGCGTTGACGGTCCGGGCTGGTACCAAAACCACTGTGCAGCCGCCCCGCCGTGGCTGCGCACCGAGTCCGTCCGCGGCCAGGGCGGCCGCACGCTTCGTTACGCCGTGATCGATGACTTGCAGAGCCTGCTCTGGGCGGCGAACTGGGGTGCGATCGAGTTCCACCCTTTCCTGGCACGGGCGGATCGCCGGGACGCGCCGGACCTCCTCGTGATTGACCTCGACCCCGGCCCGCCCGCCGAGCTACTCGCCTGCTGCGAAGTGGCTCTGCACGCCCAGGCGTTCCTTGCGGCCGAGGGGCTCGAGGCCTGCGTGAAGACGTCCGGCCGGGCAGGGCTGCATCTGTTCGCACGTCTCGCGGAGGCGAACCGCTCGTACGAAAACAGCAAGGCGGTGGCCCGCGCGCTCGGCAAGGAACTGGCTCGTGCGCATCCCGATCTCGTGGTGACGACCATGTCGCGCGCCGCCCGCGGCGCGCGCGTCTACCTGGACTGGGGTCAGAATGACGCGAACAGGTCGACGATCGCGCCGTACTCACTGCGTGGCACCGCGTTCCCTTGTGTCTCCACGCCCTTACGGTGGTCCGAGGTCGAACAGGCGCTGGAACGGCGAGATCCAGGCGCGTTGGTGTTCGGGCCCAAGGAGGTACTGCAACGCGCGGACCGACACGGAGACCTGTTCGCGCCCATCCTACGGGATGGGTGAACCAGGGACGATCCGAGGTGGTGGGAAAGCCGGGAAAAGCGAAACGGCCACCCGGGAAAGCGTCCCAAGTGGGCCGTTTTGGAGGGGCCTGAAAGAGCAGAAGCCTTCGTATCCAGGCTTGCCGGTCGCCGGGCAAACGCGCGACTCCGTCAACTGCCTCCCCCGCTTTCCCCGGCGCCGTTAGGAGAGGTCGATCCAGCCCGGAGGACCGGGCGGCCGGGGTAAACCGAGGAGTGCGTCGACCTCTTCGTTCTTTCTCTTCGAGCCGAGCCCGATCGCGGCCTCCCGCAGCGTCGGGTGACCCTTGAAGGGCCGGAAGTGCTCGGGCGCGAGGTGGACCATGTCGAACGCCACGAGCGTTTCGAGGGAAGGGGCACGCGCGAGGGGGGCCAGGTCCTGCAGTCCTTTCATGGTCTGGAGGTGAACGCGCCGGAGCTTCCGGGCCCGCTCGAAGGAAGCGAGAGAGGTCACCTGTTTCTGCGCTTGCACGAAGAGATACTCGAGCGAACCGAGGTCCGCGACGGGTTCGAGATCGCGCAGACCTCGGACCAGGAACGTTTCGAAGTAACGGAGACGCCCGAGCCGTGGAAGCTCGCCGAGGTCGGTCGTTCCGCCCAGCTTCAGCTCGAAGATCTCCAGCTCTCGCAACGATGTCAGGAGGCGCAGCGACGGTAGGGTGATCCCGCGCAGCGACAGACGCCGCAGGTGCGTGAGCTCGCCGAGCACCTCGATGTCTCGCCGATGTTCGTAGAGCCAGAGGCTCCCGAGCTGGGCGAATCGGCCCAGCGGCGCCAGAGAGAACCGTTTCTTGGTCCGCCCGAACGCGAATCTCTTCAGATCCGGTCTCAGGAAACGAAGACCGGAGACGTCCTGGAGGTCGTAGCATTCGATCTCCACGCGTTCGACAGTCGGGAAGTGCTCCAGAAAATCGAGGGTTGGATAGGGGCCGCGGCCGTGGCCATACACGCGAAGACCGACACCCGGATGTTCGCCAAGGAATGCGCCGAGGACACCGAGCTCGTCGGCATCGAGAGTTTCAGTGAACTGAACGATGCGGCACCGCGGATCGAGCGCCGGGAGGTTTGCCCGAGTGATCGGCCGGCGGAGCTGGCAGATGGTCGGGGGAAGCACGTGTCTGTCTACTCGGCGAATCTCGATCGTCGAGGTCGTGCCATCGCTTGGCCGGCCGCTCTTCGCCATCACTCGTCGGAGAGCAGGGTCTTCAGGAAGCGGGAGGGGTTCTCGAGGAACGAGCGCGTAATCGTGTAGTGCTCGGTCTCCTCATAGGCCGTGGATGTGATGCCCTGGTCGTCGAGGCGATAGATGAGGGCGCCTGGGTAGGCGAGAAGAATCGGGGAGTGGGTGGCCACGACGAACTGGCTGCCCGTCTTTACCAGGCGATGAATGATCGCCAGGGCGGAGAGCTGGCGCTGCGGCGAGAGCGCGGCTTCGGGCTCGTCTAGCAGATAGAGGCCGTTCGGCCGGAACTTGTTCTCCAGCAGCCAGAGGAACGCTTCGCCGTGTGACTTGTCGTGCACGCCGGCCCAGCTCTCGTGTACCCCTTCGCCGACGGTCGCGACGTTGAAGAAGCTCTCGGCACGCAGAAAGAAACCAGACTTCTCCCGGCGGGCACCGCGAATGATCCTCAGGTGCCGATGCAGGTCCGACTCGGTCGGACGGGTGGCGAAGCTGAAATTTCGCGTGCCGCCCTCGGGATTGAAGCGGGCGGCGATAGCGACGGCCTCAAGCAGCGTGCTCTTCCCGCTGCCGTTCTCGCCCACGAGGATGGTCAGCCGAGGATCGAGCTTCAGCTCGTCGAGGCGAGCGATCGCCGGAATCGCGAACGGGTACTTGCCGAAGTCAGGGACTTGCTCCCGGTCGAGGCGGACCGAACGAACGAAGCCCTCTGTCGTCCCGAGGCCCAAGGTTCCGTCGATCAGCGTAACAGAACGGGACAAGGCCTTCGACCGCGAGCCAAGAGCGAGACGGGATCGCGCCCTCCCTACACCGAGGAGGAGCCCAACTCACTCACGGTGGAGGAGGTCCGGAAGTTCCTGGGAGATGAAGGACCTCGTCGCCCGCGCTATTTCGGGCCACGCGACCGAGCAGATGCAGCACCACGACAGCACGGTCGCGCAGACCGAGTGCGACAGGGGATCGCCAAGATCAGCTCCCTGGCCGGCGTTCGAGAGGCGATGACGTCAGCTGGTATGGGTCGCCCCGGTCACCCACCGGATCACCCCCCGCCGGTTCGTGCTCCTCGACGTTGCCCAAAATCCGAGCTCGGGTGTCTCTATTCACAGTCATGCGATTGACTGTGAAGGCCTGCCGCGCGCTCGCTGCGGCGTACGACGAGCGCGCTCCGGGGCAATTGGGAAGTGACGGCCGGTTGATAGGCGAGGAGGTTCATGACGATGACGGGCAAGCGATCACTTCTCTCCCCGATCGAAAGCACACGACTCGCCGTGTGGGCGATTATCGCCATCACGGCCGTGGCCTGTGGTGGCCCCGACGGTGATCCGGCGGCGCAGGACGTCACCGAGACGACAGGCGCGCTGGTAGGCGGCACCGTCACCAGCGCACGACCCGAGATTGGATACTTCAACCGACCTACGAGCGGAGGCCGCTTCATCATTTGTACCGGCACGTTGATCGCAGCCAACTTCGTTCTGACGGCGGGCCACTGCGTGGATTTCAGCAACACCGTCGTTTCCGGCGACACTCTGGTTGCCGGCGACCGATTCAGCATCGTGGACTCGGCCGGCACTGTGCACGGATACAAGGTCGACGCCATCCGAACGTTGGGTGGCCTCCGGGCGTATGGCACGGATTCCAGTCTTTTCTCGCTGACCACCCCCGACAAGCTCGGCTTGACTGATCTCGCCGTGCTGCACCTCGCGACCTCCGTCCCCTCTACCCTGGCGACGCCCGCCGTCATCGCGGGCGCTCCGCCCGCTTCAGCGCAAGCCGTGACGGCTTTTGGCTATGGATGCACGGACCGCACGACGACGCCTGGGGCGGGGACGAAGAGGTACTTCACGTACAGCTATGGCAACACCACGCAGACCGTTTGCGGCGGCGACTCGGGTGGCCCGGTCGTGCTGGGGAACGTCAATGACAACGGCGCCATCTGGGCCGCCATCAGCGGCTGGAATCTCGGCACCAACAACGACAACCTCAGCAATGTTCGATATTTCCGGAACATGGTCCTGGACGTCATGAACAGCATGGCCGGTACTGCGATGGAGGTCGGCATCGATCGACCCGGCATGGATCTCCAATCTCTCGGCGCCACCAATGCGACCGCCTGCCAGAGCGCTTGCGCAAGCAACGAGGCATGTCGGGCGTTCACGTGGGTCAGCAACACCACGACCTGCTTCCTGAAGAGGGCCATCCCGAACTGGAACGGCCAATGCCCCACCTGCACGTCTGGCATCGCGCCTCGCAAGGAGGTGAACGTCGACCGCCCCGGCCATGACCTCTCCGAGGTCGACCTGCCGGAGAACCGCGTCGATCTCTGCTACGCCACCTGCGCGCGCACACCTGGTTGTGCCGCCTATACGTCGGTCGCCGCTGGCGTCCAGGGCCCCACCCTCAAGTGTTACCTGAAGGATGCCAACGCCACGAACGACCAGCCGGGCGTGGCGGTGATCTCGGGCTACTCGCGTGGCCTCGAGTGCAACGTCGATCGGCCGGGCGGCGACTACCGAGACTTCGTCATCGCCAACGACCCGAACCAGTGCCGACAGAGCTGCGCGCTCGACGACCGTTGCAAGGCTTATACGGCCCGGACGGGGGCCACTCCTCGGTGCTATCTCAAGTCTTCGGTGCCGGATCCGGTCGCCGACGCGACGGGGACCCTGTGCTCGGGCGTGAAGCTGGACCTGGAGGTCGACACGGATCGCCCTGGTCTCGACCTGACGGATCTCGATCTCGCGACCAACGGCACCGCCGAGACTTGTCAGGCAAAGTGCGCGGCCAACAGTTCTTGTCAGGCCTGGACATTCGCGCCCGCCGGCTGGCGCGGAAGCGGCACCGCCAGCCACTGCTGGCTCAAGTCCGGCGTCCCGGCGCCGGCCTCGAGCGGCTCGCTGGTCTCGGGCATCCGGGGCGCCGAGCTCTGGTGATCCGGCAACGCTGAATGTCGCGGCGGCGGCGGCAACCTGCCGCCGCAAACAGGTTGAGCAGCCCCTTGCCGAAAACAGGCGCTGAGGGGTTTTGGAAGACGCGAGGCGGTCTTCGCCCGCCATTCCGGCGCCACGTCCTCACGCGTACACACAAGTTGGTTCCGTTCCTGTCCTGCTGTCCGAATGCATTGGAGGAGAGATCATGCGTAAGTCCATTTCGGTTCCCATTCTGGTCGTTCTCGCCTGCGCAGGTTGTGCTGGCTAAGGCACCGACTCTGAGTCGGTGACAAGAAGCCAAGGCGCCCTGGATCTGACACAACCGATTTCGGTGCGTGTCATCAGCATCGCCAACTCGAGCTGCACGTTCACCAGCACCGACGCGCAACACGCAGTCGACCTGCTGAACGTCGCCGGCGGCACCAACGGCTTGCAGTTCCGTTTCTACCGTTTCGACCACTATCCCCTGCCGAAACAGCAGCACGAAGAGAAGGTCACCGCTTCGGACATGACGCCCATGTGGGATGGGCTCGGTCTATCGGCCGACGTGCGACAACAGATCATCGCCAAGGCGAACCCTTCGTCGAGTGGACAGACGCTCCACCTGTGGCTGGATTACACGGACGAGATCGGCATGCCGCATTCGGTGATTGCCTGGCAGGCCTGCGGCACCGATGGAATCGGGATGTACATGGGCGGCTACGTTTGGGGCCTGGGCGACTTCACGCACGAGATGGGGCACGGCTTCGGCCTCCACCACTCGTTCGAGGTCTCGACCAATCCGAGCGACGCCTGTACCCTTTGGGATCTGGTCTACGCCGCGCGCGGGCGTGGCCTCGCCAATCGCTACTTCAAGAGCCAAACCGACTGCACCAATTACTTCGCGACCGAGACCTACGACTCCATCTTTCGCGTCGATGGACGCAACACCGACTCTAACGCGGGTTTGCAGCGCCAGATGTCGGGCGGTATCGTGACCGTGCAGCATCCGCGCTGCTCCACCTGTGGCACCGGCCTCGGCTTCGACCAACCCGCGGACGACGGCGTCGAACGCTACAGCACCGGCGACGCGCAGATCGCCGGCTACGCGAAGTACGTGAACGGCACCAGCTCGCTCAATGCCATGAGCTACTGCAAGAGCAACACCCCGGGTACCTGCCCGCCAGGAAGCTTCTACTCCGACGCGCAGATTCCGGTCATGCAAGGCATTGCGGCGAACCATTCCTGGGTGTTCACGCAGGGGAACCCGGTGGCGATCAACCCGCCCAGGGCCAGCTGCGCTTACCTCTTCCCGGGCGAGGGCCTCGACCACGACCAAGCAATCTATTCATGCGACGGCCGCTTTCGCTTGTACCTGCAGGCGGACAGCAACCTGGTGTTGTCGCAAAAGGGCAGCGGCGGCGACTACAGCATCGCGCTGTGGAGCACGAAGCCGCTCCTCGCGGGCACCGACATCAGCGATGTGCGGCTCATCATGCAAGACGACGGTAACCTGGTCGTCTACAACAACAGCCGTACCCCTCTGTGGCACACGGGCACGTACGGTCACCCCGGCGCGTACCTCAAGATCTCCGACACGGGCGACATGAAGGTGCGCAGCGCCGATGGCTCATCGGTCTACTGGACGGCCAACACCGGCGGCCACTAAACGTCGTCCCCCGCCCTGGGCGCAACCGCTCAGGGCGGGCGCGAGGTGACGACGTAACCGTCCGTGGCCGTGGCCCAGTCGATGGCGATGGTCATCGCGTTGCAGGTCACGGTCGCAGCGGCATTCGCGTCGAAATTGCGCGATTGATCGCGGCCAGCTCGCCAACCGGATCGTTCCAGAGCCCCAACGCACGTCGGGACCAGTCATGCCGTTCGCCTTCACGTTCGCGATGAGCTGAGTCATGAAGTTCGTGAACGTCGTCCAGTCGCCTCCGTCCCTGGGCGGTGCTTTCGCCAGCGCCGAGAACGTGCCGCCCGTCGCCCCCCGCTCTGGCCGCTGCCGGCGGCGCCGCCCCCTCGCCCCGTGTCCCCACCACCCGCGGAGCCTCCCCCACGACTCCAGAAACTTAACAACGGCGAACGCGGCACAGAATGCCGAGCCATCGGGGCGCATGCACCGACTGTCGAGGGCCCACGGAAGTTGTGGACCTTTCCCCGATAACCGCCGCGTGCCAATCCGCCCCGCTCCGGGTTTCCCGGGGGCCGGGCCCCTGCCAGGGCCCCCGAACCTTGGCCGCGGGTCAGAGCGGCTCGCTGAAGGTCGAGCCGAACGGGAGCGAGACCGCGGCGTAGTTGTTGGCCGAGTCGAGAACCGTCAACTGGCCGTTCGTCGAGAGGTCGTCGATGACGATGTCAGGCTTGCCGTCGCCGAAGACGTCACGGACGGAGTAAGCGAATCGGCCGGTCGACGAGCCCGTGCTCTTCTGCTAGCCACCGGAGCAGGTATTGGGCTTCCACCAGACCGCCCACTTGCCGCCGTGGTCGAGCGTGGCGTAGTCGCCGAACATGTCGCCGTCGATGTCCAGGCCCGGCAACGGCACCCCTTCCGGCGTGTTGTCCGTCGCCGGGCTTACCGTACAAACCCCCGAGCCAAGGATTCTGGCAATCCCAGACGTTCATCATCGCTCGTCGCCTCGCTGGAGGAGGGGGACCAACCCATTGAAGGGTACGAGCGCGCCACCCGCGACCCCATATGCCTCCCTCTCCTCGCTCCCGCCATGATCGGCGGCGAGATCCGCGTCAGCGGGAGCCGGAGCCGCGCGCGATCGGCACCAGGTCGTCCTCGTCGATGATCAGGCCGCGGCAGTTGTCGGCGCCGCAGCGGCACGGCTCGGCCAGGTTGGCCGGGAATGCGTAGTCATAGGACAGCTCCTCGCCGGCCGCGATCGGCCGCAAGGCGATGACGGTGGCCCAGGCCTGGCCGTCGTCCGTCACGCCCACCTCAACCCAGGTGTTGGGGTCGCACGAGTGGTTGATGAACCGCGTCTGGTCCACCATGTCGAAATAGACCCCGTCCTCGATCCGCAGCGAGTAGCGGTCGTCGACGTTCTCGCCTTCCCGCCAGGCCACCCCGTCGACCTCAGCGATCGCTTCA
>Ga0134125_10004248_pt1 | contig 16402 bp, 16 predicted proteins | sample KB31751_FD_96464 | JGI IMG/M metagenome (GOLD analysis project Ga0134125, IMG submission 96464) | Terrestrial soil microbial communities with excess Nitrogen fertilizer from Kellogg Biological Station, Michigan, USA - KB3-175-1 | ecosystem: Environmental > Terrestrial > Soil > Unclassified ...
GGCCGCTTGCCCTCGTCCTTCCAGTTGTTGATCTGCCAGCTGGCCTGGCGTGCGGGGAACTTGGCGTCATCGAGGCCCAGGCCGGCGATCACTCGCTTGATTAAACGCAGCTGGTCGTCGGCGTCGAGGATCTGGAACGTGTCCGGCAGCCCGGCTTCGCGCCAGTGCCGGCGCAGCAGGCGGTGGGCGATGCCGTGGAAGGTACCCACGGTAAGCCCCTGCGTGCCGTCGGGAATCAGCGCACCCAGTCGCGCGCGCATTTCGCCGGCGGCCTTGTTGGTGAAGGTGACGGCCAGGATCGCCCATGGCGGCACCCGCTCGGCCTGGGTCAGCCAGCCGATGCGGTGGGTCAATACGCGGGTCTTGCCGGAACCGGCGCCGGCCAGCACCAGGTAGTGGCCGGGCGGGGCGCAGACGGCTTCGCGCTGCGCGTCGTTGAGCGGGTCGATCAGGTACGAAACATCCATCGTCCCATTGTAAGGGCGCCAGCACGGTACAAACGAAAACCGCCGCTTTCGCGGCGGTTTTTGCAACATTGGTGCGCGAATCAGCGTTTCTTGTTGGCGATGCCGCCCACCAGCAGCAGGCCGCCGACCACGATGCCGGCGATGCCGATCCATTGCGGCACGGCACGGTCGTGGGTGGCTTCGATCTTGGCCGGCCCGAGCTGCGCCACCGTGTCGGTGTCCTTGTAGCTGGCGTTGCCCACGGTTACCCAGATGCCGGCAATCAGCAGAATGATGCCGGCGATGATCAATCCCATACGCATGAATACGTCCCCTCTGTGGATGTGCAGCGGAGTATGCCGACCGAGGGTGTGCAGGAAAGGTGGAGATGCGCCACAAAAAAGGCCCCGAAGGCCAGGGGGGACCTTCGGGGCCGGGGGAAGGCGAGGCCCAGGGGAGAGGCTCGCACTCCGGTCGGGTGGTTCAGGGAGGTGAGCCAACCGTGGATGCCATTGCGTGCATCCGATGGATTGGAACGCGCCGCCGCCACAAAGTTGCACGATGGCCGAAAGAATTCAGAACCGATTCATGCTTACGGAACATTAACCTGCAAGCCGCTGTGCACCATGGGAATCGCTCTCCCCATCAATGCGCCTCATCCCAGTTCGCGCCCACGCCCACGTCCACCAGCAGCGGCACGTCCAGCTCCGCCGCGCCGGACATCCGCTCGATCACCGCGGCGCGCACGGTGTCCACGGCGTCGTCGCGCACTTCGAACACCAGTTCGTCGTGCACCTGCATCAGCATGTGCACGTCGTCGCGGCCGTCGATCCAGCCGGCCATGGCGATCATCGCGCGCTTGATGATGTCGGCGGCGCTGCCCTGCATCGGCGCATTCACCGCAGCGCGTTCGGCGCCCTGGCGCAGGCCGTGATTGCGCGAGTTGAGGTTTTCCAGATACAGCCGGCGGCCGAAGATGGTTTCCACGTAGCCATCGCGATGGGCTTTCTCGCGGGTGGCATCCATGTAGCCGCGCACGCCGGGATAGCGGGTGAAATAGCGGCCGATGTAATCGCTGGCCTCGCCGCGATCCACGCCCAGCGCGCGGGCCAGGCCGAACGCGCTCATGCCGTACATCAGGCCGAAGTTGATCGCCTTGGCCGCGCGTCGCTGGTTGTTGGTCACCTCGTCGGGCGCCACGCCGAACACCTCTGCCGCGGTGGCGCGATGCACGTCGCCGCCTTCGCGGAACGCGCGCAGCAGGCCTTCGTCGGCCGACAGGTGGGCCATGATGCGCAACTCCACCTGCGAGTAATCCGCCGCCATCACCTTCCAGCCGGGTGGCGCGATGAAGGCCTGGCGGATGCGCCGGCCCTCCTCGGTGCGCACCGGAATGTTCTGCAGGTTGGGGTCGGACGAGGAAATCCGCCCGGTTGCCACCGCGCCCTGGTGGTAGCTGGTGTGCACGCGGCCGGTGCGCGGGTTGACGATGCCGGACAGCTTGTCGGTATAGGTGGAGCGCAGCTTGGCCAGACTGCGATGTTCCAGGATCAGGCGCGGCAATTCATGCATGTCCGCGATCGCCTCCAGCGCCTCCTCGTTGGTCGACGGCTGGCCCTTCGGTGTTTTCAGTTTTGCCTGAAGCCCCAGTTCGTCGAACAGGATCGCCTGCAGTTGCTTGGGCGAATCGAGGTTGAATTCGCGCCCGGCCAGGGCGTGGCATTGCTGCTGCAGCTCCAGCATGCGCTTGCCCAGTTGCTGGCTCTGCCGCCGCAACTCGTCGCCGTCGATCAGTACGCCGCGACGCTCCATCGCCGCCAGCACGGGCACCAGTGGAATCTCGATGTCCTCGTACACACTGCGCAGGCTCGTTTCCACCTGCAGTTTCGGCCACAGCGCGTAGTGCAGGCGCCAGGTGATGTCTGCATCCTCGGCGGCGTAGCGGCAGGCGGTGTCCACGTCCACCTGTGAGAACGAGATCTGCCTGGCGCCCTTGCCGGCGACTTCTTCGTATTTGACGGTGTCGTAGCCCAGGTATTTCTTCGCCAGCGAATCCATGTCGTGGCGGGTGGCGGTGGCGTTCAGCACATACGATTCCAGCATCGAATCGTATTTCAGCCCCTGCACCGCGATGCCGTAATGCGACAAGATGTTGATGTCGTACTTCGCGTGCTGCCCCAGCTTGGGCTTGGCCGGGTCCTCGAAGATGGCCTTCAGTGCGCGCACCACCGTGTCGCGATCGAGCTGCGCGGGTGCGCCGGGATAGTCGTGAGCCAACGGGATGTAGCAGGCCTTGCCCAGCTCCACCGAAAAGCTGATGCCGACCATCTCGGCGCGCATCGCATCGATGCTGGTGGTTTCAGTATCGAAGGCGATGAGGTCGGCGTCATGCAGCCGCTGCAGCCAGATCGCGAACTGCTCGGGCGTGGTCACCAGTTCGTACTCGCCCGGCTGCGACAGCGAAGGATCGGGCGCGTCGGACGCGGCGGGCGTTTGGTCAGTGGTGGTGACAGCCACTACTTCGACGATCACACTACCACCGCCGACTTCCGCTTCCAGATCCTTCAGCGCCGCCTTGAAACCGTAGCGGGTGAACAGCGCGCGCAGCGTATCGGTGTCGCGTTCGCGCAGGGTGAGGTCGGTGGGCGCCAGCGGCAGCGGCACGTCGGTCTTGATGGTGACCAGTTCGCGCGACAGCGGCAGTTGCGGCAGAGCGTCGCGCAGGTATTCGCCGATCTTGCCGCCGACCTTGTCGGCGTTGGCCATCACGCCATCCAGCGAACCGTATTCGGCCAGCCATTTCGCGGCCGTCTTGGGGCCGCATTTGTTGACGCCGGGCACGTTGTCCACGCTGTCGCCGGTGAGGGCCAGGAAATCGATGATGCGCTCGGGCGGCACGCCGAATTTCGCGGTGACGCCCTCGATGTCGAGCGTGGTGTTGGTCATCGTGTTGACCAATGTCACCTGCGACGTGACCAATTGCGCCAGGTCCTTGTCGCCGGTGGAAATCTCCACCTCGATGCCTTGCGCCTGCGCCTGCAGCGCGATGGTGCCGATCACGTCGTCGGCCTCGACGCCGCTCTCGCACAGGATGGGAAAGCCCAGCGCGCCCACGATCGCCAGCATCGGCTGCACCTGGCTGCGCAGGTCATCAGGCATCGATGGCCGGTTCGCCTTGTACTGGTCGTAAAGCTCGTCGCGAAACGTGGGGCCGGGTGCGTCGCAGACGAATGCCAGGTAATCCGGCGCCTCGCGCAAGGTGGCGCGCAGCATGTTGACCACGCCGAACAGCGCGCCGGTGGGCTCGCCGTGTTCGTTGGTCAGCGGCGGCAGCGCGTGGAACGCGCGGTACAGGTAGGAAGAGCCGTCGATCAGGACAAGTTTGGGCATGGCAGGGCAACCGTCGAAGGCGGCCGGCTTCGCGCTGGCCGTTAGCGGGCCATTCTCGCATGCGTGGCCAGCCGTGCTTCACGGTTGGCTGGCACGGGCGCTGTTATCCTGCGCGCTCCGATCGAGGATACCGTCATGAAATCCGCTGTCCTGCTGGTCACCTCCAGCTTGCTGTTCGCCGCCAGCGCGTTGGCGCAGACGCCGCCGACCAAGGCGTTGCCCCCGCCGGGTATCAACGATCCTGGCGTGCACGCCACGAGCCCCGCCACGCCCGCGAAAAAGCCGCTCGACCTGAAACCGCACGCGGTGCCGTCCACGCAGGCGAACGTGGTTGCGGCGCCGGACACCAGCGATGCGCTGCCCGACGTCGCCGTGCGCAAGGAAGGCGACAGCACCATCCAGGAATACCGCCGCAACGGCCAGCTCTACATGGTGGTGGTGACGCCGAAAACCGGCATTCCCCACACCTACACCGTCGATCCGCAGGGCCGGCTGGTGGACGAGCACGGCCAGAAGCCTACGCGCCCGGTGATGTACAAGGTGCTGGAGTGGGGCAAGAGCCCGCCGGCCACGGATGACTCGGCACCTACCGACGCTGGCGACCACTGAGCGTCGCGAACCGGACAAGGCCCAAAACGTCGGGTGGAAGCGGAGACGCGCCATGCCATTGCGTGAAAGCTGGTTGCTGTTTGCATTGGGCTCGGCGCTGTTCGCGGCGCTGACCGCGTTGTTCGGCAAGCTCGGCGTGGTCGGCATCAATTCCAACCTCGCCACGTTCATCCGCACCGTGGTGATTCTTGTGGTCACCGCCGGCATTCTCAGCTTGCGCCACGAGTGGGCCAAGCCTGCCGGCCTGCCGCTGCACAGCTGGCTGTTCCTGGTGTTGTCCGGCATCGCCACCGGCCTGTCGTGGCTGTGCTACTACCGCGCGCTTCAACTCGGCCCGGTGAGCAAGGTGGCGCCGATCGACAAGCTCAGCGTGGCGCTGGCGATCGTGTTGGGGCTGGTGTTCCTGGGCGAGCGGCCAAGCTGGCCGCTGCTGATCGGTGGCGGGCTGATCGTGGCCGGCGCGATGGTGATCGCGCTGTTCTGAGAAGTGGATCAGGACGGATCGTCCAGTTCCGGGTAGTGGCGAAAGATACCGTCCTCGTTGAACGCCAGGCGGCGCGGCGATGCCAGGTAGGCGGCAATCCGCGGCCGCGCCGCCACGCGCTGGCTCAACGCGCACAGCAGCGGCAGCTCGCGCTTCAGTCGCCGCATCGCGCGGGGAAACGCGTAGTCCAGGCCGCTCATCAACTGGAACAGCGACAAATCGACGTACGAGTGCTGGCGCAGCGCGTACCGGCCGCCGCTGCGTTCCAGCACCTGTTCGAAATAGCCCAGGAATTTCGGCAGGCGGTTTTCGCGCAAATCGTGGGCGCGGCGTCGCGCCTCGCGGCGCTGGTCTTCGTAGTAGAGGCTGCTGGCCACGGGATGATGGCTGTCGTGGATCTCGGCCACGACGTCGGCGATGGTCAGCTGCAACTGGTGCGCGTACAGCCGACGCGGCTCCCCGTCGGGCACCAGCTTCAGCGGTGGCCCCAGGTATTGCAGGATTTCCGCCACCTGCGCGATCACCAGCCGTCCGGCCTTCAGGAAGGGCGGAGCGAAGGGCAATGCGCCCTCATGCCTGCCTTCGAGAAATGGCGCGATGGCATCGTCGCCCCGGTCGCGCGCTACGTCGTCGTAACCGACACCTGCATCCTCCAGCGCCAGCCGGATGAATTCGCCGCGGCCCTGGATGCCCGACCAGTAATACAGCGCATAACGCATGACAGTCTCCAGCTCAAGCTACGCATGCTGGACCGCGCACCTTCCACGGAACGTGTAGGAGCGCACCCTGTGCGCGATTGCCTTTCCGGCGGGATTCGCGAAAAGCCATCGCGCACAGGGTGCGCTCCTACGAAGGCATCAATGCCGGAAATGGCGCATCCCGGTGAACACCATCGCGATGTCATGTTCGTCGGCGGCGGCGATCACCTCGCTGTCGCGCATCGAGCCGCCCGGCTGGATCACGGCGCTGATGCCGGCTTCGGCAGCGGCGTCGATGCCGTCGCGGAACGGGAAGAAGGCATCGGACGCCATCACCGAGCCGCGCACCTCGAGCTTCTCGTCGGCGGCCTTGATGCCGGCGATCTTCGCGCTGTAGACGCGGCTCATCTGGCCGGCGCCGATGCCGATGGTCTGGCGGTCGCGGGCGTAGACGATGGCGTTGCTCTTGACGAACTTGGCCACTTTCCAGGCGAAGATCAGGTCGTCGATCTGCGCCGGCGTGGGTGCGCGCCGGGTCACCACCTTGAGGTCGTCCGCGCCGATCATGCCGGTGTCGGCCGTCTGGATCAGCAGGCCCGAACCCACGCGCTTCACGTTCATGCCCGGATGCGGCGCACGCAGGTCGCCATCTGCCGGCGGCGGAATTTCCAGCACGCGCACATTGCCCTTCTTCGCGAACGCCTTCAGTGCGTCGTCCGCGTAACCCGGCGCCAGCACCACTTCAACGAACTGGCGCTCCACGATGGCGCGGGCGGTGGCGCCGTCCAGCTCGCGGTTGAACGCGATGATGCCGCCGAACGCCGAGGTGGGGTCGGTCTGGTAGGCCAGGTCGTAGGCCTTGCCGATGCCGTCCAGACTCACCGCCACACCGCAGGGGTTGGCGTGCTTCACGATCACGCAGGCCGGTTTCACGAAGCTGCGCACGCATTCCCACGCCGCATCGGCGTCGGCGATGTTGTTGAACGAAAGCTCCTTGCCCTGCAACTGGCGGAACGTGGCCAGCGTGCCTGGCGCGGGCGCGAGGTCGCGGTAGAACGCGGCCTGCTGGTGCGGGTTCTCGCCGTAGCGCAGGTCCATTGCCTTGACGAAGCGGCCATTCGACTGCGCCGGGAACGCGGCGTGACCGGCGACCGCGTCGTGGCTGTCGTTGAGCTCCAGGCCGGAGAGGTAATCGCTGATCGCGCCGCCGTAATTGGCCACCCGGTTGAACGCGGCAACGGCCAGCCTGAAGCGGGTAGCGCGGCGCAGGCCGCCTTCGGTTTCGATCTCGGCCAGCGCGTCGGCGTACTGGTCGGGCGAGGTCAGCACGCCCACGTCGTTCCAGTTCTTCGCCGCCGAACGCAGCATCGCCGGGCCGCCGATGTCGATGTTCTCGATCGCGTCCTCCAGCGTGCAGCCGGGCTTGGCCACGGTGGCTTCGAAGGGATAGAGATTCAGAACCAGCAGGTCGATCGGCGCGATGCCCAGCTCGGCCATCACCGCGTCGTCGGTGCCGCGCCGGCCCAGCAGGCCGCCGTGCACTTTCGGGTGCAGCGTCTTGACGCGGCCGTCCATGATCTCGGGGAAACCGGTGACGTCGCTGACGTCGGTGACCGCGATGCCGGCCTCACGCAATGCGCGTGCGCTGCCGCCGGTGGACAGCAGTTCCACGCCGTGTGCGCTCAATCGCCGGCCCAGGTCGATCAGGCCATCCTTGAAGGAGACACTGAGCAGGGCGCGGCGGATGGGGACGAGATCGGGTGCGGGCATGGCGTTTTCCAGCGGGGAAAACGTCACAGTATAGCCGTCCGAACGATTGCCTGGCTTTCAGCGGGGAAATACGGCAGCGGGCGATGCGGTCACAGCAACCCGTAGATGGCCAGTTTCTTGCGCAAGGTGGCGCGGTTGATGCCCAGCGCGGCGGCGGCGCGGCTCTGGTTGCCTTCGTGGAACGTCATCACCTCGCGCAACAGCGGCCCTTCCACCTCGCGCAGCACCATCGCGTGCAGGCCCTCGCTGCACTCGGCATCGCCGATGTCGGCGAGATAGCGGCGCACGGTGCGACTGACGCACTCGCTCAACGCGCTTTGCGAAGCGCTCTGCGACGAGGTCTGTTTTGCGGCCTCGACAACAGGCAGTCTGACGGCGTTCACGAGCGTTTCCTCTGGCATGCGAAGCGCGGCTGCATAGGCCGCTGGTTATATTTCTTTCGACTCCGCCGATGGCGGCGCGCATGCATGGTGACGTGCCGCATGCGGGAAGGGACCGAGTCTACCCGCGCGCGGCAGGAATTTTAAGTGCTGATGCAAGAGTTCGCATTCGGGATGCCGCTGTCATGACGCAAGCGGCCACGCTGGCGCGGTGAGCGGCAGCGGCGCCCGCGGCGGAACGCGGCGCTTATTCGAAATCGAAGGCAAAGGCGACGGCGCGCGTGCCCGGGTCTTCCACCTCGAACAGCAGGGCGGTGCGGCTGCCCGGCGCCAGCCCGCGCTGCAGGGCTTGTGCGTCGTCGAGATACTCGGCTGGTTGCAGCCGCCGCATCGCCACGCGCCTGCCCTGCGCGTCGGACAGCGTCAGCGTCACCACCGGATAGGGCTGGCTGAAAGCGGCGTCGTTGCGCACGCCAAGGCTGATCACCAGCGCGCCCGGTACACTGGGATGGGTTTGCACGTTGCTGGCCAGCAGTCGCAATTGCCCGGGTGCGGCCACCAGCGGCAGCTGGCAACGCAAGGTGTTGCAGATCTGCTGCAGCATGGGTCCGCTTTGCGGATCGCGGATCAGGAAATCCCGCTTGGCCCAGGCCAGCTGGCTGCCCAGCAGCAAGGTCAGAAACGTGCAGGCGAAAACCCAGGGCCAGAACCGTTCGGTCGATTCGCGCCGATGGCGCGCAAAGCGCGGCGCAAAGGTCAGCGGCCCGGGTGCATCGGCAACCGCGTTGCCGGCGGCATCGGCCAGGACGACCGCCGCTGGCACTGCCGGTGGGCGATACACCGCCAGCTCCAGCAGCGGCGGGCGCATCAGCGGCGGGTGCAGCGGCAGTTCCCGGAACGGCTCCGGCGGCAGCTGGTCGGTGAGGTTGGCCAGCGCATCGAAGGTGTCGCTGCAATGACCGCACGACACCTGTCCACCGGCGAGCGTCAGCGTCGCGGCGTCCAGCGAAAACACGGTGAGGCAGGCGGGACACTGCGTATACATGGATGCCTTCGTTCGGTGAACCGCAAGCTTAACGCAGCGGCCAGCGAGTCCGGACCGGCATGCTCAGCGCCGCCGTCCGCTGATGCGCACCCAGCCTTCGCGGGTGTCAGCACGCAATGCGTCGAACCATTCGTCGTAACGCTGCAGCAGTTCATCCTGCTGGCCGTCGAGGATGCCGGAGATGGCGAATGGTGCGCCGGGTTTCGCGGCGGCGGCAAAGGTGGGCGCCAATGCGCCGAGCGGGCCGGCCAGGATATTGGCGACGAAGATATCGGCCGGGTCGGCGTCCACAACGTCGGGCAGGAACAGGGCGAGCCGGTCGGCCACGCCGTTGCGGTCCGCGTTGTCGCGCGACGCGGTCAGCGCCTGCGGGTCGTTGTCCACGCCGACCGCGCGGGCGGCGCCCAGCTTCAGCGCCGCGATCGCCAGGATGCCCGAGCCACAGCCGTAGTCGGTGACGGTCTTGCCGGCCAGTTCCAGCCCGTCCAGCCATTCCAGGCACAAGGCCGTGGTGGGATGGGTGCCACTGCCGAAGGCGAGGCCGGGGTCGAGCCGCACCACCACCAGATCGTCGTCGGCCGGCGGCTCGATGTTCCAGGGGTAGATCCACAGCCGGCGCCCGAACGGCATCGGCTTGAACTGGTCCATCCAGGCGCGTTCCCAATCCTGGTCGGCGACTTCGGTGAAGCCGAGCTGGTCGGGCTCCAGCCAGGGCAGCAGCTCGCCCAGCGCGGCGCCCAGGCCGCGGCGATCGGTGTGCTCGTCGAACAATGCATCGAGCGTGATCGTGGGCCACAGCGGCAACTCGCCCACGCCGGGCTCGAAGATCGCCTGTTCGTCAGGCGTTTCCGCATTGGCGTCGCGCAGCGTCACCGACAGCGCGCCCAGATCCTCCAGCGCCTCTTCCGCGCGGGGTTGCTGTTCGGTGCGCACGACCAGGGAGAGTTCGAGGAAAGGCATGAGGTCTTCGATGGCGGGTAGGAGCGCACCCTGTGCGCGATGCCTTTCGTCACGTCACGAAGGGCATCGCGCACAGGGGGCGCTCCTGCAGGTGGTCAGGCACCGCTGGCGGCTTTCTCTTTCTGCTCGGCCATGCGTTTTTCGAGGTAATGGATGTTCTGCCCGCCGTGCTGGAACCCGACGTCGCTCATGATTCGCTGCTGCAGCGGGATGTTGCACTTCACGCCTTCGATCACCGTTTCGGCCAGCGCCAGCCGCATGCGCGCGATCGCGGTTTCACGGTCGGGTCCGTGCACGATCAGCTTGCCGATCATCGAGTCGTAATTGGGCGGAATCTTGTAGCCGTCGTACAGGTGCGTGTCCACGCGCACACCGGGGCCACCGGGTGCCTCGAAGCGTTTCACCGTGCCCGGGCTGGGCATGAAGGTGTCCGGGTCTTCGGCGTTGATGCGGCATTCGATCGCGTGGCCGCGGATCACGATGTCCTCCTGCCTGATCGACAGCTTCTCGCCGCCGGCGATCAGCAATTGCTCGCGCACAAGGTCGACCCCGGTGATCCACTCGGTCACCGGGTGCTCGACCTGGATGCGGGTGTTCATCTCGATGAAGTAGAACTTGCCCGCCTCGAACAGGAACTCGAACGTGCCGGCGCCGCGGTAGCCGATACGGATGCAGGCATCGGTGCAGACCTTGCCGATCTCGGCGCGCAGTTCCGGGGTGATGCCCGGAGCGGGGGCTTCTTCGACCACCTTCTGGTGGCGCCGCTGCATCGAGCAGTCGCGCTCGCCCAGATGGATGGCATTGCCCTGGCCGTCGGCCAGCACCTGGATTTCCACGTGGCGCGGATTCTCCAGGTATTTCTCCATGTAAACCTGGTCGTTGCCGAACGCCGCCTTGGCTTCCTGCTTGGTCATCACGATGGAGTTGGCCAGGTGCGCCTCGGTGCGTACCACACGCATGCCGCGGCCGCCGCCACCGCCGGACGCCTTGATGATCACCGGGTAGCCGATCTCGCGGGCGATGCGCAGGCTTTCGTCCACGTTGTCGTCCAGCGGGCCACCGGAGCCGGGCACGCAGGGTACACCCGCGGCTTTCATGGCGCGAATCGCCTCCACCTTGTCGCCCATCAGCCGGATCACGTCGGCGGTCGGGCCGATGAAGATGAAGCCAGACTGCTCCACCTGCTCGGCAAAATCGGCCCGCTCGGACAGGAAACCGTAGCCCGGATGGATCGCCTGGGCATCGGTGATTTCCGCCGCTGCAATGATCCGCGGAATGTTGAGGTAGCTGTCCACCGACGGCCCGGGACCGATGCAGATGCTTTCATCCGCCAGGCCTACGTGTTTCAGGTTGCGGTCGACGGTGGAATGCACCGCCACCGTCTTGATGCCGAGGCTGTGGCAGGCGCGCAGCACGCGCAGGGCGATTTCGCCGCGGTTGGCGATGACGACTTTTTCTAGCATCCCGGCGGCCTCAGGCAATCACGAACATGGGTTCGTCGAATTCCACCGGTTGCCCGTTCTCGATCAGGATCGCCTGCACCGTGCCGGCGACTTCGGCCTCGATCTGGTTGAACATCTTCATCGCCTCGATCACGCCCAGCGTGTCGCCGACTTTCACCTGCTGGCCGACCTTGACGAAGGCCGGTGTGCCGGGTGAAGCGGAAGCGTAGAACGTGCCCACCATCGGTGCCTTCACCACGTTGCCGGCCGGCAGGGCGCTGGCGGCGGGAGCTTCGGCAACGACGGGCGCCGGTGCCGCCGCGACCACTGGTGCGGCGGCCACGGCGACCGGGGCGGCGACGGGCGCGGTGCCCTTGGGGACGCGCGAGAGGCGTACCACTTCCTCGCCTTCCTTGATCTCCAGCTCGGCGAGGTTGGATTCCTCCAGCAAGTCGATCAGCTTCTTGATTTTGCGCAAATCCATCGGATCAGCCCTTCAGTTTCAGTGAATGCCACCGGCGGGTGGCTGGGAAAAGTTGACGGCCGGTTCAGGCGGTCGCGGCCGGCTGGAGGCGGTGGATCGCCGCCTCCAGCGCCAGGCGGTAGCTGTCGCCACCGAAGCCGCAGATCACGCCAATGGCCAGGTCCGACAAATACGAGTGATGGCGAAACGGTTCGCGTGCATGCACGTTGGACAGGTGCACCTCGATGAACGGCACCGCCACCGCGGCCAAGGCGTCGCGCAGGGCGATGCTGGTGTGGGTGAACGCGGCCGGGTTGAACAGGATCAGCGCGGTGCCATCGTCGCGCGCCTGCTGGATGCGGCCGACCAGCTCATGCTCGGCGTTGGACTGGAACCAGACCAGCTCGTGGCCGGCCGCCTGCGCCTGCGCGGCGAGCTGGGCGTTGATGTCGACCAGGGTCAGGTGCCCGTAGATATGCGGCTCGCGCGAGCCCAGCAGGTTGAGATTGGGCCCATGGAGAACCAGGATCTTTGCCACACGCCACCTGACTGCTTGCTCCGGACGCCCGGAATGCCGCGCAGTGTGCGCGTCGGCATCAAAGTTGTCCAGTTCGGCGCAGATCGGCGATGTTTGAAGAAGAAGCCTCGCTCCCGGCGACGTCGACGATACGCAATCGTACGTTTGGCCGCCTCAATCGGCCCGCGGCGCCAGCCATTGCTGCAGCAGGGCATCGTCCAGCGGGCCGGCATGCTGGGCTAATACGCGGCCATCGGTGCCGATCAGCACGCTATAGGGCAACACGTCGCTGACGTCACCAAACCGGTAGGCCGAACTCGGGTGCGACAGCTGCCCCAGCACGATCGGGTAGCTCACCGGATGGGCGGCCAGAAACGCGCGGACGGGCGCCGGTTGGTCCATCGCGACGCCGATCACGGTCGCGCCGCTGGCGCCGTGGCGCTGTTGGGCGCGATCCAGCGCCGGCATTTCCTCACGGCACGGCAGGCACCAGCTGGCCCAGAAATTCAGCACGACCGGGTGGCCGCGATAGTCGGCCAGGTCGTGCGTCGTGCCGGACAGGTCGGACAACTTGAGCACGGGCGCCGGTTGCCCGACCAGGGGCGTGGATGCTGGCGGCGCGCCGGCCTGGCGTTGCCAGTAGCCGCCCGCACCGGCGACCAGCACGGCCAGTCCCAGGATGATCCAGTTGCTGCGGCTCAGCATCATTTCGTCGCGTCCGTCAGTGCCTGCTCAACCATCGAAGTGGTCAGCACGGTGGAAAGCTGGCGGCCCGGCCCGCCGTCGCTCGGAAACACCACGTAGAGCGGCACGCCGGGCGAGTTGTGCTGTTGCAGGAAGGCGCTGATCACCGGGTTGACGTCGGTCCAGTCGCCTTTCATGTAGACCGCGCCGGTGCGCTGCAGCAGTGCGCGGAAGCTAGCGGTATTGAGTACGGTGTGTTCGTTCGCCTTGCAGGTGACGCACCAGTCGGCGGTGATGTCGACGAAAACCGGCGTGCCGGCAGCGCGCAACGCGGCCAGCTTTTCGGGGCTGTACGCCACCACGCCTTCCTCAGCCATTGCGCCGGCCGCCGCCGGCAGCACGTGGGCCAGCAGGTAGAGCGGTGCCAGCGTAGCCAGCGCCAGCGGCAGCACCCACGCGCGGCCGGCGATGCCGCGCGAACGGCTGCGCTCGAACCACCACAGCGTCATGGCCAGCAGCACCATCGCCACCAGCACCAGGCCCACCGCGTCCGCGCCGCGCTGGTTGGCCAGCACCCACACCAGCCACGCGGCGGTGAGGTACATCGGAAACGCCAGCACCTGCTTCAGGGTTTCCATCCAGCGGCCGGGTCGCGGCAGCAAGCGGCCCAATGCGGGTACGAAGCCGATCGCCAGGAACGGCAAGGCGAGCCCCACACCCAGCGCCAGGAACACGCCCAGCGCTGACAGCATCGGTGCGGCGAAGGCATAGACCAACGCGCCACCCATGAACGGTGCGGTGCAGGGGCTGGCCACCACCACGGCCAGCACGCCGGTGAAGAAATCGCCAGCCGGCCCGGAACGCGACGCCAGCCCGGCGCCGGTATTGCCCAGCGAGGCGCCGAACTGCACCACGCCGGACAGCGACAGCCCCACCGCCAGCATCACGCAGGCCAGCATGCCCACCAGTAGCGGCTGCTGCAATTGCGAACCCCAACCCAGCGAGTGGCCGGCGGCACGCAACGCCAGGATGCCCAAGCCCAGCGCGGCGAAACTGCACAGCACGCCCGCGGTATAGAACAAGGCGTGCCGCCGCGCCGCCGTCCGGCTTTCGCCGCTTTCCAGCACGCTGACCGCCTTGATCGACAGCACCGGGAGGACGCACGGCATCAGGTTCAGCACCAGTCCGCCCGCCAACGCCAGCGCCAGCGCGGCCAACAGGCCGGTTCGAATCGGGGGGGAGGGTGTGGCGTCGACAGGTGCCGGTGCGGCAGCCGTGGCGCTGCCACCCAGATCGACCGTAACCGTGCGGGTCATCGGCGGGTAGCAAAGCCCGCCGTCCTGGCAGCCCTGGAATGTGGCCTGCAGGGTCAGTTGCTTGCGGCCGGCCAAATCGCCATCCACCGCCACCGGCACATCGACCTGGTCGAAATAGACCACGACGTTGCCGAACTGCGGGTCGGCGTGCATGACGCCGTCAGGCCATTCGGGCGGCCGCAGGCGCAGGCCATCGGCGTTGGTCAGCTTCAGCGTGGTGCGGTCGCGATACAGGTAATAGCCCTTGGGCATCGACCAGCGCAGCAGCAGATGGCCGGGGCCCGGTGCCGCGGCTTCGAAGCGGAACGCCTCCTCCTCGGGCAGCGGTGCGGCGGCCATGCCCGCCGGCGCGCTGGCGCCGCGGCTGCCCAGCCCGATCAATGCCGCGCCCAGGCTTTGCCCGGCCGACGGGGACGCGCCGGCGTTGGCCGGCAGCGGCAGATCGAGGTGTTCGGTGTGGGGCGGATAGCAGATCTTCGGATCGACCTCGTGGCAACCCTGGTACTGCACGTCCAGCTTCAGGCGGGTGGTGCCGGCGGCCACGGTGTAGGGCACCGTGGCATCCACGCCGTGGTGGTAGGTCTCCACGTCGCCGAGGTATTCGTCGTGGTGTTTTTCGCCATCGGGCAGCTGTGCGGTGCCCAGGGTGACGCCGGGGCCGGCGCTGAACTTCATGCGGCCGCGGTAGAGGTAGTAGTCCGGCGCGATGGTCCAGTGCAGCTTCAGCGCGCCGGGCGTTGCGGTGTCGGCGCTCAGTTTGTACGCCTCGGTCACCGGCAGCAGGTTGTCTTCCTGCGCCAGCGCGGGCAGGGCAGCAAACAGCAGGCCCAGCAACACCGCCAGCAAGGCCGGCAGCCGTTGAATACGTCGGAAACGCATCGCTTGCATTACAACTCCGGCCCGTGGGACGCGAAAAGGTTGCCGGCAATGTCCGGCGCACGAGGACACAACATTATGCCCCGCTCCCCAGGGCGGGGCCGGGCGTGCGGCGTTTTGCGCGGCGCCGCGGCGGCCTGCACCTCAATCCGCGCTCTGCGCGCGCACCCAGTCAAGGTAGGCGTCATGGCCCTGGGCGATGGGTACGGCGATCAACTCCGGCAGATCATACGGGTGCAGTTGCAGCAGCCGTGCCTTCAGCGCCTCGAAACGTGCGGCGGTGGTCTTGATCAGCAGCAACTGTTCATCGTCGGTGACCACTTTGCCCTGCCAACGATAGGTGGAGCGGATGCCGGGCAGGCGATTGACGCAGGCGGCCAGCCGTTCGCCCACCAGCGCGTCGGCGAGTGACTGGGCGCTGGCCGCGTCGGGGCAACTGCAATAACAAAGCAGGACGGTATCGGACATTCCTTCAGCCTAGCTTGCATCCGATCCGTCGGGAGGCCTTGAAACCCGTCCCGGTTCACCCAATTAGCTGTCGGGTCACCCGATCGAACCGCTTGCAGCGGTTTTCTGTATCGCTAAAATTGGCACTCATATACCCTGAGTGCTAACAAGGCCATTGATCCGGGCCTTCGAAGCTTTGTTCCACCTCAACCGTTTGGAGTCATCCATGAGCACACTGCGTCCGTTGCACGACCGCGTCATCGTCAAGCGCCTGGAAGAGGAGCGCGTCTCCGCCGGCGGCATCGTCATCCCCGACAGCGCCACCGAAAAGCCCACCCGCGGCAAGGTCGTCGCCGCCGGCACTGGCCTGATCATGAGCGACGGCAAGGTTCGCCCGATGTCGTTGAAGGCTGGCGACGTGGTGCTGTTCGGCAAGTATGCCGGCCAGGAAATCAAGATCGACGGCGAGGATCTGGTGTTCCTGAAGGAAGACGACATCGTGGCGGTGATCGAGGGCTGATGGGCTGGGGCTTCGACAGGCTGAGCGCGAAGCAAAAAGCGCGCTTGCCAGTCGCCTTTGGCTCCTTCCGGTAGCACCTCGCAAGATTTTCTCCATTCTTAATTCAATTTTTTTGAGGCAAAAAAATTATGGCCGCTAAAGAAGTACGTTTCGGCGAAGACGCCCGCGCCCGCATGCTGAAAGGCGTCAACACCTTGGCCAATGCGGTCAAGGTGACCCTTGGCCCGAAGGGCCGCAATGTCGTGCTCGAGAAGAGCTTCGGCGCGCCCACGATCACCAAGGACGGCGTGTCCGTCGCGAAGGAGATCGAGCTGGCCGACAAGTACGAGAACCTGGGCGCGCAGATCGTCAAGGA
>Ga0134125_10004249_pt1 | contig 16399 bp, 27 predicted proteins | sample KB31751_FD_96464 | JGI IMG/M metagenome (GOLD analysis project Ga0134125, IMG submission 96464) | Terrestrial soil microbial communities with excess Nitrogen fertilizer from Kellogg Biological Station, Michigan, USA - KB3-175-1 | ecosystem: Environmental > Terrestrial > Soil > Unclassified ...
CGGCCACCCCACAACAGCATCAACCGACGCCACAATATCCGGGGTGACGGTGGCCCATCCAGCAAACCAAGAATCGATGGAAACAAGATGAGAAGCGAATTTAGAGGAATCGATTCCCCTAGCTTTGAACTTAGCGACTGTATCCGTGGAAGCCAATTGAGCACGTGTTTTATCGTCCCAATAGACCCCTGGCTTAAACAGGGTGAGTCCGGAACGGGCTTCATATGACCATTCACCTAATCCTGAGCCGATTTCCAATGAGGGATGCGGAGTGAGGAAGAATACCGCATCGGTGGCTACTTGCGCGACCCCTAAACCACGTAAAGGGTGTGATGCAATAGCTCTACAAATCATTTCCCGAGTGCCAGAGGTAATGAGTGACGCATAAACGGGGTTCCCATATATCGGAGTGCCCACCGATTGAGCGAATTTTCCATACATGGAATTGTAAACCAGTTTCGCGGCCTTACCGGCCGGTGTGTCTTTGCCTACTGCGAGTCGATGGGCGTACAGCGCTGATACCTCAGATAGCGGCGGTGGGCAGTCACACGGGCTGTATTTGACCCATTCGAATATATTATACCCGCTAACCATTCCAGCCGACTGGGCGGCAGTGAGCTCAGATAACCAATACCACCCCTCAGAACAAGTCGGACGGATAATATTTCCGTCATGCATACGATGCAGCATGGCTCCGATGGGTGAGTGTCCAATAGATCCAGGGGTGTGTGTCCACACTCGGGCCCGGACAAGGACGTATTCGGATGAAGACCACGATAACGATCCTTGACCTCTCGAATACGTACCATGCTCTAGACACCTTAACGAAGCGATGATGTGAGGATAAGCGGAGTTGATATCGTATTCATGCGTGATGCCGGGAATATGACCGTGCATCATTTGCTCGAACCATCCACCGAAATACGATGCTTGGGCAGCCGCGAGGAACCACGAAGGTACAGCGTTCAAGTAGTCCTTTGACCTGGGCAAACGTCCCTTCAGCCACGCCGAGGCGGCCTGCCCGGGACCGAACCATTGTCGCGGTGATAAGCTGATTCCGATTTCTGAAAATCCCTTACGTAATTGATCCATTGCTGTCGAGAGTGTCTGATTTTCAAGATGATTATAACGTCGCATATCATCGTCAAGATAAGCCGAAGCGCGTTTAGCTTTTCCCGCCTTGATGATTTCGTAGTCACTAAACGAAACAATTGGTTCACCCCAATTCTTAGGATCAATAACAGTCATAAAAGACGATTGCCAGAATCCACCGGCATCACAAATATACATCCACGATTTCTTATCGGGACAAGGGCACGTGGCATATTCACAGGAACAAGTCTTAGGCCGGATACGCAATCGCTTGGAGCCGAGGATATCGAATTGCCATCCGTCGCAATCTACCGGATGAGGTTCTTTCCCGGGAATGCGATGCTTACGGAGCGCTTGACCAGCCGTAGTGAATAGCATATAGGCCCTATCGGCTGGGAGGCCTGACAGGATACAGGTGAAATCGTATCCGAGATAAAAACCGACATAAGCGCATCCAGGTCCGTTCGATTCGAAGCAACGATATAGAAAACTAAAACATTCCTGCCACGAAAGCCCCTGAGCAGAATGAATCTGGTCTTTTCCGCACCCCAAGAGGACGTAACAAGAGGGGTCTTCACCAAGCCCTTCCCCGTCAATGGATATAAACCGCGCAGTACCGGCACGGCAATCAGCTGTGCACCGAATCTGGCGCATGTCGATAGGGTCGAACGTACGGCCACAGTTTATACACTCCCGATAACGAGTGAATGATTCTAGTGATACCATGTGAAGTTGAATTCTCCCTCAATGAATTCACGGTCACCGGCAACAACGCGTTCGGCTTCATCATCGGTCAACTCTAAGAATCGACGTAGATCTTTCAAGGCTGGTTTTGAGAAGTGCCCAAGAGTGTCTTTGACTCCGTTGGATACATACTGACGGGCCCTGTCTTCATTCCACCGAGGCCGGTCACCCCATAATTCACGCTTGCGAGCGACTACCTGATCAACTAGGCCATGACGTTCGCGCCGATAATCCTTGTAGCGCTGCCTGCCAGATTGCTTATAGGCGTCTTGCGGGTGCTCTGGCGTGCGTGCGTGCCCTCTCGCAGCGGAAAGGGATACCCCGCTCTCATACTGAGAGCGGGATATCCCTGACCGTGTAAGACGTGCACGATACGCAGGTGAGAGTGAGTCCCAGTTACGGACTTTCCCCCCTGGCATACCTCACCACGTCCATTCCTCTAGAGTTTCGGGTTCTATCTCAACAGACGATATTGAGTTGTGCACGTGAACCCATTCACCCGCACATCGTGCGTGAGAGAATATCGGGTGATTGTGGAATTCATCGTGAATTTCTTGGAGAGCTAAGAGGAATGACGGGAAGTGCCTTTTTATCTGTTCAATCTCCGCAGTCACCATACCGTGTGCGAACCATAGGTGACTGCGGAGCCGGTGAACGTTAGAATCCGGGCTCGTCAGTTGATGTGGACGAGCCCCCGGGCACGCCATCGAAATCAGCGGGGGTCTCGTCATCCCCGTAGGGGTTGTATCCCAATTCTTGCGCCATGGTGTTTTCACACACCACGGTCCAGACGTGATACTTGACGGGCTTTCCATCCTTACCCTTACGCGTCTTGGATTCGGCCTGTCCACCGTAGAGGACGGTCACGTTCTCCCCGGGACGGGGCTTGGATGCCATGAGGGCATCCTTAGCGGTCTGGTGGAACACGTGCCACGCGAAATATGTCACCTCGTCACCGGAGGGGACAGCGATGACCACGCACGGGTAGTCGCCGTATTCGGACGTGCGCTTGATGATTGCGGCGATGGTGCCGGACATGGACTTTTCGGCCCAGGCGGGGCGGTCCTTCTTGAAGGTGTCGAACTTGTCCGGTCGCCACGCGGGGGCGGCCTTGATACGTGCGACTTCTTCAGCGGTGAGCGGCATTTGATGCATTCCTTTTCATCTGAGATACGACGCGTGCAATTGAGCACCCGGCCGAGTGTGGAGTATAAATTACGGTTTTATGTGCCCCCGCAATTCTCCGTGTCTCCCTATTCGCGCCACATGCCGGACACGCGGAAGCTTTATCCAATAACATACGAGGGTTCATGTCACCACCTTTATACTCCACACTCAACCTACCCGGAACGGCCGGGCCGTCCTCACAGGAGAACCATAGCACCGACCAGGCCGGATGCAACACTGGCACGTTGTCAAGAGTCCTGCCAACCTGTAAGATAGACCGTAGGTTCACTGGGAGTACAAGGAAATCACGCGACAGTATCAAAGCGTGAGTATCAGAGTGGATTATGCGGGGCCCCGGATTCCTTTCCTGTCGTATGGCAGGTTTCTTGCCGGGGCCCTCCACATACAAAAGGAAACCAAAACAATGTGGAAGCCTAAGTTCGTAGAGACCGGGGTCCAGAAATTCACTGAGGCCCCGCAAAAGGCCATCACCATTAGCCTCTTGGCTCTGGCTATCGCCCTGGTCACTCTTTTCGCTGTCAGTCACAAGATGAAGGCAGCGTAAGTCATGGCACTTCAAATTCAGGATGCCCCGGCACCGCCCCCGCGTAATCAGGCTAAGAAGACCGCCGCTACACCCTCCAAGACGGTCACCAAGGTTCAGACCCCCGAGGAAGCGGCAGCGGCACGTATTAAGTACCGTACGGAAGGTGCCGTAGGTCTAGGACAGATCGGTGTCTTCATCACCGGTATTTTCGGCTGGAAAGCCGATGCCGGAACCATCGCTATGTACGCACCGCAGATGGGCACTGAGGCCGCTAAGCTGGCTGAAACGAATGAAAAGCTCGGTGCGCAAATGGACCGTATGGCCGAGATGGGGCCGTACGCTGCCCTACTCGCCATCGGAGTCCAATTCGGTGCACAAATTGCGGTCAACCATGGATGGCTGAAGGCGGATAAGTTCGGTGCCGGTTCCACCATCATGGACCCTGAGCAGATTATTGCCGAGGTCGAGACTCAACAGGCTATCGAGGCCGCACAGCGTGCCGAGGAATTGGCCGCACAGAAGGTAGAGGCCGCTCGCCGTTTGCAGGCTGCCCGGGAACGTCGTGAACAAGCGGAACAGTTCATGAACGAGATTCAGATCCCGGAGAGCGTGAGTGTATAACAGTGGCGAACCCATCATCGATATGCCCCCGGGTGCTTATCAGGGCCCCATGGGCATATGGGTTGTGCCACGCGATGAATTCGCACAGCATTACTTCACTCTCTTACCAGGCGAACACCTGTTGTTTGCCGGACCGACGCAACGGGGTAAGACGCGACTTATCATGCGCCTGGCGAAATACAACGCCACGGAGGACTATCCGTGGTATGTCATGCTCTCCAAGCCCCGTGACCCTGAGACAGAACGAGCGGCTAGGCAGCTTGAATTTCGCACTACGGCGGTTTGGCCACCGAAAGCAAGCATCACCGATTTCACGAGAGACAAGCCGAGAGGCTATGTCATCAAACCCAAATTCGGTGATCTACGTCAAGACCGCGAAAATGTTGCGAACGTCTTCCGTGAGCTTATCCACGATCGGTATCGGAAGGCCGCCGTAAAGGGTGAAAAGGGCTTGCTAGTGGCCGATGACATGCCCCATAAGTCTATTATCCTGGGCCTCGATGAAGAGATGACGGATATTACGACCATGGCGGGGGCACTCGATTTAGGTCTCGCGGGGGCCGTACAAAAGCCCACCAGTGCCGGTCGAACCTCCCTATGGCTTTACGGAGCCTGTGAGCACGCGTTCATCTTCAGTGACCCCGACCGTAAGAACAGACAGCGATACGACGAAATCGGCGGCCTCGATCCCAAGTTGTTGGAGAGAGTCACCATGGAAATCAGTCCGTATCAGTGTGTCTATGTCAAAAGGTCAGGCGGTTATATGTGCATCGTGGACAAGGATTAAAGGAATGGCGAACACAGCGCAGGAACAAGCCCAGTCAGAGATGACCGATCTTTTTAGATTGGTTATCTTCCATATTCCCAGTATCGCGGGAAACCAGTTCGTTCGCACCAATATTGACAAGCCTTCCGACAACATGACCGCGTACAGTCACACTCACACGTACACAGAACCGGATGGTTCTGAGTACGAAATCGAAGTGACCCTTGCCGTAGGCTATGAGGTCACCCGTAAGGGTCAGCCCCCGAGGCCGGCCGAGGCCCCGCGGTCATGATAGTCGCAGGTCATAGCTTTGATCCACTTCATGTAAGGGTTAAGAAGGTGACATACATTGGGTGAGTACGTGGAAATTACCGACGCGGCAAAGCGTATGAGTGATATCTGTAACGGTATCATCGTCGCTCAGCCATGGGAGGTAGTGACTCGCTCTTGGATGGCATTCCGACTGGACACCGGAGAATCCGACGGTACGCTTTACGACTCTCTACCCGACGCGAGAGCGCATCAAATTGACGAGTCGAAATGCGCCTATGTGACCCTCCGCAGTAGTCCCGGAGGAATGACCCCTCGTGAGGCACAGTCAATCCTGGATTTCAACAGGGCAGCATACGACGCGGGTTATCGTATGACCGACCCCGATGACCACATGGAAAGGCAAATGCCTCTCGTCATGCCGCTACCCCGTGAGCAACTGAGACAGCAACTCGGGAGACTCATCAATAAGAGCGGTAAATCCATCCAACGATATCGTGAAAACTAATCGAGAGAGGGTCACACGGTGAGCGGTTCTGCCACCATGACGCGGCCCCAAGCGGGAGCTAAGCCGAATGCTAAGGCTCAGGCTGCCGCACCGCCCCCGCGTCCCTTCCGTGCCGGTACTCAGTCCATGGAAGATGCCCAGTATGACCAGTCGGTTACCCTGGCAGCCTCTACCAAAAAGGCGATTCCGTTCACCCTCAACGGTGACGGTTTCCTCCGTGGTATTTGGTGTCTGTTCGAAATGGTGACCAGCGGTAATGCCGCTACGGTCACGTTCGCGCAGAACGGTCCCTTCAATGTCATCGACACCGTGGTTTTCTTGGACACCTCCAAGCGACCCACCTTCGGACCGTTCGATGGCTACACCTGGTTTGTCATCAACAAATTCGGTGGGTATTTCAACAACAATGACCCCCGAAACGACACCATCTACACTGCAACCACCGGCGCAGGTTCCACGGGCGGTAGCTTCACCTTCCTCCTGTACCTGCCCATCGAGGCCGTATCCCGCGATGGTCTCGGCGCACTGGTCAACAAGAACACGGCTGTCCCGTATGAGGTTGACCTCACCATCGCCGCGTCCGGCACCCCGTACGGCACCGCACCGACCACCCCGGGCACGATGCGTATCCGGATGGTCCAGGACAACTGGTGGGAACCCAAGGGCACCGACCCCAAGGGACACCCCCTCGCACCCAAGCCCCCGGCAATCAACTCCACTCAGTTCTGGGCTTCCAACAACTACGTGGTGAATGCCGGTGCCGTCCCCGGGCAACAGCTCTCCACCGGTCTCGGATACCCCATCCGGAACTGTCACTTCATGCTCTTGGACTCCACCAACAGCCGCTCTCAGGGTGAATCGGACTGGCCAGATCCCGTGACTATCACGGTGGAGAAAAACCAGCTGTTCATCCGTGCCAAGAAGATTTGGCAGACGCGTATCTGTCGCGCGTATGACCTGCGTTCCGGCACTGCGGACACCGCGAACGGCCTGGAAAACGGCATCTACCCGATGTGGTTCAATCAGGATTTCGCGGCTCAGCCTGGCCTGGAATTGCGAAATGGATACCTGATCACCCGAGGTGGTCAGAACTTCCTTTACACGGGCACCATTCAGGGTAGCGGTTCGCACACCCTGTACACGTTCGTGAACTGGATGGCACCCGCTAACGGTGACCCCGCGTCACTCGCAATGGGAAGGTAAGACGAAATCATGGCGTACCCCTCTGAGCGTCTGAATCAGGGCACCCCGGAAGACAAGACTCCGGCACAGCCGGAAAATGTCGCACCGGCCTCGCAGACGGAACAGGATGACTGGGCGGAATTCCAAGCTTACAAGGCTTGGAAGTCTCGTCAGTCGGCACAGCCGGAGCCGGAGCCGGAGCCGGAAGACGAGGTTCCGGCACCCTCTCCGGTGCTGAATCCGGATGAGCATCAGGCTGATATCTCGGTGGAAAAGGGTGAGCTGGAAACGGCCATCCGTTCCGGTCAGCTCCCCCCGGGTGCTCTGGAAAGACTCCTCAAGCGTCTTGACGATGTCGAGGGAGAATTGGCACGGTACCGGGCCGGACAGTCCAGTGACGCCACCGGTCCCGATGGTGGCGCACCCGTTCCGCATCACCTTCACTTGGTGGACGGTACGGTCATCACCAATCACCCGGGATTGGCCACGCACGTTGCCCATGAAGACGGGCGTATCGTGCGTGTCCTCCATGCATTCCGTGCGGACGAGGATATCAACCGTCCGTAACTTCTGATCAGAAGGGATCAGGAAAAAGCTAATGAAGAATGTCAGTTGGCTCTGGCTCGCAGTCGGTATCGGCGTGGGTGTGTACGTCGTGCCCAAGCTTCCGTTCCGGTTCCCGGGGGTCTGATCCCGAAATGGCTACCCCGGCGGGAATCATCTTCGCGGCTGGTGGAATCACCATGCTGAATGAGGCACTTTCCGTACCCGCTAACGGAACCACAGCGGACATATTGAAAGCGCTTAATTGGAAGGTGATTCCCGCCACGGCCATTGCGGCAGGACTCTTTACGGGTCTATCCGAATTAAGTCAACCGGTGGCAACACGTCTAGCGTGGCTAGTATTCGTTACCACCCTTTTCGCTGGATTCGGAACGGCCCCGAGCGTCATTCAACGATTGAATGACCTCATGGGATTCGACTCACCACCTTCCAATCCTGTCCCTAAAACAGGATTGCCAATCCAGTAACGGAGAGCTGGTATGGGAACGGTACAGAAAATCGCGCTAGCTGTTGTCGGCGTGGGTTTCGTCACCACCCTCGTTCTCCCCACGCACACTACACCGGCCGTTGTGGGCAGCTTGGCTAAGCTCTCCACCGGAACACTTTCCGTGGCCGAGGGTACCGCGTCCGGGGCAATCGGGGGTTAAATCACATGGGATGGAATCAGCAAAGCACATGGAATGGTGCCGGTTGGACGGGTGCTAGCGGATATCAAATCGGGTTTGCCGGAGACTATCCGGAAATTGGACCCGATGGTTTCGTAACTGATTCCATCCACGGTACCGACAGTGACCCCAATGGACCGAACTTCTCTGCTCAAGAGGGTCCGGAACAATCGACTCCTGTTGTATGGCAGGACGATACCCAATTCACCCAATATCAGGGTGCCGATGGGTGGACCCTCGATAACCTAGACCTGCCAGACCCATCCGAAAATCCGGGCACAGTAGGTCACGGGTCATCCATGGGGCCTGCCACTGGACACGGTATTGACCGGGGTCACGCACAGGACGTTTATCAACTGAGTCCACCAGCCGGTCACGGTCGAAATTTCTACGGCCCCAAGCTTTTCTCACGGGACCTGGATGCCTGGCTCACCTCCAGTGCACCGGCACCCCAAGAGGCCGCCTACCCGGCACAGGCCAGAGAAGACACCTCCGCGTGGCCTGAGCCCTTCGTTGCCGCATCGGTGGCGCACATGCCACCGGTCATGGTTCCCGATGAACAAATCGACATGCGATGGATGACCGAAGATGACCGTCCGACATATCGCATGCTCGCCGTTCCCGCTAGAAATGTCCAGGTAGCTGGTAACCAGTTCACCCCGTCGGTTCCATCGAACACAGAACTGTATAACGTCAACGTTCTCCCCGAAATGCCCCGCACTCCCGATGACCCCTGGCCTAGTCAGGAAATCGCGGCAGCACAAATGGACACCGGAGAAAATGACGTGTTCAACGGTTTCGGGGTGATGTGATGAAGCTCCCCGGTATCGGTGAAGTCAAGAATGAATACGTCTACATTGGAGTAGCCGTATCACTCGGCGGTATCTGGTATTACCGCCGTAAGAGTGCACAGGCCGCCGCTACACAGGCCGCCGCTGTCGCCGCTACACAAACAGCCGGTGACGGTATCGACCCCTCCACAGGTCTCCCGTACTCGCAGGAAGGGGCCGCGAATTCCGGTGATGCTGGATTCTACGGTGCCACCGATTTTGGCGGTATCGATCCCGCTACCGGTGTCCCGTACATCTATGAATCGGGCTCGTCCAAGAGTGCCGGATCATCGAATCCAATCGCCACTAATCAGCAATGGGCACAGGAAGCCGAAGGGGAACTGATTAATACTTTCGGGTATTCTCAGTCTCTCGCCACTTCCGCAGTCAGTAAGTACATCGGACAACACGTTGGCCTCAACTCGGATGAATATGAGGCTATGTCCGTTGTCATCGGGGAATTGGGACCGCCCCCGTCCGGCACCTTCCGGCTTATGCAAGCGACTGGAGTGACCGGTAATCCTCCCTCTGGTGGAGGTGGACCGGTCGGCACCGGTGGACCCACCATGGCAACCGGCCCATGGAATTTGGGTGCCATCGTCAAGGGACCGACCGAAGTTGACCTATCCTGGGCTTCACAGGGCTCGAATGCTCCGAATGGATATCAGGTCAATTACGGTATGAACGGGAACGTCAATCAGTTCCATTACAGGGTATCCGGTACCTCTGCCAGAGTAGGGGCCTTGAAGCCGGGTACCGCGTGGATATTCAATGTGCAAGCCGTTGTAGGGAATAGTTTGAGTCCGGCATCAGCGACCGTGACCGTGACGACACCCCAATGAGAAATGGTGAATGATGGCGAGGAATATCTTTAAGTCCATCCTGAAGCCGGATCAGTCCGTAGCTATCTCGCTCGGTACTGGCGGACTGGTTTTCGGGGTGTATCAGTTCATGCTTCCTTCCGTGACTGAAATTCACGGTGCCGAGGCGCACAACGGGGCTGTGTCCAGTTCCCAGAAAAAGGCTATGTGGACTGCCGCTGCCGTAGTCGGCGGTGCGACACTGGTCACCCGTGACCCGAATGTGTTCATCGCGGGAGCTACGGTATTCCTGTTCCTGGAATGGTCCGCACGTCACGCGAATTCTGTTGACCCTCGATCCGGCAAGGTTGTCCCCCGGGGCAAGTCAGCCGGTGCTGCCCTCGATGACGGATACCAGGCCACAGACCAGCCTCAGTATGAAGACTATTCGCAAGACTTCATGTAGAACCGGTAAAACCCGGTACCGGGACCGTATGACAGCTGAAATCCGTATGGGCTTCATCCGTCGTATAGGGAAAACTCCGAAGGTCCCGGTACGGACGTATTGGTGTCCATCCTGCAAAGGATGGCACCTCACGTCAAAATCCTGACACCTGTAAGGGGTGCCGGGCCTCCCGCGGGGCCGTGCCGGCGGGAGCGTCAGTGCTGGTCAGAGACATGATCGAGGGGAGGTAAGGGTCACTATGGCAGAGAAGACGGGTATCGCACTCGGGTTTGTGGGTATCGGAGCCCTGATGCTCTGGTCATCCATCAAGAATCAATCAGTACTCACTGCCGCACGCGACATTATCGGCGGTAAACAACCCACACCCGGCACTCCACAGAAACTCGGATTCGGGCTGAAGGACCCTTCCTCGTCCTCCACCCAAGGGGACACCCTCACCACGTACCCGGACGCGGGATCGTCCTCTGTAGGCTCCGCAGACGCGCACACCGCCTTGAAACAGGCCGCTGCACTCTATGGCTGGGATACCGGGGCAGAATGGGATGCCCTCAACGCCATTGAAATGCAAGAGGCTGGATACGACTCTACCAATACCAATCCGTCCTCTAAGGCTTATGGATTGGCGCAGTCTCTTGGACATGGATTCATCGGGGGTCCGGCCTCTGATGGAATTGACGAGTATGGCGGGGAAGGTCTCACACCGGCTGAATCACGGTTGGCTTCACAGGGCGATGCTCACTGGCAGGCTGTATGGATGGTGCGATACATCCATGATCGGTATGGCAACCCGGTTGTGGCCGAACAATTCCATCTAGCGAATAATTGGTACTGAAATGGCTAAGGGCGATCCCTGTGCATTACTTCCAGGCCCCTTGAAACAAGCCTGTGAAAATACCGTCAATCTGGCTGGTGGAAATTCCAATCTACCCTCCGTGACAAACCCTATGTCATGGACAGTCGGATTCGGTGGAGATCTAGCACACTTCATGGTGCGAGTGGCTGAAGGAATCATTGGCATTATGTTCGTGATACTAGGGGCCGCTGCCCTAGCTCACGCATCGCCATCAAAGGTAATTAAGGCAGGATTGAAGTGAGCGAATATCAGGACGGACCTCAGCCATCCGTGGCCGAGGTCACCGATAGGCGTCCGGCCGTTCGACCCATTGGGGTCAACGTGCTCGACCCCGTGCGTACGGCACCCGCAAAGTACTCCCGCATGAGGACACTGTCACTCGGGGCCGGTGCTGCGAACGCTGTGCCAGCTATCGACTTTGACCCCCGATACCGTCGCGTGTGGGTATCGTGCGCCACTGCAAATGTCTGGCTAGGCACCGCGTCCCAGCTGAAGGGAAATACTCCCGATGGATTCCTATTGCCCTTCGGAGTCACCCCGATTCCATGGGAAGGGTTTGACGAGGAATTGACGTACGCCATGGCTGCCAGCGGTACCGCTACCCTCTCCCTTCGGTTTGAATTCTGGGCCGACTGATGCAAACCGTGCCATTGAATGAATCCGGCTCTGTCACCCTTGATGGCTCCGGTAATGGCACGGTGCGTATTGGTCCTGCCAATCAGTTTCAGACTTGGGTGGTCTCCACCATTTCTACCGTGGTTTCCTCTAATGCTAATGAGCCAGTATTTAAGGCTTACCGGGGGAATACACCGGATCAGTCTGCATTTATTGATGGCACCTTCACCGGATCGTCTGATTCCACTAACGTGTCACTGACCTTGTATCCTGGGATGAAGATTACCGGTGTGTGGAAGGGTGGCGACCCCGGGGCAACGGCAACGATGACGCTTATCGGGGATAACCAGGTGCCCGGATGACTTTTACGAATTCCATCACAGGCGAAAATGGCGTCTTGATTCGAAACCAAATCGAGTCGCCAAACTTTGTCACGGGTGTATCCGGATGGATCGTCCGTAAAGATGGGACAGTAGAATTCACCTCCGGTGTCTTCCGGGGCAACATCGTTCTGAATCAGCTAGGGGCTGTACTCGAATATACCGGAGCTGGAAATAATCTAGGTGTCGCTCTGGCACCGGCATCAGGGTCCGACGTATTCGGCAACACATACAGTCCCGGACTCAACGTCTATGACTCGCTAGGAACAGCTACCGGTACATGGGGTGGCGCTACCGGATTCTCCATGCAAGACCCCAACAATCAGCTTATCCGTATGTCACTGGCTGTCCCTGTTTTCGTATTGTCGCCAACGTTCAATGACGGTTCCCCGGGTATTATCAAGGCGGTCCGTTCTGACGTAATAGCCAATCACGATACTCTACAGATATTGGGACCACAGGCTCTCGCCTCTATTGACCCCAATGTTTCCGGGATCAATTACAAGGTTACAGCCGGTAACTCGGCAAACGGTGCTGACGCTCGATTTGTATTCCATAACAACGGTGGCGACACTGTATTACTTCAGATGAATAATGGTCTGGTCCAATTGCCTCTAGGGGCGACCCTGAACAGTCGAGCGACCATTAATTCATCGTCACCTTCCGGTGCGATATCCATCTTTCAGAATGTCGCCACATCCAATAATCCTGGCACTATCTCTATCCAAGAGACAGCGGCAGGCAACGGAAGTTTCGCGGCATTCGTATCCGGTGACAGTCACGCTCGGTTTGTCATACGAGCATCAGGAGAAATAGACTGGTCATCCGGAACGGCATCGGCTGACACCAAACTTGATAGAAATGCAACGGGATATCTAGAACAAACATCGGGAGGTATTACCGGTCCGCTGGCATTCTCTGACACCTCCAATTCATACCGAGTGCATGGCGGAGTGTATGCCGTAACCTTTGCATCAGGCTCCGGTACCCTCACTCACGGATGCGCCTTCACCCCCAAGGGCGGTCAAGCATCAGGACAATTCACCGGAGCGACCGCACCCGGAGTTGTCCAAGTAGGCGTACCCGGAGCGACCACGGTCACAGTATTTGCGGATCAGCCATCCGGAGCCGCTTTACCCAATGGCACATATAACGTATATGCGTGGTTTTGGGGATGACACATACACAGGCGATTGTTACATTGATATCAGGACTCATAGTAATTATCACTGTAGTTGTTGGAGGGTTTATCAGCCTGATTCGTCGATGGTGGGAACTAGAGAAGTACATCAAATCATCGGTGGAATCAGATAAGAAGTTCAAAAAGGCAGACCAGAAACTCAAAAGGAAACTACGAAAACTCATCGAGAATAAATATGCGGACCATATATTATTCGATGAACGCTTATCCAGACTGGAAGGAATAGTAGACGATGCCTTACAAGGTTCGACAGGACGGAGAGGATTACCTAGTCGTTAATTCCTCCACCGAGGAAGTCAAGGCTAGGCACACACCCCCGGACGCAAAGGAAAAGGCCGAAAAGCAAGTCAAGTTGCTGGAAGGAATCGAAGAAGGAATGACCCCCAATGCCACGTGAAAAGTACGAAGCCCTAGATGAAGCCTCACGGGCAGAGGTAGACGCGGCTCTGGATATCCTCATGTCCGATGCCGCTGCCGCTCACGATGCGGAACTTATGGCACGGTTGGACCGTATCGAGGCAGGCTTGACCGTACGCCCTGAGCCCACACCACCGGCACCGGACCCCTCCCCCGTCCCTCCACCGCCCCGTAACGACCCCACACCGCCCGTTGCCGACCCACCGGCTGACCCACCGGCTGACCCTCCCGTGACCCCCAAGCGTCGGGCCTGGTGGGGTAACGCACTCGATTCACAGGAATCCTGATGCCGGTATCACTTCGACCCTATGCTAAGGCCATCCTTGCCGCTGTCATGGCAGGATTGACCGTGGCATCCACATTTTGGCCTACCCAACATTGGGTCACCATTCTCATTGCCGTATTCACGGCACTCGGGGTGTACCTAATCCCAAATTCCCCCTCGTCAGGAGGAAAACAGTGAACACGTTCTATGAGGCCGCTGATTCAGTGACCTCTGCGGATATCCCGGTCGGGAAATTCCGCATGGTCATGGGATACGTCAACGGTAAGTATGCCTGGTCTCAGGCGGACATTTCCCGTCACGTATCACACGGAACCCTGTACGCGTCCATCGACGTGAACGGCACCCACCCCGATGCGGATATCCTCGATGTGGAAAACGGGGACGCTACCCCGGAAGGTGCCGTTGGATGGGTCCGTACCAAGCTCACCCGGCATGACCCGTACCTCCCCATCATCTACTGTTCACGCTCTGCGTTGACCGCCGTATTCAACGCACTCCAGGCCGCTGGATTCTTCCCCGGCAAACACTTCCGTACCGGTATCGCGGACTGGAATGACAACGACCAGAATCCGGCCGTTAACATCCATGACATGACCGGAGTCACGTACATCCAGTACAAGGACTCCACCCTGGTCGGCGCTCACTACGACCTGTGCGCCGTCTATGACCCCACATGGAAGCAATCGGCACCCCCGCCGCCCCCGCCGCCCGCTACACAGCATGGGGTTGTGGTCGAACTGTACGGCTCGAATGCCGCTGTCCCCGTAACCACGTCAGACGGTGGGTTGACCTGGAAGCGGTCATAGGGTATTGTCTGTGGTGTCGGACAGGGAGACCGGAGCCCATCCCCCCGGGAACCGGTCTCCCGTCCGACACCAGTTGACAACTCTAGAGTGAAAAGGAATCATCCCCCATGGGTATGAAGCTTACCGCCTACGTCAAGGAAGCGTCTTCCGCTCCCTCCGTGGTCAACAAGGACATTACGGTCCCGGATGAGACCGCAAAGGACCTGGAAGGCGCATATCAGGCGTGGGTGGGTAACCACGCGTTCGTGGTCAAGGCCGAATTCGACGATGAGAAGGAAGTCAAGCCCTTCTTCGATGTCGCTCACTACTGGGCATACCACCGTGGCGAGGGTCGCGTGAGGGTCCGGAAGATTGCGGACCCCGCTAATTCCAAGACGGTTCAAGTCTTCCGTATCTGCGACCTGCCCACCGAGGCCGAGACCGCACAGAACGTCTACAACAACGCGAAATCGTTGCTGTCCCGTGCCAAGAAGGAAAAGGACGCGGCCAAGATTGCGGAGGCTGAAACCAAGCTGGCTGACGCCATCGTTCGCGCTAAGGCCGCTGGTATCGAGGTCAAGTAATGACATGTCGATTCAATACTCGGCACTTCCGCAAGAGGTCACGGTACCCTGAGAGATTAGCCGCACGCGGTCTCTCTAAGGCACCCATGCTCGAAAGTGTGGAAACACTCCGGGCACGTCAGACACTCAAGGACGGGCAACTGAAGCCCGCGTATCGCTCGTAAGTTTACGGGGGTTCCCCCCGGTGCCTCGTCCGCACTACGAGGTACCGGGGATTCCCCATTATGAAGGGTCGTCAATGCACGTATTTGCGGCGATCGTTATACTCCTGTGCGGGCTTGCTTGTATCGTTATTCCTCTGGTGGCATTATGGCGCTTACGACGTATTGCCCTGTCCGAGCATTCAAATTCCGGGATATCAAGGCGGGAGTTTTTGAACTCTATTGCTTCCGGCCCCCGGGACACTTCGGACTCCACTACGACAGAGGACTAGATATCTACTTCATGCACAGAGAAAAGGGAATACATGAATGCATCCCAGGATGCAGCGTTGAGACAGGCCGCCCAGTCGATATCATCGAGTGAACTACTCCCCATGGCATTGATTGCACTGCCCGATGTTGAAGCAACAATCACATGCAAGTACGGCCCCTTGTTCCGGTCCCGACTCGATCATATTTTTCCTGAGCTATGGCCACATGGACAAGTAGTATACGTCCCGGAATCATCGGACTCTGAAACAGGGGAAATTATTCCTCCCAGAATGTACAAGATCAGTTTTGAGCGTATTCCCCTGAAAACTCGTCCTATAGAGGGTTGACACCTGCTATCAGGTATGCTTTAATAGTTCTTGGAAGCAACGGGAACTATCAAAGGAAATAATTATGATCACTGAGCCCAAGAGCGAACTACGAATCAACTTCGAAGCTCTGCGAGCCTATGAGGCTCAGTATCAAATGCATCTCTCCAAAGTCACACACCCTCACCCCATGTGCTTTACGTGCACGTTTATCGAAAATGAATTGCGTTACCGGCGTCAAACCTGTCGTCGGTTATTCCAGGGCAAGGTAAAATTGCAGCGCTACATTGAAGGATTCTAATTTCCAGTAAGCCCCC
>Ga0134125_10004251_pt1 | contig 16392 bp, 14 predicted proteins | sample KB31751_FD_96464 | JGI IMG/M metagenome (GOLD analysis project Ga0134125, IMG submission 96464) | Terrestrial soil microbial communities with excess Nitrogen fertilizer from Kellogg Biological Station, Michigan, USA - KB3-175-1 | ecosystem: Environmental > Terrestrial > Soil > Unclassified ...
CGACGGCGGGGCCACGAGTACGCTGGACCCAGGCTTCTCAGGTGGGACACCGCCCCAGCCCAGTTCGGCCCTATAGGCGCAGAGGAGTATCGACACAGGACGAACTCGCAGTTCTCCCCGAACCAGCTCCCCCGCCTGGAGCACCCCGACGGCACCCCCATCCGTGCCCTCGTGGTGGACGACGAGCCCTCGCTCGCCGAATTGGTGAGCATGGGCACCCGCATGCTCGGGTGGCAAGTCAGGGTCGCCGGCGACGGTCCCTCCGCCGTCCAAGAGGCGCGTTCCTTCAGCCCGGACATCCTGGTGCTGGACTGGATGCTGCCCGGCTTCGACGGACCCGAGGTGCTGCGCAAGGTCCGCGCCTTCCAGCCCGAGGTCCCGGCGCTGTTCCTCACCGCCAAGGATGCGGTGGAGAACCGGATCGAGGGCCTCTCGCTCGGCGGCGACGACTACGTCACCAAGCCGTTCAGCCTCGAGGAGGTCCTGCTGCGGCTGCACCGGCTCGTCGAACGCTCCGGTGCGGGCAAGGCCGACGCCGCCGAGCTGGTGGTCGGGGACCTGGTCATGAACCTGGACATGCGCGAGGTCAGCCGGGGCGGCGACGTCGTGAACCTCACCGCCACCGAGTTCGACCTGCTGCACTACCTGATGGAGAACGCACGCCGCGTGATGTCCAAGAACCAGATCCTGGACAGCGTGTGGCAATACGACTTCGGCGGCCAGGCCAACATCGTCGAGCTGTACATCTCCTACCTGCGCAAGAAGATCGATGCCGGGCGCGAGCCCATGATCCACACCGTCCGCGGCGCGGGGTATGTCCTGAAGCCCGCGCCGTGACCTGGACCGCACCACCGAGACCCGCGAATCCCCCGACCCGGCCCGACCACCATCCCGGCGGCCCCTCGGGCCAGCGCTGGTCGCTGCGCGCGCGCATGCTGGCAGCGCTCATCGCCCTGCTGGCCCTGATCTGCATGGTGATCGGCATCTTCACCCACACGGTCATGCGCAACAGCCTCTACGGACAGCTCGACGAGCAGCTCCAGCAGGCCTCCAACCGGGCGGCCAGCTTCGACGGGAAATCGGGCAGCCAGGGCAACGACGTCCCCGACCCCCTCAACGCCCCCGGGCAGGGCTCCGGCACGCTGAACGCCCGCATCGTGGGCAACACCATCCTCATCGGCGGGGTCCTGGACCGGGAAACAGGCGTGCGCCAACAACTCAACGAGAAGGACGCCCAACAGCTGTCCACGGTCGCCCCGGACCAGGCACCGGTGAGCAAGGACCTCTCGGTCGGCAGGTACCGGCTCATGGCCGTCACCGCGCCGTCCGGCCCATCGGCGACGCCAGGCGGGGCCATCCTCATCACCGGGTTGCCGGTGGAGAACACCCACCGCACGTTGTTCTCCCTGGACATCACCATGCTGCTGGTTGCGTCCTCGGGCCTGGTCGCCACCGGATTGATCGGCTCGGTGATCGTGCGCCGGTCGCTGGTCCAGCTCGAACGCGTCTCGGCCGTGGCCGGATCGGTGGCCGAACTGCCCCTGGACGCCGGCGAGGTCCGCCTGGCCCAGCGCGTCGCGCCCTCCGACGCCGAACCCGGCACCGAGGCAGGCAACATGGGCCACGCGCTGAATGCCCTGCTGGACAACGTGGAATCGGCGCTGGAAGTGCGCCAGCGCTCGGAGGCCCGCATGCGGCGTTTCGTGGCCGATGCCTCCCACGAGCTGCGCACCCCCCTGGCTGCGGTCCGCGGCTATTCGGAACTGGTCGCGGCCACGGAGCAGCTCAGCGACGACGGCCGCACCTCCCTGGGGCGCGTGGTGGAACAGAGCCACCGGATGGGCTCACTGGTGGAGGACCTGCTCCTGCTGGCACGGCTCGACGAAGGGCAACAGCCGACCGCCGTCGACGTCGACCTGAGCCAGCTGGCCATGGAGACCTCACGGGACTTCCGGGTCGCAGCCCCCGGGCACCAGTGGCGCCTCGCGCTCCCGGACGAACCCGTCGTCGTCCGCGGCGATGTTCCCCAGTTGACGCGGGTGCTGAACAACCTGCTCTCCAACGCCCGCAAGCACACGGCCGAGGGCACCGTCGTCGAGACCCGCGTCGCACGGTCGGCCGACGGCCGGCACGCCGTCCTCACCGTCACCGACGACGGGCAGGGCATCGACGAGGACTTCCTGCCCCAGGTCTTCGGACGCTTCACCCGTGCCGACGAGGCCCGCTCCGGCGCCGAGGGGACCGTGGGCCTGGGCTTGCCGATCGTGCGCGGGATCGTCGAATCCCATGGCGGGACGATCCACGTCACCAGCCGTCCCGGGCACACCGAGTTCGAGGTCCGGCTGCCGCTGGCTTTCGACCTGCCACCGCGCCCGGACCAGCCGCCGCAGTCCGCCGCCTGAGCGCCGGGCCGCCCGGCCTTCACAGATCCGCCACAGCCCCACCCCAACATCGCCACATGCACGCCGCCGATGCTGGGGGCATGAACCAACCACCGCCGCCGCCGGCAGCCCTTCCCGTCCCCCCGAGCATCCCTGCCGGCACCGCCCCGCGGGCCTTCGCCTCCCGCTCCGCCAGCCTCATCCATCCGGTACCGGGAATGGCCCTGGTCGACGTCGTCGTGCCGGTCCACAACGAGGAAGGCGGCATCGAGGCCTGCCTGCGCCGCCTGCACGGCCACCTGGCCGCCTCGCTGCCCTTCGGGTACCGGATCACGGTCGCCGACAACGCCAGTACCGACGAGACCGTGGCCATCGCCGAACGCATCGCCCGGGACCTGGGGAGCATCGCCGTCGTGCATTTGCTGGAAAAGGGACGCGGGCGCGCGCTGCGGGCGGCGTGGTCCGCCTCCGACGCGCCGGTGCTGGCCTACATGGACGTGGACCTTTCCACCGACCTGGCGGCCTTCGGCCCGCTGATCGCCCCGTTGCTCTCCGGGCATTCCGATGTGGCCATCGGCACCCGGCTGGGCCGCGGCTCCCGGGTGGCCCGCGGGCCGAAGCGCGAGTTCATCTCCCGTGGCTACAACCTGGTCCTGCACGGCTCGCTGGGGACCCGCTTCTCCGATGCCCAGTGCGGCTTCAAGGCCATCCGCAAGGACGTGGCCGAGCAACTGCTGCCGCTGACCCGGGACAACTCCTGGTTCTTCGACACCGAGCTGCTGGTCCTCGCCGAACAGTGCGGGCTGCGCGTGGCCGAGATCCCCGTCGACTGGATCGACGACCCGCGCTCCAGCGTCGCCCTGGTCCGCACCGCGGCCGACGACCTAACCGGTATCTGGCGCATCGGCACGTCCCTGGTCGCCGGCCGGATCCCGGTGGAGGGGATCCGGCGCGAACTCGGCCGTTCCGAACCAACCAGCAGGCGCAGCAACACGCTCTTCGGCCAGCTGGTGCGCTTCGGGGCGATCGGGGTGGTCTCCACCCTGGCCTACCTGCTGGTGTTCCTGCTGCTACGCCATCTCACCGGCGCCCAGGTCGCCAACTTCACCGCCCTGCTGTTGACCGCGGTCGGCAACACGGCAGCCAACCGGCTGTTCACCTTCGGCATCCGCGGCCGCCAGGGCATCGCGACCCACCACGTGCAGGGCCTGCTGGTCTTCGCCATCGGCCTCGCCCTGACCTCCGCGGCCCTGGTGGCCGTCCACCGGGGGGCCGCCCCCGGCAGCACCGTGGAGGTCGTCGCCGTCGTGCTGGCGAACCTGTTGGCCACACTGGTGCGCTTCGTGCTGTTCCGGCATTGGGTCTTCGGCGACCGTCCGGCCCTCCCTGATGGCACCGGCACGGACACGGGGGCCGGCGGCACGACGGCACCGCACGCCACGTTGGACCTGGCCACCCCCTCCGTCCAGGGCACCACCCCGATCATCACCTCGAGCACGGAGGCCACCGAATGAGCCCCCTGGCAGACACCCAGCACGATGGCACGCACGACGGCGGTGCCGCGGTGCCGCCGTCGGCCCCCTCCCGCGTCGGGCACGCGTGGCACCGGCTGCGCGCCCCTGGTTCCACGGTGCTGCGCCGGCGCCTGGCCCTGGGCGTGCTGCTGGTGGGCACCACGGTGCTGTACCTGTGGAACCTGGGCGCCAACGGCTGGGCGAACTCCTTCTACTCCGCGGCCATCCAGGCCGGGTCCGAGAGCTGGAAGGCGTTCCTGTTCGGTTCCTCCGACGCCGCGAACTCGATCACCGTGGACAAGCCGCCGGCCTCGTTGTGGATCCCCGCGCTGAGCGTGCGGATCTTCGGGCTGAACAGCTGGTCGATTCTGGTCCCCGAGGCCCTGATGGGCGTCGCCTCCGTCTGGCTGCTGTATGGCGCGGTGCGGCGGCTCGCCTCGCATGCCGCTGGCCTGGTCGCCGGCGCGGTGCTGGCGCTGACCCCGGTGGCGTTGCTGATGTTCCGCTACAACAACCCCGAGGCGCTGCTGTTGCTGCTCATGACCGCCGCCGCCTACACCGTGGTGCGGGCCGTGCAGGCCGCCGAGTGCGAGGCGGTGCCCGCCGCGCAGGGGCCGGGCCGCTTTGCGCTGTGGCACCGGACCAGCCCGGCACTTCGCTGGATGGTCCTGTGCGGGGTGCTGGCCGGGTTCGGATTCCTGGCCAAGCAGCTGCAGGTGCTGCTGGTGGTGCCCGGTTTCGCCCTCGGCTACCTGCTGGCGGCCCCGCTGTCCTGGCGCCGCCGGATCGGGCACGTGCTCGGGGCCGGTGCCGGGATGGTCGTCGCGGCCGGCTGGTGGGTCGCCTTGGTGGAACTCTGGCCGGCCGGTTCACGCCCCTACATCGGCGGGTCGCAGGACAACTCGTTCCTGGAGCTGACCTTCGGCTACAACGGGCTGGGCCGCATCAGCGGGAACGAGACCGGCAGCGTCGGGGCGTCCCAATGGGGCGACACCGGCATCACCCGCCTGTTCAGCGGGGAGTTCGCCTCGCAGATCGCCTGGCTGCTGCCCGCCGCCCTGCTGCTGGTGGTGGTCCTCGCCGTCATCGTGGTGCGTACCCGGGCGCTGCGCGACCCCCGCGGCCGGGCCTACACCGCCCTGTTCGTCTCCATGGCCTCGTGGCTGGTGGTGACGTGGCTGGTGTTCAGCTACATGCAGGGCATCATCCACCAGTACTACACGGCCGCGCTTGCCCCGGCGATCGCCGCCCTGGTGGGGCTGGGCGGCTGGCTGCTGCACCAGTTCCTCGACCAGGCCTGGGCCCGCATCGTGGCCGCGGTGCTGGTGGCAGGCACCGGGTTCTGGAGCATCCACCTGCTGCACCGCTATCCGGCCTTCCTGCCCTGGCTGGCGCCGGTGGTCGGCCTTGTCGCCTGCGTGGCCGCCGCACTGCTGCTGGTCCCACCGGCCTTCTGGACGTCCGAGCGGACAACGATGCGGGCACCGTTCCTGCGCCGGGCCGCCGGCGCCGGGCTGGTGCTGGCGCTGGTCTCCACGATCGTGGCCCCGGCCTCCTATGCTGCCGTCACCACGACCGAGGGCCGCAGCGGCTCGATCATCACCGCCGGCCCGTCCTCCGGCGGCCCGGGTGCCTTCGGCAATGCGTTTGGCGGCCGCGGCAATCGCGGCACCGGTGGGCAAGGCGGCCCCGGGGGCATGGGTGGCCAGATGCCCCCCGGCCAGGGAACCGGCCAGAACGGGACCGGCATGGGCCAGCCGCCGACGCGGCTGGGCCAGGGCACCGGCACGATGCCGGGCTCAAACGGCACGACCACCACTCCGGGCCAGACCGGGACCACCCCGGGTGCGACCGGCGGATTCGGCGGCGGCAGGGGCGGCGGCCTGCTCTCCGCGGCGACCGTGGGCGATGAGCTGAAGGCGCTGCTGGAACAGGACGCATCGTCCTACCGTTGGGTTGCCGCGGCCGTTGGATCGAACAGCGCGTCGGGCTACCAGCTGGCCACGCAGGATCCGGTCATGCCGGTCGGCGGCTTCAACGGCTCGGACCCCTCCCCCACGCTGGAGCAGTTCCAGGCGTACGTCCGGAACGGAGACATCCACTACTTCATCGGTGGCGGCATGGGCATGCGGGCCAATGGCGGATCGAGCGCCTCGTCGGAGATCTCCACCTGGGTGGAGGCGAACTTCGATGCCCAGACCGTGGACGGGGTGGCGATCTACGACCTCAGCGGGGCGTCGACAACGCTCGGGGGCTGAGCGCGACCACGTGCCGTCCGATGCCCCACCCGGGATCCCGGGCGGGGCATCGCAGTCCTCGGATGCCCTGCGGACAGGGAGAAGGTCCTTCAAGACAGCGGCAGGAGGCCCCGCCGTCGTGCGGTGGTTTCCGGGCGCTCTAGTGGGCGAGCCCGTAGAGCCGGTCGCCGGCGTCGCCGAGGCCGGGGACGATGTAGGCGTTGTCGTCGAGCTTCTCGTCCAGGGCGGCGAGCACCAGGTGAACGCGGGAGTCGTCGCCGTAGGACTCCTCGAGCCGGTCCAGGCCCTCGGGGGCGGCGATGAGGCAGATGCAGGTCACGTCGGAGGCGCCGCGGTCGAAGAGGAACTTGATGGACTCGATCAGGGTGCCGCCGGTGGCGAGCATCGGGTCCAGCACGAACACCTGGCGGCCGGTGAGGTCCTCAGGCAGGCGCTCGGCATAGGTGACGATGTCCAGCGTCTTCTCGTTGCGGGCCATGCCCAGGAACCCGACCTCGGCGGTGGGCACCAGTCGGGTCATGCCCTCCAGCATCCCCAGGCCGGCGCGCAGGATCGGCACGACCAGCGGGGTTGGCTTGGCGAAGGCGGTGCCCGTGGTGGTGGCGACCGGGGTCTGGACCTCCACCTGGACGGTGCGCACCTCGCGGGTGGCCTCGTACGCCAACAGGGTCACCAGTTCGTCGGTGAGCTGCCGGAAGACGGGGGACGGGGTGTTCTTGTCGCGGAGGACCGAGACCTTGTGGGCCACCAGCGGGTGGTCGACTACCTGTACGCGCATGCCCTAAAACTACCAGCCCGCCCCGGGCGCTCGGCTACTGTGGGAGCGTGATCGGCGATGACGCGCACCACGCGCGGTGGATGGGGCTGGCCCTCGAGGAGGCCCGCGCGGCGCTGGCGACCGGCGACGTGCCCATCGGCGCCGTCGTCATCGGCCCCGACGGAACGGTCGTCGCCACCGGCCGCAACGAACGCGAGGCGACCGGGGACCCCACCGCCCACGCCGAGGTCGTCGCGATCCGCTCCGCCGCCGCGGCCCTCAGGAATTCCGGGCACGACGACGGCTGGCGGCTCTCCGAGTGCACCCTGGTGGTGACCCTGGAACCCTGCGCGATGTGCGCCGGGGCGGTCGTGCTCTCCCGCATCCCGCGCGTCGTCTTCGGTGCCTGGGACGAGAAGGCCGGCGCCTCCGGCTCCGTGTTCGACGTGCTGCGCGAACCGCGGCTGAACCACTGGGTGGAGGTCTACCCCCGGGTCCGCGAGGCCGAATGCGCCACGCTGCTGACCGACTTCTTCCGGGCGATGCGCTGACGTCCCGTCCTGCCCACGGCTTCAGGGATCCGCCCCCGGCAGCACGACGATGACAGGGGCCCTGGTGCCCACCACGCTGGAGGCATGAGCGAACTTTCGGAAGCACAGCAGCCAGAACCCCGCAGCCTCTTCGACCGCCACATGCGCCAGCACCTGCTGATGCACCGCGTGCTGGTCCTCGACGGCCCCCTGGACGACGACAACGGCACCATGCTCGCCGGGCAGCTGATGGCCCTGGCCGACGATAACCAATCGGATATCTCGCTGTGGATCAACTCCCCCGGCGGATCCGTCCCCTCCATGCTCGCCCTGCGCGACATCATGCGGATCATCCCGTGCGACGTCGGCACGCTCGCCCTCGGGCTGGCCTGCTCGGCCGGGCAGTTCCTGCTCTCGGCCGGCACGCCGGGCAAGCGGCGGGCCCTGCCCCAGGCACGCATCCTGATGCACCAGGGCTCGGCGGGGATCGGCGGTTCCTCCGCCGAGGTCGAGGTCCAGGCCAACGACCTGCGCCACACCCGCGATACCGTCCTGGGGCTCATCGCCGAGGACACCGGCCAGCCGGTCGAGCGGATCTTCGAGGACTCGCTGCACGACCGCTGGTACACCGCAGCCGAAGCCCTCGAGTACGGCTTCATCGACGAGGTCGCCGACGACTATGCGATGATCGCCCTGGCCAGGAACCGCCATGCCGGGCTGGGGGTGGACCGATGAGCAGCTACACGATTCCCCACGTCGTCGCCCGCAATGCCAACGGCGAGCGCATCATGGACGTGTATTCGCACCTGCTGACCGAGCGGATCGTCTACCTGGGCACCGCCATCGATCCGGGGGTGGCAAATGCGCTGATCGCCCAGTTGCTGCATCTGGACTCGGACTCCCCCGGCACGCCGATCGATTTGTACATCAACTCCGAGGGCGGGGATCTTCCGGCGATGCTGGCCGTCTACGACACCATGCAGTACCTGAAGTCGCCGGTGTCCACCATCTGCGTCGGCCAGGCGATCGGTGCCAGTGCGGTGCTGCTCACCGGCGGTGCCGCCGGACGGCGCATGATGCTTCCCCATGCCCGGGTGGTGCTGCACCAACCCGCTGGCCAGGGCCGCGGCACGATTCCGGATCTGATCCTGCAGGCCGACGAATTGCTGCGCACGCGTGGCGCGGCCGAACGGGTGCTGGCCCGCCATACCGGCAAGGACGTCGCGGCGCTACGCGCCGACACGGACCGGGAACGGGTCTTCACGGCGGAGAAGGCCCTGGCCTACGGGCTGGTCGATGAGGTGCTGGACCGGGTGCCCTCGGCACCCCCGGCGGTCGACGCCCCCGTGGGCCGATGAGGTCACCGTGTCGCCTAGGCAGCCAGGGCGAGGACCGGCTGGGAGCCGAGATCCGCCGTCGTACCCGCAGAAGAGCCAAAGGCGGGTGCGGCGATGGTGGAGTAGCCGCGCTGGCCCGTGGATGTCAGGATCTGGACCGGCACGGACGCATGCAGTTCCGCCGCCACCTGCCAGGTGAGGTCCAACAGCGTGGTGCCGAGCGCGCCGGCAACAGCGGCGATCATCTCGCTGGAGGGCTCCTTGATGCCGCGCTCGATCTCCGACAGGTACTGCGGGGAGATGCCGGCGAGCCGGGCGATGTCCGCCAGGCGGTCGCCCCGGAGGGTGCGCAGCAGGCGGAGGCGGCGGCCCAGGACCACGCGCCACAGCGGTTCGGGACCCCACTGTTCCTCGGTGGCGGGGCGTCGGTTCCGGAAGGTGGCGTCGCGGTGCAGGTCCATGCTCCACCGTAGGCCCGCCCTCCCCCGGCTTGTCACCCCATTCTGCTGCAGGCAGAGCGGGACCGTTTTGGGCTGACCCGGCGTCGTCCGCTACAGTAGTGCAGTCTGGTGACGTGTCCGAGCGGCCGAAGGTGCAACACTCGAAATGTTGTTTGGTGAAAGCCAACGTGGGTTCAAATCCCACCGTCACCGCCAGCGAAAACCCCCGGGAAACCGGGGGTTTTCTTCATTTCCAGAGGCTGCGTGGCGCAGTGATGGTGCAGACTTCACCGGCACGTCCGACGTTCAGGTTCATGTGGCCTCCGGGATCGTGGCCCCCTCTTTCCCGAACCTCCTGCGCAGTAAGGGTTCGGCCCCGGGACCAGAATGGCACCCCTGAAGCCGCAAAAACGCGGTTGTCGGCTTTGTGCCCATGGGAAGAGCTGGGCTGGGAACTGCCTGTCCGAGCAGCGCCGTCTGCACGGTCGACCTGAACAGTTCAGCTCCCCACTTCCTCGAAAACGCACGCTCCGCCTCCTCCAGATCACCAGGGAAATTTCGAGTAAAGGGCACGGCTCGCCCGGAGCCGCCGCTTGCAAGTCCCAGAGATCCGCGCATCCCTAGATGGGTTCGTTGGGCGCACAAGGTGCAGCCGCGCTTGAGGGCAACAGCCCTACCGACATTCAGGTAGCACGGTGCTACCATGGGCATATGTCTAGGACCAGCCAACCGACCCGCCTCCCCTCGGATGTGTACGAGTCCGCCACCGCGGCGGCACTCGTCACCTCGCGCACCGTGCCGCAGCAGATCGCACACTGGGCGCGCCTTGGGCGCGAACTGGAGTTGTCACCGCAGGTGAACCACCGCGCAATCGCCCGGGTCCTCGGCGGCTCTGACTCCTACGACTCCCTCGGCGAGCAGGAACAGGCGATCGTCCGCGAGGAATGGGCACGGAGCATGGAGAGCCTGCGGGAGCGGCTGGACTACGAAGCCGGGTTCAAGGCATCCGGGGAGTCCTACTCGGAGCTCGACGAGGTCGGCAACGTCGTCGTGCGCCACCTCCGCGGCTGATGCCTCTGCTGCATCTGCTCGCCGGGCCCAACGGCGCCGGGAAGTCCAGCTACGTGCGTGACATCCTGGCGCCCGCAACCCACTTGCCGTTCATCAACGCCGACGAGATCGCCGCTTCGCGGTGGCCCGATGCACAGGCGGCGCACGCGTACGAGGCAGCGCAGATGGCCGAAGTGCAACGACGCGAGCTGATCGCCGCGGGGACTTCCTTCATCTCCGAGACCGTGTTCTCGCACCCGAGCAAGATCCAGCTCGTCTCGCATGCCTCCGATGCCGGCTACCTCGTGCATCTCCATGTGGTCATGGTCCCCGTCGAGCTCAGCGTCCAGCGCGTACTCGAACGCGTGCGCCGCGGCGGGCACGATGTACCCGAGCAGAAGATCCGCGAACGCTACGAACGCCTATGGGAGCACATCGCCTCGGCAATCCGGATCGCCGACGTAGCCGAGGTATTCGACAACAGCAGTGCACGCGCTCCGTTCCGACTGTGCGCAAGCTACCAACACGGTGCGCCCATCGGTGCACCGAGTTGGCCGAAATGGACGCCGGGCGAACTGCGCGTCTAACTGTCTGTGACTCGCAGACGTGCTCGCGTGGAGTGGCGAATGCCGTGCGGCCGCAGGTGAGCAGCTCTCGACGAGTGGTCATATTGAGTGCCAACAGCCACTCTGCCAACATCATCCGTGCACTGATGTTCCGTACCATGGCGGGCTCCTCGTCCGTCTGGAAATTTTCGAACACCACGCACGAAGGCATCAGACGGCCATGTCTTGTCGCTTTACTGCCGCCCGACTGGGATAGGCTCTCACCGCGCTGAAACGGGCGCTCGTTACAAGCCGGGAAGGCGGTTTTAGGTGGATCTGCTGGGAGGTTTCAGCAGCAGCGGACTCCATCTGCTGCCATGGTTTGCGACCCTGCTCGTCGTGGTCGCGGCTGGATTATGGCGTCCGCGCAGCCTCCATTGGACGGTGCTCGGGTCTGTGATGATCTTTGCGTCGCTCAATGCCATGGCGGCCGTCTACATCCTGAACCACTTCGATGATCCGCGCTGGTCCCCGGCTGCTGGACAGGCACTCAGCGCGCCGCAGCTGTCCAGCACACCCCTGGTGGGGCAATTCCTCGGCCCCCTAGACTCTGCCATGAACGGCGTGGTCGGCGGGGTCAATGATTTTCTGGCGTTCAAACACGCGCTACCTATCGCATTGGAGTTCTTGGCGGCGTCCGGATGGGCTCTGCTGTTGGCGTTTCCGCTCGCAATTGTCGCCGCGGGCATCAGTTTCTCGGCAGCCAGGCGTCGCGCCGCCGAGGCCAGAAACTACCGGTCTGCCGTGGTCGAGCTCAGGGCTGAACTCGACCAGGTCAAACTCCAGCTGGCCACTCTGGAACCCGGAACGAGAAAATCTGCTGCCGATGAGTCCCACCGCCTTCTTCCGCGCGACGAGTTCAACTAGTCGGCATTTCGAGGGGGACCCCTCGGCTCTTGTCCTACCGGTCGAGCTTTGCCACAGTCAGCAGGAGTACCGAGTCCTCGAGTGCCTCCACCGAATTCACCCCCGGCGGGACGACGATCAGGTCCTGGTCGCGCCCCTCCCACTTCTGCTTCTCCGCGACCAGGCAGATGCGCCCCTTCAGGACCATGACCGTGGCTTCGCCGGGGTTCACGTGGTCGTCCAGCTCCTGCCCCGCGGCGAGCGCGATGACCGTTTGCCGCAGGGTTTGCTCATGACCGCCGTAGACGGTGCTGGCGCTGCGGCCGCTGGCCACGCGGTTCGCTGTCTCGAGGTGCTCGCGCCCCAGCGCGGCGAGCGAAAGCTTCTTCATCATCGACCTCCTGGCGCCATCCTACCCGCCACATCGACCATGTTGTGATGCGGAACACAACCGACGAGTGTCCCTTCGTTCAGAGGACGGACGCATTCCGCTGGATCATTGCTTGTGCCCGATGCCATCCCCGCCGGTCGTAGAAGTTGGCCACCTCGTCGTCGCATACCAGGTCGATCGAGTACAGGTCCGACAACTCGGCCTGCATCCGCCGCACGAGTTCGCGGCCGATCCCTTGCCCCTGGGCCTCGGGCAGGACCTCCAGCCACCGGATGAAGCGACGGTGGCGACGGCCAGCCGACGAAGAGCCCGCCGGCCCGGTCCGCGCGCGTCAGTGCGGAGACTTCGAACGTGTAGGCGGTCGTAGGTGGTGCCGCGGGTGTCATGATCCGCCCTGTGGTTCCGTGTCTTGGTCGGGTGCGGAGGCCGCGAGGCGTTCCCGGCGCACGCGTCTCACCGTGTGGAAGACCCGGTGGGCCAAGGCCACCAGGGCAGCCCACGCCAATCCGAGGACCCAGGCGACGGCCACGTCGGTGAGCCAGTGGTGTCCGAGGTAGACGCGGCTGAGGCCGATGAGCACGATGTAGGCCGCGCATCCGGCGATCATCCACGCCTTTGCGGCGCGCCGCTCCAATTCCAGGAACCACAGGTAGGCGATGACGGCGATGATTGCCGTGGCGTTGAGGGTATGCCCGCTGGGGAACGAGGGCGAGGATTCGTAGGGAGGGATGGCGTCGGCCAGTTCCGGACGGGCGCGGCCGATGAGGTTCTTGCCGGCCACCGTCATGGCTAGCGAGCCCAGCGCGGCGGCGACGATGAGCAGCGCCGGACGCCAGGACCGGGAGGAGATCGTCAACGCGATGATCGCCGCCACGGCGATGAGGGGCATGCCGATGGTGCCCCCGGTGTCCGTGAACCAGGTGATGACGGTGTTCAATTCCGGGGTGCGCCAGGTCATGACCCAGGCCAGCAGCGGGTGGTCGAAGCCAGCCAGGTCGTCGGATTCGGCGACCCCCTCGTAGATCTCCGCCGCCAGGGCGGTCATGACGGTGACGAAGACTGCGCCCACGGCCAGCGTGATCCACATGGCGCCGTAGGGACCGAGGCGGGAGGCGGCCTTTTCCGCCGTCGTCCTCAGGGGTCCCGAGGAGCCTTGATGGTGCGGGGTGGGTGGTGTGTGCTCCATCCTGAAAGACTAGTGGCATGTCTTTGCGCGTTCTGGCCATCGGGAAGAAGCACGAGCCGTGGGTGGCGGACGGGATCGCGCGCTATGCGAAGCGGATGAAGAAGCCGTTCGACGTGTCCTGGCAGCTGCTGCCCCATTCGTCCCGCGAGGGCGAGACGGCCCGGGCGGAGGAGTCGGTGCGCCTTCTCGCCAAGGTCTCCGCGCAGGACTTCGTGGTGCTGCTGGACGAGCGGGGCACGAACATCGATTCCCCGGCCCTGGCCCGGACCCTGCAACGGCCGCTGGACACCGCCCGCCCGGTGGTGCTGGTGATTGGCGGCGCCTACGGGGTGGACGGGACCGTGCACGGGCGGGCCGACTTCACCTGGAGCCTGTCGAAGCTGGTCTTCCCCCACCAGCTGGTCCGGTTGATCCTGGCCGAGCAGCTCTACCGGGTCCAGGAGATCGCCGGCGGCCGGCCGTACCACCACTCGTAGGGGTGCGGGGCCGGGGCTGCCTCGCTGCGGCGGCCTGATCGGTTGGGATTGGCCGGGCGGGACTGGACCCGGTGGGGACGAAGGTGTCGGTGCTTCGGCGTAGGCTTTCAGCGATGCCGGAAACAGCCACAGCAGCCGATGTGTTGGAAAGGTTCACGCCCGCCACCCGCGAGTGGTTCACGGGCGCCTTTGCCGCGCCGACGACAGCCCAACTCGGCGCCTGGGATGCCGTCTCCCATGGCGGCAACGCGCTGGTGGTCGCACCGACAGGCTCCGGCAAGACACTCTCCGCCTTCCTCTGGGCCCTGGACGGGTTCATCCGGCAGGGAACCGGGCAGGCCGAGCTGCCGCTCGACCCTGCTCCCGCTGGAACGCCGGCTGCGGCCGCGCCCACGGGTTCCCGGAAGAAGGCCACGGCCCCGAAGTCCCCGAAGCGCCTAACCCGCGTCCTGTACATCTCGCCCCTGAAGGCCCTGGGCGTGGACGTCGAACGCAACCTGCGCGCCCCGCTGATCGGCATCACCCAGACGGCCAAGCGGATCGGGCTGCCCGCCCCCGAAATCACCGTCGGTGTCCGCTCTGGAGACACCCCGCAGAACGAGCGCCGCAAGCTGCTCACCCAGCCGCCGGACATCCTCATCACCACCCCCGAGTCGCTGTTCCTCATGCTCACCTCGCGGGCCCGGGAAACGCTGGCCGGCGTCGACACGGTGATCCTCGACGAGGTCCACGCCGTCGCGGGCACCAAGCGCGGTGCCCACCTGGCGGTCTCGCTGGAGCGCCTGGATGCGCTGTTGCCGACGCCGGCGCAGCGGATCGGGCTCTCGGCGACCGTGGAACCGCGCAACGAGGTGGCGCGCTTCCTGGGTGGGAACCGGCCGGTGGAGATCGTCGCGCCGCCGTCGGAGAAGACCTGGGACCTGACGGTGACGGTCCCGGTGGAGGACATGACCGACCTGCCCGCCGCCGCGGCGGCCCACGACCTGGGCGAGGCCTCCGGGCTGCAACCGCAGGCGAGCATCTGGCCGCACGTGGAGGAGAAGATCGTCGACCTCATCGAGGCGAACCGCTCCACGATCGTCTTCGCGAACTCGCGGCGCCTGGCCGAACGGCTCACGGCGAACCTGAACGAGATCCACGAAAACCGGCAGCAGCTGGAGGGCTTCGACCCGTGGGTTGCCCCGGTGGAAGGGGACGGGACCGGCTTCGGGGGCACCGCCGTCGTGCCCGGGTCGGATGACGTGCCCGGGTCGGATGACGTGCCCGCGCCCGCATCTGCATCAGCGCCTGCGCCTGCGCCCGCTCCGACGCATGCCCCCGCGCAGGTCATGGCGCAGGCCGGTGCCTCCTCCGGGGCCGATCCGGTGTTGGCGCGGGCCCACCACGGGTCCGTCTCCAAGGACCAGCGCGCGATGATCGAGGACGACCTGAAGTCCGGGCGACTGCGCTGCGTGGTGGCGACGTCCTCGCTGGAGCTGGGCATCGACATGGGGCTGGTGGACCTGGTCATCCAGGTCGAGTCGCCGCAGTCCGTGGCCTCGGGGTTGCAGCGCGTGGGCCGGGCCGGGCACCAGGTCGGCGAGGTGTCCACCGGCGTGTTCTTCCCCAAGCACCGCTCCGACCTGGTCAACACCGCCATCACGGTGGAGCGGATGCGCGCCGGGGAGATCGAGGCGCTGTCCATCCCGGCGAACCCGCTGGACATCCTGGCGCAGCAGACCGTGGCCGCCGCCGCGCTGGGCGAGGTCGACGTGGAGGAGTGGTTCGACGTCGTGCGCCGCTCCGCCCCGTTTGCCGCGCTGCCGCGCTCCGCCTTCGACGCCACGCTGGACCTGCTGGCGGGGAAGTACCCATCGGACGAGTTCGCCGAGCTGCGCCCGCGGATCGTGTGGGACCGCGACGGCGGCACCTTGTCGGGACGGCCCGGAGCCCAGCGGTTGGCGGTGACCTCCGGCGGGACCATCCCGGACCGCGGGCTGTTCGGCGTCTTCCTCATCGGGACCGAGGACCAGGCCAGTGGCGGGCGGCGCGTGGGCGAGCTCGACGAGGAGATGGTCTACGAATCCCGCGTCGGCGACGTCTTCGCGCTCGGGGCCACCAGCTGGAAGATCGAGGACATCACCCACGACCGGGTGCTGGTCTCCCCCGCGTTCGGCCAGCCCGGCAAGCTGCCGTTCTGGAAGGGCGACTCGCTGGGCCGGCCCGTGGAGCTGGGGCGCGCGCTGGGGCGGTTCCGGCGCGAGGTCGCCGGGGCGTCCGAGGAGGATGCGGCCGGGCGGTTGGGGACGATCGGGCTGGATGCGTGGGCCGCGGCGAACCTGTCCGGCTACCTGCACGAACAGCAGGAGGCCACCGGGGTCGTCCCCAGCGACACGACGCTGGTGGTCGAGCGGTTCCAGGACGAGCTCGGCGACTGGCGGGTGGTGCTGCACTCCCCGTTCGGGCTGCCCGTGCACGCCCCGTGGGCGCTGGCCGTCGGCGCGCGGCTGCATGAACGCTACGGGATGGACGGCTCGGCGATGGCGGCCGACGACGGGATCGTGCTGCGCGTGCCGATGATGGACGACGAGCCACCCGGCGCCGAGCTGTTCCTCTTCGACCCGGACGACCTGGAGCGGATC
>Ga0134125_10004252_pt1 | contig 16392 bp, 17 predicted proteins | sample KB31751_FD_96464 | JGI IMG/M metagenome (GOLD analysis project Ga0134125, IMG submission 96464) | Terrestrial soil microbial communities with excess Nitrogen fertilizer from Kellogg Biological Station, Michigan, USA - KB3-175-1 | ecosystem: Environmental > Terrestrial > Soil > Unclassified ...
TCCCGCCGCCGACGACCAGCACGCGCTCGCCGGCGAAGTCCGCGGCGTCGGTGAAGTCGTGTGTGTGCAGCTGGCGGCCGCCGAAGTCCGAGCGCCCGGGGTAGGCCGGCCAGTAGGGGCGGTCCCAGGTGCCGGTGGCGTTCACGACGGCCTGCGCGTTCCACGCCCGTCCGTCGGCGGCGCGGACAAGCAGGCCGTCCGCGGTGCGGGTGATGGCAGTGACGCGGACGGGACGCACCACGGCCAGGTCGAAGTGGTCCTCGAACTGCCCGTAGTAGCGGGCGACGACGGCGGAGGCCGGCTCGTGCGGATCGGGCGTGCCCAGGGGCAGGCCCGGCAGGTCGTGCAGGGCGTGGGCGGCGCCGAAGGTCAGCGAGTCCCAGCGGTGGCGCCACGCCCCTCCGGGGCCCTCGTTGGCGTCGAGCACCACGAAGTCCGTCCCCGGGCGCAGTCCCCGGCGCGCCAGGTGGTAGGCGGCGCTGAGCCCGGCCTGTCCGGCCCCGACAACGGCGACCTGCATCCGTCCTCCTTGGGTAGACCACTGCTTGCTTGAAGTATCAACTACTGGGGGAACGGGTGGGGATGCGGGCGTATTCCCGCGCGCCGCAATGAGCGCGTAAACCTTCGAGGCGTCCCGGCCGGGCTCGGTTAGCATGGGAAGGCCGCGACTGGCGTATCAGTGGAGGACCACGGGGGAGCGGCAGCAGGACCCACCATCGGATCGCGCGCCTGGACCCGGGGGCAAGCGATGCGGCATGCGCCGTCGTCGTGTCCCAGACCGAGAACCATCCCCGCAGCAGGAGAAGATTTCGTGAGCAGAGAGAACACCGTCACCAACCAGCCGCTCTCGGAGGTGGACCCGGAGATCGCCGCGGTCCTCACCGCCGAACTGGGCCGCCAGCGCGACACCCTGGAAATGATCGCCTCGGAGAACTTCGCCCCGCGCGCCGTCCTGCAGGCACAGGGTTCGGTGCTGACCAACAAGTACGCCGAGGGCTACCCCGGCCGGCGCTACTACGGCGGCTGCGAGCACGTCGACGTCGCCGAGAACCTGGCCCGTGACCGCGTCAAGTCGCTGTTCGGCGCCGCCTACGCCAACGTCCAGCCGCACTCGGGCGCTTCCGCCAACGCCGCCGCCCTGGCCGCGATGATCAAGCCGGGCGACAAGATCCTGGGCCTCTCGCTGGCCCACGGCGGCCACCTGACCCATGGCATGAAGCTGAACTTCTCCGGCAAGCTCTACGAGGTCGCCGCCTACGAGGTCGAACCGGACACCTTCACCATCGACATGGACAAGCTGCGCGCCCAGGCCATTGCCGAGAAGCCGCAGGTCATCATCGCCGGCTGGTCCGCCTACCCGCGCCAGCTCGACTTCGCCGCGTTCCGCTCCATCGCCGACGAGGTCGGGGCCCTGCTCTGGGTCGACATGGCCCACTTCGCCGGGCTCGTCGCCGCCGGGCTGCACCCGAACCCGGTGCCCTACGCCGACGTCGTGACTTCCACCGTGCACAAGACCCTCGCCGGACCGCGGTCGGGCCTGATCCTGACCAACGACCCGGAACTGGCCAAGAAGGTCAACTCGAACGTCTTCCCCGGGCAGCAGGGCGGCCCGTTGATGCACGCCATCGCCGGCAAGGCCGTGGCCTTCAAGATCGCCGCCGGCGAGGAATTCCGCGAACGCCAGGAACGCACCCTGGAGGGGGCTCGCCTGCTGGCCGAACGCCTCGGCGCCGGGGACGTCGCCGCGCAGGGCATCTCGGTGCTCACCGGCGGCACCGACGTCCACCTGGTCCTGGTCGACCTGCGCGACTCCGAGCTGGACGGAAAGCAGGCCGAGGACCTGCTGCACTCCATCGGCATCACGGTCAACCGCAACGCCGTCCCCTTCGACCCCCGCCCGCCGATGGTGACCTCCGGCTTGCGCATCGGCACCCCGGCGCTGGCCACCCGCGGCTTCGGCGCCACGGAGTTCACCGAGGTCGCCGACATCATCGCCACCGCCTTGCGCGACGGCGCCGGCGCCGACACGGCAGCCCTGGGCGCCCGCGTGCAGCAGCTGGCCTCCGACTTCCCCCTCTACGCCGAACTGGAGCAGTGGTGACCATGGCAGAACGCGCCCGGATCCTCGACGGCAAGGCCACCGCGGCCGCCCTCAAGGCAGAACTGAAGGACCGCGTGGCCGCCCTGGCGGACCGCGGCATCACCCCCGGCCTGGGTACCATCCTGGTCGGGGACGACCCCGGCTCGAAGTGGTACGTCGGCGGCAAGCACAAGGACTGCGCCGAGGTCGGCATCACCTCCATCCGCATCGACCTGCCCGAGGACACCACCCAGGACGAGCTGCTGGCCAAGGTCCGCGAGCTCAACGAGAACCCGGAGTGCACCGGCTACATCGTCCAGCTCCCGCTGCCGAAGCACATCGACCAGGACACGGTGCTGGAGGCCATGGATCCGGCCAAGGACGCCGACGGCCTGCACCCGATGAACCTGGGCCGCCTCGTGGCCAACGTCAACCGCCCCATGGAGTCCCCGCTGCCGTGCACCCCCCAGGGCTGCGTGGAGCTGCTGGCCCGCCACGACATCGACCTGCAGGGTAAGGACGTGCTGGTCGTCGGCCGCGGCGTGACCATCGGCCGCCCCATCGGGCTGCTGCTCACCCGCAAGGACGTCAACGCCACGGTCACCCTGGCCCACACCGGCACCACGGACCTGGCGGACCACCTCTCGCGCGCGGACGTGGTCATCGCCGCCGCCGGATCCCCGCACATGATCAAGGCCGCCGACCTCAAGCCCGGAGCGATCGTCCTGGACGTGGGCGTCAGCCGCGTCGACGACGGCTCCGGCAAGGCCAAGGTCACCGGCGACGTGGACCCGGCCGCCTACGAGGTCGCATCGTGGATCTCCCCGAACCCCGGCGGCGTCGGCCCGATGACGCGCGCCATGCTGCTGGCCAACGTCGTGGAGTCCGCCGAGCGCCAGGCCGGCTGAGCCGGTGCCGGGCACCGCCGTCGTGCTCCGCAGGGAGTACGACGGCGGTGCCCGGCTACCGCCGACGGCGGATGCCGTCCCCGGGGTGCGCGCGTACCCTCGAACCATGGGAAGACGCCGACCGCCGCTGGCCGTGCTGCCGGTGGCGGTGGCGTTCATCCAGCTCGTCGGCACCACTTTCGCCGCCCGCCACCAGGGACTGGACGTGCCCTGGCCCGCCCTCCTGCTCCTGCTCGCCGGCCCCGCCCTGCTGCTGCTGCGCCGCCGCGCCCCCGGGCCCGCCGCTGCCTCCATCACCCTGGTCGACGCCGGCTACCTGCTGGCCGGCTACCCCTGGGGTCCGGTCCTGCTCTCGCTGGCCCTGGGGCTGGTCTTCTCCGTGCTCGGCCGCGCCCGCTGGTGGGGGTGGGCCTCCCTGACCGCCTTCACCGCCGCCCTGGGTGCCACCACGCTGCTGCCCGCTGCGACCGGGGGGCCGCGGCTGGCCGACGACGGGCGCTGGCTGGTGCTTCCGGCCTGGTTCGCTGTCCTGCTCCTGATCGCCGAACTGGCCCGCACGGGCCGTGACCGGCGCATCGAACAGCGCCGCATCGCCCGCGAACAGGCCACCCACCGGCGTGACGAGGAACGCCTGGTGCTCGCCCGCGACATCCACGATGTCGTGGCCCACTCGCTGTCCATGATCAACGTCCAGTCCTCGGTGGCCCTGCACCTGGGGCGGCGCAACCCGGACCCCGAGGCCCTGCTGGAGGCACTGGCCACCATCAAGGAAGGCTCCGCCGCCGCCCTGTCCGAGGTGCGCGAGGTCCTGGCGGTGCTGCGCCAGGACGCGCCCCGGGTGCCCAGCCAGCGGCTCGAGTCACTGCCGGAGCTGGTCGGGCGCGTCCGCTCGGCCGGGCTGGAGGTCCACTACACGGCACCCGCCCCGCCACGGCCGTCCTGGCTGGGCGACCGGGCCGAGAACGTCCTGTTCCGCGCCGTGCAGGAATCCCTGACCAACGTCGTCCGGCACGCCGCGGCCCACCGGGTCGACGTCGATCTGGTCCTCGACGCCGCCGGCGCCCGGCTGCAGGTCCGCGACGACGGCCGCGGGCGGTCCGGGGCACCAGACGGCAACGGTCTGCGCGGCATGCGCGAACGCGTCGCGGGCCTCGGCGGGACCGTGGAGCTCGCCGACCTGGACCCGGGCACCGCAGTCACCGTCACGATCCCGGCCCCGTCCCGGCAACCGGACCAGCCGTCGACGAAGGAGAAGGCATGACCACCGTCCTGCTCGCCGATGACCAGGCCCTCATCCGGGCCGGGTTCCGGTCCCTGCTCTCCGCCGAGGACGACCTGGAGGTCGTCGGCGAGGCGGCCACCGGCGCCGCGGCCCTGGCCCAGGCCCGCGCGCTGCGCCCCGACGTCGTGCTCATGGACATCCGCATGCCCGGCGGCGACGGGATCGAAGCGGCCCGGACGCTGCTGGCGGACCCCGAGCTGGCCGCGACCCGGGTCATCATGCTGACCACGTTCGAACTCGACGACTACATCCTGGACTCGGTCCGGGCCGGCGCCAGCGGCTTCCTGGTCAAGGACACCGAGCCCGAAGAACTCATCCGGGCGGTGCGTGCCGTGGCCCGCGGCGACGCGCTGCTGTCGCCCTCGGTCACCCGGCGGCTGCTGGCCAGCGTGGCCGACGGCCACCACACGTCCGCCCGGCAGCTGGCCAGCGTGGAGGCCCTGACCGTGCGCGAGCGCGAGGTCCTGGTCCAAGTGGGCCGTGGCCTGGACAACGCGGGGATCGCCGCCCGGTTGTTCATCACGCCGCTGACCGCCAAGACGCACGTCTCGCGGATCATGGGCAAGCTGGGCTCCCGCGGCCGCTCCCAACTGGTGGTCCTGGCCTACGAGAGCGGGCTGGTCACCCCGGGGACGGCGGACGACGGCGATGCCCCGGACTGAGCCGTCCGCACCGATCCCCGCTGGGCACCTGTCCCCACCGGCGCCGGGCCGGATCAACGGCGTCCTCCCGAGGGTGTAGGCACGGCCACCCACCGGTGTAGGCGCGGCCGGCACAGTGCCTCCCGGGGGCAGATGCCCGACCGCGGTTCCGGCGGAAAGGTGGATGGTGTGGCCACACGGGCCACACCGAAACCGAGGAGCCACCATGTCCACCATCCCAGCAGCCATCACGACGTCGGCCATCGCAGCGCACCCCGCCGCCTGGGGGCACCCGGGGTTCGGCTGGTGGATCATCTTCCCGCTGTTCTGGATCGCGTTGATCGTCCTGTTCATCGTTGGACGCCGGCGTGGCTACGTCCACCACGAGCGCCGGGCCGCCGAAACGGTGCTGCGCGAGCGCTATGCCCGCGGCGAAGTCGACGAAACCGAGTTCCGCCAGCGCCTCGAGGTGCTGCGGGGGACAGGCCGCCGATGACCGGTACCCTGTCCTGAACGCGGCCCAGATGGTAGACAGGCGGTGTAAGTCCCGAACCATCCACCCATCAAGGGGGTTAGATCGCATGGACACCGCACAGGTCATCTGGATCATCGTCGCCATCGTGGTGGTGCTGATCATCATCGGCATCATCGCCCGGTTCGCCGGAGGCAAGAGGAAGGACCGCCAGCGCGAGGAAGCAGGACGGATCCGCACGGAGGCCCAGGAAGGCCACCTCGAGGCCCGGGAACGGGAGAACGCGGCCCAGCGCGCCCAGGCCGACGCCGATGCAGCGGAGCTGAAATCCCGCGAACGCGACGTCGAGGCCCAGCGGCTGCGCACGGAGGCCCAGGATGCGCAGGTCGCGGCGGAGCGCAAGCGCATGGAATCGGAGAAGCTGGGTGCCTCGGCGGCCGAACGCCACGAGGAGTCCGCGGAACGGCTGCGCCGAGCCGACAAGCTGGATCCTGACGCCGGGCGGGGGAACGGACACCCGGACCGCCGGAATGGCGGTCGCGGCGACGACCGCGCCGACGACCGGGCCAAGGGCCGGGTCGACGGTGGACCCGCGGGTGGGGCGCCCGCCCCGGGTGGACGGACGGACAACGGTGGCCCGCGTGCCGAAGCCTCCGGGGAACCGGTGGAGGGGCACCATGCCGACGCCTACGGGGACCGCGCCGGACAGGACAACACGGAGGGCCGGGCCGATGCCGGACGCCGCGCGGAAGCCCCGCCGGCCGCCGGGGACCCGCTGGCGATGGACAGCCCCGACGCCTACGGCGATGCCGCCGCCCAGCGGACTGACCGGGCCGAGGGGGGAGCCACCGCCGCGACAGACCGCACCGCGGATCCGGACGTGCGGTCCCGGCACGGGGACGACCCCAGGCACCGCGACCAGGGATAGGGGCCCGCTGCAGCGGGGCCCATGGCCTCCGGCGGCGGGGTAGCCCGGCAGCAGCCGGGGTGCCCCGCCGTCGTCGTTTGGCGGGCATTAACAGGCGGTGCACAGGCTGGGTGCGTACTGTGGGGAGCCGGGGAGCGCGATGTCTTCGTCTCCTGCGGCGTGAGCGCCGAGATCCCAGCTCCGAGAAAGTAGCCCGTGAGCACCCAGAATCTTTCCACCACGTCCCCGCCATCGCCGGTCTTGGCCCCGCTGCGCCGCAATGCCGGTGCCCGCAACTTCAGCCTGCTCAAGACCCGCGTGCTCGAGGCCGGCCTGCTGCGCCGCCGCCGGGGCTACTACCTCGGACTCGTGATGCTGCTGACCCTGTTCCTGGCCGCCGCCGTGACCGGGTTCCACCTGCTCGGCGACAGCTGGTTCCAGCTGTTCGTCGCCGCGGCCCTGGGGATCATCCTCACCCAGTTCGCGTTCCTGGCCCACGAGGCCTCCCACCGCCAGGTCATGGAGTCCGGTCCCGCCAACGACCGCGCCGGCCGGATCCTGGCCAATGCGGTGGTGGGCATCAGCTACCAGTGGTGGATGAACAAGCACACCCGGCACCACGCCAAGCCGAACACCGTCGGCAAGGATCCGGACATCGAGCAGGACACGATTTCCTTCCAGCCCGAGGACGCCGCCGCGCGCACCGGCCTGATGGCCTGGCTGACCCGCCGGCAGGGCTACCTCTTCTTCCCGCTGCTCACGTTCGAGGGCGTGAACCTGCACTTCCACTCGATCAGGTACCTCTTCGCCGCGCGGACGGTGAAGGCACGCAAGCGGGAGCTGACGACGATCGGGCTGCGACTGGCCATCTACCTCGCCGTGATCTACTTCTTCCTGCCCTGGGGGATCGCCAGTGCGTTCGTCGGGGTCCAGCTCGCCGTGTTCGGCATCTACATGGGCGCCTCGTTCGCCCCGAACCACAAGGGCATGCCGCTGATCCCGAAGACCTCGACCATCGACTTCTTCAGCCGCCAGGTGCTGACCAGCCGCAACATCGTGGGCAAGACCTCCTGGGGCACCCGCATGCTGACCGCCGTCTACGGGGGCCTGAACTACCAGGTCGAGCACCACCTGTTCCCCAGCATGCCGCGTCCGCACCTGCGGGAGGTCAGCGCCATGGTCCGGCAGTACTGCCAGGAGCTCAAGGTCCCGTACACGGTCGCCTCGGTGACCGGTTCCTACGCCCAGGTCGTGCGCTACCTCAACACGGTGGGGCTCTCGGCACGGGACCCGTTCGACTGCCCGATGGTCACGGAGTACCGGCCGCGCTAGAATCGGTGATTGATTTGTGCCAACCACTGCTTGGCAGTAGAGTGCGGTTGTGCCACAGACCACATCCCGTCCCACCGTGATCGCCGCCGACCAGCTCACCAAGCGGTACGGGGACTTCACCGCCGTCGACTCCATCAGCTTCGAGGTTCCCGCCGGGGAGTCCTTCGGCCTGCTCGGGCCGAACGGCGCCGGCAAGTCCACGACCATGCGCATGATCGGCGGGGTGTCCCAGCGCAGCGGCGGCACGCTGCAGATCATGGGCCTGGACCCCGAGCAGCAGGGCCCGGAAGTGCGCGCCCACCTGGGCGTCGTCCCGCAGGAGGACAACCTGGACCAGGAGCTCAAGGTCCGGGACAACCTCATCGTCTACGGGCGCTACTTCGGCCTCCCGTTGTCCTACCTGCGCCCCAAGGCCGACGAACTGCTGGACTTCGCCCAGCTCTCCGATAAGGCCGGGGCCCGTGTCGAGGACCTTTCCGGGGGCATGAAGCGCCGGCTGACCATCGCCCGCTCGCTGATCAACGACCCCCGTGTGCTGCTGCTCGACGAACCAACCACCGGCTTGGACCCGCAGGCGCGCCACATCCTCTGGGACCGGCTGTTCCGGCTCAAGGAACGCGGCGTCACCCTGGTGCTCACCACCCACTACATGGACGAGGCCGAACAGCTCTGCGATCGGCTCATCGTCGTGGACAAGGGGCGGATCATGGCCGAGGGATCGCCCGCGGAGCTGATCCGCCGGTTCTCCACCCGCGAAGTGCTCGAACTGCGCTTCGGCGCCGACCGCAATGCCGGGGCCGCCGAGGCGGTCGAGGGCATCGGGGACCGGATCGAGGTCCTGCCCGACCGCCTGCTGGTCTACGCGCACGACGGCGAGGCGGCCCTGGAAGCCGTCGGCAACCGGGGCCTGTCCCCGCTGACCTCGCTGGTGCGCCGCTCCTCGCTGGAGGACGTCTTCCTCCGGCTGACCGGACGGAGCCTCATTGAGTAGCCACGACGTGGGAAGCCACGAGCACGGCACCGCCGAATCCGCGCGGTCGGACACCGGGGCACCCGGGCACGACCGGCCCCGGGAGACCGGGGAGGCCCCGGCGTCGTCCCCTGCCCTGCCAACTGCACCGCCGGCGGCCCCCGGCCCATCACCGACCCCGGGCCCGGGCGGGGCGCAGGGACCGGCCTACCTGAACTCCGCCCTGGTGGCCCACCCGCCGCTGACCAGCGCCGCCAAGGCCCGCCGCTTCGGGACCTGGTACCTGGCCGAGCAGCACCTGCGCGGGATGAAGGGCTACCTCGACATCGTCATCGCCTACTCGGTGGGAAACCCGCTGGTCTACCTGTTCGCGATGGGCATCGGCCTGGCCTCGCTGGTCGACTCGAACAACGCGGGGGGTGCCTTCGGCGGGGCGAGCTACCTGCAGTTCATCGCCCCGGCGCTGCTGGCCTCGGCCGCGATGATGACCGCCGCCGGCGAATTCACCTATGCGGTGATGTCGGGCTTCAAATGGTGGAAGACCTACTACGGACCACTGGCCACCCCGGTGACCCCCGAGCAGATCTGCCAGGGCCATGCCCTGGCCGTGACGCTGCGCATCGTGGCGCAGAGCGCGGTCTACCTGGTGATCGTGCTCTTCTTCGGCGCGGCCACCAGCGGGTGGGCGTGGGCCACGATCCTCACCTCCTCCCTGGCCGGGGTCGCCTTCGGGCTGCCCCTGATGGCGTACTCGGCGACGGTGACCGTGGAAAAGGGCCAGTTCGCGCTGGTCCAGCGGTTCATCGTCATGCCGTTGTTCCTGTTCTCCGGGACGCTGTTCCCGCTCTCGACGCTGCCCTGGTTCCTGCAGTGGATCGGCTGGATCTCCCCGGTCTGGCACGCCACGGAGCTGGGCCGCGTCCTGTCCTACGGCCATGCCGAACCCGGCTGGCTCTCCGCCGTGCACGTGATCTACCTGCTGGTCCTGGCCGGTGGGGGACTGGTGCTCGCCCGGCGGGTCTATGCACGACGGCTGGAGGGTTGAGATGAGCCTGGTCAAGGACGCGGACCTCGAACTGACCGCCGACCGGCGGCCGCTGGCCTCGCTGTATTCGCGCAACGTGCGTGCGGTGATCGTGCGCGGGCTGGTGGCGACGAAGACGTCGAACGCCGCCATCATGATCTCCGGCTTCGTCGAGCCGGTGCTGTACCTGCTCTCGATGGGCATCGGCCTCGGCGCCCTCATCGGCACCGTGCAGGGGCCGGGCGGAACCGAGATCAGCTATGCCGCCTACATCGCCCCGGCACTGCTGACCGTCTCGGCCATGAACGGGGCCCTGTACGACTCCACCATGAACGTGTTCTTCAAGATGAACTACGCCAAGCTCTACCAGAACATGCTCTACACCTCGCTGGGGCCGCTCGATGTGGCGTTGGGCGAGATCTTCCTGGCCCTGCTGCGGGGGTTCCTCTACGCCACGGGCTTCACCATCGTCATGGCGGCCATGGGCCTGGTCACCACCTGGTGGGCGCTGCTGATGGTCCCGGCCTCGGTGCTCATCGCCTTCGGGTTCGCCTCGATCGGCATGGGCATCACCTCCTACATCCGCACGTTCCAGCAGCTGGACTGGGTGACGTTCATCATGTTGCCGATGTTCCTGTTCTCGGCCACGTTCTACCCGCTCACCGTCTACCCGGAGCCGATCCAGTGGCTGATCCAGGCGCTGCCCCTCTGGCACGGGGTCGAGCTGCTGCGCCAGCTCTCCGTGGGGGCCTTCGGCGCCATGACCGCCGTCCACGTGCTCTACTACGTCGCCATGGTCGCGGTGGGCATGATCCTCACGACCCGCCGGCTGCGCGCCCTGTTCCTGAGGTGAGTTGGCCCGGCGCGGATCCGGGACCGGCTGGGGGCAGGCCCCGGGGCGGGCTGGGGGGCAGCGGCCGCGACAGGTAGTCTGTTCCACAGCAGAACCCAAGGAGGAGCCGTGATCGGCAGTTGGCATGCGGTCGTCATCGACTGCGAAGACACGGAAATCATGGCCGATTTCTACGAACAGGTCCTCGGCATGGTGCGTGTGCAGCATGACGACGACGGATGGATCACCATCGGGGACGCGCCGGACCGCCCGGCGATCGCGTTCCAGCGGGTGGAGGGATACCAGCGGCCCGAATGGCCCGGACAGGTGCACCCGCAGCAGGCACATCTGGACATCCGGGTCGACGACCTCGACATCGCCGAGGAGGCGGTGCTCAAGCTCGGGGCCACCTCGATCAACACCGGCGGCCAGAACTACCGGGTCTACCTGGACCCCCAAGGCCACCCCTTCTGCCTCGTCACCTGGTGAGCACCGCCGGGATTCCCGGCACTCCACGGGCCGCGGCAGGGCGGCGTGCGGTCGTCCTGGGCGGCACCGGGCTGCTCGGCCGCGCCGTTGCCGCCCGGCTGGCCCGCGCCGGCTGGACCGTCGACGCGTCGGGCCGCGACGCACGCCACCTCCCCGTCGGCCTGGTCCGCCTCGGGGTGCGCTTCAAGGCGGTGGACCGGCACGATCCGGCGGCCCTGGCCACGTTGCTGGGCGGCGGTGCCGACCTGCTGGTCGACGCGCTCGCCTACACGGCGGCCGATGCCCGCCTGCTGCTGCCCTTCCTGCACGACGTCGGGACGACCGTCATGCTCTCGAGCAAGGCCGTCTACGTCGACGCCGCGGGACGGCACGTGAATTCGCCGGTAGGCCCCTCCTTCGACGGCCCCATCACCGAGGACCACCCCACCCTCGCGCCGGGAAACATGCCCCATGCCTCGCCCGGCGGTTATGGCCCGAACAAAGTAGCCGCCGAAAACGTGCTGCTGGATGCCTCGGCGGACACCACCATCGTCCGCGCCTCCAAGGTCCACGGGGTCGGCACCGCACGGCTGCGCGAGTGGGTCTTCGCCGGGCGCGTGTTGGACCGGCGGCCCGCCGTCCTGCTGGCCGGTGCCGGCGCCGGAACCGACCACCCCACCGCGGCGGTGAACACCGCGGCCCTGGTGCACTGCATCGCCGATGCGCCGGCCGGCACGCGGATCCTGAACAGCGCAGACCCCGACGCGCCGAACGGACGGGACATCGCCCGTACGGTCGCCGCGCATTTTGGCCACGCATGGCGCGAGGTGCTGCTGCCCGACGGGGCCCCCGACGGGCTCGGGGACCATCCCTGGGACAACCGGCCGGGGATCGTCCTGGACACCTCCGCGGCGACGGCCCTGGGATATGTCCCCGTGGGCAGCTACGCGCAGACCCTCGGCACGACCCTGGACTGGATGGCTGCCCAGCCTCGGAGCCTCTTCGACGCCGATCCCTACTTCGAGGGGTTCTTCGACTACGCCGCGGAGGACCGCTTCCTGGCGGCCGCAGCCACGCCCTGAGCCGGGTGCCGGCGGGCACCCGGGCGGGGGACACCGCCGTCGTGCAGCGCCGGCGCTGTTCGCCCATGGGAAATTCGTCCCGGGGCGCCCCGCCGGTTTGGGATACTAGGGGACATGGAACGCATCGGCACGACCCGCCCCGCCTCGGAGAAGAACATCACCCTCAGGGCCAGCACGCTCTCGCTGGCCGTGATGGTCACCGTATTCCTGGTGGCGGTGGTCTTCGCCGCGAACCAGAACGACGTGATCGGCTGGATCGTGGCCGTCATCTCCTTCGCCTGGCTGCTGCTGGCCGCGTTCCTGGTGTTCGGGCTGCGCCGCGGCGCCCGCAAGGTCAGCAGCCACCTGAAGAACGCGTCCGCCTCGATGGCCGCCCGCGCCCAGCAGCCCGGGGCCTCCGAGACCGTCGTCGTCGACGAGGGCACGCGCACCCGCGACCTGAAGCTGGACCACTCCTTCAAGATCGTCCAGGTCCAGGCCGGGGTCATCAGGGAACACCTCGACACCCCGGGCGAGGAGGCCCGCGGCATGGTGGACCGCGCACTGGAGACCATCGACATCACCGCCCACAATGCCCGCGAGATGATGAAGCCCTCCGGCGGAAGCGCCCCGCTCTCGGGCGAGGTCATCGACTGACCAATTGTGGGTAAGCTGGATCGGGTGAGCACAGCAGCGGAAACGAACCACAGCAAGAACGCCGGCGCAGTGCGCGTCGCCTCCGTCAACCTCAACGGCATCCGGGCCGCCTACAAGCGCGGCATGGCCGACTGGCTGGCCGCACGCGACGTCGACATCCTGACCCTGCAGGAAGTCCGCGCCCCCGACTCCATCGTCCGCAACCTGCTCGGCGACGACTGGCACATCCTGCACGCCGAGGCCGAGGCCAAGGGGCGGGCCGGCGTTGCGATCGCTTCCCGGGTCGCCCCCACGGCCACCCGGGCGCACATCGGCGACGACTACTTCGCCACCTCGGGCCGCTGGGTCGAAGCGGACTTCGACCTGGCCGGGAAGAACCTCACGGTCGTCAGCGCCTACGTGCACTCCGGCGAGGTCGACACCCCGAAACAGGACGACAAGTACCGCTTCCTGGACGTCATGACCACCCGGCTTCCCGCCTTGAAGACCGGCTCGGACCACGTCCTGGTCACCGGCGACCTGAACGTCGGGCACACCGAGCGGGACATCAAGAACTGGAAGGGCAACGTGAAGCGCGCGGGTTTCCTGCCCCGGGAACGGGCCTACTTCGACCGGTTCTTCGGCGAGGAGATCGGCTACCACGACGTGGCCCGCACGCTGGCCGGGGACGTCGACGGACCCTACACCTGGTGGTCGTGGCGGGGGCAGGCCTTCGACAACGACACCGGCTGGCGCATCGACTACCACATGGCCACCCCGGAGCTCGCCGCCCTCGCGCACAACCCCGTCGTTGACCGGGCGCCGAGCTACGCCGCCCGCTTCTCCGACCACGCACCGCTGGTCGTCGACTACCAGTTCTAGGAAGACCACACCATGACCGAACTCCTCACTCCCGAGGCCCACCGCCCCCGCGTCCTCTCCGGGATGCAACCCTCCGCCGACTCGCTGCACCTGGGCAACTACCTGGGCGCCCTGGTCAACTGGGTCAGATCACTCGACGAGTACGACGCGTTCTTCTTCGTCCCCGACATGCACGCCATCACCGTCGGACACGACCCTGCGGCCCTGCGTGAACGCACTCGCAAGACCGCGGCGCAGTACATCGCCGGCGGCATCGACCAGGACGCCGCCACCTTGTTCGTGCAGTCCCACGTTCCCGAGCACGCCCAGCTGGCGTGGGTGCTGAACTGCATCACGGGTTTCGGCGAGGCCTCGCGCATGACGCAGTTCAAGGACAAATCGGCCAAGGGCGGACAGGACGCGGTCAGCGTCGGCCTGTTCACCTACCCCGTCCTGATGGCCGCGGACATCCTGCTCTACCAGCCGCACGCGGTCCCGGTCGGCGACGACCAGCGCCAGCACGTCGAGCTCGCCCGCGACCTGGCCCAGCGCTTCAACCACCGCTTCGGCGAGACGTTCCGCGTGCCGGAGCCGCTGATCCAGAAGGAGGGGGCCCGGATCTACGACCTGCAGGACCCGCGGTCGAAGATGTCCAAGTCCGCTACCAGCCCCAACGGCCTGATCAACATCCTCGACGACCCGAAGATCATCACCAAGCGGATCAAGTCGGCGGTCACCGATGCCGATACGGTCATCGCCTACGACCGCGAGGGCAAGCCCGGGGTGACGAACCTGCTGGAGATCCTCTCGACCATCACCGGCAAGACCGTGGAGGGCCTCGTCGAGGAATACGAGGGCAAGATGTACGGGCACCTGAAGGTCGACGTGGCCGACGCCGTGGTCGACCGGGTGGAGCCGATCCGACGGCGGACCCTGGAGTTGCTCGACGATTCGGCCGAGCTCGACCGCCAGCTGGCCATTGGGGCCGCACGGGCCCGCGAGGTCGCCACCGCCACCCTTGACACGGTGTACTCCAATGTGGGCTTCCTGCCGGCTGTCTCCCAGGCCGAACCCCGGGCCCTGGCAGTCGGTGACGGCGAGAGCGTGCGCTAGCTGATGGTGCTTCCCGAGCGGGGAACCGAGGTTCCCGGGGCCGTCGGCCCCGGGAACGAGGGAGTCAGCGTCGGGGTGGTCATCCCCTTGCCCGAACCCCTGCGCACCCAGCTGCGCGAGACCCGTGCCTCGCTCGGGGACCCCGTCGCCGGGAGCATCGCCCCGCACATCACCCTGGTCACCGGCGCCGTGGCCACCGACTGGGTGGCGGTCCGCCAACACGTCAGGGACGTGGCGGCGCGGTCCGGCTGCTTCAGGCTCAGCCTGCGGGGCACGGCCAGTTTCCGCCCGGTGACCAACGTGGTCTACCTGCAGGTCGAGGACGGGTTCGACGAATGCGTTGCGCTGCACCGGGAGCTGCAGGCCGGGCCCCTGAGTCCGCGGGCGGAATACGACTTCCACCCGCACCTGACGATGGCCCACGACCTGCCCCAACGCCAGCTGGATCTCGCGTTGGACCGCCTGGGAGGCTACGCCGCCGAATTCCCCGTGGATAGAATCGGCTTGTTCGAACACGACGCCGATGGCCTGTGGGCCCTCCAGGAGGAACTGATCCTTGGCCAAGCCGGACAAACGCCTAGCTAGTCGCACCATTGCCGCGCGGAACCCTGCCACCGCGTCCTCCGGGAGCGGCCTCCCGGCCGAGCAGGACCAGCCGGCGGACGTCATCTCGCCCCTGGACCGCACCGCCTTGCGCGCCGACCGGCTGCACAAGCGGGCCGCCTTCGGGCGGGCCCGGCGGGAAGGCCAGGGGCCGGCCAAGGTCGGGCTCGCTGCGCTCGGTGCCTTCGTGGGCTGGCTGAAGGCCCAGAAGCCGGTGCGCGTGTTCACCCTGTACGGACAGCGCCACGGTCCACTGATGGCTGCCGGCAGCGCCTACAACATGTTCTTCTCCATCGCGGCCCTGCTGGTGGCCGGGTTCTCCATCTTCGGGATCATCGCCGCCGGGAACCAGGACCTGCAGGACCTGGTCGTCGACACCGTCGCCCAAAGCACCCCCGGGCTGATCGACACCGGGGACGGGGGCCTGGCGAAACCCGACCAGCTCTTCCGCGCCCGCGGATTCGGGTGGGCCCTGGTGATCTCGACGGCGACAATGCTGTTGACCTCCCTCGGATGGATCCGCGGTCTGCGCGAAGGAATGCGCGGGGTCTTCGGGCTGCTTCCCCTGCAGCTGAACCCCGTACTGGTGAAACTGCGCGACCTCGGTGTCCTCCTCGTCCTGGGCCTGTGTCTGGTGGTGACCACGGTCGTAGGGTTCCTGGCCGGTGGGTTCATCGACATCGTCATCCACTTCCTGCGGCTGCAATCGTCGTTGGCCATCTTCCTGACCCAGGCCGGCAGCCTGGTGGTGATGCTCTTGCTGGATGCCCTCGTATCGGTGATCCTGTTCCGCCTGGCCTCGGGGATCTCCATGCCGCGGGGGGCCATGCTGCAGGCGGCATTGCTCGCCGGTGCCGGGGCGACGATTCTGCGCTACTTCTCCTCGGAACTCCTGGGCAGCGTGACCAAGAACCCGCTGCTGGCCTCGTTCGCGGTGATCCTGGGCCTGTTCGTCTGGTTCTACCTGCTCAGCCAGGTCTACCTGGTGGCCACGGCCTGGGGCGCGGTCGCCACGGCCGACATCGCCGCCTCTGCCCGCCAGGGCAAGCGCCCGAGCCTGCGGACGCGCGCGGTGCGGCTGCGCGGCCTGAACGCGCCCCCCGCGGACTCCGGCTGGCCGCAAACGCGTCCCTAGGAGCCAGTTCGCCCAGCGGCACCAGATGTTCCATGCGGCACTGGGGCCGGCGGTGGCGCCGCCGGCA
>Ga0134125_10004253_pt1 | contig 16391 bp, 15 predicted proteins | sample KB31751_FD_96464 | JGI IMG/M metagenome (GOLD analysis project Ga0134125, IMG submission 96464) | Terrestrial soil microbial communities with excess Nitrogen fertilizer from Kellogg Biological Station, Michigan, USA - KB3-175-1 | ecosystem: Environmental > Terrestrial > Soil > Unclassified ...
CACACTGCCGCCGCGCAAAGTGGCAAAGCCGATATCGCCATCCTTGCGTGCGCCGGTATGGCCGTCGCGCGAGCGCACGGCATGCTTGTTCAGCGCGATATCGCGGCCGCGTGCCGCGGCCTGGCCGAGCAGCAGGGCGGTGCCCGACGGCGCATCCACTTTGTTGCGGTGGTGCATTTCCAACACCTCGATGTCGTAGTCCGGCAAAGACTTGGCGGCCCGTTCGACCAAAGCGGCCAACAGGTTCACCCCCATGCTCATATTGCCGGACTTGACGATTACGGCGTGACGGGCGGCGGCCTTGATGCGGGCCTCGCCCTTTTCGTCAAAGCCAGTGGTGCCGACGACGTGGACGATACGCGCCTGCGCCGCCAAGTCCGCCAGCATGGTCGAGACCATGGGCGTGGTGAAATCCACCACCGCCTGGGCGGTCGCCAGCAGGGGCAGGGGATCGGCGGTCAGCTTGATGCCGTTGGGCTGCATGCCGGCCAGGGTGCCGGAGTCCATCCCCAGATTGGGGTGGCCTTCCATTTCCAGCGCTCCGCACAGAGTGATGCCGGACCCCTGCGCGATCTCGCGGATCAGGGTGCGGCCCATGCGGCCGGACGCGCCGGTGACGACGATCTTCAGCTCAGACATGAAGGCCCCTCTTCAGACCTTACTATCCACGCCCGCGGCGGCCGCCGGCACTTCATTTTTTGCAACCGTGACCATCGCGGGGCGAAGCAGCCGGTCACCGATGGTGTAGCCGGACTGCACCACATCCACGATACTGCCGGGCGCCTTGCCCTGGCCCGGCACCTCGGCAATGGCCTGGTGCAGGTTGGGATCGAACTTGCCGCTGACATCCACCGCCTTCACGCCATAGCGCTCCAAGGTCTGCATCAGCTGGCGGTCGGTGGCTTCCACACCATCCAGCACGGCCTTGAGTTGGGGATCGGCGGCATCGCGGATCGGGGCGGGTACGGCGGCCAGGGCGCGCGCGAAATTGTCGGCAATGCCGACCATGTCGCGGGCGAACCTGGTCACCGCATACTGGCTGGCATCGGCCTTTTCCTTCTCGGCGCGGCGGCGGATGTTTTCGGCCTCCGCCAGCGCACGCAGGCGCTGGTCCTTGAGGGATTCATTCTCCGCCTTCAGGGCCTCCAGCACCGCGAATTCCGCGGCGTGGGGGTTTTCGGAGTCGGGCAATTGGGTCTGTTCTTCACTCATGACGGGGGTCCTTAAACCTTAAGCGAGCAATCGTCCAATGACTTTGGCGGTGTGATCGACCATGGGGATGATGCGGCCGTAATTGAGGCGCGTCGGCCCCAGAACCCCGATCACACCCACGATCTTGCCCTGCGCATTGGCATAGGGCGCCGCGACGATGGAGGAACCGGAAAGCGAGAACAGCCGGTTCTCCGACCCGATGAAGATCCGTACACCGTCACCATCCTTGGCCAGTTCCAACAGCCGGATCAGGTCGGCCTTGCGCTCGATATCGTCGAACAGGCTGCGGATGCGTTCGATATCGGCCTGGGCGGCGACACTGTCCAGAAGATGGGCCGCGCCGCGTACGATCAGGACCTTTTCGGGGCCGGCCAGGGTGGCAAGGCCTTCCGCCACCAGCTTGGCGGTCAGGGTGTCCAGTTCCAGCTTTTCGCCGTCCAGTTCCGTCAGGATCTCGGCACGTGCCGTATCCAGGGTGCGGCCGCGCAGCCGCGCGCCCAGATAATTGCTGGCTTCCGACAGGGCGGAAACAGGAAGGCCGGGCGGGGTTTCGATCACCCGATTCTCCACCTGGCCGTCCTCGCTGACCATGATGACCAGCGCCTTGCCCGGGGCCACCGCCACGAACTCCACATGCTTGAGTGGCGAATCCTGTTTGGCCGTCACCATCAGCCCGGCGCAGCGCGACAGGCCGGCCAACGACTGGGTGGCCTGGGTCAGCACATCCTCGATCTGGCGGCCGCTGCCCGACATGCGGGCCTCGATCGCGACACGTTCGTCGGGGGCCAGCTCGCCAATTTCCAGCAAGCCATCCACGAACAGACGCAGGCCCTTTTCCGTCGGCACCCGGCCGGCGCTGGTATGGGGCGCGTAAAGCAGCCCCATGGCCTCCAGGTCCGCCATCACATTGCGGATCGAGGCCGGCGACAGGGTCAGAGGCAGCCGCTGGCTGAGGGTGCGCGAGCCCACAGGCTCGCCGCTGGCCAGAAAAGCTTCCACCAGATGGCGGAAGACTTCCCTTGGCCGGTCGGTGAAGCCCTGCGGCATCACGAAAGGGGAACGCGGCTCAACGCTCAAGCTCTTGAAATTCCTTTTATTTTCCAGTTGTCCTTGCGCCGTCCCTGGTCCCGACGCTAGGTAACGCCGAGAAGTTAGCAGACCGATATATGAGGCTCCATGCGCCGTTCCAACCGCGCCCCCGACCAGATGCGCGCCGTTTCCCTGACCCCCGGTTTCTCCCGCCATGCCGAGGGTTCCTGCCTGGTTAAATTCGGCGACACCCATGTGCTGGTAACCGCCAGCCTGGAAGAAAAGGCACCGCCTTTCCTGAAAGGCACCGGCAAGGGCTGGGTCACGGCCGAATACGGCATGCTGCCGCGTTCCACCCATGACCGCATGCGCCGCGAGGCGGCGGCGGGCAAACAGTCCGGCCGGACCCAGGAGATCCAGCGCCTGGTGGGCCGGTCCCTGCGGGCGGTATGCGATCTGTCGGCGCTGGGCGAGCGGCAGATCACCATCGACTGCGACGTGTTGCAGGCTGATGGCGGCACCCGAACCGCGGCGATCACCGGCGGCTTTGTCGCTCTCAGCCAGTGCGTGGGCTTCATGAAGAAGACCGGACTGCTGACGGCGCCGATCATCAAGGATCATGTCGCGGCGATCAGCTGCGGCATCGTTCAGGGTCATCCGGTGCTGGATCTGGACTATGACGAAGACTCCACGGCGGAGACCGACGCCAATTTTGTGCTGACCGGTTCGGGCGGCTTGGTGGAGATTCAGGGCACCGCGGAAGGCGCGCCCTTCACCGAAGAGCAACTGGTGGCGCTGCTCAAGCTGGCGCGCAAGGGCATCGGCGAACTGGTGACATTGCAGAAAGAAGTACTTGTCCCATGAGGAGATGGGCATGAGGCTGCCGCGCGGCAGCCAGCTGGTGGTCGCCTCCCACAACGAAGGCAAGGTTCGGGAGATCAAAGCTCTGCTGGGCCCGCACGGCATTCTGCCGGTCAGCGCCGGATCGCTGGGCCTGCCCGAGCCGGTCGAGGACGGCGCGACCTTCACGGCCAATGCAAAGATCAAAGCACTGGCATCGGCTACCGGAAGCCATCATGCCGCCTTGGCGGACGATTCCGGCCTGTGCGTGCAGGCGCTGGACGGCGCGCCGGGCATTTATTCAGCGCGCTGGGCGGGGCCGACCAAGGATTTCCGCATCGCCATGAACCGCATCCATGATGAGCTGCGGCACAAGGGGCTGAAAACCAGCCGCGCAAAATTCGTCTGTGCTCTTTGCGTGGCATTGCCGTCAGGGGAGACGCAGGTATTTGAAGGTGAGGTCCACGGCGACCTCGCTTTCCCGCCGCGCGGCGACAAGGGCTTCGGCTATGATCCGATCTTCATTGCCGACGGCATGGATCAGACCTTTGCCGAGATCGATCCGGTGCGGAAGCACGCGATCAGCCATCGCGCCAAGGCGTTCGAGAAGCTGCTGCATTCCGGCATCTTTACGGAAAGCCTTTAGTTATGATGGTCGCGCAGCCTAACGCTACGGTCGCGCAAATATTTTGCGCGACCTGCTGGGCTGACGCTCCATGAGCTTCGGCGTCTACGTCCACTGGCCGTTCTGCGCTGCCAAGTGCCCCTATTGCGATTTCAACTCCCATGTCCGCACCGCGATCGACGAAAGCGGCTGGGTGGACGGTATTCTGGCCGAGCTGGACTGGACGGCGCAGCACCAGGCCGAAAAGCCCGTCGTTGAAACCATTTTCTTCGGCGGCGGTACGCCCTCATTGATGGAAGGCCGTTCCGTTGGTTGCGTCCTCGCAAAGATCGCCGCGTTATGGCCGATGGGCAATGATGTGGAAATCACCTTGGAAGCAAACCCCGCTTCCGCTGATGCCGCGCGCTTTGCCGACTACCGCGCCGCGGGGGTCAATCGCGTCTCGCTGGGGGTGCAGGCGCTGAACGACCCCGACCTGAAAAGGCTGGGCCGGCTGCATGACGTGGCGGAAGCCAAGGCTGCGTTGAAGCTGGCGACGGCCAATTTCGATCGGGTTTCATTGGACTTGATTTACGCCCGTCCCGATCAGAGCGAGGCGCAGTGGCGCGGCGAGTTGAAGGAAGCCCTATCCTTCGGCACCGATCACTTGTCGCTCTATCAGCTCACTATAGAGCCCGAAACGCCTTATGCCCTGCTGCACAAAAGCGGTCAGCTTCGGATTCCGGACGATGACCTGGCCGCCGGTCTTTACGAGACCACGCAGGAATTGACGGGCGCCGCCGGGCTGCCCGCTTACGAAATTTCCAATCACGCCCGGCCCGGTCAGGAAAGCCGGCACAATCTGATCTACTGGCGCTATGGCGATTATGCTGGCGTCGGTCCCGGCGCCCATGGCCGCCTGTCGCTGAACGGCGCGCGCACCGCCACAGTTGCCATCAAGCTGCCGGAACGCTGGCGCGATACGGTCGGCAAACAGGGCCATGGCTTTGCCGAACTGACACCGGTCTCCAAAGACGAAGCGGCGCGCGAGCATCTGCTGATGAATCTGCGTCTGGCCGAAGGACTGGATCTGGGCGCTTATGAAACGCGCTGGGGCGCAAGGCCGGACGCGGCAAAGATCACGGCCCTGACCGCACAGGGCTTTCTCACACAGAACGGCGATATCCTGTGTTCCACGCCGGCGGGCCGGTTGCTGCTCAACCGCGTCATCGAAGAACTGCTGAACTAATTTTGATGGTCGCGCCGGCAAGCCTCCGCGGCGCGTTGCGCCGCTACGGGTTGCCGGTCCTGGCGATCAGGCGCCCGGCTTCTGGAATGTCGTCGGCGCGGGGCTGACCACCACAGGCCCGGATGAGGTCAATTCCAGCACCGCCAGGCCGCGCTCGGACGTGCCGTCGGGCTGGAAGCGGAAAATCCCGTTCACGCCCGAAAAGCCGTTGGGATCGTTCAGGGCCGCCGTCGTGAAGCGATGATAGGCAGGGCCCTGCGACAACAGCGCCACCAGCGAGATCGCGTCATAGGCCAGTGACGCCAGCGGCGCCGGCGCGGCGCCATAGGTCGTGCGGTATTTGTTGACGAAGTCGGCGTCGGCATTGGGCGCGGGCGCGGCATACCAGCTTCCTTCCAGGGCCGATTCCCGCGCCAGCGTGCGGTCATCGTCCCACAGGCCGGTGCCCAGCAGCTTCACCTTGTCCTTGGTGACGCCGTCCAGCGACAGGGTCGGCGCAATGGCGCGCAGCAGGGTGCCGCCCTGCGCGATCAGGATGGCGTCGGCACCGCTCTTGGCCACGGCGCTGGAGGGCGTGGCCACCGATCCCGCGTCGGGCGCGAAATGCTCCACATCCACCACGTTGCCATGCACGGCCGCGACCGAATCCTGCAAGGCGGCTTCGGCCACATTGCCGTACGCCGTCTGAGGCACCAGGGCCGCGAACTGATAATGGCCATTGGCGGCGGCATAAGAGATCACCCGCCGCACTTCATTCTGCGGCATGAAGCTGATCAGGTAGGCGCCATTGCCCGCCACGCTCTTTTCGGTGGAAAAGGCCAGCACAGGTACCCCCCGGTCGCGGGCGATCGGCGCCACCGCCTGCACCGATGGCCCGAACAGCGGGCCGACGATGATCTCCGCCCCCTGGGACAGAAGCTGCTGCGCCGCCTGGGCGGCGGCCGCGCCGCCATTGCCGTCATCGGCGGTCATCAGAAGGATGTTGGGATTGCCGGAATCGAACATGGCCAGTTCGGCGGCCTTGAGCATGGATTGGGCCAGATTCCGGGTGCCGGCCACGCTGCTAGTAAAGGGCAGGATCACCCCCACCCGCACCGGCACCTGGCCCGGCGCCATGCCGGGCAGGCGCATATAGCTGGGCTGGTCATGGTCCAGCGGGTTGCCGGCGATGGGGGCCGGCGGCGGCGGGGGCGCTGGGACCGGCTTGGGGGCCTCTGGGGGGTGGGTGCACCCGGCTATCGCAACAAGAGCGGCAATGGCACAAAAGCGGCGGACAAAATTCGGCATGGCAATCCTTTGACGCGCAACCTTAAGCCCTTGGCCAGCCCCGGTAAATCTCAGGCCCCCAAAGCCGGTGACCATAAAACCGAAGAACGGGGCGGGTTGGCGGCAGGCCTTTACATCGTCGCGACCCCGATCGGCAACGCCCGCGACATCAGTTTAAGAGCGCTGGACGTGCTGAAGAGTTGCAGCGTCATCGCCGCCGAAGACACAAGGGTTACCGCCAAGCTGCTGGCGATCCATGGCATCGCCAGGCCGATGGTTCCCTACAACGACCACAATGGTCCCGAGATGCGGCCCAAGCTGCTGGCGCGGCTGGCGCAGGGCGAAGCCGTGGCGCTGGTCTCCGACGCCGGCACGCCGCTGGTGTCCGATCCCGGTTTCAAGCTGGCGCGGGAGGCGATCGCTCTGGGCCTTTCCGTCGTCGCCTTGCCGGGCGCTTCGGCCGTGCTGACGGGTCTGGCGCTCAGCGGCTTGCCGTCCGACCGCTTCCTGTTCGCGGGCTTTCTGTCGGCCAAGGCGGGCGAACGGCAAAGCGCGCTGGAAGAGTTCAAGACGGTGCGCGCCACCTTGATCTTTTTCGAATCGGCACAGCGGCTGGCGGAGTCGCTCGTGGCGATGGCGACGGTGCTGGGGGACCGGCCCGCCGCTGTGGCGCGCGAGCTGACCAAACTGCATGAGGAAGTGCGGCGCGGCACGCTGCCTGAGCTCGCGGCGCACTATGCCAAGGCGGGCGCACCCAAGGGCGAAGTCACCATCCTGGTCGGCCCGCCGCAGGAAGCAATCCTGGATAGCGCTAAGATCGATGCCGCCCTGAAAGCAGCGCTGGCCTTCATGCCGGTCAAGGCGGCGGCCGATCTGGTCGCCGGGCTGACTGATGGTTCGCGCAAGACGCTCTATGCCCGGGCGCTGGAGTTGAAGGATGAATAGCCGGCAGGATGCGGAGCGCCGGGGTCATAGCAGCGAAAGCAGGGCGGCCCTGTGGCTGCGGCTCAAGGGCTATCGCATCCTGGCGCGGCGGCTGAAGACTCATGCCGGCGAGATCGATCTGGTGGCGGCAGCACCGTTCGGCCCGGTCTGCTTCATCGAGGTCAAGGCGCGCAACCTGGCGCGCGCGGCGGCCGAGGCGGTGGGCGAGAGCCAGCAGGCTCGCATTGCCCGCGCCGCCTCCCTATATCTGGCCAGCCGCCCCCAGCTTGCCCGCCGCGGCAGCCGTTTTGATATTGTCGCCGTCGCCCCGCGCGGATTTCCGGTGCATCACCGGGATGTATGGCGCCCGGACTTTTAAGAAGAGACCAGCATGGCCCTGACCGTCGCAATCCAGATGGACCCGATCGAAAAGATCGATATCGGCGGGGATTCCACTTTTGCCCTGGCGCTGGAAGGCCAGGCGCGTGGCCACAAGCTGCTTTATTACGGCCCGCGCGATCTGACCTTCCGTGACGGCAAGGTGACGGCGCGTGTGCGTCCACTTTCGGTCAAGGCGGTGCGCGGCGATCATTTCGCGCTGGGCGAGGCTTCCGTCCATGACCTGTCGGCGGCCGATGTGGTGCTGATGCGCCAGGACCCGCCCTTCGACATGGCCTATATCACCGCCACGCACATTCTTGAGCGCATTCATCCCAAGACCCTGGTGGTCAACGATCCCAGGCATGTGCGCAACGCACCGGAAAAATTGTTCGTTACCGAATTCGGGGAATTCATTCCGCCGACCCTGATCACCTCCGACCTGCGCGAGATCCGGTCCTTCCGCGACGCGCACAAGGACATCATTCTGAAGCCGCTCTATGGCAATGGCGGCGCCGGTGTCTTCCGGGTGAAACAGGATGACGAGAATTTCGGCTCCCTGATGGAAATGTTCACCCTGTTCTATCGCGAACCGGTGATCGTGCAGCGCTATCTGCCCGAGGTGCGCAAGGGCGACAAGCGCATCATCCTGGTGGACGGCGAATTCGCCGGCGCCATCAACCGCGTGCCGGCGTCGGGCGAGGCCCGCTCCAACATGCATGTGGGCGGGCGGCCCGAGGCCACCGAGCTGACGCCGCGCGAGCGGGCGATCTGCGCCGCCATCGGTCCCGCATTGAAACAACGCGGGCTGATCTTCACGGGAATCGACGTGATCGGCGACTATATGACCGAGATCAACGTTACCTCCCCCACCGGCATCCATGAGGTTCGGCGGTTCGGCGGACCCGACATCGCTGCCCTGATCTGGGACGCCATTGAAAGACGACGCAGATGATTACGCTCCGGCGTTCCGAAGACCGTGGCGGCACCAAGATCGACTGGCTGGAGTCGCGGCACAGTTTTTCCTTTGGCGACTATTACGATCCGGCCAATGAAAGCTTCGGTGCCCTGCGCGTGATCAACGAAGACTGGGTAAAGGGCGGGGCCGGCTTTCCGCCCCATCCCCATCGCGACATGGAGATCGTCACCTATATTCTCGACGGCGCCATCGCCCATCGCGATTCCAGCGGTGGCGGTGGCACCATCCGCCCCGGCGAAATCCAGCGCATGAGCGCCGGCACCGGCATCGTCCATGCCGAATTCAATGCCAGCCCGACCGAGACCTGCCATCTGCTCCAGATCTGGATCATGCCGTCCCGGCGCGGCATTACCCCCGGCTATGAGCAGAAGCGGATCGATCCTGAAGCGGTGCGCAATCACTTCGCGCGCATTGCCGCGCCCGATCCGCGCGAAAATGAAGTGCGCCTGGTCCAGGACGCTGAAATCTGGGCGGCCAGGCTGGATGCGGGTGTCGAGGCGATCCACCCCCTGGCGCAGGGCCGCAAAGCCTGGCTGCAGGTGGCCAAGGGTGAAGTCAGCCTGGGCGAGGAAACGCTGAGGGCCGGCGATGCCGCCGCCATCACCGATCAGGCCCGGATCGCGGTGAAGTCCAATATCCCAAGCGAAGTGCTGCTGTTCGACCTGGCTTAGCCCCGCGCCCCACCCAAGCGCGCTAACGCGCGCGGGGAGATCAGGGTTTGGCGGCGATCACACTGATTTCGATCCTGGCGCCGCGCAGCAGCTTGGCCACCTGAACGAAAGCGCGCCGGGTATGGCGCGTGGAAATAGCTGGCATAGACCGCATTCACCGCGGGGAAGTCGTCGATGTCGGTGACATAGACCGTGGCCGAGACCACATCGTTCAGCGTGAGGTGCGCAGCTTTCAGTTCCAGCGCGATATTGTCCAGGGCGCGGCGCGTCTGGGTGCTCACATCCTGCTTGCTGTAGTCCACCTGGCCGGCAGGATCGAAGGGCAGAGAACCGGAGACGAAAACCAGCTTGCCGCTCTGGATGGCTTGTGAATAGGGCCCGATGGCCTTGGGTGCATCGGGCGACTCGACGAGGGTCTTTTCAGCCCAAGCAGGCGAGGCGATCAACGCGCACGCAAATGCCATAGCGAATTTGCGCATCACGCCCTCGATCGCGGATAGCTATTTAACGAGGCCGAAGCGGCTCTTGTAACGGGCGTCGATGCCCGACAGCGGGAAGTAGATGAAGACATCGGTGGTGCCGAACTGCCGGTCGATCATCGCGCCCTGGCCGATGCAACAGCCGGCCCGTACATAGCCTTTCAGCATCGCCGGAAGGCTGCGAATGCCCTCGCGCTCGTCAATCGCATCCTTCGGAATCCGATTCATCTCGACATACAGGTCGGGCAGGGCACGAACCCGCAGATGTTCGGGCATGGGATGGAAATGATGCAGATAGGAGAGCGGCAGCGCCATCTCTTCCAAATCGGTGCCGGGCAGCGAGGCACAGCCGAACATCAGGTCGATGTCGAAACGCGCGACATAGGCCATCAGGCCCTTCCAGAGGAGCTGCATGGTGCCCGGCCTGGCACGGTAGCTCTTGAGGATGCAGGAACGGCCCAGCTCCAGATACTTGGTGCCTTCGGGCAGGCCGGCCAGCATGGCCGACAGGTCGTATTCGCTGGAGGTATAGAAGCCGCCGACCTTGTCGGCGTCCTTCTTGCGCGTCAGGCGATAGGTGCCCACCACCAGGGGCTGGCCGTCTTCGTCATGGGCGTCGCGGTCCACCACCAGAAGGTGGTCGCAGACATCGTCATATTTGTCGAAGTCGCGCTTGAGCTCCCGCATGCGGGGGCTGGGGATGGCGCTCATTTCCTCGTAGAAAACGGTGTAGCGCAGGCGCTGCGCCTGTTCAACTTCGTGCTCGGTTTCCGCCAGGCGCACTTCCAGGGCCCCCGAGACGGCCAAAACCGGCCATTGCTCCAGGCGGCCTTCGAACGGTCCGGCTTCGTAGATATTGACCACGATCGTTTCCCATTTGGTGCGCGATGAGTCCCCCACGACTCAACGACGCAACCGGCTCCAGAGAGGCTTAGACCCCTTTTGCGACAATTTGGCCAATTTTACCCCAAGGGCCCGGAGACTTCCAAGGGCCGGGCGGATTTTTTGTGACTTTATGCCGGGTTAACGCCCAGTTCCGCGAGGCGGGCGGACCGCCGCGCCAGGAAGGCGAACAACAGCAGGGCAGGAACTCCGATCAGGCCGCAGCCCACGAAAAACAGGGCATAGGCGTTCATCAGTCCCACATGCGGGGTCATCGATTCCACAGCCAGACCGGAAAGGCCCTTCAGCAGCTTTCCGGCCCACGCATAGGTCGAAGAAAGCAGGGCATATTGCGTCGCGGTGTAACCAAGACTGGTCAGGCTGGACATGTAGGCGACCAGGGTGACGCCAGCCAAGGCGATGGCGAAATTGTCCAGCCCCATCACCAGGGCGAAGGCAACCGGACCATGCGCGTAAGGCAGCACGGCATAAAGGGCGGTGCCGGCCATCTGGCTCACGCACCCCAATATGACCGCCGGCATCAGCCCCAGCCGAAGCGATAAAAATCCGCCGGCGGCGACACCCAGGAAGACCCCGACCAAGCCAAAGCTGCCCCGCACGGCGCCGACCATGTCCTTGCTCAGGCCCAGGTCCACATACATGGGGTTGTACATCGGCCCGCTGACAAAGTTGGGAAGCTGGAACAGGCTGATCGCCAGCAGGATGACGATGGCGCTTGGCCCGAAAGTGCGGAAGAAAGCGGTAAAAGGGCCGATGATGGCGTCGAAGAGACCGCGTGGCGTCCATAGCGGTGCTTCTTTTTGTTTTTCGGCCAAGACCTCTTCGCCCCGCACCGGCTCGGCGGCGAAGAGTGTCGCGACGATCATCGCTGCCATAACCGTTCCGTAAGCCAGATAGGCCTCGTTCCAGCCGATACGCTGGGCAATGGGAAGAATGACAGCTTCACTCATCAGGAGCGCGCTGCGGTAGCCGATGGTATAGGCGGAGGTCAGAAGCCCCAGCTCGTCCTTGTCCCTGGCGGATTCAATACGCCATGCGTCAATGGCGATGTCCTGGGTGGATGAGGCGAAGGCCACGACAAGCGCACAGACGCCGAGCTGCGCCAGACCATGGGCGGTGCCGCTGAGAGCCATGGCGACCAGGCCCGCCGCGACGATGACCTGCATCAACGCGATCCAGCCGCGGCGCTGACCCAAACGGCCAAGCGCTGGAACGCCAAGCCGGTCCAGAAGCGGTGCCCAGAAGAATTTCAGGGAATAGGCGAGCCCCACCCAGGAAAGAAAACCAATGGCGGACAGCGAGGTGTGCTCATCCCGCAGCCAGTAGCCGAATGTGTTGCCGACCAGAACGAAGGGCAGGCCCGACGAAAAACCCAGGGCCAGCATCACCAGCACTTTGGGCGCAAGATAATCGCGAAACCGATAGCGTCGGCGAGGCGCAGCCTGCACCGGGCGGGGCGAAACAGTCATGCCGCGACGATATGCGAACCCTCTTCGTCGGGAAACAGCGCCAGGAACATTTCCTCAAGCTCGGCGGGATCCACCGGCTTGGTGAGAAAGCCATCCATGCCCGCTTCCAGACAGGTGCGGCGCCCGGCCTCCAGCGCATCGGCGGTCAGTGCCACGATGGGCGTGCGCGGGCGATCGCTTTCGATCTCGGCGGCACGAATGGCCTGGGTCGCCTCGACACCATCCATACCGGGCATGTGGATGTCGGTGAGCAGAAGATCGAAGCGGCCCGTGGCCATGGCCTTGACCGCATCATTGCCCGTGGTGACTTCGGTGACGCGATGGCCGCGACGGCGCAGCAACTCGCGGATCAGCATCATGTTGATGGGATTGTCTTCGGCCAGAAGGATGCTGAGCCCGTCTCCGGGCGACGCCGCATGGTTTTGAGCTGACGTCACAGGCTTTGCGGAGCGGGCTGGGACAGTATGGTCTTCGGTGACGGATGCCGCAGACGCCTTGGGGCCCGCTGCGGCATCTTCCTGCGCATCGGACGGCCATTCTGCCTTGGGCACGGCCACCGCAACAGGCCCTGCCGCGTCTGCCCGGCACAGCGCAAGACGAGACACCAGTGAAGCCTGGCGCACGGGCTTGACCAGATAGCTGACAAAGCCGAGCGCGCGCATCTCTTCCAGGCTTCCGCGTGCATTGGGCGCCAGCAGCACGACGGCGGGAACGGCGGGATCGGGATGGACGATCAGCTCGGGCACATTGCCCGTACCGGCATCGATCAGGGCGGCATCGGCCTGGCTTTTTGAATCGGCGGGAATGCCGCCCGCCATGGCGATCTGCAGATAAAGACCTTCACGCAGCGCCGGATTGTGGCTGATGACCGCCACACGCATGCCCGCGAGCGGCTTGTCATTTTCGGCCGGCGCGACCGCCTTGTTGGGGATGGTGAACCAGAAGCAGGAACCGCCGGTTTCTCCGAACAAGGGCGGTGCCGCATCCACGCCGATCCGCCCGCCCATCGTGTCGACCAGGCGTTTCGAAATGGCCAGCCCCAGGCCCGTGCCGCCGAACTTGCGCGCATGGCTGGAGTCGGCCTGGACGAATTCCTGGAAAATCTCCTGGCGCTTTGCGGGGGGCACGCCCACACCCGTGTCGCGCACTTCGAAGCGCAGGAAATCCTCTTCGGGCTTGACCTCGATGCACACGCCGCCACGCTCGGTGAACTTCACGGCGTTGCCCACCAGATTGGTGATGACCTGACGCAGGCGTCCTTCGTCGGCCCGGATCGTCAGAGGCACGTCCGGCGTCGCGATGACCGTGACTTCCACCCCTTTGGCGTGCGCCCGGGGACAGAGCAACTCGGCCACGGCGCACAGCATGACGCGCAGATCCACCTCGTCCTCGTCCAACTCCAGCATGCCGGCTTCGATCTTGGAAAAGTCCAGGATGTCGCCGATCAGGGTCAGCAATGCCTCGCCGGATTGGGTGATGGCCTCGGCATAGGTGCGCTGCTCGGGGCGGAGTTCGGTTTCCAGAAGCAGGCGCCCCATGCCCAGCACGCCATTCATGGGCGTGCGGATTTCATGGCTCATGGTCGCCAGGAAGCCGGATTTGGCGCGGCTGGCTTCTTCGGCGGAATCACGCGCTTCCGTCAATGCCTCTTCCAATGCCTTGCGCTCGGTGATGTCTCGGCCCACGCTCTGCACTTCGACCAGGCGGCCATGGGAATCGCGCACCGCGAAATCCTCCCAGGCGATCCAGCGATAGCCCTGCGCGGTCTTCACATGCTGGTCATAGCCGGCGCGGTTGCGGCCCGATTGCAGAAAACTTCCGAACAAGGGGGCGCGGCTGTCGGGGTGTGGCTCGGGCGCAAAGGGATAGCCGATGGCACGTATCGGCATCAGGCCGAACAGCTTGAAGAAAGCATCATTGCCATAGGTGAGGCGACTGGAAGCATCGCGGCGGAAGATGGCGTCGCCCTGCGCGTCCACCAGGCCCTTGTAGCGGGCTTCGCTCTGGTTCAGCCGCCCATTGATGGTGGCGGCATTCTTGAGCGAAGCCTCCAGCCGGCCGGCGATTGTCTTAAGCTGCGCCGCCTGCTGGGTGAGCATGCGCTCGCGCTCACGCGTGGAGAGCAGATGATTGAGCAGAAAGGCCAGAGCGACGGCCAGCACGCAGCCGAAATTGAAGGGGCTGAGGAAGTTCAGCCGGCCCCAGATCAGCACATCCCCAAGCGCCGCCGCCAGCAGGATGCCGACAGCGAAGCCGAAGACGATCAAAAGAATACGGATGATCCGCGCCGCCACGAAAAAGACGCCCAAAGCCTGAGGTTTTCGACGGCATTGTGCCCGTCCGTACCTTCAGAAACGCTTAAAGTCCGCGCTGACGCATTAAGGGTTCGGCCAGGGCCTAGCCTGTCCCGCAGAAGCGCAAATTCTCCCATATTTTCCAGTGGGTTACAGGGGGTCGGCGCGGCCGTCACAAAAGCTTTGCAGGACTGTGATGTTCGTGGCGTGGCGCGGGTGTGAATTTCGCCCGTCCCAAGCCTTCGGGGTCGTCCTTGACCGATATCAGTTTGAGCGAAAATCCGCCGCATCTGGCCGCCCTTTCCGACCGTGCCGCGCTCGCCCGCCGGGCCGGCGCGGGCGACACGCGCTTCCGCTGGCTGGCGCTGGCGGCCGCGCTGGCGGTGGTCCTGATCTTCGCGGGCGTGATCACCTCGCTGCTGATCGGCGCCATGCCGGCCTTCAAGGCTTTCGGCTTCGGCTTCATCACAGACGAAGCCTGGCGGCCGACCCGCGAACATTTCGGCGCGCTGGGCTCGATCTACGGCACGTTGGTCACCAGCACAATTGCCATGGTGATCGCGCTGCCGGTCGGCATCGGCGTCGCCATCTTTCTCACCGAGCTCTGCCCGCGGCCGCTCCGCCGGCCCATCGGCATTGCCATCGAGCTCCTGGCCGGCATTCCCTCCATCATCTACGGCATCTGGGGCCTGTTCGTGTTCGCGCCCTGGTTCCAGACCCATGTGCAGGAGCCGATCATCAATGCGGTGGCCAATGTGCCGCTGTTGGGCACGCTTCTGGGCGGCGCGCCTTTCGGCATCGGCATCTTCACCGCCGGCCTGATCCTTTCGATCATGATCCTGCCCTTCATCTCCGCGGTGACGCGCGACGTGCTGGAAACCGTGCCCAGCGTGCTGAAGGAAGCTTCCTATGGCCTGGGCTCCACCAGCTGGGAAGTGATGTGGAAGGTCTGCCTGCCTTTCTGCTCCACCGGTGTGGTGGGCGGGGCCATGCTGGCGCTGGGCCGTGCCCTGGGTGAGACCATGGCCGTCACCTTCGTGATCGGCAATGCGCACCGCATCGAACCCTCGTTGTTCGCGCCGGGCACCTCGATCTCGGCCACCATCGCCAATGAATTCACCGAGGCGACCAGTGAGCTTTACACCGCCTCGCTGATCGAAATGGGGCTGCTGCTGTTCGTCATCACCTTCATCGTGCTGGCCTCAGCGCAGCTGATGCTGCGCCGCCTGGAAGCGGGGAAGGGCAAGAAATGATCGCCATGAATTCAGGAAGGGGGCGCGCCCTCTATTTCCGCCGCCGCCTCGCCAACACGGCCTTTATCGCGCTGTCGCTGGGAGCGGCGCTGTTCGGCCTGGTCTGGCTCGCTTTCATTCTCTACGCCCTGCTTAAGAACGGCTTCGCGGCGCTGTCCCCCACCCTGTTCACCCAGGCCACGCCACCGCCGGGCAGCGCCGGGGGGCTGGCCAATGCCATCTTCGGCAGCCTGGCGATGAGCATCGGCGCCGTGGTGCTGGGAACACCTATCGGCCTTTATGCCGGCACCTATCTGGCGGAATATTCCCGGTCAGGCGGCGCGGCCGGCCGGTTCGCCTTTGCGGTGCGGTTCATCAACGATATCCTGCTGTCGGCGCCGTCGATCGTGACCGGCCTCTTCATCTATGAGGTTGTGGTCGTGCGGATGGGCCATTTCTCGGCCATCGCCGGCGCCCTGTCGCTGACCGTGATCGTGATCCCGGTGGTGCTGCGCACCACCGAAAACATGCTGATCCTGGTGCCCGACGGCCTGCGCGAGGCGGCGAGCGCCCTGGGTGCGCCCCGCAGCTTCGTGATCAAGACCGTGACCTGGAAGGCCGCCAAGGCGGGCATCATCACCGGCGTGCTGCTGGCGGTGGCGCGCATTTCGGGCGAGACCGCGCCGCTGCTCTTCACCGCCTTGAACAACCAGTTCATGTCCACCGACATCACCAAGCCGATGGCTTCGCTGCCAGTGGTGATCTTCCAATATGCCCTTTCGCCCTATCAGGACTGGCACGATCTGGCCTGGGCCGGCGCCCTGCTGGTGACCGCCACCGTGCTGATCCTTTCCATCATCGC
>Ga0134125_10004255_pt1 | contig 16390 bp, 14 predicted proteins | sample KB31751_FD_96464 | JGI IMG/M metagenome (GOLD analysis project Ga0134125, IMG submission 96464) | Terrestrial soil microbial communities with excess Nitrogen fertilizer from Kellogg Biological Station, Michigan, USA - KB3-175-1 | ecosystem: Environmental > Terrestrial > Soil > Unclassified ...
ATGGGGCGTTCCGATCATCGTCTTTTACTGCGACAACTGCGGGACGCCTTTCACTGAGAGGAAGGTATTGGAAGGGGTTGTCGAGCAGTTTCGCCGGCACACCGCCGACGTTTGGTACTCGAAATCAGCAGCGGAACTGATGGGGCCGGGCTGCCACTGCTCGAATTGCGGAGGCGCCTCTTTTCGCAAGGAGAGCGACATTCTCGACGTCTGGTTCGATTCCGGTTCCAGCCATTTGGCGGTATTAACGGCAGAAAACGAGCTGCCCTGGCCAGCGGACCTTTACCTGGAAGGTGGCGACCAGTATCGCGGCTGGTTCCAGAGTTCGCTGCTGATCGGTGTCGGTCTGAAGGACAGAGCGCCTTACACGGCGTGTGCGACTCATGGCTGGACATTAGATGCTGAGGGCCGCGCCATGTCGAAATCCCTCGGCAATATCATCGAGCCTGAAAAAATCGTCAAGCAGTATGGCGCCGATCTCTTGCGGCTCTGGGTGGCGTCGGTCGATTTTACCGAGGACGTGCGCCTCTCTGACACCATTCTGGCGCGGCTATCCGAGGCCTATCGCAAACTGCGGAACACGTTTCGATATACGCTGGGCAATCTCTACGATTTCGATCCGGAAATCGATGCCGTAAGGGCGGACGAGCTGCAAGAGATCGATCAATGGATTTTGATCAAAGCCGAGGAACTCGTCCGTAAATGCCGTGCCGCTTATGACGAGTTCTCGTTCCACTCGGTTTATCGCGCTGTCTACGATTTTGCGGTGATGAATCTAAGCGCGGTCTACTTTGACATCTTAAAGGACCGTCTTTATACGACGGCGCCCCGCTCCCACGCCCGGCGCAGCGCGCAAACAGCGATCTACCGTATGCATCTCGCGCTGGTGCGGCTAATGGCGCCCATTCTGAGCTATACCTGCGAAGAAGTTTGGGGGCACACCAAGCTTGAACCCGGGAGTCCGGTAAGCGTGCATCTCGAGTACCTGCCCGTTCCCGACGATTTGACAAGCAGCCTTCCGGAATCTCAGCGGGAGCGCCTGGCGAATTGGGACAAATTGATGGTTGTACGCGACCAGGTGATGAAGTCGTTGGACAAGACACGCGAAGATAAAGTGATTGGCGGATCGCTCGAGGCGGCGGTGCTCCTTACCGCTGGCGGTGGGTTGTATTCGTTGTTGGCTGAATATGAATCGCAACTTCCCGCGCTGTTCATCGTCTCTCAAGTAGAACTCCGCAAAGCGAACCGTGAAGAATTATCGATCGCTGTCAATCGAGCGTTGGGCGACAAGTGCGAGCGCTGCTGGAAATACACGCAGGATGTCGGCAGCGACCCGGATTTTCCGACAATCTGTAAGGCTTGCGCGGCAGCGGTGAAGGAATCTTTCGAACAGTGAAAGAAGCGGCAGTAGAGCGATTGACCGGCAGAAATGCGCCGGCGGCATGGATGCGCTGGATGCCTTTCCTGATGGCCGCCGCGATTTTCATCCTGGACCGGGTTACGAAGATCTACATTCGAGCAAACCTCCACGATTTCGATTCCATTTCGGTGATTCCCGGGTGGTTCCGGATCGTGCACACGGAGAATTCGGGCGCCGCTTTCGGGATGCTCGCGGACGGGGCTCCGTTGCTGCGGGGAATCGTTCTGATCGGCATCTCCGTGGTGGTGCTGTTTTTTGTAATTGCGGCCCTGCTCAACCGGAATGGCTCGTATTCGGGAATTGCGATGAGGATAGGACTGGGCTTTATTTTAGGCGGCGCAATTGGGAATCTGTACGACCGCATTCTGCTCGGAACGGTCACCGACTTCGTCGAGGTTTATAACGGGACTTGGTCATTTCCGGCGTTCAATGTGGCAGACAGCGCCATCACGGTGGGCGCCGTGATCCTGATTTTCGATCTGCTGCGGCCCCATCGAAAACCCGTCCCGGCGCCGGCCGAATCGAAGTGAGTATTTAAATGTATCCGAAGCTTTTCTCGATCGGTTCGTTTTACGTTCCCACCTACGGCGTGCTGGTGGCGCTTGGTTTCCTGGCCGGTTTAGGCGTCACGCTGCGGCTGGCCAAACGAGCCGGATTATCCGCGGAACTGCTGACGAACCTTGCCATTTACTGCGCGCTCGCCGGTATTGCGGGGGCGAAACTCTTCATGTTCTTGTTCGACTGGCAATACTATTGGCAGAATCCCGGCGAAATCTTCACACTTTCGACGCTGCAGGCGGCCGGTGTTTTCCATGGCGGGCTGATCGCGGCCCTGATTCTGGCGATTGTCTATATGCGCCGCCAGCACTTGCCGCCGCTGTTCACGATGGATTGCTTTGCGCCGGGTCTGGTGCTTGGGCAAGCTATCGGGCGTGTGGGATGCTTTGCGGCCGGCTGCTGCTGGGGTAAAGCATGCAACCTGCCGTGGGCAGTGACGTTTCACTCGGATGCGGCCGCACCAGTGCCCCTAAACGTGCCGCTTCATCCCGCGCAACTCTACGAGACAGGCGTAAACCTCATCATTTTCACGATCCTGTACCGTATGTTCAACCGCTCTCACAGAGCGGGTGAGATCATCGGCTGGTATCTCGTCCTGTACTCGATTGCGCGGTTTATTATCGAGTTCTTCCGCAATCATGAACAGAGCCTGGTTGCCGGGCTATCGTTGACACAGTGGATTGCTCTCGGACTGCTGGCGTTGGGCGCCGCGATCCTTGTTCGCATCCGGCAAGTGCAACTGGCGCCTCAGCATTGAGGGTGGAGGCAGAGTGCAACACTAATCCGAGTTCGCGATCGACTATAACTTTTTCGCAGCGTTCTTGAGCCGCTGGTCCAACGTCCAGAAATCGCAGCCGGACAGTAGGGTCGAGGCGAGAAGGTGCGCATCGATCCATCCCATTCCGCTCCATCCCATTCCGCTTCCCCACAGCTTGTGCTCTTTCACGAATTGCATTACTTCGTCGTGTGAAGCCTCGGTCGCAAACGGGAGGGTGTGCAAATCGGCGAGAATCTTCTCCCGATTCCTCAGATTGCCGCACGCAAGTTCTCCTAGAACGAAAGAATGCATGAGAACCAATCCTTCAGTCAGAGCGTTCCCTAAAGCCTTGTTCCCCGTCCGAAAATGATCGATCCAAACCGATGTGTCGACGAGAATCATCTGCCGGCCCCAACCCGGCGGCGGGGCACAGGATTCAATTTCGGCTCTGAGCCGCCAAGCGCGGCCAAGCGCCGGGCAGCCTCCCTTGCGATTAACGCCTCAAGTCCGGCCCGCACGAGAGCTGTTTTTTCTTGAATGCCCGTAAGAGCCCTGGCGCGGTCAAGCAGTTCGTCGTCGATAATGAGAGTGGTCCTCATATGTACTAGTATGCCTTATTTATGCATATCCTCGGGCTGCGCCTAACGATGGCTCCGATAGTTCTTAACGTTTTTAACGTCCAGCCACCGCCTTCTCCGTTGCATCGCACAATTTGCGGACAACAGCGAAGGCAATATTCAATTCGTCCGTATTCACTTGGGCAGCGAGCGCAAGATGCCATTTCCGCGCGGCTTTTGTAATAAGCGCTAGCGTGGACACACCTTCGTCCGTTAATTCAAGTAGCGGTGAGGCCTTATGGTCCGGATTTTGTGAATAGCGCGCAAGCCCGTCGGCGGCGAGTTGGTCCGCTGTTCGTTGCACGCTCTGTCTCGCATATCCTAAGCGTCTCGCAAGCTGAGCGGCTGTCCGCGGCCCCACCGATGCCGCGCTCAGCAATTGCCACTGCGCTTGTGTATGCCCAGCGGTTTCCGCAATCCGGTCACCGAGGCGGCGAAATGCTCCCGCCAAATGGAACACGTCCGCTACAAAGAGCGGAATTATTTCCGCGGCCGGGGATGCTGGTTTGGGGCGCATTACCTATTATTATCTTCCTGCCATATTGACAGCACGCTGTCAATATGAAACACTTGCGTAAGGAGAATAGATTATGGAACAAAAGGTACTCCACGATTGCCTGCACCTGGCCTTGGAAGGGAAGATGTCGTTTCCCGAAACGGTGAAGCGCATGCTGGAGACCGGCGTGGAGAGATATCGCGCCGATCTAGTATTGCTCGAAAAATCGCACTATGCCGCGGGCGGTGAAGTACAAGTGGAAAAGATATCGCTTGCCGAGCCGCCCTGTGTGGGCCAGCCGTTTTCGACCGAAGGTGTGAAATCGGCGCTAACCGATATTCAACGGAGAGAAATCGGATACGCGGAGTTTTTGCGCCGCATCATGTCTGCTGGTGTGACAGACTACTCTGTTTACCTCACGGGCAGGAAAGCCATCTACGGCAGGCACGGAGACTTCTACGTAGAGAACTTCCCACCGGCAAACTAAGTGTGCGCCGGCGGGGAATTCTCGTTTGCCCTAAATAACCTCAGCTACTGAAACTTCACCGCCTTGCCAGTGCGAATGGATTCCTTTGCAAGATCGATAATGTGGATCACGTCGACATTGATATCGATCGCCGTCAACCCCTCGATAGGGCCGTTCGCCTTGATACGGGAAACCATGTAAGCGATCGGCTCGCTCGCGTCCGGTGAAAGAGGCGTCAGCGGAAGTTCCTGCACATCGCGCCCGCGGCGCACTTCCACGCCCTTGTGCGTCATATAAATGCTACCCCGCTTGCCATCCTCGCCCCAGCCGAAGATTTCCAGGTCCTGGTAGCTGCGCGGCAGATCCCAACTTGCTTCGAAGATTCCGACGCCGTGCGGATAATTCAGCGTAATGTCGGCGTTGTCCTCCACCTTTGGGAAGTGATCGGGGCGAAGGTGGTCCGCCCTTGCGTAGACTGATGTCGGCTTTCCGAAATACCACAGGCTCCAGAGCGCGTTGTAGCAGCCGAAATCCATCAAGGCGCCGGCGCCGTTCTTTTCGGGATCGGTCAGCCATTGAAAGAAGTATTTGTTGCGCGGCCCATTGGAGCCGGGGCCGCTGTGCCCGACGATTCCGTGAAGGCGCCAGGGCTTGCCGATATCGCCGCGATCGACAGCCGCTTTGGCCGCGTAATTCGCCGGCCACCATGCCATCTGATAGTTGGTCATCACCCTTATCCCGTACTTTTGGGCCAAAGCTTTAACTTGCTTGGCCTGAACGTAATTGGCCGCTAGAGGCTTCTCGAAAATCAGATTGATATGGCGCGGCGCGCAGGCCTTGGCGATCTCCAGATGACGATTATTTTCAACGAACGCCCAGACGATGTCGGGCTTGGTTTCATCGAGCATTTTGTTGTAGTCGGCATAAAACAAATTCTCGGGAACGCCAGCCTTCTTCGCCTCCGCCACCAGTTCGGGATTCTGCTCGGCGACGCCGACCAATTTGGCCACCCGGCCCTCCACCATGGCATGCAGATGCCCCCAGGCATGAGCGTGGATCAAGCCAACGACGGCAATCTTGTACTGTTGGGCGCTTAACGGGAGCGCCCACATTGATAACAACAACAGTAGACGTTTCATAGGGTTCTGAGACAGAATACATGACGGTTAAGCGTGACCAGTACGGAGAGCCGCTTCGGACGGATAAAAACCCGTGCCGCCTCGCTAATGAAGTGATAGAGTAGGCAAACATTGAGGGGGAATTGGATTGTGCGCCTTGTAAAGCAGGTAGCGGCGTCAACCAGAGTGGTAGCGTTTCTCATTGCGCTGGGGCCGGCCACTGGCATTCTCGTTACGGAAACGGGACAACTTCAGGGGGCATCGCCGCGCGCATCCGCCCAGAACGACGAATCGGCGGGAGACCTTGCCGGCGCCAGAGCGATTCTGGAGGAGCAAGTCAAATCGGGAAGCCCCGAAGCCCGAGCCACCCTCGCAGAATTCCTTAGCCGGCACAACTCGCCCGACCGGAGAGCGGCATTTGCTGAATGGGCTTCCAACGAGCAGGACCCCCAGAAGCGACGGCTGGCATTACGCCAGATTACGCTGCTCGATTTTCAGGAAGGCAATACTAAGGCGCTCGAGGCCGATCTACAGCAATACCGCGCCGCCGGCGGGACAGACCTCGCGGCTCCGGTCGCTCAAAAAGCAAGTAACAAAATATACGGTCTCACCAGCATTCCCGGACCTCTTCAGTCGTTCGCCCGCATGGCGGCGCTGTCGCCGGATCTGGCTCCCCAAGACCTGCTGCCGGCGCTCGCGCGCAACGTGGTCACAAACGGCTACCAGGCGATCGCGTCTAACGAGTCGCTGGATCAGACCGAATATTTGCGGCTCGTAATCCGATATCTCGCACAGGCTCGGGAGCTGAGCACGATGGCGGGAACGGCGCACAAGATCGTCATTCCGAGTTGCGATAGCGAGCAGACCGGCGACTTGCTTCGGATCCTCGGCTATCGCATGCGCGGATCCTGCGGCGGCGATGTCGTGCTGGAAACCGTCAATCCGAGCAAAGCGTTTCTCACTGTCGATTCCGCATTCCCCTTATCGGAACTCGAGCAGGATTTGCGGGCAAATCGGAAGTTCGAACTCGCCTATGCCCCCACGCCGATCCCCGTGTTGTATGGCCCGAGCTACTGGCTAAGCGCGTTGGGGTCGAAGGAGAGCCGGCCGGACCTGATCGACGCGTTTCTGAACGATCCTTCGCTTTGCCGTTTATACCTGGGGCTTTCCAAACTCGACAGCCAGACTGCCGACGCGATGCGAAAGAAGATCTCGGTGTCGCAACTGAAACTCTACGCGCCGGTTCTCGATTTCTTCGGCAGCATGTTCGAGATAAAGAACGGCGTGGCTTCCGTTCCGGGTTCGCCGAGAGCCTGGACTGAACTAGCCGGCGCTTCTCCTTCGAAGGGAGCTGAGTTTTACCGGAAGCTGATCGAAACGGACGACGGATGGCTGGCGAGCTATTTCGACGCGCTGGCCCGGATTGATACGCCCGCGACGGAGTACCTGTTGCAACCCGAACGAATGCGGAGATTCTATGACGCGATACGCGGCAAGGTGACGACGCCCGGACCGGCGCGCCCGGTGTTCCGTTCGAGTACGGACCTGCTGCTGTTGACTACGTCGTTGCGCCTGGATGCCGATGGACAACCCCATATTCCCGGCGGCATCGTGGTCTGGAAGAATTTGTTCATTAAACACCCGCGTGGAAAATACGACAGCAAGCTATCGAAATCGGCGCCCTCGTGGAAGGCTCCGGACGATGTTCTCGAAGCGTTGTTCGCTCTCTGCCGGAAATCGGTCGAGAACGAGCCGTTGCATATTTTTCTGGCTCTGAATGATGTCGACCGGAACCGGACTCATCCGATTTCGCCGGAGCTGGCAAAGAGACTTGCGGTGATGTGGCGATCGGCCGGGGCGCAATATTCGTTGTTTGCCGACTCGCCCACGCTGAGTGAGCCGTCGATCAACATGTTTCTGGACTCGGTGAGCGGCTCGGCCGAGATTCACGACACATTAGTCCGCGCCGACTCCATCGGGTCCGAGCAGGCGTTAATCGGGCTTTGGGAGATCCTTTGCCGCCAAGGCGCCATTCCGGCCGGCGAGCAGGACAAGAGCTTCTCGGCTCTACTGTCACCTTTCCTCAAGGTGCGGGAATCGGCTGAAGTGTTCGATGCGGACCGTTCGGGTATTCGGGTTCTGCTGAGGGCTGCGCATGCTCCGGCTGCCGGCCTTGCCCAAGACCGCATGGTGGACTTGCTGGTTGGACGGCCTAGAATGAACAGCGATAATCCCGGACCGGCGGAGAATTTTCTTCATGTGCTTGACGCGCAAAGATTGATTCCCCTCGATCAGATTTACGCGATTGCGGACGCGCTCAATTCGGGTACGGGCGTTAAAAAGGCTCTGACGCCGGTCGAAAACGAATTGCTGCGCTTCGAAGAGGCGGAATCGTTGCGCAACTCGTTGAGCAGCGAAGAACGTAATCTCTTATCCCTTGGGTATTGGAGCGAGCGCCACATCAATCAGGAGCGGAAACTCGACCTTGAGGAATTGGCTAAAGTAGCGCCGGAGAAAAAGGACATACGCGGCAAACTGACTCCGCTTGTGAGGGACACGCTGGTCGGCATGCTCTATGCCTACTATTCGCCGCCGGGGGCGCAGCTAATTTTCACGAACCCGCTATTTGTCCGAAATCACGATTTCATTGGAGCGCAGGGTTTATCGATGGCGTGGCGGCCGACTGAAATCGTCGGGAACGGCTGGCCAGCGAGCGCGGGCGGGCGGCTTATGGGATCATTGATTTCCTTGCCCTATGCAATGGCGGAAGCGGAGCAGAACTTTCTGACACCCACGCGCGAGCAGGCTTTGATCTGGGGAGACCTGGTCCCGCAAATTATGGTCGATGTAACCATTTCGCGCTGGCAACACGTAAAGCCCGACCAGATCCGCTGGGTAGCTTTGCACCTGCGGCGCGGCGAAGACCTGCTGGCCGAATCCGGGCTTGACCCAAACCTTGAAACGAAAGTAATGCATTCGCTATCGCGGTTCGCGAGTCCAGCCCGGCTTGAGCAAATTGAGGAGCGTTTGAGCGCGGGTGACTACGCCGGCGCGCGCGTACAAGTGCTGCCATCGGAACTATACGCGCTCTCGACGGACGCCGCTTTGGCGGACGCGCCCGTCGACGTTGCTTCGCTCGAAATTGCGACTTTGCGCGCCTCGGATGACCCCGCTCTCAGTCGGGCCGCCATCGGAGCGACCTTTGGCACCCCGAAGCCCACGCTGACTCATTCGTACCGTCCTTGCCTGCTGTATTTGCGGACCTTCCCCACTCTTATGGGGTACTCGAGCCGCCTGCTTGCCGAAACCTGGGAATCGAACGGCTTCTATTACGCAAGTTTGGCCGACGAACTGGGTGTCCCCGCAAATCAGCTTGACGTGTATGTGCCCAAGTGGACCGAAGCGACCATAGAAAACATTTTTGCTACTCATCTTGAGGATTGGCCCGCTTTGCTGCGTTCACTGAGAACAGTGGGGCAGAACGCGCGGCAGCACAGCGGAGCCGAACAGGCTCTACTACGCGGTGTAAATCAAGCCAGCAATTAGGGATGCAGCCGTGAGATTTTTCATTACAATAACCAGCGCCCTCTTACTCGCCACCGGAGGCGCCTTTTATCTTCGCGCACAGGCACAGGATGACGAGCGGCCTACCTTTCGAGTGAAGGTCGATATGGTCGTGATGAGTCTGACCGTTACGGATAAGAAGGGCCGGTACGTGAACGGTCTGAAGCCGAGCGATTTTCGAATCTACGAAGATACGATTCCGGAAAAGATTTCTACTTTCGCGGAAGGCAATCGTCCGCCGGTGCAAGTGCTTGACGATGGCGGCACGCGGCCCATCCCACGCGCCGGCGTCCCGGTGGCTAATACGCCGTCCTCCGCGGTCGAGTTGCGCTCCGACGCATTCACCGGAACAAACGTGTTCGTGCTGTTTGACACCAGCAACTACATGTATCGCGGATTTGTTTACGCTTCGGACGCGATTGCCGATTTTATTCGCGGTCTGGACCGCGCGGATTCAGTCGCCGTCTACACGTACAGTCGGAACCTGAACCGCGCTGTGTCCCTGAAACGCGATCGGGGTGAAGCAATCGCCGGCTTGCGAAGGGCGGTCGCCGGCGACGATTCCGCGCTCTATAACTGTTTGCTTCTGACTCTCCGCGATGCTTCAAAAGTGCCCGGCCGCAAAGTAGTCATCGTGTTTTCGAACGGACCCGACAACGCGAGCCTGGTTGCGCCAGACGATGTTCGCGCGGTCGCCGAGGACGAAGGCATTCCGATCTACGTCATCTCGACAAACGAGGTCAACAAGGACACAGTTTCCGCGAATATTTTCAAGCGCATCAGTTCTCAGACCGGCGGAAAGAGCTACTTCGCCAAAACGTGGCAGAAGCAGGTGGAAGCGTTCGAATCGATTCGCGAGGACCTGGGCAACAGTTACACGCTGACTTATTATCCACAGCCGAACCCGAACGAAGGCTTCCGCAAAATTACGATCGAGTTAACCTCGGAACAGGCGAAGAAGTACAAAATCCGCGCTCGTCCGGGTTATCGCCCGCAGCGCGGCTTCTGAATTCGCCGTTCCGCAGAATGACACTTGCTCGAATTTTTTTGGCGGCGATGCTGCCTGTACTGATTGTGTGTAGTTCATGCGACCCGCGCAGCAACGTCGAGGCCGGACGGATCGCGGTGGAGCGGTTCCATCGGCACTATAACGCCGCACAATATGTAGAGATGTATAACCAGTGCGGTCCGGCGGTGCGCAAATCGACATCGCAACAGGATTTTGTCCGTTATGAGGACGGCGTGCGCCGGAAGTTGGGCGAGTTTAAATCCGCCGAGGTTTTCAACTACAACGTCCTGTACCTGCTCCACGGCCCACAGGTCCGGCTGGATTACCACTGCGTTTACGCGAACGGAAAGACGACCGAATCGTTCGAAATCGATTTTAGAAATGGCCGGCCTGTTATCGACGGGTATCGGATCGACAGCCCGCTGCTGAAGGATCAGGACGGCCGGGCAGACGTTTCGCCACAAACCAGAGAAGGCCGCGTACCGTGGGTGTAGATCGATCCGATCGTGTGCTAGCCTGTAAAAGTTCCGCTGGAAACGCCTCTGCCTGCCTATGTGCGGGCCGCTTTGACCTGTCATGTCGTTGCAAGTCTTTCTGCAAGCACAGCTCCTAGGAAGCGAAAGCTTCCTTTCGTCCTCTTTTTCCGGGTCCGATCCGTTTGCAGAGTTGCTGGGGCGCTGCGGATGGCTCAGCCTTATCTGCGAAGTTCTGCCCCGCGCCCTTCTGGCCGAAATGAAGCTTTCCCGCATGCTGCTCGGGTCGAGCGGCGGAGAGCAGTTTCTCCTTGTTCTTACGGATGACTCCATTGGGGCGGCAAATGAATTTCTTACGCAGGCTGCGGGCGCCCTGTCGCAAATCTCCGGCGGCAAACTCCAACTTGTATGGTCCAGCACCGAAAATCTGGGGCCATGGCCGATCGTGCGCAAGCGTCTTGACGAGGAGATGATGGCAAGAACGGCGGCTCCCCTGGCCGCCGTGAACTCCGGAGTGGATTGGTTCGCACCGTTCGAGCCCTCCGAACCTGCGGAACATGCCGGTTATTTCGCCGCGTTTGGTGAAAAGCTGGTGACCGCCGGGCAGATCGGCTGGTCTTCCGATCGGCCGGGACTCCTCAGGTGCGATGGTGGCGCGTTCACCTGGCCGCTCCGGGACCAAATGGCTCCCGACGAAGACGGCATTCTTTATCCACGAAGATTTGCGGGTAACGATGAGCAGGAACGTGCTTCACTCGACGAAGTGGCACGCACGGCGGATGGAGTGCCGCGGTGGGCAATTCTACGCGGAGATGTGGATCATTTTGAAGCACGGTTGCGCCAGGCGAACTCGGTGGAAGAGCACATTCAGCTTTCGGTTCTGTTCAAAGAGTTCTTCGCCGGAGAGCTAGCGCTGCTCTGTACGCTGCCGGAATTTTGGCGAAGAGTCAGTATCCTTTATCGCGGAGGCGACGATTTCGCCGTGATTGGCGCCTGGGACGCCTTAGTCGCTCTAGGCCGCGAGATGCAGCGTGTTTTTGAAAAGTTCGCCGCGCAGAATTTACAATCGTTTGCCGGTGTCGAGGGTAAAACAATTAGCATGGCGCTGGCAATTGCTCCCTCGCTCGATGCCTCGCCGATCGCGGTATTTGAGGAAGCCGGCCAACAACTTCAGACCGCCAAATCCACCGAACTCGGAACATTTCATTTGTTCGGACGAAGCCTTGAATGGAAACGGCTTCCCGATGCCGAAGAATTGAAGAATGGGCTGCTGCGGTTGATTAACGATTTCGGACAGCCGGCAGATTATATTCACGACTTGGCGTCGGTATATCGCGAAGCTTATTCGGCGCAGGCGACACGCCGGGCGAAAGCGATCCGTGTGGATAAGCCATGGCGAACATACATGCGTTTATCGCAGGTGATTCCCGTTTCGCGAGGTCCTGTTTCGCGAGTAAGAGAGTGGAATAATTTGCGGAACTCGTTAATTGCGAATCTTGTAGGTAAGAAGACGGCGAATTTGAAACTTCGTCCTTCCGGCCGTGTCGGCCTGGAATGGGCGCGTCTGGCCGCAGGCAATGAGTAAGGGGCTAAGAGATGGCAGAGATTGAACAGAAGACGGAGAACCGTCCACCTCGGGAAGCAAGGAGCGGCGGCGGTGGACGCCCGCAGGACCGCGAACGCGGTGGTCCATATCGAGGCGGCGATCCGCGGCGAGGCGGAGACAAACGCCTGGAAGGGCCGCCAGAGATCGACATTGACAAACTGATCGGCGACAGTCTTTATTTGGACAACCAGGCTCACATTGTTGTCAGCCGGATGCGCGACATGGATTCGGGCACCAAGAGCCAGCTTCGCCGGCTTTATAATGCCGTGCGGCGCGCCTGCCGTGCCCCTGAAGGCGAACGGCAGCACGAATTCGTGATGGTGCGCGCGCGGCTTGCGTATACGATTGCGCGGCATTCGCTGCGCAGCCTGGATGCGCTTGAGCGGTTGCTGCTGCAGGTTACGCGCAAAAACGACACCCGTGGCTACGAGCGCTTCCGCGACCTGTTCGAAGCTATTGTCGCCTACAACGAATAAGAAGAAATAGGAACAATTCATCCATGAGTTCGCATACCGCGGCTACTGAACTTACGTTTTTAGGCAAGGTGATCCTCGAAGGCGAAATTACCTGCGAAACCGGTCTGCACATTGGCGCCGGAAAGGGCTCGCTCGAAATTGGAGGCGCAGATAACCCGGTCATCAAAGATGCTTTCGGTCTGCCGTACATTCCGGGAAGTTCGCTGAGAGGGCGTCTACGCTCGCTGCTCGAGCAGACCTCCGGATTGGCCGTGCTGTCGGAACTGGTGTATCTGTCGAAGCGGAAGGGCCAGGAAGTGCGAATTCATCAGAGTGACCGGCCTGACGACGAGATCTGCATCTTGTTCGGCCGGAATCCGGGACGCATTGAAAAGGTGAGCGGCGAAGCTCTCGAGGCGGCAACCGCCACGCCCGCGAGACTGACGGTGTACGATGCGCCGTTACTGGTGGATAGCATTACACCGCAGATGCGTGAAAATCTAGACGACGAATTGACGGAGGTAAAGAGCGAAAACGCGGTCGACCGGATTACATCGCAGGCGAACCCCCGCACGCTGGAGCGCGTTCCCTCGGGCGCGCGCTTTTCGTTTCGACTGGTTTTCGACGTGCTTTGCGATGAGGATAAGCCATTGCTGGCGCGAGTGGCGGAGGGACTGCGGCTGCTCGAAGACGACGCACTTGGCGGCGGTGGAAGCCGCGGCAGCGGACGCGTGCGATTCGGAGGATTAAAGCTGGCGTGGCGCGGCAAAGATTATTACGCAAAGGGCGGAGGTGAGGTATCGCTTCTCGAAAGCGGCGATCTTGCGGCCCTGCAGCAATTGACAGCAGCGGAGGACTTCGCCGGGAAATTGGCCTGAGGCGGCTTGCGTGACGTAAGATCGGCGCTTGCCGGTACGCCGCGCATAATCCCGACCGCGCACCATTGGCATAATGACTTCCGCACTTCTAATCCGTCTGCGGCCGGCTGGCCCCTGGCGTTACGGGCCAGGCGAAGGTGGACTTGACCGCGTGGACACGCTGTATCGCAGCGATCGCCTTTTTTCGGCTGTCACGCTGGCCTTTGAGCGGCTGGGATTGCTCGACGACTGGCTCGACGCAACGGCGCGCGCTTCCCGTCCCAAAGTCGCGTTCAGTTCGCTTTTTCCATTTCAAGGCGATACGTTATTTGTGCCGCCTCCCGCCACGCTATGGCCGCCGCCGCCGGCGGCGCTACGAATTGCGAGCTCGGTTTTTGGCGCCAAGGTGCGATGGAAAGCCGCGCAATTCGTACCCGTGACGCTGGTGGAGACTTTGTTGACGAGCCAGCGGATATTGGCGGAACAGTGGATCCCGGACGCTGAGAGCGGATGCCTGCTGCGGCGCGACCGGCCCCAATCGAGCCCGTTTCGAACTGTGAGCCGCAGGCAGATCGCGGTGGACCGGTTAGGCGCCGGCGTCGATCCGCATTCAATCGCTTGCGTCGAGTTTGAGCCATCCGCCGGCCTGTGGGCTATAGCGGGATTTGCGAACGAAGAATCCGCGGCGAAGTGGGGTCAGCCTCTGCGGTCCGCTTTTCGCCTATTGGCTGACACGGGATTCGGCGCACGGCGGAGCAGCGGCTGGGGACAGACCGGTGCGCCCGAATTTCAAAACGGGCGGTGGCCGGCGATTCTGATGCCGAAACTCGCGCGGGCCACGGCGCCGGCCAATGGTGGATCTGGCGGCAACGGCACGCCGCCACAACACTGGCTATTATCGTTATTCTCTCCGGCGGCAGATGACGCCGTGGACTGGTCGGGTGGAAGTTATTCCGTGACTCTCCGCGGCGGGCGTGTCGAGAGCACCGCCGGTTCGGGTAAAGAGAAAAAGCTGGTTCGAATGGTGACGGAAGGCTCCGTTATCGCATCGGCGGTTAGCCCGGTTGGCTCGGCTGTCAACGTGGCTCCTAACGACTTTCCGCATCCGGTGTACCGGTCAGGATTAGCGCTTGGCCTGCAATTGCCGGTGATCAACTTTGCGGCAGTTCCCGAGGAACCGGTTCCCGTTCCCGAAGAAATACCGCCTGAACTTATCCCGGCCGCGGTGACCGAGGAAATGATCACCGAGGATGAGGCGGCAGAAGAGACGGCGGAAGAGGCCGGTGGAGAAGCGTTGCCGGCGCCAGAGGAAGAACAAATAGAGCAGGTCGACGCCGTGGAATCGCCGGCCACTATCGATCTCGAAGAACTGCCCGCTTCGGGCATAGGGACGGGCCGCGAAGCAGAAGAGGCTGCAACGCCTGACCACGTCCCTCCGTTTGCGAGTGAGGGCATTCCAGAAGAACGCGAAGAAGAACCGGGTTCGGAGTTATCAACCGAAACCGACACTCCGGCATCCCAGAAATTGGATGAAGCGGAGGACAAGCATGAAATATAAGATCACAGCCCTTACTCCGCTATTGGTCGGTGGTGGCCAGGAACTCGCGCCTATCGACTACATGGTGTGGAAGGATCAAGTGAACGTGCTTGATCAGCCACGCATTTTCAAGCTGCTGTCGCGCGGACCGCGGCTCGATGGCTACCTGGCGCAATTGCGCAGAGCGGACAAGCTGGATTTCGCCTCCTGGGGCGGTTTCGCGCAAAACTTCTCGGAGCGCCGGATTCCCTTCGAGCACACGTCCTCAACAGCCGTTTGGGATAAGACACACGCGGAACATCTGTTTATCCCGACATTCGCGGCAAATCACAAAGGCGCGTATTTGCCCGGGTCCGCGTTGAAGGGGGCGCTGCGAACCGGGCTTGTTTATACGCGATGGTCTCCCGCCACGATGGAAAAGCTGGCGGCATCGCTCGAAGGCGAGCGTCCGCCGCGGCGGCTTTCCGAAGGCCCGGAGATGACGGCGGGTGCATCGCAATCGCGTATTTTCGGGCTGGGAGATTCGGAATCTGTAGAGCGAAACGTCTTCAAGGTCTACATGACGCGCGTGGCGAACATCGACCTACGGCCCGGTTCTGCGCAGCTTAATTGGAAAGTGGCGGGACGCGGCAATGTTCCCAATAATCGAATTGCCGATGCCACGCCAGCGTTTGCCGAAATGGCAATTCCCGGTACGGAATTCCATGGCGAGTTGTTCGAGAGAAAGTTTCTGGAAGATCAGCAACTCTTGAAGGCTTTGGGCTGGCGCTCGGTTCCCGGCATCGACTTGTTTTTGAAGGCGGCTAACGAGTATGCGTCCGCGCAGTTGGAAATGCACGACCGTTTCGCGCAAGCTTCAGGTCTTCCGGCGCTTCAGCAATCCGTATCGAAATTGCGCGACCAATTGGACCAAGCGAAAGGGATGTCCGATGGCTGTCTTCTTTGCATGGGCTGGGGCGGCGGATTTGTGTCCAAATCCGCGTTTCTGGGGACGGAGAGCGAAGCCTTTCGCAAAGTGCTGCGCACGGTTCCCGCATTTTCTCGCGCATTGAAAGAGGGCACGCCGTTTCCAAAGACGCGGCGCGTCGTTTTTGCGGCGGGCCAACCGGCCTATCTTGCTGGCTGGGTCAGAGCGCAATTCGGATAGGGCGAACCATCAGAGATGGTGGCGCGGGAGGCCGAATGCCGGCACGAATCTCCGCGCGCAGATGGTGTCTGCGCCACCATGGCCGCAACGGCTTCGCCGCTTAATCCGTGCCGATTCTCATGCGGTAGAACGAGCGCCAGACGAAGTACATGGCGATCAGCAGAAACAGGGCCGCGAGAAACCAGCCCAGCGCCGACTTGCCGCCTCCGGATAATGAAACAGCCAGTTCCACGGCAAGAAGTCCGAAGAGCGTTGTGAACTTAATGATGGGATTCAAAGCTACGGAAGAGGTGTCTTTGAAGGGGTCGCC
>Ga0134125_10004256_pt1 | contig 16390 bp, 15 predicted proteins | sample KB31751_FD_96464 | JGI IMG/M metagenome (GOLD analysis project Ga0134125, IMG submission 96464) | Terrestrial soil microbial communities with excess Nitrogen fertilizer from Kellogg Biological Station, Michigan, USA - KB3-175-1 | ecosystem: Environmental > Terrestrial > Soil > Unclassified ...
AAGCGCGGCATGGCCGAGATGCTCAAGGGCGGCGTCATCATGGACGTTGTCACCCCCGAGCAGGCCAAAATCGCCGAGGGTGCCGGCGCCGTCGCCGTGATGGCGCTGGAGCGGGTGCCCGCCGACATCCGCGCCCAGGGCGGCGTGTCGCGGATGAGCGACCCGGACATGATCGAGGGCATCGTGGCGGCCGTGACGATCCCGGTGATGGCCAAGGTCCGCATCGGCCACTTCGTCGAGGCGCAGATCCTGCAGAGCCTCGGCGTGGACTACGTCGACGAGTCCGAGGTGCTCACGCCCGCCGACTACACCCACCACATCGACAAGTGGAAGTTCACCGTGCCGTTCGTGTGCGGGGCGACCAACCTCGGTGAGGCGCTGCGCCGCATCAGCGAGGGCGCGGCCATGATCCGCTCCAAGGGTGAAGCCGGCACCGGAGACGTCTCCAACGCGACCACGCACATGCGGGCGATCGGCGGCGAGATCCGCCGCCTGACGTCGCTGTCGGAAGACGAGTTGTACGTTGCGGCAAAGGAATTGCAGGCGCCGTACGAGCTCGTCGTCGAGGTGGCCCGGGCGGGCAAGCTGCCGGTCACGATGTTCACCGCGGGCGGCATCGCCACACCGGCCGACGCGGCGATGATGATGCAGCTCGGCGCCGAGGGTGTATTCGTGGGCTCGGGCATCTTCAAGTCCGGCGACCCCGCTGCGCGCGCCGCCGCGATCGTCAAGGCCACCACCTTCTACGACGATCCCGACGTGCTGGCCAAGGTCTCGCGCGGGCTGGGTGAGGCGATGGTCGGCATCAACGTCGAGCAGATCGCGCAGCCCCATCGACTGGCCGAACGCGGCTGGTGACAAGGGCGATGAGCGCTTGCGCGAAGAGCGGACAGTTATAGCGTGGCGATTGTAGAGATCCTCGATCTCGAGCAACTCGAGGTCAACATCTACCGGGGCAGCATCTTCAGCCCGAAATCGGGATTCCTGCAGCGCACCTTCGGGGGCCATGTGGCCGGCCAGTCGCTGGTGTCCGCGGTGCGCACCGTCGATCCGCGCTACCAGGTGCACTCGCTGCACGGATACTTCCTGCGGCCCGGGGACGCCAAGGAGCGCACGGTTTTCATCGTGGAGCGCACCCGCGACGGCGGCTCGTTCGCCACCCGCCGCGTCAATGCCATCCAGCACGGGGAAATCATCTTCAGCATGGGCGCGTCCTTCCAGACCCACCAGGAAGGTGTCCACCACCAGGACCCCATGCCGGCCGCGCCACCGCCGGACGGCCTGCCCGGGCTGGACTCGATGAAGGTCTTCGACGACGCCGGGTTCAAGCAGTTCGCGGAGTGGGACGTCTGCATCGTGCCGCGTGAGCGCCTGGAGCTGATGCCGGGCAAGGCCGCGCAGCAGCAGGTGTGGTTCCGTCACCGTGACCCGTTGCCGGATGACCAGGTGCTGCATATCTGCGCGCTGGCCTACATGAGCGACCTGACGCTGCTGGGATCGGCACAGGTCACCCACCTCGAGGAGCGGGAGCACCTGCAGGTGGCGTCGCTGGACCACGCGATGTGGTTTATACGGGCGTTCCGGGCCGACGAGTGGCTGTTGTACGACCAGTCCTCGCCGTCGGCCCACGGCGGCCGCGCGCTATGCCAGGGCAAGATCTTCACCCAATCCGGTGAAATGGTCGCGGCGGTCATGCAGGAGGGGTTGACCCGCTTCGCGCACAGCCACCGGCCGCCCAACCAGTGAGCGCCCCCCGGATCGGGGTTCTCGCGCTGCAGGGCGATACCCGCGAGCACCTGGCCGCCCTGCGCGAAGCCGGGGCCGAGTCGATGCCCGTGCGCCGCCTCCGTGAGCTCGAGGCGGTCGACGGGCTGGTCATCCCCGGTGGGGAGTCGACGACCATGAGCCACCTGCTGGGAGACCTCGGCCTGCTGGAACCGCTGCGGGGCCTGCTGGCCGACGGGCTGCCCGCCTACGGCGCGTGCGCCGGCATGATCCTGCTGGCCAGTGAGATTCTCGATGCCGGAGCCGGCGGGCGCGCGGCGCTGCCCCTGAGTGCTATCGATATGACGGTGCGGCGCAACGCTTTTGGGCGTCAGATCGACTCGTTCGAGGGTGACATTCCGTTCGCGGGGCTGACGGACCCGGTGCGCGCGGTGTTCATCCGCGCGCCCTGGGTCGAGCGCGCCGGTGCCGGCGTGGAGGTGCTGGCCAGCGCCGCCGGGCATGTCGTCGCGGTGCGGCAGGGCCGCAAGCTGGCGACGGCGTTTCACCCCGAGGTGACCGGCGACCGGCGCATACATCAGCTGTTCGTCGACATGGTCACCGGCTGATCTAGCGCCGCGAAACTGCGGCTGGCGACACATTTCACGAGTGGAGCCGTCGGCAGTTGCAGTCTCGCGGTCCACGTAGACTCGTCTGGCCACAAAAACACGAGGACTTCCAGATAGGACACCGATGAGCGGCCATTCCAAGTGGGCCACCACCAAGCACCAGAAGGCCGTCAAGGACGCTCGCCGCGGCAAGGAATTTGCCCGGCTGATCAAGAACATTGAAGTCGCCGCCCGTACCGGCGGTGGTGACCCGGCGGGCAACCCGACGCTCTACGACGCGATCCAGAAGGCCAAGAAGACCTCGGTGCCCAACGACAACATCGAGCGAGCCCGAAAGCGGGGTGCCGGTGAGGAAGCCGGCGGTGCCGAATACCAGACCATCATGTACGAGGGCTACGGGCCCAACGGCGTCGCTGTCCTGATCGAATGCTTGACCGACAACCGCAACCGGGCGGCCGGTGAGGTCCGGGTGGCGGTGACCCGCAACGGCGGCAACATGGCCGACCCCGGCTCGGTGTCCTACCTGTTCACCCGCAAGGGCGTCGTCACGCTCGAGAAGAACGGCCTGACCGAAGACGACGTCCTGACGGCGGTGCTCGACGCCGGCGCCGAGGACGTCAACGACCTCGGTGAGAGTTTTGAGGTCATCTCCGAGCCGACCGATCTGGTCGCGGTGCGCACCGCGCTGCAGGACGCCGGCATCGACTACGAATCCGCCGAGGCGAGCTTTCAACCCTCGGTCAGCGTGCCGGTTGACGTCGAGGGCGCGCGCAAGGTGTTCAAGCTCGTCGACGCGCTCGAAGACAGCGACGACGTGCAGAACGTGTGGACCAATGTCGACCTGTCCGACGAGGTGCTGGCGGCTCTCGACGACGAATAAAGCCAACTAGTCGTAGCCGTGCCGCATGTCCTCGACGATGCGCGGATTGTCCAGCGTCGACGGCTGCACGGGCCGCGGCGCGACGTCGCCGGAGAACACGCCGGCGGCCTCGAGCACCTGCTGGTTGAGAAAACGTAGCGGGGGCGCATCGCGCGGCACCGTCGGTGTGGGCGCGGTCTCGGCGCGCTGCGCCAAAGCGAATCCCCAGTCGCCGAACGTCGGCACGTGCACGTGATACGGCGTGACCGCGTAGCCGGCCGCCCGGATCGTCGATACCGTGCGCCAGTAGGCCGTCGCGGTGGAAAAGGGGCTGCCCGCCTGCACCGCCACCAGCCCGCCGGGGGCCAGCGCGCGGGCGGCCAGCGCGTAGAACTCGGTCGAATACAGCCGGCCGAGCACGGGCGTGTCGGGGTCGGGAAGGTCGACGATGATCGAGTCGAAGCGGTCGATGTTGGGTCCGCGCAACCAGTTCATCGCGTCCTCGGTCACCACGGTCACCCGCGGGTTGTCCAGCGAACCGCCGTTGGCGTCGCGCAGCGTGGTGCGCGCGATATCGATCACCGCGGGGTCGAGCTCGACCTGCACGATCTTGGAAATGCCCGGCTGGCGCAGCAATTCGCGAGCCACCAGGCCGTCGCCGCCGCCAAGCACCAGCACCGCACGCGCGCCGTTCCCGAGCGCGGGGTAGACGAGGCTTTCGGTGTAGCGGTATTCGTCCCGGGTGGAGAACTGCAGTCCCCCGTCGAGGTACAGGCGGGTGTCGTTGCCGCGGCGGGTCACCACGATCTCCTGGTAGGGCGTGTGCCGGTAGACGACGATCGGATCGGCGTAAAGCCTTTGCCTGCTTGTGGTTTCGATGTCCCCCGAACGCAGCAGCAGCGTGGCGAGCAGCCCCAGCGCGGCGGCCAGCGCGCACAGTGCCAGCGCCAGTTGCCTCGTCGAAACCACCTGGCGTAGCAGGAAAATCGCGACGACGGCGGCCGCCGCCAGGTTGATCATGCCGGTGGCCGCCGCGCCGCGGATCATCCCCAGCTGCGGCAGCAGCACGAACGGCCAGACCAGCCCGCCCAGGAGCGCGCCCAGGTAATCGGCGGCGTTGAGGTTGGCCAGCGTGCGCCCGGCGTCGGCGGCCGGGTTTTCGGCCGCCGCCCGCCCGCTCTGCAGCAGCGTCATCAACAGCGGCACCTCGGCGCCCACCAGGGCACCGATCAGGGCGGTGCCCACCGCCAGCACCCACGTCGAGCCGACCGAGCCGTCCAGGAACGCGAACACCATGTACAGCGCCGCCGCGGATAGGCCGCCGATGACCCCCAGCAGCGCCTCGACGGCGATGAAGGTGATCGCCGCGTGCGCCAGCAGCGGCTTGACCAGCAGGGCGCCCACGCCCAGCGCGGCGATGTAGCCCGCGACGATCAGCGAGATGGCGACGATGCCGCCGCCGTCGAGGCTGGCGGACAGCGTCAGCAGCGCGAGCTCATAGATGATGCCGCAGGCCGCGCACGCGGCCACGGCGGCCAACAGCAGCGCCCGCCACCGCCCCGACGCCGCGGACGGCGCCGCCGGGGGCGTGGCCACATCGACGGAGCTCATGACACCGCCGCGGCGGTCACCCCTCCCACGGCGAGCAGTATCAGCGCCACCGCGAACGATCCCGGATGCAATACCTGCTCGTCGATGTGCTCGTGGAAACTCCCCGGTATCAGCAGATGCATGGTGAGCAGCGCTATCCCGAGCAGGATCACGCCCATCAACCCGTACACCGCGACGCCGACGAGTCCCTGGCCCAGCTGGCTATAGCTGTTGGCGATGGCGGTGATGATGACGACGGTCAGCGCGATGTACATCGCGCCCGCGACGACGACGGCGTTAGGGCGACGGTCGATGAACACCAGTTGGCGCAGCTTTCCCGGGGTCAGCACGTCGACCACGTAGAACCCGACCAGAAGGACGGCCATGCCGACCACGAAGTACAGGATCGTCGCGACCGCACCTTTCAGGACGGGATTGAGATCGACGGTTCCGATCTCGACGGCGAGGTACATGGTTCTCTCCTTTGCGGTGGTGCCATCACTTGGTTCCGCCGGGGCCGCCGGGGCTGCCTCCGGAGCCGCCCGACGGGGAGCCGGGGGTGAATCCGGGGCCGAGGAAGATGAACGCGCCGTGGCTGTATCCGGCGCTCAGCGGCTCGACGCGGATGCTGCACGGGTAGTTGCCGTCGGGGCCGACGATCACGATGTCGTTGCTGTAGCGCAGGTACTCGCTGTTGCCGTTGCCGGTGCGCGCCTCGGGTTTCGCATAGGCGGCGAGCGTGTCGGCCGCCTGCCGGGGTGACCCGGTGCACTGGTAGCGCCTGCCGTCCACGTCGTGGGCGTACTCGTGATAGTGGCCGGCGACATACGACGCGATGTTCTTCTGCAGCAAGATGATTCCGATCATCAGGCACACCACGGCGCCAGCCGCCAGCAGACCGGCGATCACGAACAGGCGGTTTCGGCTCACGGCTGCCACCGGCTCGCCGTGTGAACCACCATCCCGCCGGACCCGGCGGGATGCCCCGGATACAGATGCCATGTCTGCCAGCGCCATCCGGCGCCGTCGGGTTCGGCGGCCAGCACGGTCAGTGCGGCGTCATCGCCGGGGAACGTGCCACCGAGCCAGCCCGCCTCCCGGGCGCAACGGGCGCGCAGGTCGTGCGCGAGGCGGCGGAAGGCCGCGTCGCCGCGGGTGTCGGTGCGGGACTGCAGGTGGTAGCCGGGCGCGTCGGTGCGCTCGGGCAGGTCGGCCCCGAGGCTGCGGGCGGTGCAGGAGACCTGCTCGGAGAACCGGCCCGCGGCGTGCTCGACCGCGACGACGTGCGATGCGCCGAGCACCCCGAGCAGCAGCGCCCCCGCGCCGTCGGGGTGGTCCAGGCGGCAGGCGGCCAGCGGCGGGGGGACGGGCGTGTTGAGCACGAGTCCCAGCCTCTCCCCGGATACGTCCGCCGGGGTCACCGCGAGCTGATGAAGGGGCACCGGCCTGACCTCGTGCGCTAGGCCGGGCTGGGCGGGGGTGCGGCGTACACGGTCAGTTCGCCGGGGGAGACGGGCTTGCCCGTCGACACCTCCCAGGGCATGTCCGCAGCCCAGCGCTCGAAGGAGAGCAGGAGGGTCTCGTCGGCGTTGGTGCAGTCGACGAATTCCATCTCGCCGCCGGCGGGCAGGCCGGTGGCGCCTTCGGTCGTGTACGAGGCGCGGCCCCGTTCGGATTCGTGAAACATCACGCCGTCGACGACGTACGGATCGCCGGGCCGCAGCGGCAGGTCCTTGCGCGTGACCCACATCGCCAGCTCCAGGCGTCCGTCGTCTTCTTCGACGCTGAACCAGATCGGCTGGTCGCCGCCTTCGAGCAGGTGTTCCCACCAGACGAACGGCCCCTCGCGGAAGGTGACCGACCCGCGCACGATGTAGTCGGTGCCGCCGTAGCTGACGATGGCGCCGGGGCCGAGTTGGCGCGGCCCGAACTGCGGCATCGCGTCGGACGCGAGCGGATCGGGGCGCCCGCTGCGCTGGGCCGGCTGCTTGGGCCGCCGCAAAGCGACGACGAGGACCACGATGGACGCGATGAACAGCGCTATGGCGACCATGACCAGCAGAGATCCCACGCGAACCCTCTCGTTGCCACATTGCTTGAGCGAACGTGGGCTAAAGCTAACAGCTTTTTCGCGGGTTCGGCGCGGTAACCTCGCGAGCCGGAATCGGGGGCGGCGCCGCGTGTCGCACCCGGGGCACGTCAGTGCCGGCAGCTAGGGTATCGAACAGCTGTTCTACTAGGTGGGAGCGGGTGTAATGCGGGTGATGGGCGTCGACCCCGGCCTGACCCGATGCGGGCTGTCGGTCGTCGAAAGCGGGCGCGGGCGCACTGTCGTCGCGTTGGACGTCGACGTGGTGCGCACGCCGTCGGGCGCGCCGCTCGCCGGGAGGCTGCTGAAGATCAGTGACGCCGTCGAGCATTGGCTGGCCACCCACCAGCCGGACGTCGTGGCCATCGAGCGGGTGTTCTCGCAGCTGAACGTGACGACGGTGATGGGCACCGCGCAGGCCGGTGGCGTGGTCGCGCTGGCGGCGGCCAAACGCGGCATCGACGTGCACTTCCACACCCCCAGCGAGGTCAAGGCCGCGGTCACCGGCAACGGCGCGGCCGACAAGGCGCAGGTCACCGCGATGGTCACCAAAATCCTTGCGCTGCAAGCCAAACCGACGCCGGCCGACGCCGCCGACGCGCTCGCGTTGGCGATTTGTCACTGCTGGCGGGCGCCGATGATCGCCCGCATGGCGGCGGCCGAAGCGCTCGCCGCCGAGCAACGGCAGAAGTACAAGGCCAAGCTCAAGGCCGCCCGATGATCGCCGCGGTGCGCGGGGAGGTGCTCGAGGTGGCGCTCGATCATGTGGTGATCGACGCCGCCGGCGTCGGCTACCGGGTGAACGCGACACCGTCGACGCTGTCCACGCTGCGGACCGGGACCGAGGCGCGGCTGATCACCGCGATGATCGTCCGCGAGGATTCGATGACGTTGTACGGCTTCACCGACACCGAAACCCGCGACCTGTTTCTGACCCTGCTGTCGGTGTCGGGGGTCGGGCCCCGGCTGGCGATGGCGACCCTGGCCGTGCACGACGCCGGCGCGCTACGGCAGGCGCTGCGTGACAGCGACGTCACCGCGCTGACCCGGGTGCCCGGGATCGGCAAACGCAGCGCCGAACGAATGGTCTTGGAACTGCGCGACAAGATCGGCACTGTCGGTGCCGGCGCGGCGGGCGTGGCTACCGCCCGCAATGGCCACGCGATCCGCGGGCCGGTGATGGAGGCGCTGGTCGGCCTCGGCTTCGCCGCCAAGCAGGCCGAAGAAGCCACCGACAAGGTGCTGGCCGCCGATCAGGACGCGACCACCTCCGGCGCGCTGCGCGCGGCCCTGTCGTTGCTGGGTAAGTCCCGATGACCCGCGCCGGCGACGATGCAGAGCGGAGCGATGAGGAGGAGCGGCGCAAAATGACCCGCGCCGGCGACGACTGGTCCGACCGGGAGGTCTCCGGCGCCCTCGCGCCCGGGGAAGGCGACATCGACGTCAGCCTGAGGCCGCGCTCGCTCCGGGAGTTCATCGGCCAGCCGCGGGTGCGCGAACAGCTGCAGCTCGTCATCGAGGGCGCCAAAAACCGTGGCGGCACACCGGATCACATCCTGCTGTCGGGCCCGCCGGGGCTGGGCAAGACGTCGCTCGCCATGATCATCGCGGCCGAGCTCGGATCCGCGTTGCGGCTGACGTCCGGGCCCGCCCTGGAACGCGCCGGGGATCTGGCGGCGATGCTGTCCAATCTGGTCGAGCACGATGTGCTGTTCATCGACGAGATCCACCGCATCGCGCGGCCCGCCGAGGAAATGCTCTACCTGGCGATGGAGGACTTCCGGGTCGACGTGGTCGTCGGCAAGGGCCCCGGGGCGACGTCGATTCCCCTGGAGGTGGCGCCCTTCACCCTGGTCGGCGCGACCACCCGCTCGGGCGCGCTGACCGGCCCGCTGCGGGACCGATTCGGCTTCACCGCACACATGGATTTCTACGAACCCCCCGAGCTGGAGCGGGTGCTGGCCCGCTCCGCCGGGATTCTGGGAATCGAACTCGGCGGCGATGCGGCCGAGGAGATCGCCCGGCGCTCGCGCGGCACGCCGCGGATCGCCAACCGGCTGTTGCGCCGGGTTCGGGACTTCGCCGAGGTGCGCGCCGACGGCGTGATCACCCGCGACGTCGCCAAATCCGCGCTGGCGGTCTACGACGTCGACGAACTGGGTCTGGACCGGCTGGACCGGGCGGTGCTCTCCGCGCTGACCCGCAGCTTCGGCGGCGGCCCGGTCGGGGTGTCGACGCTGGCGGTGGCGGTGGGAGAGGAGGCCACCACCGTCGAGGAAGTGTGTGAGCCCTTCCTGGTCCGCGCCGGCATGATGGCGCGCACTCCGCGAGGTCGGGTGGCCACCGCCCAGGCGTGGACGCACCTCGGCATGGCGCCGCCGGCCGGGGCCGCCGGTCTCGGTCAGCCCGGTCTGTTCGAGTAGCCGGTCACGCCGGCCCGGTGGCCGCAGCAAATATCTGTGCCGCCCGTTCCGGTTACATGGCCGCGCGGTGGGTAACCAGGCTTACAGCAGTAATACCTGGTGAAGGAGATTCTGATGAGGAACAGGCGCCACGACTATGAACGCCCTCGCGCGCTGTACATGCCACGTACCCGCGGCGCGCTGACCGGGCTACTCCTGATTCTTTTGGGTGCTTGGGGTGCGTTGGTTCCGTTCTTCGGGCCCAACATCGATTGGGCCTACATGGCGGACCCCGCGTGGACGTGGACGGCGGCCAAAGGCTGGCTGGAGGTGCTCCCCGGGGCCGCGGCAGCGGTGGGCGGCCTGCTGGTGCTCCTTTCCGGCAATCGCGCGACCGCCGTGTTCGGCGGCTGGCTGGCGGTCTGCGCCGGCGCCTGGTTCGTGGTCGGCCGCGCGTTCGCGCCGACGCTGGGCATCGGGGACGTTGGTCAACCGGCGACGACCGCAGCCGCAACGGACCTCAAACGATCCCTGCTCGAGGTCACCTACTTCAGCGGTCTGGGTGCGCTGATCGTGTTCCTGGGCGGGGCGGCCGTGGCGCGCCTGGCGGTTCGGCATGCGCGCGACGTCGCGGTGGCGGAACCGGCGCCCGTCGCAGGGGAAGCCGTGCCGTCGGGCGGACCGGGCATGTATGACGAGACAAGCGGCCTGACGCGGGCCCGGACGGACGAGGTGGCGGCCCGGCCGGAGGAGCCCCGGCGGCGCAGCGGACGCGGCCTATTCCGCCGGCATCACCACGCCGGCGTCTAGGACGGCAACCGGCAACGCGAAACGGCACCGGCAGTCTCGGCCGCCGGTGCCGTTTCGCGCAGGCCTCGACTGGTGAGGAGGACGCGATGATCACGACCGCGCTGGTGTTCGCCGCGCTGGCGGCGTTATTGCACGTCTACATCTTCGTGATGGAATCGTTGACCTGGACCTCGCCGCGCACCCGCGCCACCTTCGGAACCACCGCCGAGGAAGCCGAGACCACCAAGCTGCTCGCCTTCAATCAAGGCTTTTACAATTTGTTCCTGGCCATCGTCACCGGCATCGGCATCGCCGTAATCTCGTTGGGGCCCAGAGGGGTTGGCGCGGCACTCGTTTTCGCCGGTGTCGGATCGATGGCCGCGGCGGCGGTGGTGCTGTTGGTGTCCGCACCCGATAAGGCGCGGGCCGCGCTGACGCAGGGCACCTTCCCGGCGATGACGATCGTGTTGCTGGTGCTCGGCCTCCAGTAGTAACACCAGCCTCATCAGCCTCAATAACCACGGTCAGCGGTTGGCGTTCGTTTGCCGCGTGGGTTACTAGTTGAAGACGCCGGGTACCCATCTCGAGCCGGAAATAGGCCCGGTATTCAACGAGGGGATGTCATGAAATACGCAGAGGACGGCCGAACCCGCGGGCTGAGCATGCCGCGATCGCGAGGCGCGGTCAGCGGATTGCTCCTGGTCATTCTGGGGGCTTGGGGGGCGTTAATACCGTTTGTCGGTCCACACTTCAACTTCGCCTACACACCGGACCGAAACTGGGCATGGAGCTCGGCCCGGGGCTGGCTGGAAGTCGCGCCCGGAGTGGCCGCCGCACTCGGCGGCCTACTGCTGATCGTCGCCGGCAACCGCGTCGCCGCGATGCTGGGCGGATGGCTGGCCGTGGCGGCCGGCGCCTGGTTCGTCGTGGGCGGCCAGGTCGCGCCGCTACTGGGAATCGGCTCCGCCGGCGACCCAATCGCCGCAACCGACCGCAAGCGCGCGGTGCTCGAGGTCACCTATTTCTCGGGCCTGGGCGCGCTGATCATCTTCGTGGGTGGTGTCGTGTTGGCACGCACCGCCGTGCGCCTGGCACGCGACGTGCCGCCGTCGGCGCCGGCAGTCGCAGGGGCATCCGCCGTCGAGCCGTATCGCGATTCGGTCTACGAGCAGCCGGCTGAGGTCTCCTCGGGTGCGCTGACCAAGCCGCGCACGTCGTCTGACCCCGAACCAAAGCGGGGCTGGCGTCGCCAGCGCGCGGGTGCGGGGTCAGGGGGCAACGCCGCGTACTTGCGTTGGCCGCACCCACAGCAGTAGTCAGCACACCAACAACAAGTCGCCCAGCCCCAAAAGGGCTGGGCGACTTGTTGTCTGGCTGAACTCAGAGCAGTCCGAGCAATTCCAGGTCGGTGACGTACTTGACGATGACCGGCGCCGACACATGCGGGATGTCTTTGTCGGGGCCGATCTTCGCTTCCTGCACCGCCGCGCGGAACACGTCGGTGGGTGCCATCGAGCCGTTGATCGGCTTTTCCGGCTTCTGGTAGTTGTGCAACAGCGGCAGCAGCGAGTACTGACGCTGCCGATCCGGCAGGGCCCGCAGCGACGTCTCGAACCGCTGCAGCCATTCGGAGTAATCGGTGATGCGCTCGATCGAATACCCGGCCTCGACCAGCCAATCGATGTACTCGTCCAGGCCGATGCCGTCGTCGTACGGGTTCATCACGTGGTACGTCTGGAAGCCGGTGTCGCTGTCGAGGATCTGCGTCCCCAGCGTCGAGATCGCCGCCGCGATGAACTCGACCGGCAGACCGTCGTAGTGCGACCGCTGCCGGTTGCCCGCGGTGTCCAGCTCGTAGAACGAACCGGGCGCGATGCCGGTGGCGACCAGGCTCAGCATCAGCCGGGTGAACATGTCCGGCAGGTTGAGCTGTCCGGCATAGGTGGTGTCGGCCAGGATCATGTCGCAGCGGAACACCGTGACGGGCAGCCCGCACAGGTCGTGCGCCTCGCGCAGCAACACCTCGCCGGCCCACTTGCTGTTGCCGTAGCCGTTGGCGTAGTTGTCGTTGATCTCGCGGGTCGCGCTGATCGTTCGGATGTCGGCGTCCTCGACGAACGTGCCCGGCTGGATCTGGTCACCGACGCCGATCGTCGACACGTACGTGTACGGCTTCTGCTTGGACGTCAGCGCGATCCGGATCAGCTCCGCGGTGCCCAGGGCGTTGGGCCCGAACAGCTCGCTGTACGGCAACACGTGGTTGACCAGCGCCGCGGGGTCGACGATGACGTCGACGGTGTCGGCCAGCCGCTGCCAGGTCTGCTGGTCCAGGCCCAGGTTGGCCTCACCCTTGTCGCCCGCGATGACCTCCAGGTGGTCGGCCGCCAGCCGCTGGTAGTGGGCGAGCAGTTTGGGGTCGCCGCTGTCGAAGGTCTTGTCGAGACGACTCCTCGCCTCTACGTCTGTGCGGGCCCGCACCAGGGCGATGACCTTGCCGTCCACCATGTCCATGCGCTCGAGCCAGTCCAGCGCCAGGTAGCGGCCCAAAAAGCCGGTCGCGCCGGTCAACAACACCGTGCGCACCTCGGTGGCCGGCTTCGGCAGGCTCGGCGCGGCGGCCAGGGTCGCCTCGTCGAGGAACTTGTCCAGCGTGAGGTCGCGCGCGTGCACCTCGGTCGCACCCCGCCCGTGCACCGACACGAAACTGGGCCGCTTGGTCCCCTTGCGCTCGGCCTCGATGTAGCCGGCGATCGCCGCCAGGTCGTTGGCCGGGCTGACGATGACGCCCACCGGCACGTCGACGTCGAAGACCTCGCGCAGCAGGTTGCCGAATGTCAACGCCGACAACGAGTCTCCGCCCAAATCGGTGAAGTGCGCGTCGGGGGACAGGTCGCCGGCAGCGGCGCCCAACATGGCGGCCGCGCCCCGGCCCACGGTCTGCAGCACCGGCGCGTCGGCACCGCTGCGGCGCAGTTCGGCCAGCTCGTTGGCCTGTCCGGCCGCCAGGTCGGCGTAGATCTGCTCCAGCCGTTCCCCGTAGTGCTGCTTCAGCTTTGGCCACGCCAGCTTGCGAATCCCGGTCAGCAGACCGTTTTCCAGGGTGAACGGGGTGGTTTCGATGATGAAGTCACGCGGCACCTCGTAGGACTGCAGGTCGGCCTCCTTCGCGACCTTCTGCAGCGAGTCGGTGATCTGGGGCTTGAGGGACTCAATGTCATTGGCCGCCAAAGCTTCTTCGGTCGGCACGATGACCGCGAGCAGATAGGGCTGGGAGCTGTTGCCGTAGATGTAGATCTGGCGGATCAGCGGGCTGTTGCCGAACACCGCCTCCAGCTTCGCCAGGGTGACGAACTCGCCCTGCGCGAGCTTGAGCACGTTGTTGCGGCGGTCGACGTACACCAGCCGCTCCGCGCCGATCTCGGCGAACACGTCACCGGTCCGGTAGTAGCCGTCGTCGTCGAAGACGTTCGTGGTGGTCTCGGCCCGCTTGTAGTAGCCGGGGAACATGTTCTCGGTCCGCAGCAGCAGTTCACCGCGCGGATGCGGCCGGTCGGTGCTGAAGTAGCCCAGGTCCGGAACGTCGACCAGCTTGTAATCGATGACCGGCGGGCGCTGAATTTCCCCGTCGAACAGCACCATTCCGGCCTCGGTGGAGCCGTAGCCGTCCATCAGGTGCATCTCGAGCAGCGACTCGGCCCAGGCTTTCAACTCCGGCGAGGTGGGCGCCGAGCCCGTCATCGCGAAGATGAACCGCCCGCCCAGCAGGTACTGGCGCTGTTCGGCCAGCACCTCCTCCTCAATGGCCGCGCGGCCTACGCCGTCATCACCCTCGACCAGCCGCCGTTGCACCTGGCGCTGGAATTCGCCGTACAGCGTCTCCCAGATGCGCGGGACGAAGTTCAGCTCCGTGGGCCGCACCAACTCGAGGTCCTCGAGCAGGGTCGACAGGTCGCTGCGCGCCGCGAAGTAGGCGGTGCCGCCGTTGCCCAGCGTGCCGTAGAGGATCCCGCGTCCCATGACGTGGCTCATCGGCATGAAGTTGAGGGTGATCGACGCGGCGCTTTCCCCGAACCAGTTCTTGCTGCCGCGGCGCCACATCTTGCCGACGTTGCTCTGCGGGTACATCGCGCCCTTGGGCGCGCCGGTGCTGCCGGAGGTGTAGATCAGCAGGGCCAGCGAGTCCTCGTCGCTTTCCCGCTCCGCGACGGCCGGCAGGCCCTTGCCGCGCTGCAGCACATCGGGCAGCGTCTCGACCACGACGCCGATGTCGGCCAGCCGCGCGACGGCGCTTTCGACGGCCTCGCGCTGGTCGTCGACCTCGGGGTGGTAGTCGAATACCAGGAGTTTGGAGAGCTTGGCGGGCACGTGCTCGCCGCTACGGATCAGGTCCACGGCCTCGGGCAACTGGTTCACGCTGGACGCGACCAGGCTGGGCTCGGTTTCGGTCACGATCGGTTGCAGCGACGCGATCGCGGCGCTGGTCTGCAGCGGCACCGAGACCGCGCCGATCGTGCCCAGCGCCATGTCGATGGTGGCGTAGTCGACACTGTTGAAGCCCAGGACGCAGACCCGGTCACCGCGGCTCACCGAGTCGCCGGCCCAGGCGCGGCCGAGGGCCGAAACCCGTTCGCCGAGTTCACCGTAGGTGATGGTCTCGAAGCGGGGGAGCAGCTCCGCCGAGGTACGCCCGGTCTTTGCGTCCGTGACGAACTCCACCACGCGCTGGGCCAATGCGGGCCGGCCCGCGTAGCCGTCGAGCACGGTCCGGATGATCTGCGGCAGTCGCAGCCCGGGCTGTTCGAGGGCGGCGGTGATCGCCGGGTCCGGTTGGGCCGCGGCGAACTGAGGGTCGCCGGCGATGAGTTCCTCGACGCGACGGTCGAGGCGTTCGTCATGAATGGCAGTCGACATAAACAAATCCCTTGCGAATGAAAGTTAGCGAGTCACTATGCGCTGTCCGCGCTGACAGATAGAACGTTAGCTAAAGTAACGGTATTCCACCATGATACCGCCTTTGGCGTGCCTGTGAGATTGCCCACGGGCTCCCGGTTTTACAGGTCGCGCAACAGCCCGCTCACGATGTCGATGCCCTCGGCCAACAGCTCGTCGCTGATGGTCAGCGGCGGCAGCAACCGGACGATGTTGCCGAACACGCCGCAGGTCAGCACGATGACACCGGCGGCGGCGGCCGCGACGGACAGCTTCTGGGTCAGTTCTTTGTCCGGCTCGGCGGTCCCCGACTTCACCAACTCGATGGCGATCATCGCGCCCCGGCCGCGCACATCGCCGATCCGGTCATCGCCGGCCTGCAGCCGCAGCAGCGGTTCGGTGATCAGACGTTCCAGCTGCTGGGCGCGTTCGACCAGCCCGTCGCTCTCGATTGTCTCGATGGTCGCCAACGCCGCCGCGCACGCCAGGGGGTTTCCGCCGAAGGTGCCGCCCAAACCGCCGACATGCGGCGCATCCATGATCTGAGCCCGGCCGGTGACCGCCGACAGGGGCAGCCCGCCGGCGATGGCCTTGGCGGTGCAGATCAGGTCGGGTTCGATAGCCTCGTGTTCGCAGGCGAACATAGCGCCCGAACGCGCGAAACCGGTTTGCACCTCGTCGGCGATGAACACCACGTCGTTGTTGCGGCACCAGTCCAGCAGGGCGGGCAGGAACCCCTCGGCTGGGACGATAAATCCGCCTTCGCCCTGGATCGGCTCGATGACGAGGGCGGCCAGGTTGTCGGCGCCGACCTGGCTGTCGATGACCCTGATGGCCCGGGCGGCGGCCTTTTCCCCGTCGGTGGCCAGCTCCTTGTCGATCAGTCCGTCCCGATAGGGATAGGACAGCGGCGCCCGGTAGACCTCCGGCGCGAACGGGCCGAAGCCGGCCTTGTAGGGCATGGACTTCGCTGTCAGCGCCATCGTCAGATTGGTGCGGCCGTGGTAGGCGTGGTTGAACGCCACCACGGCGGGCTTGCGTGTGTATGAGCGCGCGACCTTGACCGCGTTCTCGACGGCCTCGGCGCCGGAATTGAACAGCACCGAGCGTTTCTCGCCGGAACCCGGGGTGATCCGGTTGAGCGTTTCGGCGACGGCGACATACGACTCATACGGCGTCACCATGAAGCAGGTGTGGGTGAACGCGGCCACCTGCGCGCGTACCGCGTCGACCACCCGCGGCGCGGAGTTGCCGATGGTCGTCACCGCGATGCCGGAACCGAGGTCGATGAGCCGGTTGCCGTCGACGTCCTCGATGATGCCGCCGCCGGCGCGCGCCACGAAGACCGGGACCGAGACGTTCACCGCGTGCGACACCGCCGCCGCCCGGCGTTTGCTCA
>Ga0134125_10004257_pt1 | contig 16388 bp, 8 predicted proteins | sample KB31751_FD_96464 | JGI IMG/M metagenome (GOLD analysis project Ga0134125, IMG submission 96464) | Terrestrial soil microbial communities with excess Nitrogen fertilizer from Kellogg Biological Station, Michigan, USA - KB3-175-1 | ecosystem: Environmental > Terrestrial > Soil > Unclassified ...
AAGCGCATCGTGGTCAAGCCGGGCGCTTCCCTGAGCCTGCAGAAGCACCATCACCGCGCCGAGCACTGGATCGTGGTCTCCGGCACCGCCGAAGTCACCTGCGACGAGAAGGGGTTCCTGCTCGGCGAAAACCAGAGTACCTACATCCCGCTGGGCAGCAAGCACCGCCTGCGCAATCCCGGCAAGGTCGCGCTGGAACTCATCGAGGTGCAATCGGGCAGCTATCTTGGCGAAGACGACATCGTGCGCTACGACGATGTTTATGGGCGCGTCTGAGCGGCGCTGCGGTCAGTGAAGCGGTAGCGCACAAGGCTGCCGAATCGGGAAATGGCCTTCGGCCGATTCCGCTTACGGGCGTAGTACGCCAGACCCGGGCTTCACGCCTGCGGCTGCAGCTCGGTCGCAGCACGAATGAAGGCCGCCGGCGCAAGGGCGATGGGCAAGCCAAGCTGTCGCAGCCAGCGGTAGTACAAGGCAATGGCGGCAGCGAACATGGATTGCTCGAGATAGCCGACGCCAAACTCCAGGTAGGCGTCTTTCACCACGCGCGAAACCGCTGCTCTTTCATTCGATCGGCGCGGTACTGCTCTTCTACACCGTGACAGCGGCAGTCGCTGGCGTGCTGCTGGCGCTGGTATTTCAGTTGGTGCATGTGGTGGACGCGGCGGATTTCTGGGAGTGACGATCTTAGTCTTTACGAGAATCGCGCCCGCACTTCCGCCCCTGGCTTCGAATAGCCATAAAACCAGAAATACTGGTGAGCGCTGATATCACAGACACGACCCAGTGTTCCACAACACACCCGCGCGTCCAGTCTCAAGATACCGGTAACGAATGCCTTAGGCTCGGGTCGAGCAGCACATTATTTGTGCTCATGCTTCACCATGTAATTGACCATGTTCACGTATTCCTTGAAGTCCAGGCACTCGTTCTTCTCGGTGTCGAACATCGACATTGACGGCGCCGACGTGCCGGCATGCTGAATCAGTTCCAGATGGGCGTACTCCGGCGCATTCAGACAGCCGTTCTTGTCGGTGTCCATCGCCACGAACTGTTCGTGGAGTCGGTGCCGCTCCGCCGCGGTCTGCAGCTGATGCCAGCCAGCCCGGAATTCGTCCAGGGACAGCGTCCCGTTGTGGTCGGTATCCCAACGGGCAAAGATCGCCTCAGCCTCGCCAGCGGATGTCGCCTGAATGGCATGCGGGACCGGCGTCCTGGTTGAGGGCGTTGCCGCGGACCGCGATTGGGCCTGCACCGCCGTCGCGACGAACAGCATCGCGATCAGGCATACCGCATGCCTTGCCCCGCCCTCCTTCATGACGTGACCGCCTCTTTTGGAAGTTCCGCCTCAAACGTGATCAGCTCCCGGATCGCCGGCGTGCGCAGGCCCACCATCATCGGGTTGCGCACATTCGGCAAGAAACACAGATCGAAGATCTCCGACGTCTCGCCTTCGAAACGGATCCAGTGCAATACGTCGCCGTTGGTCAGCGAGATGATCTGCACACCGCACCACGGATCCACGTCGCGCTTGGTCAGCTCGGCATCCAGCTGCAGACCCTCAAAACGATTGTTCCTCGGCTTGGACAAACCCACCGCCGCCACATTGCCGAAGATCGACAGGCCACGCACAAACCCCGGCAGGAACGCGAGGGGCACAAACGACTTGGTCGCAAAGTCCACCCAGCCCAGGTAACCGGTACCCGCGTTCAGTACCCACAGCTTGCCATTCGCCCAGCGCGGCGAATGCGGCATCGACAGCCCTTTGCAGACGATTTCGTTGGTGTCGATATCGATCACCACCCCGCCGTTATGGCGGCGGTCGCGCCAGCCATCCACCGCATCGCTCTTGCACACCGCCGTGACGTACTTCGGCGCGCCGTCGACCATCGCCAGACCATTGAGATGGCAACGGTCCTCGGGCGCCAGCTTGCTGATGAAGTCCGGCTTCCAAATCGCCTTGAAGCTGTGCGTCTGGCTCAACTCCGCCAGGCACGAGTACTGCGTATTGATGAAGACCACCTTGCCATTCTTGCAGATGCCCAACTCGTGGATATCCAAGTCGCCGATCGTCTGGGCGTTGCGCGGGACATAGCACTTGTCGAACTGGTCATGGATCACCTCGTTCGAGCGCAGCACATTCTCGAAGCGCCACAGCTGGAACAAGCTCCCGAGATAGAGACGCTGCGCATTGCCCACGACACCCATGGCACGCGCGAAGAGGCGCTCGAAGAAGGCCACCCGGCCTTGCTTGTCGCTGCCGACGAGGTAAAGACGGCCCGTCTGGTAGGACGTAATGGCCAGGGACAGTTGGTTGCTGGCCAACCAGCCGGCCAGTCCACGCGAACAGCTTTTCTCCACCGGCGGCTTCGCCGTGTCGACGATCTGCTGCTCGTCCGTCGCTTCGGACGGATCAGCGAGCGGCGTGTCGGGAGGGCTCTCTGGAACCGGTGCGGCCGGAGGAGCCTCGCTGCTTACTGCCGCCAGGCCTGCCGGAGTGCCACCCCTGTCGCTGGGCTCCGGGAGGCTGGTATTCGATGCTTTGCTTTTAGTAGCCACGCTGTTCTCCACCTTTCGATAGGGTCATATTTCAACGATGGATCCGGTGTCGTCATCCAAGAGTGCGCCTTGGACACGTACGGCATCGTTACCGCGCCCTCAGCATCGTCACGTCCTGCGCTTGTCCACCGCCACCGGCCGCACCGGCCCCACGCGCCAGATCCGCACTGAGGCGTTATCGATCTTGCGCCGTACGGTGTGAATATTCTTCGTTCGTGCCCAGTGAGTGAGCCGGGCCGCGTTATCGGTCATGAACGATCCAAAATGCAACGCGAGCACCAGACTCTCGCCGTCCTTCAGTTGCAGTAGCTGATGCTGCTCGATGGAGAGTGGCTTTTTGTGGCTGGCCGGAAGGGGAACGCCCCGCTCGATCGCACCGACCGTGTAGCCCTCAAAGACGGTGGTCTTCATGCCGGCCACCTTAGGTCGCACCGAGCCGCCAGATCCTGACGGTGGCTTTGTCGACCATACGATAGGCAAGCCGCACATGGCGCCTGCGTGCCCAGGTCGCCAAACGAGCGGCGATGTGGGACGCGTTGTTAGTTCGCCACTTCGGATGAACGCCTTTACCTTCGGCGATCGGGATCGTTTGCAGCACGAAGCTCTCACCGTCTTTCAGTTCAAGCACGCGCTGTTGGCCGGGCGTGAGCACCGCACTCATGCGTTGAGTAGGGGCCACATTGGACTTGATGGAACCCACGTCGAAAGCTTTGGTAAGCAAAACACTCTCCTTGAAACTACGTACTTGTGTCGTATCACGGCCGTAGTGGCTGCACGACAACGAAGCGTCGTCCGCTGTAACGCCGGTACCTTGGACATGGAATTTCCCGAAAAGGAAACCCGACGAAGGGGCATTCGCCGGGTTTCCCCCTTCCGCCTACGAACTCACACTTCTACACACACGCACTTACACAGGGGTCTTTCATGCCTTACCAGGTGTAGCGCAGCCCCACCTGTCCACCAAAGAATCGCTTCAGTGCCCCACCGTCCTGCCAGTTCACCCCGCCGAACACCGCCAGCTGTCCAAACTGCACGTTAACGCCGGTCTCGGCCAGCACACTGGTGCCCTTGGTGTTGGTCTCACCAAAGAAGGTGTTGTTGACCGAGTAAGTGTTCTTGCCGTCGAGCTCCTGTACCGCCGACACCGAGGCATACGGCATCCACATCGCGTGGCTGCCGGCCGGCGTGTACTCCTTGCTGAACATCACCCCCAGGCGAGCCCGTGAGGCATCGTCGCCGCTGGACTGGAAGCCGGCCAGGCTGCCGGTCTGCGCGTTGATGTTGTCTACCTTGGTCAAGGTGTACTGGAACTGCGGCGCGATCTGCAGACCGTTGCCCAGCGTCCAGGTCTTGCCCGCTTCCAGATTGAACGCATCGGCATTGCCATGGATCGAGGCGTAACCGTCCGGTGCGTGCAGGCGATCATTGAAGGTCATCCAGCGATAGGATCCATCCACGTAGAAGCCACTGGTAGAAATCCACGTGCCATAGATACCGCTGGTGTTGCCAGTGATCTTGCCCGAGTTGACCATGTTGCCATCCAGCGACTGGTTCGCCTGCACCTTGGCAAACAACGCCCCGGCCTTGAACTCGTCAGAGAGCGCAAAGTCCAGGCCCACTTCGGCACCGAAGTTGCTCTGGTCAAACCCGAAGTTGCCGTTCTGGCCGAAGTTGCCGGCCGAGTGCCCCGGATCCACCGTGCCGCTGTTCGCGAACGCGCGCGTCCACAAACTGAAGCCGCCCTTGATCGTCTGGCTCACCGCGCCCATGCGATCTTCCAGCGTGCCGATCTGACTGTTCATCAGGCTCTGCACGCCCGGCGCCGCCGAGGCCGCCAGCGTGCCCAGGTTACTCAGGCCTGCGACGCTCTCTTCGAGCCCCAAGGCCGGCTGCGAAGCATACGAGGTGGCCTGCGCAAAGCCCAATGCCGTGGCCTGCGTGCCCGACGTGGGATCCGTAATGCTCAACGAGTACACCCCGGGCTTGCTCACCAGCACGTCAAGGAAGCTCTTGTTCTGCACCACGTTGCCCAGGACAAACGAGCCGGCCGCCGAGGTACCGCTCACCGTGATCAGCGGGATCAGGGTCGAGGCGGTGGTGGGATCGCTCAACAGGTCCACATTGACCCGGTTCACGCTGCCGGCCAGCACGTTCCCTTCAATGTTCAGCTGGTCGCTGGTGCCATTGAGGCCGTTCACGTCCATGTCGATCACCCCGTTGACGTTGCCGCTGAAGTTGCCGACGATCGTCAGCGTGTCGCCTACCACGCCGTTCTGGAAGTTCAGCGTGCCGTTGTTGGCGAAGGCATTGGGGCTTGACGTACCCATGTTGATGATGTTGCTGCTGGCGACCGTGATCACACCGCCGGTGGCGTTGGTGAACCGGTTGCTGCCGAGGGCACCAAGGCTGCCGAGGTTGATCGTGCTGTGGTTGAGATTGATCGTGCCGACGTTGCGGAAGAAGTCGTTGCCGGCGCCGAAATCAGAGATCCCTGCTGCATTCCAGATCCCACCGGCAAAATTGGTGAACGTGAAATTGCCGGCGCCGTTGCGCAATTTCCCGGTGAGCGTTCCATAGTTCTGGATGACCGCATTCGGCGCACCGGTCTCCACCGCGATGCCGTTGGTGTACGCCGCCATCGGCACGGCGATGATCGAGCCGGTATTGATCAGGGTCGCAGTGGTCGTGCTGGTCAGATCGACGGCCACGGCGTGATCGGCGCGCGCGTGGATGGTCCCGGTGTTGGTGAAGGTCAAGGGGCTGGTGGCGACCAGTTGCGCACCGGTGGCGATGCTGTTGGCACCCGTGGCGATACCCTTGAGGGTGCCGATATTGCTCGCCGACACGTTCGCGCCGGAGGCGAACAATCCGGTCGCGACACTGTCCGGACCATTCGCGGTCGCCACGACCAAGCTGTCCTTGGTCAAGGCGACAGTAATGTCATTGGCGGTCGTGGAAATACCGGTGGCGGTCGCTGTACCAGGCGACGTCGCGGTGGCGTAAATCGTGCCGGTGTTGCGCACATTGACGAAACCGTCGGACCAGCTGTACGCCGAGACTCCTGTCGCCGTTGCCGTGCCCAAGGTATCTGCGCCGCCGATGGTAGCTGTCGCCGAGATCAGGCCAGCGTTGTTGACCGTAATTCCGGTATCTGCGCCGACGAGAAACGAGGCGGAACGTCCGAGGGTTGCATCGATGCCGGTACCCTTGGTAGAGACAGCCCCATAGTTGGACGTCGATGTCGCCGTGATCGAACCGGTGTCGACATTGGTCACCGTCATGTCCCCCAGCGACAGAATCCCTCCTCCCAGTTGGTAATTCGTGCTCATGAAGACACCGACAGCCGAGAACGGGACGGCGAACGCGCTGGTCGTGGAGGCATCGGTTTGTGCGGTGGCGGTGATGCTGCCCGAGTTGGTCACGCTCGCAGCGGCATAGGTGGACAGCGTACGGATACCCATGGCGTCGTTGGGGAGGAAACCGATGGTGGCGCCATTGGACGTGACCGACGCCGCGATCGAACCGGTATTGGTGATGCTGACAACGCCGTCATAAGGATGGAGGTTGAAGCCGGGAAAGATGAGCACGCCGAGTCCGGTGGCGGTGACGCGCCCAAAGCCGTATCCCCCTGTGGGATCCGCGGACATCGTTGCGGTGATGGAACCGGAATTGGTCACCGTGGTGCTGTCGGCATTCCTGATCTGGGCGCCAATCGCGGCAGCCTGATAGGAGGTGGCGTTCGAGACGCTGTCGATGATGCTGGCGCTGATCGAGCCGCTGTTGTCCAACGTCACGTGACCGGTGCCATAGTAACGGCTGTACGAGCTGTTTTGGGTATACACGCCCATGGCCTTGGTGCCACCGGAGACATTGATGTCGCCCGAATTTGTGATCGTGTTGGTGCTGTTGATGGCGCTACCGGTGTGTACGTTCATGCCCATAACGCCAGCGAAGGCCTGCCCATCCGTTATCTCGATTTTTCCGGAGTTGTCGACGAGGGCAGCGCCGCCCCGTACGCCGTTGACCTGGATACCGTACGCACCGCCACCGCTTTCACTGTCGATGGCGATATCGCCAGAGTTGGTGACCGCTACATTTGCAACGTATGAAGCGGTTCCTCCGACATAGATGCCTGCAGCGAAGAATGGCCGAGTGCTGTCGATCGTGATGTTGCCGGAGTTGCTGACCGTCGCCGCACCGTGACTGGCATGGACGAAGATGCCCGTGAGATAGCCCGTCGCGAAGGTGTTCGTGGGATCTGCATTGAGGCCGCTGGTCAGTGAAATGCTGCCGGAGTTTACGATGGAGGCGTCGCCAAAATTGACAGCCGCGTTGATGCCTCGGTTGATCTCATTGGGCCCGCTGACGGTTACGCCGATATCACCGGAGTTGACGATCGATATATCGCCCTTGTAAGTGTTTGCGTTGATGCCCCAGCTCCCGTAGGAATGATCGTCACCGGTATTGTCGCTGGCGACGACCGCGATGCTGCCGCTGTTGCCGATCGTGATATCGCCCAGGTAGGTGACCGCATCGATGCCGAAACCCCCAACAAGGTCTTCTGTGGAATTCCCCAATGCGGACACGGCGATGGCGCCCGAATTGGTGATCGTGACGTCACGGCCGTCATTGAGGAAGACCTGGATGCCTGTGGCCTGCGCATTCGTGCAGGCTGTGCAATTGCTGCTGTCCGCGGTCGCGGTGATGCTGCCGGCGTTGTTGATAATCGCCTGCGAGGTATAACCATCGATGTAGCGACCGAAACTGTTGTGGTTGTTTTGGCCGGTGCCGATGCCGATCGCTTCATCCTGTCCGTAAGCCGCGATCGTGCCGGTAGCGGTATTGGTGATCCACAGGTCACCGTAGCGCGCCGAGCCTGCGATACCTTCTCCCAGGTTGAAGCCGTTGGCGGTGATGTTGCCCGAGTTGGTGACGTGGGTAATGCCCGGCGAGTACCCGGCGCCACTCGAAGCCACGATGCCGACCGCACGGTTGTGCTGGTAGTAAGTTCCGACGCCGGCGGTTGCGCTGATGTCGCCGGAGTTGACGACCGATACCTGGCCGTAGTGCGCCTGCGCCATGACGCCCGTGGCGCTTCCGCTTACCGCCGTCGCCGCGATGCTGCCGGAATTGTTGACGGTCGCGGCACCGCTGAAGGCGCTGTAGGCTTCCACGCCCACGGCCGGACTGTAGGAAAGAGCCGTGGCCGAGATGCTACCGGTGTTGGTGATGCGTGCCGCACCCTTGTAGACGTCGGCGATGATGCCGGTGGCCGTGCCGCCATCCGACGTGACCGTAATGGAACCCGTATTCTTGGCCTGGGCATAGTGGCTGCCGTAGGCCTCCATGCCGATCGCCGCGTCCGTGCCGCTGGTCACCGAGATGGAACCGGCATAGCCATAAGCGGGGAAAGCACGGTTGTTGGCATAGGCTTTCACGCCAGAGACGAGCGCACCGACAGCCTGGCCGTTGGTGGACGTCACTGTGATGCCGCCCAGGTTGTCGAAGTAGGCAATTCCCGCGCTGGACTGATCGAGCCCACCAATGGCGATCCCATTGACCGAACTGGTACTTATCGCGCCTTCGTTGGTGATCTCGGCTGTATGGTAGGCGGATACGTCGATGGCGATGGCGTTGCCATCCTGTGCGGTGGCCGTGATCGTGCCAGTGGTCGCGTTGGTGACCACGGCTTTGCCGAAAAGCGAGCTGGCGGCGACTGTCGTCACGTCGTAGGCACCTGCGCTGTAGGCCTTGACGGCGCCACTGTTGACCACAGCCACGTCGCCGTAGGCGCTGATGTCCATCGCCTCGGCGCCCGGCGCGGTGACATCGGTGGTGATGCTGCCCGAGTTGTTCACCGTCGCCGAGGACGAGCCGTAGGCAAAGATGCCGGTGGCCCCCACGGTGGTGATGTCGGCGTAATTGGTCACGCCCACGTTGCCGCCCCATTCGGCGTCAATGCCCATCAGACCAGCCGCGGGCATCACGCTGCTCGGCAAGGTACCGCCCACCACCAGGGTGAGATCCGCGACGGGTGTGAAGGCGGTACCCGGCAACGTGTCCGTGAAGGTGCCATCGCAGGACACCGTGGTCGGCGTGGTGAAGACGCAGGTTCCGGCCGCAAGGGCGGCGCCGCTGCCGCCCAGAGCCAACAGAGCGGCCGAGATGGTCAGCGCCGCGCGGATCGCGCGGGTGACCGGCGCGACCGTGAAGGCCGGTGTGCGTCGAGTCTTGTTCGGACGGCTGTTCGTATTTGCATTCATGACTTACCCAACCCTCTAAGTTGTGAAATGGCCGGTGCCGCGTCCTGCCTCCCGGGATCGCGGCTGGCTCTGATCGCTGCGCGCTCGTCCTTACTGGATCGTCACCGACGCGGTCTTGTTCGCAGCCAGGCCGGTGCTGTCGGTAACCGTCTCGTTGACGGCATAGGTGCCACGCTTGAGGTAAATGTGACTCGGCTTGGCGATCTTGGATGTGCCGCCGTCGCCGAAGGTCCACGCGTGCGCGGTGATCGGGTTACTGCTATCGGTGGAGGTGTCGGCGAATTTGGCGATCAGCCCACTGCTGGTGTAGCTGAAGTTGGCGACCAGGGGCGGCGGTGGCGGTGGCGGGCCAACAACGCCAATGTCGTTGATGACGCCGCTCATGATCAGGCTGCCGCGGCCGCTCGCAAAGTCGTAACCCGCCTTGGCCTGATAGCCGTTGTTGTTGCCCACGGTGACATCGTGGAAGTCCGCTGCGGGCAACTGGTACAACAGCGGGGCCGCGAAGCCCACCGCGGTGCCTTTGGCCGCGAGCACGCGCGCCCAGAAGCCGACGAAGATCGGCGAGGAGAGGCTGGTACCGCCCCACTGCTGAATGCCGCCGTTAACGACGATGAGCGCACCGGAATTCGCGTCGGCGTCGAAGGCAATATCGGCCACGCCACGCGTGCTGCCGGATACGAGGGCGTCCTGCCAGCTTGGCTTCGGCTCGAACGTGCTCGGACTGCCGCCGGTGGCACAGAAACTCCCACCATTGCAGACGTTCCAGACGACCTCCGAGCTCCATGTCGTCGTCGAGGCCGTCAGCGTCGTGCCGGCGACCGCGACCACGTACGGCGAGGAGGCCGGCCAGCTGGCGCCGGCTTTGGCTTCACCCTGGCATTCGTTGGCGCCGGAGTCGCCAGTGGAGATCGAGAACGTCTGACCTTGCGCGACCGCCGCCTGGAAAATTTCATCCGATGCGGTGGCCGAACCGTCGGCCTGCGCGTCGTTTTCGCAGCCGCCAATCGACACGTTGATGACCTTGGCCACGTTGGCCGTCATCGCCGTATTGAAATTGTCGATCAAACCGGTGAACGAAAAGTCCGGGTCGCTGTAAAAGATGATCTTGCCGACCTGGCCACCGCCGGCACCGACGATATCCTGGCTGTCCAGGTCGAATTCGCCGAGATCCGCGTTGGCAGCGGTACCGTCGGTGGTAACGACCTGCGTGATCACTCTGTTAAGGTTATTGTTGTCGGTGAAGGTATTCAGGTCAGTGATGGTCTGGCTCTGCTCGCCCACGGCGATGATGCCCACGGTGATGCCTGCTGCAGTTGGCAGCCCAGTGGCGCCATAGATCGCGGGGAACTCATTGGGGTTGTGGCCCATCACACTGCCAGCGGCAGCGGTGATGGCATTGGGCTGCAAACGTTGCGCAAAGCTATGCGCTTGATGCACGTTCTGCAGGCCCATCACCGACAGCACGCTGTCCTGCAGGGATGTCGGCACGTGCGCATCGCTGGTATTCGCAAATGCCGCACGGCCGTCGTGGGTCTGCACCCGCGCGAACGAGGTCTGGAAAGCCGCCTGCGCGGTACTGGCGGTGCCGTCCGCGGACACCAGCAGCCGGTTGGGCGCGATCACCACGTTTCTGAAACCCGTCTGGGTCAGGTACGTCGCGACGGCCTGCGCCTGCGCCTGGGTCGGCGCGTATTGCGCGGCGAACTGAGCCGGCGTCAGCACCTGATGGGCCGCGATGAGCGCGTTGAGCTGGTCGCTGTTGCGCAGCTTGAGTGCGACCACGACGTGCATGGGTTGCGTGTGCGGCAACACGCCAACGAAGGCATCACCCGAGCGCAGCGTGGTGGCGCGTGTCACCGCCGCGCCCATACCGTTGGTGACGCCAGCGGCATGGACTGACATGACGGTGGCCGCCGCGAGTGCCAGCGATACGGTCATGGCCAACGCCGTGAGCCGAGAGTTATGAAGCGTATTCATGGTCAAGGGTCCCGTACAAAGTCAGGTGATGAAACGACCCGGACGGCTCCGGGAACGTGGCGCATCGCTATATCGAACTAAACATCTTGACGTCGTTGCCGCACGGCCCCTGGCAACCTCGTACCCGTGCCGCTGGCACGCGTCGACGAGCCAGGAGCTGACATCAGGCGGTATCGAGAGAGAATCACCCGCAACCGGCGCCAGGCATCCACGCCTGTCGCTCCCGGTCATGCCCACTTGTCTTGACGATGCATCGCACGCGAGAGGACGGCCGCGTAATCTGTTCCCACGCTTCCCTGACAACTGTGCCCAAGCTTCCCTGTCAGGACTCTGGCACATGGGGCGCACTCGTACGACGGCAGATCGAGCTACCTGGTATCACTCGAAAGAGGGATAGGCGTTCGGGCGCACTGGTCGCGCTTGCCACCAGCAAAGAAGCATCCCGCACCGGCAACGACAGGCCAGCAGGCAGTCCACGCAGGCAGGCACGACGAAGCCCAATGGCCACGTCGGACGTCACCGTCTTCGCTTGGCCTCTGCGAGCGGAAGCAGCGCCAAACCCTACGTGCGATCGAGAGCGGCAGGCGGAGGAGGCCAATGACGCGCAGCGCGATTCCGCATGGTGCACGCTCGTTGACTCCCGCCGAGTGGAGTAGATTGACCCTTGTGCCTTGCGTTGCCCTGCCCGGTCAGCGTTTCGTATTCCTTCCCGTCGGAAAACCTGGTCCAAGAGATTCGTGGAGACAACGGTGAGCCGACTAGCAAGGCTGATGCTTGGATTGTTATGGGCTGCCCTTCCGTTTCAGTCTGCGCTCGCCCTTGATCCGGCGAAGGCCATCACCCAGTACGTGCACACGGTATGGCGTACGGACGACGGGCTCCCTGAAAGCTCCGTCAACACGATCCTTGAGACCAGGGACGGTTATCTGTGGGTTGGCACGCAAGCAGGCGTCGCTCGATTCGACGGCGTGCACTTTACGGTCTTCGACCATACCAATACCCCTGCGCTTCACGACGATTACATCGTCGATCTTGTCGAGGACCCCCAGGGAACACTATGGATCGCCACCTCCAACGGCGGTGTCACGACCTTCCGCGATGGAATTTTTTCCCATGTGGACGCCATCGGTGCGCGCGCCGGATTGGCGCTTGCCGTTGATGTCGATGGCAGCGTGTGGATTGGTGGCTATGGGGGCCTGACCCACATCAAGAACGGGAAAGTGATCAAGACCTATACGATTGCCGACGGACTCTCCGGTGACCTGGTCAGACGCCTTGTCGTGGATAAAGACGGATCCTTATGGATTGCCACGGCTGGCGGATTGAATCGTCTCATCCACGGCAAAATCGAGGCTTATTCAATCAAGGATGGGCTACCCAGCAACGACGTAATCAACTTGTACATCGATACCGACGACACCTTATGGGTACAGACACAGAGTCCGGAAATCGTACGCCGAATCCAGGGCCGCTTCGAGCCTTGGAAAATGCAGGGCATGTCCGGCACTACGGTTGGCATGCTTGAGGACCGCAACGAAAATTTCTGGTTTGCAAGCGCGACTGAGGGACTTCTTCGGGTCAGCGGACAGCAGGTCAGTCGATTTGCAACAAAGGACGGTTTGAGCAGCGACCTGGTGAGCTGCCTGTACGAAGACCGTGAAGGAAACTTGTGGGTGGGCACCAATGAAGGCGGCCTTGACCGCTTCCATGATGGGACCTTTACGACCTACGCGAAGGAAGAAGGCCTTTCCGCCGATCAAACCTATTCGGTGATCGAGGACCATGCGGGCGATATCTGGGTCACGACGGCTGCCGGACTTAATCGACTGCACGGAAATCATGTCCGCGTATTTACTACCGCCGATGGGCTACCGGCCAACAGCACATGGTCGTTATGGGAAGACCATAAGCAAGATCTCTGGGTCGGAACATCCAATGGTGGCCTAGCTCGGATGATGCATGGGCGTTTTATCCAGGCGCTTCCGAGTCGCGATGGCCTTCCTGGCTACATGGTCGGGGGAATCCTGGACGACAGCACCGATCGATTCTGGTTTTCGACCAGGGGTGGCGGCCTGGTTCGCTACGCCGATGGTCAGACCCACCTGTATTCCAGAGCAAACGGGCTGTTGACCAATTTTATCTACTCCATGGCCGAAGACCTGAAAGGCACCCTCTGGGTCGGCACCAGTGACGGTCTCGACAGCATCCGTGATGATCATATCCAGAGCCATACGACCAAAGGCCTGTCCGACGCCGTGGCACTCACATTGCATGTTGATGCAAAGAACACGCTGTGGATCGGCACCTTCGGGCGAGGCTTATTCCGACTCGAGAACGGGCACTTTACGCGATACACGACTGACCAGGGGCTTCCGGACAATACGATCAACAACATTCTGGAGGACTCCGCCGGCAACCTGTGGATCGGATCGAACAAGGGCATTTTTCGCCTCAGTCGCCATGATCTGGACGCCGTAGCCGCCGGAACCATCCAAACAGTAAAACCTCTCGTCTTCGGCAAAGCCGACGGGATGAAGAGCAGTGAAACCAATGCCGGTTCGCAGCCTGCTGGTTGGCGCGCACGCGACGGGCGACTGTGGTTTCCTACCATCCGAGGTGTAGTGGTCGTCAATCCCGCACGACTTTTCTTGAGTGATCGTCAGCCAATCGCTCGAGTGGAGCAAATGCTTGCTGACGAAGCAGATGTCAACCTTGCCGCACCAATTCGGTTGGCGCCAGGAACGCGTCGACTGGAGATTCGTTACACCGCGCCCAATCTCTCAGCGCCCGAGCGTACGCAGTTTCGCTATCGATTGGACGGCTTTGACGAGCAATGGATCCCCGGCGGCATCCAGCGTGTAGCGCAATACACCAATTTGTCGCCTGGGCACTACACGTTCCATGTCAGCGCCAGTGCCGATACCGGCCGTTGGGGCGATCAGGAGGGTACAGTCAACTTCGACGTGCTCCCACAGTTCTATCAGACGTGGTGGTTTCGTTTGTTGGGTGCTCTCGCTGTGATTTTGATGCTGCTGGGGATCTATCGTTTGCGCGTCAATTGGCTGCATGCAAGAGCCGCGGTTTTGGAAGAACGCCATCGAATGGCCGGTGAGATTCACGATAGCTTGGCGCAAGGCTTTAGCGGCGTCATTTTCCAAACAGAGGCTGCGTTACTGCGTATGAAACGCGTGCATATCACAACAAGAGGCCATGTGGAGTCGGCTCGCGATCTTGCCAGGAGCAGCCTGCAAGAGGCGCGATCCTCGATCTGGAACCTCAGTCCTCCGACCTCGGACCGGAAAAGTCTACTGGAGTCGCTTTCGGTGATCGCCCGACAACTTACCGGTGGCCGTGTGGACGAGTTGGATATCCATTCGTCCGGAACTACGTGGATCATGCAATCGGAGGCGCAGCATCATGTGGTGCTTATTGTGCAGGAAGCGGTATCAAACGCCGTTCAACATGCCAACCCCCGCAAGATATCGATCGACCTGCACTACAATTCCGACTCGTTGCTAGTCCAGGTGATGGATGACGGGACCGGCATCCTCACGAACACTTCCGAGCAACCCGGACGCGGCTTTGGCTTGAAGAACATGCGCCATCGTTCGGATTGTCTGGGTGCCAAGCTCGAGGTGACGAGCGAAGTCGAAAGAGGTACGACTGTGTCGCTCTACGTACCTCGACCCGGCGCGTTGACCAGACTATGGCGGCGTCTGCGCGGAAACAGAACGGCGAGAATTGACGGATGAGCATGCAACCGAAAATCAAGGTGCTGGTAGTGGACGATCATCCGGTGGTGCGCACCGGGCTCGGCGCTATCGTCAGTTCTCAACGCGATCTTGAACTCGTTGGAGAAGCCGCGACTGCTGCAGAAGCCATTGCGCTGTTTGAGGTGCATTCGCCGGATATCTCCCTGGTGGACCTGTCCCTGCCCGATCGCAGTGGCGTCGAGGTTATTGCGACGCTTCGCGCAAAGTCACCACTCGCGAAATTTGTGGTGCTCACAGCGAACTTGAGCGGCAGCGACATTGCCAAAGCCCTTCAAGCGGGCGCACATGCCTACTTGTTCAAGGACGCAACGTCCGATGAGCTCCTGACAACGATTCGCACTGTATCTCGCGGCGGCCGGTATCTATCGCCCGCGGTGGGAAGCAGGCTAGACAAGACCGCCGGCCACCCTGATTTGACTGCCCGCGAGCTGGAAGTGCTCCATTGCCTGGTTCGTGGACTGAGCAATGCTCAGGTTGCTGCAAAACTTGCTGTGACCGAAGAGACCGTCAAGACCCACGTGGGAAACATCCTCAGCAAACTGGGTGTCACCTCCCGGAGCAAGGCGGTCGCGCTGAGTCTCAAGTCTGGTTTGGTGCAGTTAGATGACATGTAGCCGGGAAGCTTACGTTGGCATCCGTCGAAACGTCAGCAATACAGGGCATAGCGAAGGGCGCAGAGTTCACCGATGGCTGCTGTTGGCAAAATTGGGGTTACCAATGTGCCGCCCCGGCCTTCGTACGAGATTCCGATGCTGGCGTAACTGACTGGTCCATTGCAGACATAAACCAGCCTCCTCGAAAGCGGTCGCTCGCGACTGACAGCAAGGGATCGGTCTCCTACTCTTCGCCTCTGCACGCCTACGGCCAGGAATTACCCAACAAGAATCTACCCAAAGTGTCTTTAGTTGTGCAGTGGCAGCGCCTTTCTTACGAGCGCGGTCACGCCCTACCTCACCCGCAACAAATCCCCCGCCTCGGCAGTATGAAAATGCCGCTTGAACGCCACCTCGCCCTCGACCGGCTCTTCCAGTTCCCGCGCGTAACGATGCCCCGCATACACCGCGTGCGCAATCAGGCCGGGTGCGTCGGCTTCGCCGATGCAACGCAGTGAGTGGATGCCGGCGTCGGCCCATTCGGCTTCCCGCAGCAACAGGTCCTGGTACAGCGCGTCGTCGGGCAGGCGGGCGGTGATGGCGATCACGGCATCGCATGGCTGCTCGCGCACCTGGTGATCCCAGACGTTTTCCAGACGCAGCGTGTTGCCGTGGAATGCGGCGATGTCGTGCGACACCAGCGCCTCGATGCCGAGTTCGGCCATGCGCTTGCGGATGTGGCGGTAGTCCAGCGTGTGCTGGCTCCACGGCGCGATGCTGTCTTCCGGCGTCACGTAGACCACCTCGCAGCCGCGCTGGCGCAGCAGTTCGGCGGCGACGCTGGCGTAGTAGAAGCCGTCGTCGTCGAACACCGCCACGCGGCCTTCCGGCAGATGGCCGTCCATCAGGTCGTCGGGGGTGAACACGCGCGCATTGTCCAGGAAGCCGTCGATGGCGGCGCCGTGACTGCGGCCGTAGCCGTCGCGACGCCAGTGGCAGCCGGTGGCAAGCACCACGTGATCAGCGCCGAAGTCGAGCACGTCCTGTGCGGTCATGGCGGAGTCGCGGTAGATCGCCACGTTCGCCAGCTTGTTGATCTGGCCGACGCGCCAGTCGCGCACGCGCGCCCATTCGGCCAGGCCCGGCAGGCGCGCTTCGCGGGTGACGCGGCCACCCAGTTCCTTGCGCGCTTCGGCCAGGCTCACCTCGTAACCGCGCTG
>Ga0134125_10004258_pt1 | contig 16384 bp, 16 predicted proteins | sample KB31751_FD_96464 | JGI IMG/M metagenome (GOLD analysis project Ga0134125, IMG submission 96464) | Terrestrial soil microbial communities with excess Nitrogen fertilizer from Kellogg Biological Station, Michigan, USA - KB3-175-1 | ecosystem: Environmental > Terrestrial > Soil > Unclassified ...
AATGCGTCCGGCACCGATTTCAAGCGGCTGACAGCCCTGGCGAAGGCGATAGCAAGGTTCATGGTTTGGGATCGCGGGTGAGGCGGGCCACGGCCTGATCGGCAAGGGACGCGAGCACCGCCGGCTCCAACGGAAAATCGGCAGCGAGCCAAGCATCTTCCGCGAGCGTCAGCACATGGCCCAATTGAGGCCCCTCGGCGACGCCGCGCGCGGTGAAGTCGGCTGCGCGAAGCGGAAATTTCGGCGCGCTCCAGCGCTGCGGCAGCCGCGCCAGCTCGATCCAGCGCCTCGTATCCGAATCGATCCCTGCGCGCGCCCAGGCGAGCATCAGCCGCTCGCGATAGGGACCCTCGCCGAGCCGGTAAAGCCGGCGCTTCGCGCTGGCCTCATCCATGCCCGCCAGCCGCCACCAGCGATGCCCCATGGAATCAAGCGCCCTCGCCTCGCTGTTGGACAGCCGCAGTCGGACCGCAATCCGCCTTGCGTCCTCGGTAACGGCAACGGCAAGTGCCGCAAGCCGCCGTATCGCGTCGGGCTTAAGATCGAGCGCGCGCTCGGCCGCGACCATGGCGGCGAGCGTCCCGGTGTAAACGACGCCGCCGACGATGGTCTGCAGCAGGCCGCTTTCGGCCATCGCGACGCAGGCGGCAGCGGCGCCGTCGGCAACGAGCAACTTCAGCATCTCCATGCGCACGCGCTCGGCCGAGAGCGTCGCCAGCCCCGAGCGCGCGGCGATGCAGGCAAGATAGCCGTCGCGCTCGACCTCGCCCGCGCCGAAGGCAGCGTGGATGCGGAAGAAGCGGAGTATCCGCAGAAAATCCTCTTCTATACGCTGCCTCGGCACGCCGATAAAACGCACCCGCCGCGTGGCAATATCATCAAGGCCGCCGACATAGTCGTGCACGATGCCATCGGCGCCCGCTGACAATGCGTTGATGGTAAAATCGCGCCGGCGCGCGTCGCGGGCCCAGTTCCGGCCAAACGAAACCTTTGCCTTGCGGCCGAAGGTTTCGGTGTCCTCGCGCAGTGTCGTGACCTCGAACGGCTTGCCCTCGACAACCAGCGTCACGGTGCCGTGCTCGATGCCGGTCGGCACGCACTTGATGCCAGCCGCTTGCGCACGCCTGACCACTTCCTCCGGCAGCGCCGTGGTGGCGATATCGACGTCGCCGATCGGAACATTCAACAACGCATTGCGCACGGCGCCGCCGACCACGCGCGCTTCCTCGCCGCCGCCGTTCAACAGCTTCAACACGCGGGCGGTCGGACCGGAATTGAGCCAGGGCGCATCCGAAAGCGCCCGCCTGTCGTTCATTTCTCAACTCCGGGAACGAGCTTGCCGTTCTCGATATGGGCGGGAATGTAGGTGGAATTCGGCGCGGCGCCCGAAAAATGCGCGAGCAGCATCAGGCTCAGGATGACGAGAAACAGCGAGCCCAGCACAAGCCGCGCCACCATCTGGATCGGCCAGGACGCCGGCACGAGAATTCCGGAACGGGTCGCGAGAAGGAAAAGCACATACACCCCAAAGGGAATCAGGAAAATTCCGATCTCGGTGAGTGCGGGACGGATCATGTCAGATAGATCCGCTCATACAGGACCCGCAGGATGCCGGCTGTCGCTCCCCAGATGTAGCGCTCCGCGAACGGCATCGCGTAGTAGGAGCGCTCCATGCCGCGAAACTCCCTGCTGTGCACTTGGTGGTTCGCCGGATTCATCAGGAAGGCCAGCGGCACCTCGAAAGCGTCATCGACCTCGGAGTGGTTGATGGTGAGCTTGAAGCCCGGCTTGACCCGCGCCACCGTCGGCAGGATGCGGAAGCCGAAGCTCGTGCCGTAGAGATCGAGATAGCCGACCGGATCGATGAAGGATCGGTCGAGCCCGATTTCCTCCTCCGCCTCGCGGAGCGCCGTGTCCAGCGGCGAGGTGTCGGTCGCGTCGATCTTGCCGCCGGGAAAGGCAATCTGGCCGGCATGATCGTTCAAATGCGCCGAGCGCTGCGTGAGCAGCACCGTCGGCTCCTGGTGATCGACCACCCCGATCAGCACCGCGGCCGGACGCACCGGCCGTTCGCGCGCGATGATCTCGAGCATGCGGCTGGTGCCGGGATCGCCGCTTTCCGGAATGATGTTGGGATCGACGAGACCCGGCGGAACATCGAAACCCAGCCGCGCGCGGGCGCGGTCGTAGAAATCCGCCGCAGTCATCGCGGCGGGCGCAGCTCTCACCATCGGCTCATTCAAAGCGCAGCCCTCACTTGCTCGGCATCCGCCATCGGGAAGAACTCGCCGGCGGACTCGATCCCGAACATCTCCTGCCCATCGACCATCCGCTCCTCGCCCATGTCAACCAGATCGTAATAGAGTGCGCGCGTGACCTTGGCCCACAGATCGGCGCGGACGTGGAGGTAGGGCGTGAGCCCACCCTCGGCGGCGGCCTCAAAGCGCAGCCGGTGGTCGGCGTCGCAATCGACCCAGTCGTCGACATTGGTGCGGAAGCGCAACAGGGTGCCGCGGCCGTCGCGATTCTTCTGCATCTCGACCGCAAGGAACGGCGCATCGTCGACGCGGATGCCGACCTTCTCAACCGGGGTCACCAGAAAATGCTTGTCCCCCTCGCGCTTGAGGATGGTCGAGAACAGCCGCACCAGCGCGGCCCGGCCGATTGGCGTGCCCATGTAGAACCAAGTACCATCGGAAGCGATTCGCATGTCGAGATCGCCGCAAAACGGCGGATTCCACAAGTGCACCGGAGGCAGGCCTCTTCCGCCCCGGGTGGCATTGGTTGCCTCCCGCGCCGCGACGCTCAGGCCTTCAAGGTTGGTCGCGCTCTGCCCTTGCTTCGCCATGGTTTGCCTTAACGTTTTTAGTCATCTCGATTGGCACGATTGGTGCGGGAGATACTTTAGATAATGGCGCAAGTTCCCTAGGAAAATACCGGACCAGGTCGCCACATCGTGATGCCGTCAGTACCCCCAATTGCCGATAAGGTGGGGATAGTTGAATTGAACGAATACACGGCCTTTACGCTGTTTTAACATGGGCTTATGGCGATTGCTTCTGTTACCTCTTGAAGGTCAAGGAGATTGGAATGGCGGACAGTGTAGAAAAGCTCGAGGACGTGATCGTCCGCTCGGCGGAGCAGGTCTCAGGGCAGATCCGCGCCGCGAAGGAGGCGGTTTCGGCCGTCATCTTCGGCCAGGAGAAGGTGGTTGAGAACACGCTCGTCACCATCCTCTCCGGCGGTCACGCGCTTCTGATCGGCGTGCCCGGCCTCGCCAAGACCAAGCTGGTGGAGACCTTGGGCATCACGCTCGGCCTCGATGCCAAGCGGATCCAGTTCACGCCGGACCTGATGCCCTCCGACATCCTCGGCGCCGAGGTGCTGGACGAGAGCAACACGGGCAAGCGGTCGTTCCGCTTCATCGCAGGTCCGGTGTTCGCGCAGCTCCTGATGGCGGACGAAATCAACCGCGCCAGCCCGCGCACCCAATCGGCGCTGCTGCAGGCCATGCAAGAACAGCACATTACGGTGGCGGGCGCGCGCCATGACCTGCCAAAGCCGTTTCATGTGCTCGCGACCCAAAACCCGCTGGAGCAGGAAGGCACCTATCCGCTACCCGAAGCGCAGCTCGACCGCTTCCTGATGGAGATCGACGTCGATTATCCCGATCGCGACGCCGAGCGGCGCATCCTGTTCGAGACCACAGGTGCGGAAGAGACGCTGGCCAAGAGCGCAATGCAGGCCGATGCGCTGATCACGGCGCAGCGGCTGGTGCGGCGCCTGCCGGTCGGTGATTCCGTCGTCGAAGCGATCCTGTCGCTGGTCCGCTCCGCCCGTCCCGGCCCCGAGGGCGGCGAAGCCGGCAAGCTGATCGCCTGGGGCCCCGGTCCGCGCGCCAGCCAATCGCTGATGCTTGCGGTTCGCGCCCGCGCGCTGCTCGACGGGCGGCTTGCACCATCGATCGACGACGTGCTCGATCTCGCCGAGCCGATCCTGAAGCACCGCATGGCGCTGACTTTCTCGGCCCGCGCCGAGGGACGCACCATTCCGGACGTGATCCGGCAATTGAAGACGCGGATCGGTTGATGGCTGAGGCGGTCAAGCACGAGAAGGAAATCGCAGCAGTCCGACGTGCCGATGGCGAAAGCCGATCGCTCGCCGCGTCACTGCCGCGCCTCGTGCTTGAGGCCCGCCGCATCGCCGCCAACGTCTTCCACGGTCTGCATGGACGGCGCCGCGCCGGCTCCGGCGAAACCTTCTGGCAATATCGCCGCTTCGTCTCCGGCGAGCCGGCCCAGCGCGTCGACTGGCGCCGCTCGGCGCGCGACGATCATCTCTACGTCCGCGAGCAGGAATGGGAGGCCGCGCACACCGTGTGGCTGTGGCCCGACCGGTCGCCGTCGATGGCGTTCGCCTCGCGCGGCGTGCGCGACAGCAAGCTCGAGCGCACGCTGATCGTGACCTTTGCGCTCGCCGAACTGCTGGTCGCAGGCGGCGAGCGGGTCGGCATCCCGGGATTGATGAATCCGACCGCGAGCCGCAGCGTGATCGACAAGATCGCGCAGGCGATCCTGCATGACGACGCGCCGCGGCCGAGCCTGCCGCCGTCGTTTGTGCCGTCGGCGCTGGCCGAAATCGTGGTGCTGTCGGACTTCTGGTCTCCGATCACCGAGATCCGGACCATGCTGGCGGGATTGTCGGCATCCGGCGCCCACGGCACGCTGGTCCAGGTCGTCGATCCCGCGGAGGAGACCTTCCCCTATGCGGGCCGGATCGAATTCGTCGAGCCGGAGGGCTTTGGCGTGATCACCGCGGGCCGCGCCGAGCGCTGGACCGGCGACTATGTCGCGCGCGTGGCGCTCCACCGCGACCAGATCCGCAGCGAGACCGGCAAGCTCGATTGGCTGTTCGCCACCCACACGACCAACCGTTCGGCGGCCGAGTTGCTGCTGTTCCTGCATGGCGGCATGATGGTGAGCAAGAGCGGCACGCGCGTGAATGTCAAAGCGGGGCGCCCCGCATGATCGCAGGTCTCCCGCTCTCTTTCGCCGAACCGTTGCTGCTCATCGGCCTGTTGAGCCTGCCGCTGCTGTGGTGGCTGCTCAGGGTGATGCCGCCGCGGCCGCGGCGCATCGAGTTCCCGCCGACGCGCCTGTTGTTCGACATCGCACCCAGGGAAGAGACGCCGTCGCGCACGCCGTGGTGGCTCACGGCCTTGCGGCTCGCGGCAGCCGCCCTTGTGATCCTGGCAGCCGCAGGCCCGATCTGGAATCCGCACACCGGCGTCGCCAGCAGGTCCTCGCCGCTGGTAATCCTGATCGACGACGGTTGGAGCGCGGCATCGAGCTGGGAGACGCGCATTCGCGCGGCCGACGAGCTGATCGCCAATGCCGATACCGACCGGCGCGGCATCGCGCTGGTGCCGCTGTCGGAGCCAACGCGCGACATCACCATCCTGACGGCAGGCGCCGCGCGCGTCGCGCTGCGACAGCTCGCGCCAAAGCCTTATTCGATCAACCGGGCGGAGACGCTGACCGCGCTCGACCGGTTCCTGAAGGCAACCGGAGACGCCGACATCGCCTGGCTCTCCGATGGGATCGATAGCGGCGGTGGTGCCGACTTCGTCCAGGGCCTCGGCAAGACCATCGGCGAGCGGGCGCTGACGATCTTCGAAGGCGGCACGCCCTCGGCCATGGCGCTGGCCGCGGCGGAAAACGCCGCCGCGAAAATGACGGTAAAGGTTCTGCGCGCCGATAGCAGCGTTGCGGGCGGTGTGGTGCGCGCACTCGACGCCAGGGGCTCGCCGATCGGCGAAGCGCGCTTCCGCTTCGGACCACGGGAGCGCGAGACCGAAGCCGCGTTCGACCTTCCCGTCGAGTTGCGCAATGACATCGCGCGGCTGGAAATTGCCGGCGAGCGTTCGGCCGGTGCGGTGCAGCTCCTCGACAAGCGCTGGCGCCGCCGCGCGGTCGGCGTTGTCTCCGGATCGAGCACCGATACCGCGCAGCCGCTGCTCGCGTCGACGTTCTATCTCGACCGCGCGCTCGCGCCCTTTGCCGACGTACGGCGCGGCGACAAGGGCGCGCCGCAGCAGGTGATCACCCAATTCCTCGATCAGAAGCTGCCGATGATCATCATGGCCGACATCGGCACGCTGTCGCCCGAAATCCGCGACCGCCTCAATGCCTGGATCGATCAGGGTGGCGTGCTGGTGCTCTTTGCCGGCCCGCGTCTGGCGCAAGGCGACGACGATCTTGTGCCGGTCAAACTACGCCGCGGCGGCCGCACGCTCGGCGGCAGCCTGACTTGGGAGAAGCCGCAGCATCTCGCCTCCTTCAGCGCGGACGGACCTTTCAACGGCCTTGTCGTTCCGAAAGATGTCACCGTCAGCCGCCAGGTGCTCGCCGAGCCGGATGCGACGTTGGCCACCAGGACCTGGGCTTCGCTCGCGGACGGCACGCCGCTCGTCACCGGCGAGCGGCGCGGCAAGGGGCTGCTCAGCCTGTTCCATGTCAGCGCCGATATGCGCTGGTCCGACCTGCCGATGTCGGGCACTTTTGTCGAGATGCTGAGAAGGATCGTCGATCTTTCCGGTTACACCTCCACGCCCGGCCCCGGCGTCGCGGCCGACGCCAGCAAGCAGACGCTGGCACCGCTGCACACGCTCGACGGCTTCGGCGCGCTCACCACGCCGCCTTCCACCGCGAAGCCGCTGTCGGCGGATTACCGCGATCACGCCACGCTCGATCATCCGCCGGGCTTCTATGGTCCGGCCGACGGGCCGCTCGCGGTCAACACGCTCGCGCCCACCGACCGCATCGCTGCGCTCGACACCTCGCCGTTGAAAGCGCAGCGCGCGAGCTATACCAATGCCGAACCGCGCGACCTGCGCGGCATCCTGCTTTCGGCCTCGCTTGCGCTGTTCCTGATCGATGCGATCCTGGTCGCTTTCCTCGGCGGCGGCATCGCGAGCCTGCTGCGCCGGCGCGCAGCGCCGGCCGTGATCGCCTTTGCCATTCTTGCGGCGAGCGTTGCGTTGCTGCCCTCGCTCGCGCGCGCCGATCAGGCCAGCGATGAGTTCGCGATGCGGGCCACCTCGCAAACCCATCTTGCTTATGTCGTGACCGGAAACGCGGATGTGGACTCCATCGTCAAGGCGGGCCTTGCCGGGCTCACGCTCTTCCTCGCGCAACGCACCGCTCTCGAAGCCGGCGATCCCATCGGCGTCGATCTGTCGCATGATGAGCTTGCCTTCTTCCCAATGCTCTACTGGCCGATCGTGCCGGGCGCGCCCAAGCCGCCGCAGGACGCGCTCAACAAGATCGACGCTTACATGAAGCAGGGCGGCACCGTGGTGTTCGACACCCGCGACGCCATCGAGGCCGGCCCCGGCGACAATGGCGCAGCGCAAACGCCGGGCATGCAGACGCTGCGCGACCTGCTCTCCTCGCTCGACATACCCGAGCTCGAGCCGGTACCGCGCGAGCACGTGCTGACCAAGACGTTTTACCTGTTGCGCGATTTTCCCGGCCGCTACACCACCGGCCAGACCTGGGTCGAAGCCCTGCCGCGCGACGAGGAGGAGAACGACAAGCGGCCGGCGCGCGGCGGCGACGGTGTTTCGCCGGTCATCATCACCTCGAACGATCTGGCCGGCGCCTGGGCGATCCGTCCCGACGGCCAGCCCATGCTGCCACTCACGCCGGGCGAACCCAAGCAGCGCGAGTACGCCTACCGCGCCGGAGTCAACATCGTGATGTACACGCTGACCGGCAATTACAAGGCCGACCAGGTGCATGCGCCTGCGCTGATCGAACGGCTCGGCCAGTAGAGATGCTAGCGATGAGATCGAGCGCCCTGCATAACCTCGTCATGGCCGGGCTTGTCGCGGCCATCCACGACTTGACGCGCGGCACGAAAGACGTGGATGCCCGGGTCAAGCTCGGGCATGACGACGCGGATAGGTCTGTGCCATGAATTACGGTATTGCGTTCACACCGCTGGTTCCCTCGTTCGTGCTCTGGACCGCGATGGCGGCGATCGCGGTCGTTGCGGCGCTGCTGGCGCTCACGCGCTCGCGCGGCGCGGCGGTGCGCGTCGCGGCGCTGGCGCTCATCGTGCTAGCGCTGTCCAATCCCTCCTTCACCCGCGAGGACCGCCAACCGCTATCCTCGGTCGCCGTCGTTGTCGTCGACAAGAGCCCGAGCCAGAGTTTCGGCAACCGCACGCAGGAGACGGCGAAAGCGCAGCAGGAGCTCGTCGACAGCCTGAAGAAAATCAAGGGACTGGAAGTCCGCGTCGTCGATGCCGGCCAGGCCGACGGCGAGACCGACGGCACACATCTGTTCGGCGCGCTGTCATCGGCGCTGTCGGACGTGCCGGTCGACCGCGTCGCCGCTGCCTTCCTGATCACTGACGGCCGCGTGCACGACATTCCCGCCAATGCGGCGGCGCTCGGCTTCAAGGCGCCGGTGCATGCGCTGATCACCGGTCACAAGGGCGAGCGCGACCGCCGTATCGCGATCACCGCCGCACCCCGGTTCGGTATCGTCGGCCAGACCCAGACCATCACCTACCGGCTCGACGACCAGGGCGTCACCGGCCAGAGCGCCAAGGTCGTGATCCGCCGCGACGGCGAGCAGATCGGCCAGCGGACCCTGCAAAGCGGCCAGACCTCCAGCGTCGACATCGATATCAAGCATGAAGGTCCGAACATCGTCGAGATCGAGGCTTCCCCGCTCGACAACGAGCTGACTCTTGTCAACAACCGCGCGGTGGTCGCCATCGACGGCGTGCGCGACAAGTTGCGCGTGCTGCTGGTGTCGGGCGAGCCGCATTCCGGCGAGCGCACCTGGCGCAACCTGCTCAAATCCGACGCCAGCGTCGATCTCGTTCACTTCACCATCCTGCGTCCGCCGGAGAAGCAGGACGGCACGCCGATCAACGAGTTGTCGCTGATCGCATTTCCGACCCGAGAGCTGTTCCAGCAGAAGATCAACGAATTCCAGCTGATCATCTTCGACCGCTACGCCCGCCAGGGCGTGCTGCCGATCGCCTATTTCGATAATATCGCGCGCTACGTGAAGTCAGGCGGCGCGGTTCTGGTGGCCGCCGGTCCCGACTACGCCTCCAACACCTCGATCTGGCGCACGCCGCTGGATTCGGTGCTGCCGGCCGAACCGGTCGGCGTGACCGAGAAGCCGTTCTATGCGCGTCTGTCCGATGCCGGCAAGCGGCATCCCGTGACGCGTGGGCTGAAGGGTTCGGAGAGCGATCCACCGCACTGGAGCCGCTTCTTCCGCACCGTCGATACGCGCAACGCCGTCACCCCGCCGCTTATGACCGGTGCCGATGGCGAGCCGCTTCTGTTGCTCTCGCGCTTCGGCAAGGGCCGCGTCGCGCTGCTCCTGACCGACCACATCTGGCTGTGGGCGCGCAACTATGAAGGCGGCGGCCCGCATCTCGACCTGCTCAGAAGGATGTCGCACTGGCTGATGAAGGAGCCCGACCTCGACGAGGAGGCGCTGCGGCTGCAGGCGCAGGGCAAGAATTTGCAGGTGATCCGCCAGACCATGGCCGACAGCGTCTCGCCGGTCACGGTCACTTCGCCCTCCGGCACAACCAAGACGTTGACGCTCACGGCCGGCGACCCCGGCGAATGGCGCGCGACCATCCCCGCCAACGAATTGGGTCTGTGGCAGGCGACCGACGGCACTCTGAAGGCGCTGACCAATGTCGGCCCGACCAATCCGAAGGAATTTTCGCAGGTGACCTCGACGACCGGCATGCTGCAGCCCTTGGCGCACGCGACCGGCGGCGACGCGAGACGCGTGGTTGACGGATCCTCCATTGAGCTGCCGCGCATCGTGCCGGTGCGCACCTCCAGTGTATTCCATGGCGACGGCTGGATGGGCGTGAAGATGCGCGATGCCAGCGTCGTGAAGGGCGTCGGCGTGCTGCCGATCTTCGCCGGCCTGATCGGGCTATTGCTGCTGCTCGGCGCCTTCGTGGCGACCTGGTTGCGCGAGGGGCGCTAGGGGGCCGCACCACGGAGCGTGGCGCAAACATCACAGCGCTTTTCGATCTCGCTTCTCCAGCAGCCGGGCGCGGTTGACAGTGCCCGAGGCTTCCGATGCTATAATGTAATATCGCCTCGGGTGCGGATCCCGTCGCGATGCGAGGCCTGTTCGCCATGAAGTCGTTCCGTTCGAACATCAAAAGCGGCGTGCGGCTCGCGCTGTTTGCGCTGTCGGTGCAGTTCGCGCTGTCGTTCGGGCACTTCCATGCAATCGCTGCACCATCGCATGCCAAGGCCATCCAATCCGCCCTGCCGAGTGCCACTCAAGCTGATACCGGCAAACTCGCTGTCGCCAAGCGGGCGCAGCCGCAAGGCAAGCAGGACGGCAGTCGGCAACGCCCCGATGGCTGCGCGATCTGCGCCGTCGTGGCAATGGCGGGGACCGTAGTATTCGCCTCGCCGCCGATCCTCTTGCTGCCGGAAGCCGTCGAACTCCTCTACCGCTCCACCGATGCCGAGTTCGTTCACTTAAAATCGGCCGGCATCGCCTTCCCGCCGCGGGCCCCACCAGCCTCCTGATTCCCATCGACTGCCGAATATCAAGAACGATTGCGCGTCCTCGGCTGATCGCGGGATTTTGAAAATCGAGTCCATCGTCTTGACCTGCGACAGGCATGTAATCGCGCTGCTGCTCAGCGCGCAAACTTCCAGTCCGGCCGGATCGCGCCCGAGATGCCCTCGAAGGCGCCGGTCACGAGCTCGGCGACCAGCAAGCGATCGTAGTTGACCGGACCGGGCATGGTCGCCCGGCCCTTCGGCACGCGCTTGAAGCCGACGCGGCTGTAATAGGTCTCGTCGCCGACCAGCAGAACAAGCGCGTGTCCCTTCGCCCTAGCATCGCCCAATGCGCGGTCGAGCAGCGCACGGCCGACGCCGCGGCTTCGGAATGGCGGCTCCACTGTCAGCGGCCCGAGCATCAGGGCCGGCGTGTCGCCGACGCAGACCGGCAGCTGCCGCACCGATCCGACCAGCAGCGTGCCGATGCGCGCGGTGAACGAAAGATCGAGCAGATGGTCGACATGCTCGCGCAGCCGATAGGCGCTCAGCACGAAGCGGCCGGGCCCGAACGTGCGCTCGTGCAGCCGTTCGATCGCCTGCGCATCCCCCGCCATTTCCGGCAGAATCGTCAAAGAAAGATCGGTCATGACATCAGGTTTTAATGATCGCGGGGTCGGAAAGATAGGCGAGGCAGATCATGCCACGCGCATTTTGAGCGATTTCATCCTGTCCGTTGTCGCGAGGCATGATCCGGAAAAGAGCCTGCCCGGCACTTGATGCGGGGTGTGAAGCGGCTTCCAGTAAACATCATGCGCAAACAAAGGCTGACGCACGCGTTCCGGTGGCACCACTAGCACAGGCGCCGGCTAGCGCCACGTCTCAATCGGCGCCCGGCCCTCGAGCACTTCGGTGATCCGGAGCCGCGTCCCTGGCGTCGTTCCCTCCGGCAGTGCGGTGACCTCGAAGAAGCCGCAAGCCACGATTTCGTGGTTGGGTTCGGGAAGCCGATCCTGGCGGAATGTCCTGACAACATAGACCGCGACATGATCGCGGCGGGACACATGGCTATTGAAGAACAGGCCGTGCAGCACGGGCTGCCCTGCGACCTCGATGCGCCCCTCCTCCAGAAGCTCGCGTCGGAGCGCTTCGGCAAAACTCTCGCCAACCTCGACCCCGCCGCCGGGCAGATGCCAGCCGGTCACATAGCCGTGCTTGACCAGGAACACCCGGTTGTTCTCGTCAAGCACCACGCCGCGCACCCCGAGCGTCATGCCGCGGACAAGCCACCAATAGAGATGGAAGACACGCCGCAACAGCGGCTCAAGTCTCCTGCGCAGCTTCTCCGAACCGTCAGACATCGTGTTTAACCTTGCGCCGAGAGGGCGCGCTTGCCAATAGATGGCGTCATGGCTGCTTTCAAGCTGGTGCATCTGTCTGACCCGCATCTGCCGCCGCTACCGCGAGCGCGGCTGGCAGAGCTTTTCGGCAAGCGTGCGCTGGGCTACCTGAACTGGACCCGCAACCGCCGCAGGTTTTATCGCCGCGAGGTGCTGGACGCGCTTGTCAAGGACATGAAGGCGCAGGCACCCGACCATATCGCCGTCACCGGCGATCTCGTCAATCTCGCCCTCGAAACGGAGTTTCAGCCGGCGCGGGAATGGCTCGCGAGCGTCGGCACGCCCGAGTTCGTAACCGCGATCCCCGGCAATCACGACGCTTATGTGCGCGCCGCGCGGCATCGCTTCGTGCAGGCCTTTGCCGATTATGTCGCCGGCGACGAGGCCTCCCACGCCGGCGCTTTCCCTTTTGTCCGCCGCCGCGGACCCCTGGCACTGATTGGTCTCTCATCGGCGGTCCCGACCGCGCCCTTCATGGCGACAGGCACGCTCGGCCGCGCCCAGCTCGAGAGGATAGAGAATGTCCTGGTCTCGCTCTCCACCGACGAGGCGTTCCGCGTCCTGCTCATACATCATCCCCTCCATTCGGACTCGCGGCCGAAGCGGCTCACGGATTCGCACCGGCTGCTTGCCCTCATCAGGAAGCATGGGGTCGACCTGATCCTGCACGGTCATGACCACGTCCATTCCACCAAATGGTTCGACGGGCCAGACGGCAGGATCCCCTCCATCGGCGTGCCGGCCGCTTCCGCGCTTGCCCGCGGTCGACATCCGGCGGCGGCCTACAGTGTCTATGCGATCGAGCGCGACGGAAATGCGTGGCGATGCGAACAGACCATACGCGGCCTCGACGACGAACTGGGGATCAAGGAGATCGGCCGGGCGCGGCTGATTTGATTGTTCGTCGTCATTCCCGGCCAGCTGCAGGGTCAGCTCGGGTGCGCATTGCGCGGCTGAGAACCTCGAGATTCGGGTTCGTGCTGCGCACGCCCCGGAATACCGGACTGCATTACAGGTTCTGCAAGCTCGCAAACAGCGCCAGCGCGAACAGCGCGAGCGCTCCGAGTACGAAGCCCAGCACAAAGCTCGAGAAGCGGCCGCGCCGCCGCGGTTTCTCCCGCCCCACCGGCGGCTCGGGCGGCTTTGTCGGCGCCAGCGCGTGCTCGCGTTCGACCATGCGGCGGGCGACATAATCGGTCACCGCCTCGACAATCGCGGGCACCTCATGCGCCTCCGCGAGCACGATGCGGCCATAGCGCGTGTCCTGCACGAAGCGATAGATGCGCTTGTCGCGCCCCATCACCACATGCGCAACCACGTCGATCCACAGTCGCGGCGTCTCGCCCTGGCTGATGCCGCGATCGAACAGCTCGATCTGCTCGGGCACCTCCGCAAACAAGGGATCGAGCGCGTCGTTCAGGATTTCGAGCCGCGCCACTTCCGCGTCGCGCAAGTCGACGACAACACCGGTGCGATCGGCCGTCTCGATCCGCGCCTTGTGAAGCGCGTCGCGCAAGCGAATCGCTCGCGGCTCGCTCGCAGGATTGCTGCCAGTCACTGGCGCCTCGGACATCGGAACCGCCTTACCTCCTCGAATTCCGGCTCCTTTAACCTATCAGCAACCACGGCCCGCGCAAAGGCCGTTTGTTTCCAATACCTTAGCCGAATGACCGACGGCCCCACCCGGCTAAACCGGATGGGGCCGTCGGTCCTTGGGCGCTGGTTCGGCGAGCATGATCCTTTGGGGATCATTGCTCCGACTACCCGGCGAAGTGTTCTTACGCAGCGGTGCGATTGGGCTCTTCGACGATCGAGAAGCGAACCCCGGCCTTGTGGCGGCTCTCTTCCGATACTTCGCGCCAGCAATCTTCCGCTTCCTTGCGGGTCTTGAAGGGACCTTTGACCTGGGCCGAACCTTCCACGAGCTTGTGGAAGTTCATCGAGCCGAACTCACCGCCAATCACCCAGAAATTGCTGCCTTTGGTCATGGTAGGCTCCTGCTGTTACCTTTAGCCGAACTGGTTCATCGTATTGTGGGCGCCGCCCGCCTTCAGAGCGGCTTGACCGGCAAAATATTCCTTGTGCTCGTCGCCGATATCGGAGCCGGCCATGTTCTGATGCTTGACGCAGGCGATACCCTGCCGGATCTCCTGACGCTGAACATTCTTCACATAGCCAAGCATGCCCTGCTCACCGAAATACTCCCTCGCGAGATTATCAGTCGACAGAGCTGCCGTGTGATAGGTCGGCAACGTGATCAGATGGTGGAAGATGCCGGCACGCTTTGCTGAATCGGCCTGGAAGGTACGGATACGCTGGTCGGCTTCAATGGCCAGCGGCGTATCGTCGTATTCCGGCTTCATCAGGTCGGCTCGATTGTACTTGCTGACGTCCTTGCCGGCTTCCTTCATCGCGTCGTACACCTGCCAACGGAAGTTGAGCGTCCAGTTGAACGATGGCGAGTTGTTGTAGGCCAGCTTGGCGTTCGGAACCACCTCGCGAATGCGGTCAACCATCCTGGCGATCTGCTCGATATGCGGCTTCTCGGTCTCGATCCAAAGCAGGTCGGCACCGTTCTGCAGTGAGGTGATGCAGTCCAGCACGCAGCGATCTTCGCCCGTGCCGGCACGGAACTGATAAAGGTTGCTGGCAAGCCGCTTCGGACGCATCATCTTGCCGTTGCGGTTGATGATGACATCGCCATTCCTGGCGTTGGCGGCTGTCACTTCCTCGCAATCCAGGAAGCTGTTGTACTGATCGCCGATGTCGCCGGGCTTGTGGCTCACGGCGATTTGCTGCGTGAGGCCGGCACCCAGCGAGTCGGTGCGGGTCACGACGATACCGTCTTCGACGCCCAGCTCCAAAAAGGCATGGCGGCAGGCCCGGATCTTCGCCAGGAACACCTCGTGCGGCACAGTCACCTTGCCATCCTGGTGGCCGCACTGCTTTTCGTCGGAGACCTGATTTTCGATCTGCAGAGCGCACGCACCTGCTTCGATCATCTTCTTTGCGAGCAGATAGGTCGCTTCCGCATTGCCAAAACCGGCGTCGATGTCGGCGATGACGGGCACGACATGCGTCTGGAAGTTGTCGACCTTTTCGATCAACGCCTTTTCCTTCGCCTGGTCGCCTGCCTTGCGAGCGGCGTCGATGGCACGGAAGATATCGTTGAGCTCCCGGGAGTCCGCCTGACGGAGGAAGGTGTAGAGCTCTTCGATCAGCGCCGGCACCGAGGTCTTCTCGTGCATCGACTGATCAGGAAGCGGTCCGAACTCGGAGCGAAGCGCGGCGATCATCCAGCCGGAGAGATACAGATAGCGGCGATCGGTCGTTCCGAAATGCTTCTTCACCGAAATCAGCTTCTGTTGCGCGATGAAGCCATGCCAGCAACCGAGCGACTGGGTGTACTTGGTGGGATCGGCGTCATAGGCAGCCATGTCGCCGCGCATCAGCGCCGCGGTGTACCGAGCAACGTCCAGGCCGGTCTTGAAGCGGTTCTGCAGACGCATGCGCGCCACGGCTTCGGCGGTGACGCCGTTCCAGGTCGGCCTGGTCTTGAGGAGCGCCTCGGCAGCTCCAATCTCGCTCAGATAGGAAGCCGGTCCGTGGATAGCCTGGTCACTGATGCCGCGTGGCTGGTAGTTCATGTGCGTGATCCTTTCGGTGCCGACAAATCTGCAGCGTTTGCCTTCGCCAGTCTTGTCTCAGTCAACATTCTTGACAGTGCATTGCGAGATGCCGGTCAGAGCTAAACGCGAATCTCTCTAATAGGTACAGATTGCTTGCATCCGATTGGTGATGTCATGTAACATATGAACTTGTCATATAAGTAAGTTTGTAAAATTTGTCACAAGCAAGTTAGAGAAGCAAATAGGTCAGAGAAGCTGCCATGTCCGCCGACTCCGCAAAAAAACTCTTTGTCGGCCCGCGTTTCCGGCGCATCCGCCAGCAACTTGGGCTGTCGCAGACGCAGATCGCCGAGGGGCTCGGCATCTCGCCGAGCTACATCAACCTGATCGAGCGCAACCAGCGTCCGGTCACCGCGCAAATTCTGCTCCGCCTCGCAGAAGCCTACGACCTCGACTTGCGCGATCTCGCCAGCGCCGACGAGGACCGCTTTTTCGCCGAGCTGAACGAAGTCTTTTCCGATCCCTTGTTCCGCCAGATCGAGCTGCCGAAGCAGGAACTGCGCGATCTCGCCGAGCTCTGCCCCGGGGTCACCCATGCGCTGCAGCGGCTCTATGCCGCCTACACCGAGGCGCGCCAGGGCGAGACGCTGGCGGCAGCGCAAATGGCCGACCGCGACGAAGGCTCGCGCTTCGAGGCCAACCCGATCGAGCGCGTGCGCGAGCTGATCGAGGCCAATCGCAATTATTTCGCCGAGCTCGAGCAGGCCGCCGAGCAGTTA